>Ga0209700_101964_pt1 | contig 42629 bp, 35 predicted proteins | sample SiratroredBW_FD_187528 | JGI IMG/M metagenome (GOLD analysis project Ga0209700, IMG submission 187528) | Root nodule microbial communities of legume samples collected from California, USA - Siratro red BW (SPAdes) (version 2) | ecosystem: Host-associated > Plants > Roots > Nodule | place: USA... | reverse complement strand
CATTTTATGTTTTGTCTAATATTTATGTTTATAATGACGTGTTGGTATTGAGTCCGGGGATGTTCGATCCCCGACATTTTATGTTTTGTCTAACATTTAAGACGTGTTGGTATTGAGTCTGGGGATGTTCGATCCCTGACAATTTTAGGTTTCATTTGTGTTTTGTTTAATATGTATGATGTCTTTTTTTAACGTAGTCATGGACCGAAGTTGGATAACTGCAAGTCGAATCAGTGATGAATATGAGAACGGTGTTGAAGAGTTTATTCAATTTGCTAAGAGGAATGGAGTAGGAGTAAATAACAAATATTATTGTCCTTGTGTGAATTGTGTAAATGTGATAAGACAAGATATTGAGTTGATACGAGAGCATGTTCTGTGTAATGGTTTCTTGAAGAGCTATACAATATGGACTTGGCATGGTGAAGTTTTGGAGCAATATTCTAGCAAATCTACAACTGAATGTGGATATTCTAATGTATATTCTGAGGATTGCATGGAAGACATGACTCGTGATATTGGAGAAGATAGTTTTCACCAAGCACATGTGTATGATTCATTGTTTTAGGAGTCATTGGCAACTAATGGTTGTTTGTCCTGTGGATAAAACTGTGATTTGGTTCTGTTTATTGCATAAGAAGCCAAGTAATGACATCAAACAAGTGGTACAAGGGTATGATTTAATTTATCTTATAAAATATTGATATTGTTTGTATAATATGCAAGTTATTACTAATCCTCTTTGATTTTAGTGCAATTAATGTTATTAATGTACTTGGCGGTAGATCTATATCCTTATCCCATACCCTACTCTTAATTGAACATATTAAATTCGTTGTAGACTTGTTTAATGAATTAATTTTGATGAAATTGTAGTGTAACAAACAAAAAGGAAGCTGGGAATGTGGCTACTACGTCATCATTGGATGAAGACCATAGTCCAAGCCCATATCACTGACTCTTGGGAACATGTATGAAAGTGTTCAAAATAGATAAAATTATTATCAACATATGTTCATAATATCTAACACAATTATTCTATTTCAGATGTTTATAGATGTAGATCCAATTGAACACAAGTACATAGAAGATATTCAGACAGAATGGGCAACTTACTTCATTGCGAAGAGAAATGAAATCTTATAATAAACTTGGAGTAAGTTGTAATATATTGTAATAGCTTTCTAGTATAATGTATAGTAATATTTGTCTAAGTTGTAGTAAATTGTAACAACTTTTTACTTTATGTTTATAATGTTTGTGTCATTACTTAGAATTCTTGTGTTTGTGGAAACTTGAAATTTGAATTAAGAATTTGTTGTATTGGAGATATTAGATTTTGAATTGAGAATGTGTTGGATTGGATTCTGGATTTCATTTTTTGGTTGCATTTTGGCATTGGGCAGCAGCGAATAGCTGCTGCCAATTTAAAAAATAAACTGCACATACCAGCGCGGTTGTAGAAGGAACCGCGTTGGTATGTGTAGTTTTTGTATATTATGGAACCTTCTGTGCCATTTTTCAACACGATTTCTGAAGAACCGCGATGGTATGTTATACTTTCCATCGCGGTTGTACAACCGCGTTTATATTTTTAGTACTTTTTATCGCGGCTGAATCAAACGCGGTTGTACAACCGCGCTTGTAAGTCTTATACAACCGCAATTAATTGTCTTTTTTCTACTAGTGTTCTATGCACTTGAAATGAATAAAAAAGAGGTGGGGTGAGAATATTAGTTCTTAATATTACAAAAGTAATAAATAACTAAGATAAAAATAAAAATGTCACAGATATCAAATTATAAAATACTTTGATATAGTACAAAAGAATTACAATGGCTGATTGTTGAATCACAAGGAAAATGTTGAGAGCATGGACACACTTCTTTGGAAACTCTAGGATGATTTTAAGAACCTTATTGCAGCACCCAAACTCAACTCTTCATTCACCTAACAAATAAAATATAATTGAAAACATAAAATCAAACAACAAAAATTTTGGTCAAATGCAATACAATTAAGGAACACACAGTTTCTATTTATTGCATTAGAAACAACATTTTAAGTTTCTTTCCCCCTTTTTTTCACTTTCTCTGTAATTTCAGGGAGAGAAATCTATAACTTTATACTTGTATAAAATATATCTTTCGTGGTATTTTTTATGGAACAATAACCTAAATGAAACTTAATTGGCACATACTAATTTCTTATGGATTTGTCGGAATGCCTTGCAAAATCTCTCTGCTTCTTCTGCACCCATCTGTCGGAACATAGGAACATTGAAATCAATGAGCTGAGTATCATTCAAAGCATAATTGACAGCTTTATTTAATAACACAATTGACTCACAGAAATAATAATAATAGGAATGTTTCTCTCCTATAACCAAAAAGACAAAATCCCATTACATTGGAATGCTTCTATCCTTATCTTTACAAAATAAAGTACCCAAAAAATTCTTGACAAAATAAAGGTCCGTCATTAAATGAAAACTGGGCAAATCAAGTAAACTAGGTTACTGTTTCCACAAGGGAAGGAGCCAATGATGCAAAACAACTGATTTATTGACATAACATATGGGACTACAAATAATAATAATAACAATATGGAAAATAGAAATTTTGGGTTTAATCAAGAAAATAATATGCGACTGACACAAATAAAAACCAAAGTAATCCTTCATATATCAAACTCCTCTCGTGGAAGGGTAGGCTAAACCATGTATGCATCTACGACGTACCATTACTTCCAATTAAAACTTATTATTCACATAATGAGCTTCAAACTTTTTATGGATTTGAACAAGGGTGCAAACAAATTTCAGATAATGTAATATGATGCTAATTCTCAAACAAATTTCAATGCATATAATAATAGTTAAATTTTAGATTATTTTATTTTCAGAATATTATTATTATATAAATAAATCAAATCAGTAATATCAGAAAATATTAATAAAAATATCATAAAAATAATAGAAAAATATCAAAAAATAAATCAGTAAAATTTCAAAAATAATCAAAAAAATATTAAATATATTTATTTAAAATAATTTTTAAATTTAGTTTCCTACAATTTTAAATTTTATATTAAGTGTGGTAAATTTTTTCCGAAAACAACCTTATTTTCGATGTTATCACATTTTCTCGGAAAATCCTCTCCAAATTTTCCTGGAAAATTCTCATCTTCCGTTACTCTCTCCACGCTTTCACACGATCTGTCCTGAACACGCCAGAATATTCTTAATTTTGTTTACTTGCTTTTGTAATTCGATTTACGGATGTTCATGAGTTGTGGTCCATTTTCGATTTCAATTTCTGGCTTACTTGGTTGATTAACCTTGCAATATTGTTCCACAGAATCAACACGGCGGATGTCCCTGTTATCAAAGACATTTTTGAGAAGTACAATAAGAAATTTGTGAAGATTACGGAAGAGATTTTTGAAAAGTACAATGAGGAATTTGAGAAGAATATGGCGGTGAGGCAACGCGAGGATTTTGTTGGAAGAAGAGATTGAAACATAAGTTTGAAGAATTGGAGAAGGTTAAATTGAGGTACAAAGGCTGCTGTAATATATATGTGTTATGGGAAACGGAGGTGATTTCATGTGGCGAGAAAGTGAGTAACCTAGGAGGTTGTAGTGACAATATGATTCTTTCACTTTCCTTTAAAATTTTCATGTTAATAATTAAGTTTACAAATCGATATTAGATGATTTTTGTGTTTAGTTTTACTGGCATTTTAAAGCAGCACTCTGGTAATGGATGTTTCTGATGACCATTAGTTTCTGAGGTTGATTTATCTGCAGTTGTGAATTATATATGATCTTTTAGGATTAAATGATAACACTGAATTGTTAGTGCTGTTGCTTAATTGCCTTTTTCTCTTTCTGGTATTGTTTTTCATTGCTAATTGACTTTCAACTTGGGATCTATTTGAAAGTCTTTCAGTTGTAGTTGCCTTATTTGGCGTTGACTTTTCCCTTTCAATCCACTTTTTAATGGTTTCTATTAAGTTTAATAGTAGTATTGAACCTTTTACTCTAAGAGACACAAGAGTCCAACTACTGTTGACATAACTGGATAGATATTAAGCTACTCTTAACTCATTTAATGTATATGGGATCTTCCATAAAATAATATTTTTCTTAGGAGGCCAAATTCTATGTATGGAACATTTTTGTTGGAATTTATATTGGTTTGTAGTGAGGCACACACAATGATATGTAAGAGTATATCAAATGGGTGTAACTCATTATACAGTGTCAAATTATTATTGTTCTTAACTATTAGCATCATTTATGAACCCATTTGTCTCACTTGCTGGAAACCCAAAAAGACAAGTAAGATACAATGGACATGACATAGCACATTTGAATAATAATTTAAAAATCATTTTTACTTTTATAGATTAAAAGTAAATTAATCATATAAAAAATAGATATTTTTCCTTCATAAATATTCCTAAAAAGAAAATAGTGAAAAACTTTTGTTAAAAAATTCTTAGAAATTTAAATATTAACAATCCATTTTAAATGTACTGTCAAAATTCTTTCTTGTTTTATAGACGTGCCAACGTATCAGAGTTGTTTACTAGAATATCTCATCTTACACAAGATGGTCAATTTAAGATCTAACTTTAACAAGAAAATTATTGAATCTTGCTGATATGATATAAAGGTTTCAAAATTAAAATAAAATCTCATAAAATTCCAAATCTTAAAAATAGAAAATAATATTTTTTAAAACAAAATATTTAAAATACATAATGTAAATCACCAAAAAGTTATATTACAGAATCTTAGTCACACAAATCTATCTGGTTCTTTGCTCATCACTTGCATGATTAAACCCGCTCTGAATTAAAGAAAAATCTATTCATATCTGTTTGTAAACATCAAAATCACTTTGAAGAACAACTATTTTTTTTATGAAACTTATTCAAAACAGTTTATGATTTTAATTAGATTTGATTACAGCTTCTGATTATATAAAAAAATGAAAAACAAACAAACAAATAGATAAATAACTGTAATCGGAAGAGATATTTGTGTTTTCTGACCTATCAGTTGCTGAGTTGTGATTGATTACTATGCTTTCTGTTTGCAGTTAGAATATACAGGTTTGTGTAACTCAGAATATTTAACTTTAGAATGTACAAATTCACTTCAGTATCAATACTAACAAACATTAATCGATTATTTATGATGAAATGAAGAAAAAAGAGGTGGGGGAGAATATTAGTTCTTAATATTACAAAAGTAATAAATAACTACAGATAAAAATAAAAATGTCACATATATCAAATCATAAAATACTTTGATACAGTACAAAAGAATTACAATAGCTGATTGTTGAATCACAAGGAAAATGTTGACAGCATGGACGCTTATTTGGAAACTCTAGGATGATTTTAAGAACCTTCGTGCAGCATCCAAACTCAACTCTTCATTCACCTAACAAATAAAACATAATTTTCGTCAAATGCAATGCAATTAAGGAAACACAGTTTCTATTTATTGCATTAGAAGCAACATTTTAAGTTTCTTTCCTCCTTTTTTTCACTTTCTGTAATTTCAGGGAGAGAATCTATAACTTTCTACTTGTATAAAATATATCTTTATGGAACAATGACCTAAATGAAACTTGATTGGCACATACTAATTTCTTATGGATTTGTCGGAATGCGTTGCAAAATCTCTCTGCTTCTTCTGCACCCATCTGTTGGAACATTGAAATCAATGAGCTGAGTCTCATTCAAAGCATAATTGACAGCTTTATTTAATAACATAATTCACTCACAGAAATAATAATACGAATGCTTCTCTCCTATAACCAAAAAGACAAAATCCCATTACATTGGAATGCTTCTATCCTTATCTTTACAAAACAAAGTACCCAAAAAATTCTTGACAAAATAAAGGTCCATCATTAAATGAAAACTAGGCAAATCAAGTAAACTAGGTTACTGTTTCCACAAGAGAAGGAGGCAATGATGCAAAACAACTGATTTATTGACATAACATATGGGACTACAAATAATAATAATAACAATATGGAAAATAGAAATTTTGGGTTTAATCAAGAAAATAATATGCGACTGACACAAATAAAAACCAAAGTAAGTCTTCATATGTCAAACTCTCCTCATGGAAGGGCAGGCTAAACCATGTATACATCTACGACATGCCATTACTTCAAAATACCATTACTTCAAAATAAAACTTCACTATTCACATAATCAGCTTCAAACTCTTTAAGGATTTGAACAAGGGTGCACAAATTTAAGATAATGTATGCTAATTCTGAAACAAATTTATATGCATATAATAACAGGTAAACTTTAGAATACCTTCTTAGCAGTCTCCGCCTTTAGCTTGCTCCAAAATGAATCTGTAGATTTGAAGAATTCACACAATAATAGCATGCATTAATTTTTGAAAAACATAATTCTGTTTCCAACAAGTTATAACCAAATTAAACAACTACATTGCCATGTAACTCATGTATGGATGCGCTTTCTAGAAAACTGAAGGTGATAAAAATGTCCCAGAGATAGTGGTACCATGCTGATTGATTTCTTGCTTCTCAGAACCCTTATTTTCCCTCTCATCCCATGCATCTTGCCATTCCCTTAGCTGCAGATGCAAATTCGTTAGCTACCATGATATACATGCAAACATCAATGCATATAACAGATGCAGGTTCAGCATTACCACCTCGTTCTGTGCTAGCCCAGATGGAATTTGTCTGGACGACGCTGCTTCTACCTGAAATTTAACTGTTATCAATTTGGTACTTGAATGCATTCACATATATAAATTATAAATTATTTAAGCTAAGAAACAAAAATTTTGAAATTTGGATCATATATAGTTTGAGAGTACGCTGAATCACTATCTCAATTTCAGGAAATAATGCCATTCAAAGGAGTAAAGGCATTTAAGTTAGAGAAAACCAATTGATTCATAAAATAAAATGTCAGCACTGTGCACACTACATAGTAAGTGGACAAAATTGGGAAATTATTCCAATCTTTGTATCAAATAAAAAATAAGAATAATATGAGATAACATTATCAGGTATTGTCAACTTCCGGGGGAAAATCCTAGCAACTTGAAGGCAATCTTCATAATCCAAACTTCGCACAAAGGAAACACAGATAAAGAAGGATAAAGGTCAAGGTTTTGTCTCTAAAATAGTTCAAGTAGCATGTGCGTTAACATCATCCTAGCATTTTCCATTCATCAACCAACACAGAACAAAATAGTTGATTTAACCGATCCTTCAAACCGTAACAAGAAAGAGAAGACTTTTGGATTTGAGTATGTTCAAATTGTTTCAATGAAGTTCAAAAGTTGGCGCAGAATACTACGACACTTGTAAGTTTCTATAAAACAAGTTTCATAATATGAAAAAGAGAATGAACGCACAAAGGAAACAGGACTTGCTATCCTCCTAAAAGCCTAAATTTAGAACAACAGAAAAGAAAAAAAAAAAAAAAATACAACACAACAATGAAACTTGAAAGTATTTAGAACAGACCTTTCCTTATTGTCCGACGAAAACTCCACAGAGATGAATATCCTTAAGTATAAAATCAATCCATTTCAATGAAATACAACATAGATCTGCAAAAATCGATGGAGTCTTACGCTCACTGCTCCGACCTCCTACCAAAACCTCTGGCTTCAATCCCAAGGTAAAACTGATTACATCTTTTGTAAAAATTTCTTTAAACTCAATTAGTATATAATTAAAATTACCCAATTTGACCACTAAAACGGAAACCACATATTTCTTACTTATAAAATCCACCCAATTCATTCCTGGACCTTGTCAAGATCTCATACTAAACCCTTCTCATATTTTATGGTATTGGTAACCTAAACCTTTCACCTCAAATTTCCTCAAGAATTGAGACACTACAATACATCAATCTGCACTACCACCTTAAACCAACGTCAGAGCCAAAAAAGGATTTGATTGTATTAGAGAGAACCATTATGTGAATTGCGAAAATCACAACATGGGTCTCTGAAAGATAGAAACTTTAACCGGCAGAGAAGCGAGATTGCTAATGCAGAGTAACAGAGATAAAAAAAAAAAAAATTAAGGAGAAGGCATAAAATTGTAACCCTAAACAGAGAGAGAGAGAGAGAGGTACAGAGTAATCGCGACAACGAACAACAGGGAAGAGTTGGAGAAGGCGTTGAAATTCAGCTTCATCCATGCTTGCACTGCAAACCCTTATTTCTTCTTGTTCTTCGTCTTCTTCTTGAAGGAGAAGACTTCACTGAGAACGAAGAAACGCAACCTCACTCACTTTGATTATTCCAGTTGTTTAAAAAGGTGTGTATCTAACTTGACGAAATGGTTTTAATAAATTACTTAATCTTAATTTCAACCAAAAAATTACTTAATCTAATTTCCTTTATGTTTCACAAACATAATGTACACTTATTTATTTTAATTTTAAAATATATTTATTCTTATATTTTAAATTTCAATACATAATTTAAGAAGGGATTTTTTTTTCTCTTTACTTTCTTACATAAAATTATATTTTTGATGTTAGCATCTCTTTTCCCTTCACTTTTCCATACAATTAGACAAATAAAAATATTAATGATAAAAAATTCAAATAAAAATGATTTATTTTATCATTTCCTGATTTTATCAATCGAAACAACATAAAATTATATTAAAAATTACATAAATTTTCCCCATTTTTTCCCTCTCAATTCAGTTTTTTCCTCCACTTATCCATACAATCAAACAAATAAAAAAAACTAATAATAAAAAATAAAAATATTTATTTTATCATTTCCTTATCTTTATCAATCTAAATAACGTAAAATTATATTAAAATTTCCTTAATTTTTTCCCGTCCTTTTCCTCTCAATTTCATTTCTTAACCAAACCAAATGTTTTTCCATAATTTTTTTCGTCATTTTCCTCTCAATTTCGTTTCTTATCCGAACCAAATGTTGAAAATACCCATCATATAATAAACTACTATAAACAAAGTAATATAAAGTACTAAAAGCTAAAGAAGAAAAAATATATCTAAAAATCAAGAAGGCACCTTCAAATCCGAGATCTCCCAAAAATAAATTGAATAATTGGGATGAAATTGAGAAGAGAAAAGACTTTCCATTTGAAAAATACGACAAAGGATTAAATTAGTTAAAAATTTATGATGAAATTACAAATTGCTTCTCAACAACGTTTTCCTAAATTCAAACTCGAGTAAACAATTATACAATGCACAAAGATAGCAACATGAAAAAATAACAATTATATGAGCTTTCATTCGTAAAACTAAGATCATCTTCAATAGAGTTTTTTTATGAAAGTTGTTTAAAATTAAATAATGTTACTTAAAATACGTTATCATAAATGATAATTCCGAATGTTCCGCGTCCACGTTAACATTTTCGATGTTTTATTTTTCATCACCATAAAGTTCTTTTAAATTGTCAGAAAAAAAAAATGTTACCATTAGAGACAACAACTGTGCATAAGACCATCTTATTTCCAGTTAAACTTATAAATTTATTTTAATAACTTGTATATTAAAGATTGATATTAGAGGTTGACACGAGTTGCCAAATTAATTCAATTTGTTTTAGAGATCAACAGACAAAAGAATATGATATTCTTCTTTTCTCCTCATCTTATATGTTGCTTTATAAGTTTTAATTTCTCCTTCAAAAGAAATGTTTTATTTTATCTAGAAACATCTGTTGCTTTAACAGAAACTGTAATCATAATATTATTTTACTAACATCCTTCGCATGAACATTTTTCCGAAATACATAATTCAGTATAACTCTTAATTGAAAAACTATCGTCATAATAATTTAAATAAACAATAATTTTCTTAAAAAATTGTAAATCCTTAAGACAAAATAGATGTATAAAACTACTAACCCACTACACTAAACAATGAACAAGAAGCAGGAGCTATAGCTCGTACAATTTATTGTTTCCAGTCTTGAAGAATGTTGACACATTTTCTTAATATAGACTTTGCACCTTCGTTCTTCTCTATCTCGTACAGATGAAGCAGCTCGTCCTTGAATCCTTCATTGACGTCGCCAACTAACGGGACCTCCACGGAAAGTTTCATGACTTCCAGAAGACATTCTGAAGCTGAAATATGAACCTGATTTTGGGAACAAGAATCACCACTTAGTAAAGACGATCACGCAAACACAAAGAAAAAGTTACAAATCGTCCCAAAATCTCGGCTATTCTGTCAGTTTTGTTCGTTAGATTTTTAAATTCATAATATTTCCTGAAAAAAATAATTATGCTTCAGTTTTATTTGAGTCTGCTTTTGCCAAATATATAACATAAGGCAACAAAATGTAATGTATACAGTAGTAAATTTCTTAACACATCGTATCTGTTGCGTTTAGTTAGTATTAAAAGATTGGGAGAAAATAAAATAGATCACTGGGCTTTGTTCACATCTCTGGAGCAAATCAACCTCTTGGGTTGTGCACGAGAACTGACGCATGTTTTAACTATTTGAATTACATGGTACGGGAAGTCATGAGCAAACCCAATAAATGAAAACAGAACGATTTCATTCACTGTAACAAGCATTATGTAATGCTTTCCATAATTTTACCCCTCACCCCTCCAAAAAAAAGTTGTGAATACAACTGATGCATACAAATAGAACAAGTTTTTGGAACTGGTTCAGTAAACATTTCACAAATACGTTCATCAAATGTTTAAACGAATGCAATGAAAAATATTCATGATTCCCAAATTAAACTGCACTTGTAACTCATGTCATTATAATTAATTGTTTTGTCTATTGAAATTTACTTCCAAAAAGATGCTGATTACAGCAGGGGTTTTTAGTTCTATAGGGCAGGGGAATCTAACCCCTGAATAATGTTCAACCAAACAAAACAATGACGTACCTGTGCAATTTTTATTGTGCTTATGCAATGTAGTATTTTTGGTGACAGAGAGTGAAATATCTGAAAAAGAATAAAGTTGATTTTAGATCATTCAAGAATTGAAGTTACTAGAAGTCCAACTGAGAGTAAGCCATTACCTCCTGAACAAAAGAAGTTGCACCAGCAAGTTCGTGATTTCCCTGGGAGTCTTTCACAACACTCTGGAGCCTTGAGCAAAGTTCTTTGATAGATAAAAAGGCTGTAGTTTTGACTGCACACAACGATGGCTTTCTTAATTAAGATTAATAGAAAAATGGAAGGGCATCTGAAAAATGAAAATGAAGTATAAAGAATACCAGTCCATTTATGTTCAGGCAACAAGAATGCGGTATACATGTGCATTAAGCTCTTTTGCTTCTCAAGAATATCATTTATATGTGCCACATGGATACAAGACGTTAAACAGTCAACAATTTTGTTATGTGGAACAGAAATCTCTCCAACACTGTCGAACTCTGCAAAAGAAAGTCAAAATGGTTGCCGTCAGTAAGTAGCACTAAGCAGCTTGTAACAAAGAAAAATCAAATGATTTAAGTGGCTGGCCATTTGAATAGCCATTGAACAATAACAGTAACAAGGAGAATCGTCCATTTCATCAAATTTCTAGGGTGATGTTATAAAACGTTTTCTATTTTCACTTTGTTTCCTATTTTCAGAAGTCTGTATAGGAAAAAGTGAAAGCAAACATGAAAATAATTTTTTTCACTGTTTCCTATACAAACTTTTGAAAGTAAAAAACAATGAAACCAAATGACCCCTAAATGAAAAATCTCGGAAAAAATCAATTCAATATCATACAAGAAACAACACTCTTAACTGTTTGTTTGATCAGCATCAAACTAAACCAACTTGGTATGAGAAACTTAACCTCAAGAACTGCCTTAAATGATTCATTGATCATCATACACTGTCTCCTATACGGAAGAAAACCTGTTGCAAGACATAAATGAAGATCCAGAATTTGTCATAACCTGATTCAGCAGGATCACTGACCATAGGTGCTTGCCCAGACTTTAGAGGCTCTGAATTGCATAGATCGAACAACAAGGGAAAAACCATATTAAAGAACTCTGGATTGCCCAAGGCTTTTATAACCTGGAAACATACAAAATATAAAGCAACTAAATGTGAGATTATAGATGAAAAATGGCTGAATTTACTATTGTTCTTATTACCGGTCAAGGAAACATGTAATGTCAATTTTATAAGCTAATAAAAAGAGGTAAACCTAAAATAGATATCCTAAGAGCTGTACTAAAATTTTCTTATATGGTCTCTTGTTGCCTCTATATTTATTAGTTAATCAAACTAGAAATGAATAATAGTTCCTCAGGTTACCTACTATGTTATGTTTAAACTGTTGAGTAAAAGGTTTGTATATGATTTCATATTCATAGGAACTTGCTATTATGGAGAGTCTAAGCCTCACATCAAGTATTATAAGTATTCAAGTACTTGGGCGCTTATCATTGGTCTCATAATTGATTATCAAAGCCTCGAAAAGGACTACCTATAGAGGGTTATAACTGGTGAAAGGTTCTAACCGATAAGAAATTTGATTCAAGTGTCACTAAGTTAAATATCTCGAGAAGTTGGATCTTAGAAGCAATGTTATGACAGGACTTTGGAATTATGGGAGGCTATGTCTCAAATTGAATAGGTATGGGGTACTTGATGCAATATCTAAGTGCTTGATTATCTCCCTTTAACAGCTAGCTTTTAAGGGGATGGATTCCTCAAGTGCTTGGGTGTTTATGTTATGTCTCATAAGTTCCATTACACCTTGTACAGATATAAGCAGTGTAAAAAGAGGCCAGGCCTACAGGTCACTCACTCCATTTAACCTGAAAAAATAAATGGACTAGCACCATTGAAATCCCAGTTCTGCTTCATCTCGTCTAAACACTTTTCAGCAAATAAAAATGAACGAGAAAAGAATAAATTCTAGAGCATATTTTGGTGATTAATCAACATCTTAGTATGCACTTTATGATGTTATGTATGGTGTATTGTTATTATTATATGAAACGTAGTGCTTCACTCAATCTGTAGTGTTTTTCATGGCATTTTGCTATTTTTTCTAATTACCTTGGGATTTTTGTGAATAATTGGGTAAAAAATAAGTCAGACTAAGGAAGACCCATGAGCCCACGAGAACCAGGCTACGACTCAATTTTCTCATCCAATGACTACAAATTAAAATAAGACTGGCACAGCCAAATATGTTTTGATCTCAGTTATTGTCATAGTTTTATGATGCTCAGTTATGTCTACTTTCATTTTTATCTTTCTAATTAATTCCCAATAGTAACTAGAGATGATCAAGGGACAGAAAACGAAGTGATGATGGCTTTGTGTTTTGATGGTTCCACGGGGTGCAGTTTAATTTCAAGATTTTAAATGTGGAATAAACAAGCATGGAAGCACAACAAGACTATTTGAGATTCTGTAGATTTTGCCCAAAGCTTGACTTCCCAATTTCTGCCATCAAACTCGTTACTTCAATTTCGAGTTTGACCATTCTATATTCTTTTAGAATTTAGTAGTTCGTAATACGTTTGGTGTTTGGTTCGTAACTTACTATACATTGAGTTGTGAATTTTATCCACTTTTTTTAATTATAATTTATCTTCTGCTTGAATATTTGATATTGCTTATATTGCTTTGTTGGTTTTCAATTCAATATTTACCCCAAGGGAGAAAACTTTCCCAAAATTACTAACCAGCACCCACTGCAAATAAATTACTAACCTGTTCAAGAGAGGAAAGTGCTGCTTCACGATACTTTTTCCCCTTTCTGGTGCACGCTGATGATACCAAATTCAGAATGGCAATGGAGGAGGAGGAACCTTCAGCTAAAATTGCTTTATGGCAGGATGTACATAGAGCACCTACTGCTAGTAATAGCACGTCTTTACCCTGCCATATGTAGCAAGAAAAACAAGCACATAAAACTTGAGGCAATCGTCCATGATTGGTATTTTATAATAAGTTTTTTCTGCCAAATATATTAACTTAAAGTGGCAGTCTTCATTATTTTACCTCCCATAGGCGACCAGGAATTTCCTTCATGAGAGATTGAAGCAAAACCTTATGGTGAGATGATAGAGATTCACCCAAAACTTCACTAAGCCTACATATAGCCTGTGCAGACTGCAGGCAACAGCAGAAGATAAATAAGTGAACATATACACAAATCAAGAAAGCACCAAGCTGAATGAGGTTGTATGAGAATAATAGAAAAGGAAGAAATCAAAGCAAGACTAACTTTTCTTTTACTTGCCCATGACGATGATGACATGCCCTCACAAATAAGTGAAACAATTTCAGTCAAGTATAAGTGGAGAGTGATTCGTTCCCCACTTGTATATTCTTCCCATAGTTCCTCAAATAGGCCAGAGACATTTTTATCATCTTCAAATCTGCATGACAATTTTTTATCCATGTGAAATAAGAATACTTTCATTTTTCAACATGAAGTTCTTAGTTTGTTATATGAGCTTCATTCAATAAACACAGTTTGCCTCATCTACCTTCAAATTCAGAATCAAATGCATATGACAATATACATGATTTTCGAGAGTTAAATATAAAATCCATAATTGGCCACAACATACGAGCTTAAGCTTTTAGCAAGTATGAATCCTTACGAGGCTGATGGGAATATTCTTCAAATTAAATTACAATTTGAGAGAAGATTTGCTTGACCAGTGCTTTCTACATGATTATAAACCATGGTTTGAGCTATATCAGATATATAAAATTATTCCCAGCCTTCCACCTAACTTTAAACTTTAGGAGAGTTGGCCCGTCACAATAACTGAAAGAACTTGGCTTGGTGTTCACCATAATAATAATTTACTAAAACAAAGGACACTACAACCATAATAAATGGGACCTCAACATGGTATTCACAACTTCTATAGTGATTTCCAAATACATTCTCAAGATTCTTTTTTCCAATGGAACATGCAATAATTTCTGAAATTGATGAGAACGCAACAACATAGAGCATAGTGCATCCTTTGAAATTGGTACAAGAGAAGTTATAGGAAAAACAAAAAGAACAAAACAAATCCTACAAATTCAACAATATAACAGACAAATAGAGTTGTTACATACATAAACATCACAATGACTCCAAGAAGACCACATCTACATACAAGGAATCACCCAACGTTCACCAAAAACAACAAATATTCTAAAGGACAGTGGCTGGCAGCCAACAACAAGCTTCTGCTTAAATTTATGATTCTGGATTTGATATAATGTTTGATTTTATAAAATATCAAAATAAAAAACCACAACAGAAAAAAACAGAATGCACATAACCTTGAAAAGAAAACAACTGGAATTATAACTGCATGATATCCACCAACAACATCTGCTGCCATGGATGAATAGCTCTTTAAGAGAAATGCACATGCAATTTGAGAATTCTTGTCACCAGCATGCAAAGCCGCAGTATCTTCAATAAGTTTTTGTGCTTGTGAGGTTGGTGTATACTTTAAGATTTTCGCACAGGCACTTGCAAAGGCACGTTTTGCAGCAGTACTTTTTTCCTCCTTAACAACTGGAAACAACAATCTCACCAACATATTTGCATATGGCTTGCTGTCAACACCAACACTTTCAAGCAACAACGTAATGAAATTGGCAACACCAACCCTGCACAAGCACAGAAAGCATAACTAATTATGAAAATCACAAAAGTGCGTCTATCAGATAGATTCAGTCCATTTATAAGAATCATATAATCATCAGCATAGCTACAGTTGTGCTAAACATTATGTGATTGCAAGGGGAGAAGTAAAAATTACTCATAGGCATCTTGAACCGTGTATGCATGATTGGTTGACACTCCCAAATATCAGAGTATTACAGAAGTTTCCTACACAAGCTGGTACTAGTGTGTTTGGTTTGCCATTTGGAACCTCAACCATGATTTGAGCAAAAGTTACAAGCTTTGAAGCTCTTACATGGCCACAACTAAGATGAGTATTAGAACTCAAGTGTAGGGCCTAATGCTTCCCTCCAAAACCAGCTTGTAAAGTAAAGATTGTCCAACTTTCACAAGCTCCATTCAACCATATATCTAGTAGATTAAAGACCATCTTTAAATCTGAAATTAAGTAAATCCCTAAATAGATTGTCATAACTCTTACTAAGGAAATCAAGTGTACATCTAACTCAACCTCACAAAATCAGCTTATAAGGTGATTGCAACCCATTTATATATTATAATTCAGCCTTATTCCTATTCAATGTGAGACCTCTCAAGTTTGAAAGAGAATAAAGCCATGTTACCCTTGTCCAATCATTAATAAAAGTAATAAACCATTTAGCTCCTGAAATATTAGAAACAATAGAGGAACCCCAGACATCTGTATGAACAAAATAAAAAGGAGAATTTCTTATTTTATTGCAAAGGCACACGTTTGTGTTTTGCTAATTCACACACCTCACAATGAAAAGTCCCAGATTTAAATTTTTGAACAAGGAAACAAAAGTTTGATGACACGGAATTAAGAATGTTCTAGATGACAATGATACAGCTGAATATATTTTTTTTTGTGTTGGTGATGGATGATTCAAACATCAGATATTGACTCTTAATGGGTTTATTTAGATCTTCCATATAGTAAAGATCATTTCATTCTCTAGCATGTCTAATTGTCCTCCCCGATTCCTTCCCTTGCAATATACAAGAGTTACTATAAAAACTTGACTCATGATACACGTATTCCTACTTGACTCATAAAAATTTGACGAGTATTTTTAATCATCAAGCCCTCTAACCACTTTAACAAACTTGACTCATGATACATATGTTCCTACTTGAGGGTGAGCGTTGAAGATATAATTTGGAAACAAGAAACGTATTAAAGATTGATTGTGACTTTGGCATAGAGAAAGTCATGTCCGAGAAATATCTACTAACATTGTGATTACTTTGTGAGCTTCAGCAACCAACTGAATTACATATTTACTAAGTCACTCAGGGGATCTTGTATTGATGACATTTGTATCCAACTTGTCTCATATGATAGATATGCTTCAACTTGAGGGGGAGTTTTAGAGATATGATTTGATAGGGAAATATCTTACTAAATATTTACCATTATTGGATATTGATTTGTTGCTTATTATTGTATTTTTTTCTTCATAATAAACAAGAACACTCAGTGTGTACACAAGACACAAAATTCAATATATTCCTTCTTGATTTCTCTCTTCTCAACATGGTACTAGAGTGGTCTCATTCTCTTTGACCTGTTTTGTCACTAATCCTTTCAACAATAACCATGTACGATATCAATTTTAGAGAATAATAACAAGAATGCTTCCTCTAAAAAATAATGTAGTTTGAATTCATTTGTTCTGTTTTTTCCTTGTTCTTAATGAAGCAAAATTTCAGTACTAAAGAAAGGAAAATGTGCTTCATTGTAGGGCAGAATATTCCCCACAAGAAGGAAGAGGAAAAGCAAAGGAATATAAAAATCACTAAAACAAGAATGCTCGACCATCAGCATCATAAGGGTGACAATATATTAATGCATAAAACACAGTGGACATCAGCCAACTACTGATTGGCACTAACCCTACATATGCTTTTTCTACTAAACCCACTCTCCATGAATCAACATAAGCTCTGTAAATTTTCAAGGAGAAATGTAATATCGAAATGATTCAAGACAGTTCAAGCAGGCAAACATGCAAAAGAGAATGCATTAGATGTGATAATAAGTTAGTAACAGACCTAGTATTAAGGCCCACTCCAGATCGCACCAAATGAGCAAGCCGTGGGATCAATGTGTTCAACGATTCTGCATCAACAACTTTTATGCATGAATCTAAAGTCTCCCACATAGGAGAGCCTTTGGCTATGGAAATTCTCAAACTTTCAAGCTTTTCTGACTGTATTCCTACATTTGCTGCATGAAGCTAATAAAACGAGAAACATATAAATAAACAGGAGTTAAAAGTGAACTCATCCAAAAAATTAAAAATATCATTCAATCTAACCTCGACATAATTAAGCGATTGATCTTCTAGGCTTGATAAACTTTCAAGCATGCAGCACACTAAATCAGACATGTGTGGACGAATTGCAGTTCCAGCGTGCTAAAACAAGACAATAATAAATAAGACACTCTGATTTAACAGCAGCATAACTTAATGGAAAAATAGTACTATGTTATCCTTCCATAATAATCAATCATTATTCTTCTTACAGAATCACAATCAGATAAACAAAGTCAAAGGAAAACCAGAAACTTCACAATGTATAAACTAAAAACTAACACCAGAACAGACAATAAAAATATCCAAAACGGTGAATGCAACCAGTAACATATTATAGGTGCAGGTTAGCACCAATCATGCTTACTGGGAAATGAATTCTACAACAGTTGGTATTCTAATTAGTCATGTTTTTGGGAAAAAGAAGATTGAAAATCTAAGTACAAGAAAATAGGATAAGTTATACTTCAGAAACATATAAACCTGGAAAGTAGTACAAAAAAAAAACAAAACATCAGTAAGATTATTTATTAGTATCATCTATATAGACCACACCTGAAAAATTATTGGAATAATGAACAAAGCAGAAAAAAGGAAAAACCAACATCATATCTGATGAGAATAAAATAATGTTTAAATAGTCTTGTGGTATATGCCATCTATATACACTAGAGCCAGGTAAACATATACAATCCTACTAAGTTTGACAAGATTTGAACAAACAACTGAGATGTAAATATACAAAATTTACAAATATTTAATTTACAATCAGGTGGAAGAAAGTTAGTAAAAACAAAAGCAAAGTGAGTGTATGAAGTAAGTTGAAAAGCTAAGGCATATCAAGGCATTCCTAACCTTCGTAAGCTTCATAACAACTCCAATTGATGCCTTGCGGACACTGTCAACTTTACTTAGTATACCTTCTGCGAGCAAAAAGGGTAAAACAATATCCATTGCTTTGTGCGCATCTGACATTTCAGTTAGAGAAACATCACAGAGCCTTGTTGTCAAAGAAGTTACAGCACGGCATAACTTTTCACCAGAAATTCTGACAGTTTCCTTTATATCATCCATTGCTCGAAATGCTCCAGACCATAATCTCTTTAAATGCTTCCCAACCTGTGGGTGGTGCAGGATGAAAGAAAAGCACAAAAATAAATAAATAAATAAAATAAAGACATGTTGATATGCTTTAGATATATCAAAATCAACCAGTGCTGAAAATGTAGATAGGGCTGAATGGATTAGATAAATTTATCAAATGAAACATGGATAAATTAGATTTTTTAAATGATTTTTGAATATCCAATTCATAAAAAAAAATTACCAAAGGTCCTATATATAAGAACAAATATATAATTCATGAAGAATAATAAAAGTAGTTCCATTTGTTAGTTTTAACTAATTAAATTTAAATTTTATTTTTAAGTTATATTTAATGACGTTACTCATAAGACAATGAATCACTTTTCAACTAATAAAAATTACATATATTTGTAATGACCCTATAAAGGCATTCATCTATAACAATATACAAAAAAAGATCCTTCCCTTTGATAAAAAGAAAACAATTATAACAATAAGGGCAAATCACCCATTGGTTTTCGTAAAAGGGAATAGCACATCAAATATAAATAGCTCTCTAATCTCTCTTCAAAATAAATACTTAAATAATTTTATAAGCCATATTATAACACCAGAATAAAGCCAAGTAAACAACACAACAAAAGAAAGAAGGAAGAGAAGACTAGAATAACTAGTACTATTCTCCATGGACAAAGGTCACAAAACCCACAATGGCAAAATTTGTCCTGCTTTTTACAGATGGTGACTCACCGTAACAGTAGTTACTTAGGTTTTTGTTGCTGTATTAGAGTCAAGTGAGAGAGAGAAAAGAGAAACTGAAAAGGTAACTTTGTATTGATAAAATGTACAAAGGAAAGCAAGGATTCTCTTTATATAGATAGAGGACAAAAAGAAACAGGGCTGTAAAGAACAGCTGATAAAAAGAAAACACCTTTAACAAAAGCTATATCAAACTGAATACAAGACTAACACCAAGCATAATTAGTTAATTACTATAATTTTCAGGATTTCTTGTTTATAATAGAATTGATCACCGAAAACTCTAAGCACACTCTTAAACTCAAAAAATGTAAGTAATCTTAATGACCTCATAAAATTTTCGTCCTTGAATAATGTCTGTAAGGGCAAGACATGATGCCTCACGTGACCGCCAAAGCCGGGATCCACATTGTTCTAGTAAATCTTCAATTATGATATCTAAATTGTCATCAATGGTTTTTTTTGAATCATCCACCAGTGACTTCCATATATGTACCATGGCATCCTAGACAGAAAAAAAAATGCAATAGCCAAATTAAATAAAATAAGAATTCATATACTCATTGGATATAATGCATAACAGTGCATTCTATGTAAAAATGAGTGTTTTACTGAAAGGCGAGGAAAAGCTGCAGAAAAAACGAAAAATCTTAAAAGGAACACAATAGAGAACCAAACCAAAAATTTTAGGGGGTAAAACTACATTTTTCTGGTTGAGGTTTGACAATGACATTAATATATAGCACCATAATGTTCTATCATAGATTAAAACGAGGTAAAGAACTTTTCTGGAGTCAACTGAAAATGCTCTTGGTAAGGATTAGATTCAATACCAGCTTACCAAATTATAAATGGAACTTACCTGCACATTTTTGTCAGGATCATATTGGTAGCGTACAAGTCTTGGAATTAAAGAACGTAAATATGGCTTAAGAACATCCCCTGCTTGTTTCGCGATTTTAGAAAAGCCAAACGCAGCACCCCTCTTTGAATTCAGAGAAGCTTGATAATTTGCTAAATCCATGAACTTATATATCAAGTCCGGTTGTCCCATCTCATTTGCTAAGTTACACAACTCCTTATAAGTGTTCAGTTTTCCTCCGCTAGCACTAGGACCAAGTGTTCCATCCATAAATACTTCAGTATCTTCAACAAGCTGCACAAAAAAAACTTCAGGAATGTAATTCAAACGAAAATTTAGAGGGAGCAAAAGAACAATAAATCACCAAGCCCTATTCCACATAAAAGAATTTAAAAAATATACTAGATTACTACCAACTTACTTTGATAGCTCTTTTCCGTTTCCCTGACCCAGTCAATGTACTCACAAGTGCATTCACCAAATTCTTTTTCATTGATTCATCACCAATGTCATACACAATACTCATGCCTTGAGAAGCCAACTCTTGTGTGAGTTCATGTTGTTCACCAAGAAGGTGAGAAAAAGCCTCCTGCATATATAAATTATAATTGTTAATCTAATATCACAAGTTGCAGGATTATGCGAAAATATAGACACACAGCCAAGAACATAGAATAAAATAAATTGGTTAATGGTGTTTCTCGTCCCTGAAAAAAGAACCTTCTTTAGTTTTAGTGCCTGGTTTTTTATTCTGCAAAGTGTTAGCCTTTTAATAAATACAAAGATGAAAACTTGTGGATTTAAGAGTTTCGAATTAAAACCAAAGGCAACCCATTTTACTCATACTACAAAAACCATTAACCAAAAACAAATTATAGGAATACCATGTTACAAGATAAGTTATGGTTTCACAACAAAAAAAGCTCCATGATAACAATTACAACAGTTTAGAATGCTAACATGGAAGAACCTCAGCCCAGCATACAACTTATATAAGCACATTCTCTGTTAGCTTTATTATAACAGACATCACGTCCTGTAGTATGATGCCCTGCATTTCACTTTTGGAAACCTAGGTCAGAAGCTCATTATTGCAAAGCTTCTAATTGAGGATAAACCTAGGTAAAAGTTCTGTCAGTAGCCTGGCTGGACAAACATTAAGTTTGACCAGTTCTAAGTTTGTTATTTGGTCCACCTAACCCAATCAAATCATACAGTTAGGTCAGATAACACTGACCATGACAAGTATGTGAGGTCCAAAAATATAAGTGGCATAACAAAACTTTCCATGTTCAAACCACCACACTAACAATGAAAACTTCAGGGGAATAGCAGTTTAATCTGCAGTATTCACATGCAAACCTTCATTTGTATCATAGGAGATCCCGATTTTATGAGTCATGACAATACACATCAACAACCAGAGTAACACATTTCCTTACACCCTTATAGTCTCAATATTAGGAGTTATGCCTTTCCTTCACAATGACTGAAAACAGAAAAAGAGCCACAGATCCACTTCAGGCTCCCAAGTTTATCTTAAGATGAACAACTGGCCTAATCGAAAACCTCTTCCAATTCAAATTAAAAATACCCAATATCAACTATTAAACATCGGCAGGGTGATAAATGGGATGCATTTAATATCTGACACGGGGAAGCACTTTCAAATTAAAAACTATTAGCACCCAAAGGATAAGCAAACTGAAGGAATTTCAGTAATGATATTATGTTCTATTCCTAGACCATGACTCCTGCTTGGGTATGAAAGGTTATAGACCGGAATCCAGATAAAATTCTGAAAGAACTCATAGGGCACCTTTAACAATATTCAACAAGTTTGAACAAAACCAAAAAAAATTACAACCATCTTCCAATCCACTGCTTTCTGGAATTTCCGTTTTCCTTTTTAAATATACTTAGGAAACCCAAATATGTGGAGAACTATACAACTGTAACCATCAGCGATATCTTTAAATTGAAGAAAAACAAATCTTTATTTATATCTCTCCCCATATAACCATGGAAAACAATACAATACCATAAGTGAAGTTTCACAGGTTACTAATAAAATGGGAACAAAAAAAAAATAGAAAATTTGTTTCGTTAATTAAAAAAACCTGAATTTCTGGAAGCATTTGCTGAATAGTCGGATGATGACTGCAGTACTTAATAAGTGAAACAAGCCAAACAGTTCCAGCACATCTCTCTTCTTTCCTGCTACTATACAAAAGAACATCAAAGAGCTTTTTGGTAATTGCATCTCTCACAGAAGCATGATAATCTCCACTATATTCACTTTGTTCGTTAGAACTCCGCTCAGGCACAGAAGTCAAATCTCCCATCAAAAAATTTGAAGCCATTGACAGCGAAGTATAGTTAGTTTGAAGAATAATATCAGCATTGAAAGGAACACCACCCCACAAAAAAGAAAGGGCCTCCCCTGCAGCAAAGAGAATATCCTCAACCTGAAAATTTAGTTAAACAAATGTGACATTTTTTAATGGCTGCAACTTATAATGAAAAAAAAAATACTATTAGTGTTCATTTTAGCTCAAAATGATAAAAAAAAGGACTAAAACAACATCAAACTGTTCCACAACACAAAAGGAAAAAATATAATGGAGCAAAAATTTGAGAAAGGAAACAAAAAAAGGAACACCAATCCAACACGAGTCACCCAAAATAAGCACATCATATAAAAATTAAGGGAAAAAATGTATTACCTTAGATCGACAGAGACTGAAAATCAAATTTAGGGCCATATCAAGCTGAGTAGATGATGTTTCTTTTACACTTATATGTCCAATAGATATAACAATCTTCTGTATTGCTTTAATATCGTCACCCGAGAGAAGCTTGTTCAATTTATCAGATAACATAATCAGAATTCCATCTGCAGAGTTAATCAGACACCCTTAAAATAGTAACAAGTAGCTCACTTCCAAGTCCAAATGAAAACATGTTCCTCAGCTTTTTAGACTTGAATTTACCTGAATTAGAATCAAGTGGGGGTAGTGAAATACGTAGTCCAATATGACCCAGCGCTTGCATTGCAGTAGCAGCTAGTGCAGAAGTTTCTGATTTAACCACGTCAACCAGGCATCTAAGTGAATCCTGGAGAAGTATTTCTGGCATCTGCCAAGATTATGTACATACACAAAGTGTAAACATATTTATAACCAAAGCAATGACGTTATATGCAACAATTATGATTTCAGTTTGAGTGGATAAAAGTAAATTTTAAAACAGGCAACTTCTCAAAGAGCAGCATGTTGATCAAGATCAAAATCACAATTCCACATTAGTCAAAGGTCATACTCATAAAACTAGCATTCTAAGCAACTGTGTTAAATCATAAAAGTATAAAATCTTAGACAGGTGTATTCAATAGGGATTTGAAAAGAATTCTTTACATAAAAAAGTCCTGTAGAATTTAAAAGATTTGGTATCAATGTAATGATTTTTTATGGAAAAATGAACGCTATATCAATAGTTTCTGAAAAAAATGAACACTAGCATGTCACCATTTGTTTCTTGTTTGTTGCTTTCCATAGAAAGCTTAATAGCTACACTTTCAACTCGCTGACCATAAACATGTAGACCATGTTGCTGAAAAACGATCATGGTTAAAGGAAAATGTTGAAAAATTCAACAAACAAAAGAACAACATCACGTATACAAGCCAAATCAGAAAACGGCAAAGCATTGTCTTCATTGATTGAACAATCATATATAATAATAACAATAATAATGATGATGATGATAGCAATAACCCATAACAATTGCAGAAAACAATTACTTGGACAAAATAACATTTAAAATTAGAACAGATTACTCTAATGTCATCATTGTTGAGATCAAGAAAAGTTTGAAGTAGAAAAGTCTTACATATTTGAATGAGATTGTTTCATGAGAGATATATTTATAATAAAATTAAAAGATCACAGAAAATCCATAGAAATCCAGTCAACAAAATAATCCATTGAAAGTTGTATAATTTTGAATACTCCCCCCTTTTAATTAGACATTGCATTTTGTTGAAAGAAGGGAAGAATAAGAATTTCAATAGAGGGAAGGGGTGGGATCACTTTTATTGTTTGTTTCACAAGGGGTGATGAGGTATTTTAAAAATTAATTCACTTTCAGACCCTTATAACCTTGTATTTCAAAAAAAAAAAGATTATCTTAGTTAATACGCTCGAAATGTTTTAAATCATATCTCCTCCCCTCCAAATTCCCCCAATATTAGATGAGAACAAATATTGTTCCCACTAAAAATAAGCCAAACAAGACAATGAAGAAAACCTCCCCTTCAACCAAACATTGTTAGTAATTAAAAATGTGTAATAAAATTATACTTACAGGTGTTCTAGATAAATAATTTGCAGTTACATATCCTATTGCACAAAGAGCACCATGCTGAGTTTCAAACCTATCAATAAATTAATTCAGCATCAGCATATATCAAACAGGGAAAACGCAGAGATTCTCAGAAACTGAGCGTAAAATTTTAGTTCCACCAGTATACAAACCTTGACTTCAGTGTCTGGCTGAATAAGGAAGTCAATTCAGAAATAACATCAGGGATGGAAAGAGCAGAAGACACAATACCAAGTATTCGTGCAATGGATTCACGAGTCTCCCAATCCACATGACTTAGTAGTTGCTTAAGCCACGACACCTTTAGGGAAAAATGTGATCCTACCACCTATAACAACAAATGTGTCAGATGGAACACAATGAAGTTGCTTAAGCCACCAAACCTTTTAGGGGAAAATGTGATGCTATCACCTTTAACAACAAATGTGTCAGATGGAACGCAATGAAGAAAGCAATCAAAGAAATTCAATAAAAACTGACCTCTGGCATATGTGATCCAATTATAAGCAATGCCTTGGAAGCATTAAGATGCAACTCAACAGAGCCTTCAAACGACATAGAATGCTCCAGGATTGAACAGAATGTCTTCACTGATGACTTAATTTCAGATGATCCTTCTAAGGATTTGTTCTGCTCCAACTCTGACTCGAAGCACTTCAATAAAAATTTAATCATGGCCACATATGTATTTGAAGGAAAAACAAGGTTTTGCTCTCTAGTTTCACTGGACTCCAACAACTTTGGCTGTTGTCGAAGAATGTAATCCAGCATCATGCCCAATTTGGGATACATAAGACCAGAAACTTGACTTTCACTTTTAAGGAAAAGACCTTCTTGTGCCATTTCTCTGTTTCAAACCAGAAAACAAAACGTAATTCGAAATTAATGATGATAAGTATATGAGTTCAAATTATAAAAAACATCAAAACTTAATTACCCAAGGAACCTAAATCAAGTTATAATTACAACTCAATTTTCATACATACAAAAAATAAAGTTCCAAAACCATCAGTATGGAATAAAAGTAACTATTTACAGCAACAAGAAATGAATTATGAGAATCATAGTCTCTGATTTTCGAAAAAAAAGCAGTGCAGTCTAAGGAAATAACATGTTCAATATAGATGATTATTAAAATTGAACACACGCTTTTGTTGTTTTCTCCTCAAAGAGTTATGATTAAAAAAAAATAGTACCAGACAAAGCAATCTTTTAACCTAGAATATAAAAGACATGCATGGCACATACATTTTCATGTGCATATTATGATGTTGTGTGCATGCTTTAAAAAAATTGACATTTGACAAGAGGCTCAAACAATTACTTGATGCAATATCAAAATAAATATGTAATGAAGTGTTCATTCTGTAATTCATCCTACTTTGAGAAACAAATATTCACAATAATAGGCTTGGAGGGTTTTTCCTATTTTATTTAAGAAAGAAGAAAATCAGTTGGGATGATAAGGAAATCTCTCGAATGTAAAAGGAAAACATGAGAAAAGCAAAGCTAAATATTCCCTCAAAATATTTGTAGGAGAAATCCCCTTCTTAAGAAAAAATCATACTTTATAGCATCATAGCATGTCAGATAATCACTAAAGGAATGTGTAATACCTGATATCTAATTTAGCATCTGCTGCTCCAAGCATACAAATAAAGCGACTAGGACAATGCTGAAGATCAAACAAAGATGTTGCCCATCTTACAGCACAAAAACGTACTTCACCTTCCTCCTGACATCACCATGCAGCATGTTACGGTTCAAACCATGTGTCCATTAAATTTTTAATTAGATAGGATATTATAATAGCACTAATTTCAGAGAATCTGATTGAAGTAAAGATGCCAAAAAGCCATCAGGTGTTCTCAGGCTGCAGTGTATTTGGTTGGAAAAGAACGAAAGAATCTTCTCAACGGAAACCTTGTATTTGGTTCATATGCAATCCTGTATTATTTCCAGCTCCATTGGGAGATTAGGATGTTCTGCTCATGGTCTTTGAGGGGTGTGCCCTTTGTTAGATCTACCCAGAGATTGGTATTTTTGTTGCTTGTAACTTCGTTTTTGTTTTCTTTTCAATTTATTTTCTGTTGTATCATCTTTAGTCCTTGATGATTTCTTATCCTCTTTTTGTATTTTGCTTCTCTCTCTTGATAAAATATTTTCTTATAAAAAATATACAATAATAAAAGTAAAAGTTCTATGTTCTCCTGATTGCCTCATGAAATGAACCCGTGAGAAGCTATCAAAACAACCTCATTCAAAAGTGTGCACTCTCACTCCAACCGAAGACAGCATAGGATAGAATGTCATACAAAGTATCAAAAAGCCTATCCAATCGTGACTAATGCTGACCAATGTAAAAAGGAAAAAAAAAAATCACCATGCAGTTGTCTCCTTAAACAAAAATATCAAGTACCAAATTTGTGTAGATCTTATTAAAATGTAACGTTTCATTCTCATAAGTCCAAATGGTAGCAAACAATGGGTCAGTGCCACATTGAAACCTCTTCCCAAATAGTCATATTAAAAGAATTTTATATGGGACAATAAATGAGAAAACACAAAAGCAAGGAAGGCTCAAAAGCTTTTATTAAGGTAAGATACTTTGGAGAAAAAATAGAACAATAAAAGAAAACCATAAAACTTATAAATTGAATAATGTGTAAGATGGGGACCATACCCAAAACTACAAATAGAGGCCACAAGACCTTTAACATCTAAAAAATTATATTTCGTTATTTTGAGAACTAATCCAAGGAAAATCATTTACAATTGACTTTTCTTTTATGGGGACTGTATCAACTATCTCAGTTTTTATAACAAGAACAACAATTATTGATCACACAACTTTACATCAATGGCAGGATTTGTTTATTGACTTCAGTCTAAACCATCGATATATGATTGCATGATCTCTCTCACAAAGTGTATGCGTGTCTATGTACTTTGAACTGAAAATATTATTATTCGGAAAGTCAACCCACAATCCCTTAGATCAAGGGATTTATTTCGGGACCTTATTTCATAATTAGCTAATTTATTAGGATTAATTCTGTTTCACTTTTATGTACATAAATCATACTATAAACTTTTGACGAACTACTAGCCTGTCATTCCAATTTCTTAACAATATTTGAAGAAGGAACTCAAGATTTTAAGAACAGAATATTTTTGGAGAATATTTTGGAACACACTCAGCCTAGGGACATATGAGCAGAATAATACACAGGACAATGAAATACAAGCAATTTACAAGAAAAAATAATCTTACTCAATTCACGAAGTTACAATAACCTACCACCTAGGAAAGCGGAGTATGTTTTATTATCATGTAATTTTCAACATAACAACAACAAATAATATATCCATATAAGTATCATAGACAGGGGGAAAAGTCAGTATGTTTTGTCATACCACTTGAGAATTTTTTAGCAGAAGTGTCTCCAACTCTTCTAACACAGCTAATGGGGCTCCCTGATACACAAGACAGTACAGTGAATAAAAACGAGGAAAAAAGAGGAAGGTAAAATCCTAAATCAACCATAAGTCCAAAAGTAAGAGCATGATAATAGGTTTAAAAAAAGAGTCCACAATTATAGTTTTACACCAAAACCTTAAATCCTGTTAGTAAAAGAGTTCAATAATATAGCCCATAAAACAGAGTCTCAAGAAAATTGAGTTTCTACTCTAATTTTATGAAATAAAAGAATTCAATACAACAAAATCACACATATGCAACCACTAACTCTATAGCTTTACTAGTTTAATAACTGACATTATTCTTCAAAATAATATGCTTCATACATCCTTGAAGAGCTAGTACAAGAAAAAATAGGGAAATATCAAGAATTGAGATGACTATTGTTAACATTCTTCAATTATAGTTGCGTAAAAAAGACTATTTTAGAAGGAAAGAAAATCTTATAAAGGACGAGGGAACATTCAGGTCAAAACTAAAAGCAAACAATACCTAATAATAAGGGTTAACATGGGTCAGATTGGCCTTAAACCAAACAGAACAGTTTCAAGGATTGAGTCAAGTCAGTTCAGGTAGTTGCTTTTTTCAGTCGCAACCCGAACTGACTCAACTTGGTTACATTGTGTCAAGCCAAAATAGGTCTTGGTTTTCGATCATCAGAAAAAATGGGGAAATGAGAGAGACGGTTAAACAGATTCACAGAACAGAGACGAAATGGACATTGATAAAAAAATTAGCAGCATCTGCACTGTATTCCATCTGCTGTCCTATTCTAATAAACAGCGTCAACGAATTTCCATGGATTGAGTCAATTGACAACTGGTATTGAAAGAAACTATGAAAGAAAAGAAATTAACAATGGCACATTGAAAGATCGAGAAGTGGAACTTCCAGCAAGACTTTGAACTATGCAGCCTTCAAACTTGTTGACCTTCTAATTCTCAAAATTAATGGTGGTGATGGTGGATTTGTTGGGGAGCAAGGGGCACTATGTGCAGGATCAACCAAGTTTGAGCCTGATGACATTGTCAGTGGCTTGGAAATCAAAGTGTGGTTTGGTCATTGTCAATTGTCTGGAGCTGATTATAGCCAGAGAAGAAAACACCTAGGTTTGCTTCCAGTGTTAGGCATGCAAAGAAGTGAAACAAAACACAGATGCACTCATCCACTACTGTTTCATACTAAACAAAATATGTACTTGAATAAGTTGGGGGTCATGTCTCTAGACATATTACCCGACTTGATATGTTCAGTTTCTTCTTTTTGAAATTCAAACAAGTTTGGTCAAACCAACTTATTTGGGTTCAGCTCGAGTCAGGTTGATCTAATCCATGTTCACCCCTACCTAAAACAAAAGTCCATTGGTTCATCATAACTCTCCAATCTTTTATATTAATCTAAATTAACACCTAATAATGATCAAAAGGGAATCACGAAAATTTTCCTCTAAAGGCAGCTAAGCTTTGGCTCAACTTGGGGTGTCCAATGGCTTATAATAATTTTCGTATAGCGTAAACTTATGACGGTACAAAAAGCAATTGTACACTAAGAAATGCATTTGTTCAATTGTATACTTTTTACTTGTCAAAATATCAAAAGAGACATGCCACAATATGATGCATCCTGTATCATATAATGCAAGTGAGGTAAGCATTAGCTGTGTGACTATACTTGACAAACTAGTTTCACTTTCACATCAGCCATAATACAATTAACGTCACTGAGAAGAACATTAATGAAAAATAGATTCACCCAAATAGCAGGAAGATACATACTTTGTATGCTGAAGCGAGAGATATAGTTGCCTCTTGAACAACAAATCGAAGAGACTGGGATTCATCTTTCAAGGCATGAAAAAGACGAGCAGCCATGTCAATTTTTTCCCTGGCAGAACAGGGAGCAGCTTAGTTAGTAACTAAGTAGACCACATAAATGACCTAGCTCAAGGCAATTCTCTTTTTAGAAAAGAATTATTTGTTACCTTAAAAAAAAAGAGAAATAGATTAAGAAAAAAGCAATAGAAATCCATCCCAAAACCATGCAAATGTAAAAGGGTTAATAAAGAAAGAATTAACTACAGAGCTATCCAATCCCAGTCCCAAGGATAGAAAGAAGAAAACCCTATCCCAAGAAAGAACCAACAAAGGCAAATTGCAAGCAAAGTCATGGAATAGCATGATTCCACAAGTTAGTGACCCACAACCATGTCAGGTGAAATCATGAAACATTAGAATCAATGGGATCAGCAGATAGATCATACAAGCAGTGGAATCGTGCAAGAATTGCCAGCACGGAAAATGTCCAGGATTTATCGATTAAAAATGGGTTTTGGGCAAAACCCAAACCCAATGGTTATAAAAAACCTGAAAAAGTGAGAAGTCACGTTTGTTTCACAGTTTCTTAAACGACCCATGCATGTTGACATTTTTGCACAAAAAGTTTTCTCCCTAGACTCCTCAAGACTTCAACTGCTCAAGGGCATTAGCTTCTCTTCTCTGCTAAGCAAACAGCACACACAACACACATTTTTCTGCTCCGCATTTCAACCTCCCTCAGCCTCAGATATATAATTTACCAGTCTTCTCTGCCCTCACACGAGCCCTCTCTTTCACTCATCTCTTTTGACTCAAACACTCCGTTTTCACTCATCACTTTTACATCTGTTTTCTGCATTCTCAGGTCTCCATTTTCGTCTCTGCCTCCTCATAATTTATACTTTTTTTCATCATCAATACAACTTCTAATCCACCTTCGGCCAAATTCATTGTACCAGTTTCAGTGACAGTGTGCTCATGGAGATACTAGGAATCTCAAAGCAAATACTGTGAAAAGGTCTTAACTGGAGGGGTTTATCACTTGAAGCACCACATGGCTGAGAACTTTAAAGGATGTAGCAGGTGCTTGCAACAGTGTGACTGAAGAAGTGAAAAAAATTAAAAAAATTAAAAAAAAAAAAAGAGACATTTGAAATTGTTGTGGGTCTGCAACAGAGAGTAATGAAGAAAACAAGCTTTGATGTTGAGGATGATGGTGCATAAACTGAAAAAGAAAAAGGACTCTAGGAAGTAGTTAATATGCCACAATTAATCAATTATTTAAGAAGGATCAGAGAGAAACTGCTTGTAAAGACGTTGCAAGGTTTTTCTATGAAAATGCAATACCTTTTAATGTGGTAAGTGGTCATTTAGGAGAATGCTTGATTCAGCTTTAAAACATGGCCCAGGATTTAACAACCTTCATACCATGAGATCGGAGTGAACTATTTGAAGGAAGAGGTTCAGCCAAAGGGCTGAACTCATTTTCATGATTTATTTTAGTATGTTATATGGGCACGATTAAGTGGGACAACTGTCAATCTCCTCTGGAAGGCATGAGAGCTACAGTCTACATGATTAGCATTCCTAAAAGTATATTATATATTGTCCATTTTTTTATTTCAAGTGTCCTGAACAATTCCACACTACTAATGAAAAAGGAAAAATAAATATGCAAAAACTGGAAAAAAACTGGGACCACAAGAAAGAGGTTGGAACCTGAAGAGATGAGGCATGCGCTGTGCAAGCAATCCAATTGATTGAAAAGCATAAGTTTTGACCTCCCGTGCAGTGGCATCTGAGTCAATACTCAAAATTGAATTCAAAACAAAATAAATTTTATTCAAATAACACTAAAGAGAACTTTCAAGTCTCAAGCAAACCTGCTTCAGAACTTGGATAATTGTCAAGGGACTTCATAATTCCACTCAAAACAACAGGACCCATTAACTTAAGCTGATCAATTTTTGCCTGCACTTCCAGTTATAGATATTAGAGGTGCTGAGGAAACAAAATGTTATACTGCTTCAGCAAAGAACAATAAATTCATAGTGAAGTAGAACCACTTTCCACAAAGCTAATCAAAATATAGAAATACAACCTACACAGTAAATTCATTTCAAACAGCAGATTCCTCGCAAATTTTGAGCAGTATCATCAACTTAACCATTTCTAAGAAAATGTCTCGGTAGGCAATTAAAATTATTTCAAATGAAACATTTAAACAAAACACAAACACTTCAAAATGGTATTAATGTCCATGTGTTGTGGCAGAAAATATTTTTATAACTTTTTTCTTTTATTTTTAAACTTTCGTACCAATAAAGATGAAAACATCATGGTAACTAGATAAATGTAGCATTTTATTATATCTACGATGACTTTTGCAATTATGCATGCTCATTTTTAAAACATCAATTCTCTTTCTTGATAAAAACACCTTGGGCTGTTCAATGCTAATTTGCATTAATTTTATACTCTGCATTATTATAATCATAGCATATCCTGTAGTTAAAAAATTTGTCATATCCCTGTGCTAGTGTCATATCATATCCATGTCGCATGTTGCATCCATACTTTCTACTTTCTAAACATTTACTAGGCAAAGAGACTTCTATTCTATGGGTAAAATTTATGACGAAAACCAAAAGCCGAGTAACAGTGCACTTACATGCTTAAATACCCACACAGTAAATTCCATCCCCAATTGCTTCAACCTTGATGTGGTACCATTCCCTATAAAATTCAAGAATGTAAAATACTTAAGATAAAGATTAGAAAACAAAAACACAGCAGAAGAAAAAAGATAGAGCAAACGAAAATCAGCACAGAAAACCCAAGTATTGATCCACACATGCTTGTGTGTCTGTCTTATTTTAGTGTCCACAATTAGTACAAAGTTATAATTCATGTTCCCCCTCCAGCATTCATTCCATGATTTAGTTAAGGGTATGTCACTGTTGAAGATAAAAGAAATTGAGGCTTTAGTTAGCATGAACCATGTTTACACGGTATCGTTGAATAAATTGTTTGATCAAAGAAAAATATTATCACAAAAGAAATGTTATTTCAACACTTCTTTTTATTTCCGTCCTTAAGGGATGAAGTTGTCAATACAAGTGCACAAGTAGCATTACTATAGTGCATGTGTCATTGATGATAAAATCTTAATCACATTGGCCGATTCTTAAGCAATCAACTTTGCAACAAAAGAGCTACAAGTTTTGAAAACAATAAAAAAACATTAATTAGCAAATATAAGCTCAAAACCATTAAATAAAAGGATATTCTAGTACCATAAATGCAACCAAAAATGCACTGCAAGGTGGATGGGAAATTGTTTGCCGCTGCAATAGACCTGCAGAATATAGACATTAATTTTGCCTTTAAAGCAGGACTCCCAGGACTAACTCTTGATTCTGATTCAACATTCTCAACTCCAACAGTACCTACATTCAACATCAATGATGTATAATATTGAAGAGCAAACAAAAAGAAATATATAAAATCCAAATTTGGTTTTAGATATAATAGGGCAGAAAACTAAATTCACTTTCTAGATATAAGAGTTCTCTCTGAAAATAGAAAATAAAAGTAAAGCAAATGGCAAACAATAAATGTCTAGTAATACCACTAATAGACTATGAATAATCTCGAGTCTTTTAATGATTTAAAAAATTCTTAACATGGTACAAAAGCAGTTACCTGTTCCATATTTTCTCTACACCGTATTCAGACAGACTTAATACACAAAAAAACTGGTATATTTAACTGATAATTTTATTTTAACTACAAAATTATTTTTTGTTATTTATTTTAATAAAAATTGTCTTGGGATTGTAGTGATGTTGATCTAAAAAACCCAAAGGACCTGGGTTCACCAAGTTCAGAGCCCGGGTTGATGACAGCACCTCAACTTAAATGCCTTGCCGATCTAAACAGAAGATCGGTCCAGTTACAGGTCAGTTCCCAGGATAACCAATCAGGCTGGTCCGTATATGTCAAAGACCAACTCTACTTATTGAACAAGCTGTTAGGCGCAAACAACTGAAAATGGTCTTATATCTATTACAGCTTCAAGCAATAGCATAAACAATGCATAGGCCATTCAGCCTGTGTTTAAATTGCACTTCATTAAAAAAAGTAAGGGCAGCAAGTAATAAAGCATTGAAGATCACCGACAGGGCATACAGTTCAAACATGAAGGATGTGCACAAAAAGTTTACCAGAAGACGCATGACATTAATTAATTGAAATGTGAAAAAAAAAATAGAAAATTAGGAACAACCTCACTAGAATCAATTATACTCTCAAGCATACATACTTAATTTATGTAAGAATCAAGCAGGATCAAACTTTAAATTCAGAGGAAATTTAAAAATATTCACAAATGATCATAAACAAATTGAAGAAAAAATAATTGACAAAAACATATTTCCGAATATTTTAACAAAATCTTTAATAGCATACCATTGAATAGCAAAAATAATCTGTTGATCAGATTTAAATCATCTAAATTAGCACCATAGGCCTTCTTCTTTAGAAGCTCCTCGCCTCTCTTAATAACAGGCTCTTCACTTGAGTTAATTGATCAAGAAACAAATGTGATTGTGATCATCCACAAATGCAACACCAAAAGATATAAAGTCAGTAAGTTATAAGAAAGAGTTATAAAAAATTTGAGTAATATGGGAACTGCAACGTACCAATCTACAGAGGCAGCAATATATAAAGGATAACCAAGCTCAGGAGCAATCTCCATAGCTTGAATGACATTTAAAATACCCAACTGCACCAACAAAGACCAAGATAAGACAGATTGCGGTAGCTTTCTGAGTAAATGCAAGATTGGCCAAGCTTGTATGCGTTCAAACATACTGACATGTTAACCAGTGTATTTAAATGAAAATTTGAAGAGGTGATATATGTCAAAATAATAAAGTTAATATCTACTTGCTATCGGTTGCAGTAGTTAATGGCTGGTTATCGAACCAACTCTACTAGCCCAGAATGTCAATTATGAAAGTCAGCTCCAGCTATCACTTGTTAGTATTACAACCATCTATTATGACTTGTATATAAATATCATATAATTAGTACGGTCAGAACAACATAATAATATAAGTTTTGGTTCTCTCTAATTTTCTCTGAATATTTTCTTTCTCTTCCAGCATTTCCTCTCAATATTCAAAATATAAGGTTAAAAATTTATCATATTATATGGAGTGATGGATTCTTCAATTATGTTTCTTCTAACAAGAGAATAAATGTGAAGGATGATGATAGATAGCAATTGAGTGAGTTTAGTACTAAAGTAACAACATCAACAACATATGCTATTCGACATTCACATGCCAAGACAATATTAAAACCATTACATGATTATCTTACCTTTCTTTGTAAAATTTCATTACTTTGCAACTGTTGTTTCCCTGTAACACGATTGACTTGCGCTACTGAAAGCCCTGGAGGGAATCCACCACTGCAACAGAACAAAATCTAAAAAGAGTTCTAGAGAGAGAAAGTCTGCCAATCTTTATGCAAATAAAACTGAGTTTTCACTTTTCTATTCTTAGATTCAGATTCTGAGTATTCTGATTTTTCTGCATACATTATTTTACTTTGTTCAACTAACTTCTAACTTACTGACAGTTACAGAAATCACCAACTAACATTCTAACAGATCACCTAACTTAGTACATTTTAGATTACAATTTACAATGAACAGCAACTAGTAAAGGAAAATGCACATAAAAAGGGCAACATATTATATACTCTACCAAAATGTCATTCAATTGAAATCAGAATGAAACAAACTAATTCATGTCAGAACAAATTCAAATACCATAAGCTCCTTTTAGCAGAAAGCCAGTTCCATACCTTTGAGAGACCCGCTGGTACAATATTGTATGAAGACAAAACTCAATAAACAGCTCCCTATCTTGAGAGTTATTCACTTTTTTATACTTTTCAGCAACTTCCTCACCAATTTGACCAGAGTGGCATTCACCAATTACCTAGAGAGAAGCAGAAACCCATTGGTAGTCTAAGAAATAACTAAGGATGACCCTTGCTATTCTATAAGATAGTAAAAAGAAAAATATAAAAGCAACTAAGATATATAAATAATGAAATAGACCAAGAAAGTTCCCTTTAAAAAAGGATGCCGGAAAGAAGCACATGGATCCAAGAAACCCAATTGCTCTTAATGGTAGCAATGGACCCTTCTTCCCACCAAAAAATCCCTTTATTTGAATTCCCAAACTTAGAGTTTCCATCTAATTTTCCTTATATATCCTTTCTAATTTCCTAGACAGAAATATCTGCAAAACTGAAGCCTTTCAAAGATAGAATAAGGAGAAAAGGGTCCCAATGCACTGAACAATTATAATGACACCAACTCAAATACTGTGTACCAATGCTGAAAAAGATCAATGAAAAACTCTTTCACAACTGTAATTACAAGCTATAACTATCACCATTAAGATTTGGGAAAAGTCCAATAGTCCATGTTGATACCTTAACAACGATTCTAAGGATAATTTCCTGATGTTGAATTGGAAGTTTTGAGATGTTCACCAAGAGATCAGGAGCCAGATCTTCCTTTTCCTATTTGAAACGCGTGGGGCATCAGATAGTCTCCACAGTAAGCATTCAATTGCAGAAAACAAATTATTTAAGAGTCCCAAGCCAATCAATTTGTCTATTTATCCAATAATGAAAAATTATTTACTTCTGAAAATTCAACCAGGTGTCAAAAAAGGAATTATCAGCATCAAAATTCACATAAAAGCCACAAAATAATAACAATAAACACGCACTAAGATATAACGAACAAGAGACCTTTGCATTAACACGCTGAAAAGCCATCTCTATATACACAATGCAAAAATTCCTTATGATAGGGACAGCACTAGAACCCGAATACAACTTCCACAGCTCAGACAAAGGTAAACCAATTTGAGGCTGGAGCTTAACTCTCTTGTTCACGTGACTCAAAATCTCAAGCACCTGTCAGAAACACAAGTCACCATTGTGAAACATTTGCCAAATCGCTTCACAAGTTATATCAAAGAGAACAAAATACACCATGCAAAACTGATATACATGTAGACAAACTAAAGTACAAAAATGTGATCTCACTAGGCCAAAGCAAAAAGTACTCATAGTAAATAGCAATAGCTTCTTCTGCTGATTCATACAGCAGATAAGAGATATTTCATCTAGCCGATAATGTTCGCATAGCAAAAAACACAATACACTTCATAAATTTACATCAAAGAGGACAAAATAGACCGTGCAAAACCGATGTTCATGTAGGTAAACTCTTCGCTGTCCTTACAGGTGCGATTCACGCCAAAGCAAAATTCACTCTCAGTAAACAGCAGTCATTTATATCAGTTAACTCAGCACTAGCAACAACCGAGAAGAAACATTTCAATTTTCACTTATATCAGTTAACTCAGCACTAGCAACAACTGAGAATAAACATTTCAATTTTCATCTTGACGATAATGTTTGCAGAGACAAAATACACTCAATTTCCGCATTAGCGATTTTTTTGGAAACGGAAGGTAAGCTACAAACATCGATGTGCATGTACGCAAACTGTTCATTATTTTTAAAAGTGCAATACAATCTTACTACTCCAAAGCAAAACTACTCTCACTGAACAGCAATAAGTTCCTATCCGTACACTCAGAGCAATTTTGGCAACAGATAATAGATGTTTCAATTTTCAATTTACGCATTCATAGTTTGATTTAGAAATAGCAGAATTGAAATTTGGCGGTGGCGAACCTTGTTGCGAACAGCGAGGGATTGCGAGGAGAGGGAGGAGATGCAGAGAGGGAGAAGCTTCGCGAGCAACGGTTCAAGCTTGGAATCGTCGCACAGAGCCAAACGAGTCAGCATCCGATCCAGCATTTCCTCTACCTCCGCGTCGGACTTAGACGATGATGATGATTGCGCCATTTTTTTCGCTCTTTCTTCAATTCGTTTCTTCACCAACAAACTCAAACTCTTCTATGTGCGCAGGTGAAGTTAATAAATATGAATAAGGAAATGAGGCTGCTTGCGCTCTACGACTGCTTTGACTCTTGGTTCGAGGTGGTCTCTCTTCTGCCAATTGCTTCCTGCATCCACCTTTTTTTCTAAATGCACCGCCATATATTTGAAATGGCAACATTGCCCTTCCGTCTTACTTTTTGGTGAGATGTTGGTGCTGAAGTACCAGGGTAATGCTGATTATGTTACTCTTATGATTGTTCTTAATGTATTATAAACACTTGTTGCAAATGGTAGGAACTTTGTTCAAAAATTCTTTTGGAATATGCAACGTGGAAGGATAATATGGTGAAAGTTAAAATTGTAATAAGTGGGAATTTTTTATATTATGAATCATGAATTTCGGAACATCAAATTCAGAAATTCATGAGTAATCTCGTTCTAAAAGTTTGTAAACACACTTACAAAACAAGTACGTGAGTGTCATTACATGTTAAGGCACAAAAATTGTTTTTCTTGTGATAAGTTAACAAAATTCATACAATGGTAATGTACAGTATTAGAATAAGTTATGAATTCAAATGGACATTATTTTTCTATAATGTGTGCTGACGAAGTTTATTGCTGTGTTAGTTTTGATTCAACAATGGATAAAATAATATAAGATGCCTTCTTAAAATGGGCATAAGGAATTACTTTTAAGATTTGGTTTTCTTATTATTATATTAGCATTTCATACGTCAAATAACAAACAATGAAATAAGATTGTTAAGCATAATATAAATGTAAGTAATAGAATAAAAGTTTAGGGACAATTAAAATTAGTAGTAAAATTATAAAATATGATTGTCCCTTTGTATTATAATAAAAAATTAATAATAAAAATTAATGAATAATGATGAGTGATTGATTGTAAAATTAGTTTGTGGGAGTGATAATTATGACATGACATTTATTTATCAAACAATTAATATTTAACGAGAAATTCATCTTCGCTGATATGATAAAGAGTATGTTGAAGTATATAATGCAATTTATGTATATTAAATAATCGAAAGAAGTTCTAGAATAAAAATGTAATATCTAATGGGATACTTGAGTCTAACATATACATTAATTGGTATGGATTGTATGATAGTTCAAGACTTTTTTTGATATTTTTTTTACAAATTTTGGCTATGTTTGTCTGAAAGAGTTACTGGATCTAGATTTTAAAAAAAAAAAAAAAAAAAAAAAAAAAAAAAAAAAAAAAACTGTGTTGGCTTTTGAAAGATTAGAAGAGTTTATCTTTTAGAATTGATTCATTCATGCCTGTGCTTGTCATGGATAAGGGTGTAACTTATTTTATAAACATTTTTTATAAAAATTAAATTAAATTAAACATTTTGTAAACGGTTATGAATTTAACCCTTAAAAATTATTTAAGAAATATTACCTCAGAGATATTTACTAGGAGTTTATTTTTAATAAAATAATCATAATATTATTCAGTCCATTTCTTTTCTTACGAGAAAGTTGCATTCCGTAAAAAGCGTGGAAAGCCTTTTTTTTTTTTAATTTTTATATAGTTTTATTTTAATTCATATATTTTATTTTAATTATTTAAAATTTAAAATGTTTCTGTAAATGCTAAAATTTAACTAAACACGTTTTTCAAATCCCTACAAATAATAATTACGAAAACGTGATTTCTGAAAATATAGTATCATACCTTAAAATAAGCGTCCCCTTGAGAGTGAAATATCAGAAATATTTAATTATCAAATATGATTAAAAAATTGTATACATATATCATCAACTTTTACCTCTGCATTGTCATCTGCACAATTCATAAGTCAAACTCTAATACCCACTTAAATAAAAAAGAAAAAAATGGGTAAATTGTTTATATAATATTTAAAAGTAGATAAAGTAACAGATAATGCTGTATTAAACTTTTAAACTATTACAAAAAAAATTAGAAACAAAAACGGAGCCAGAAAATGAATATATTAGGTAATCAACTAAGCGCCCGCACGATTAGTTATTAAGGAAGAAGAAAAAACCTCGTATCTCTTTATATTTTTAAAAATAATAATAAATATTAAACAACAGCAATTAGTAATAAGTGGTTTAAATAATAAATTATAAAAATAAAACAAAACAAAAAAAATGTATAAGAAAGCATCACACTTTTAATAAACAGTTATAAATATTTACTTAGAAGAGTTTTCATAAAGCAAACATAATAAAATGACACAACCAATGTATATGTGATCTACATTGCAATTCATATATAGCAATAAAGGATGTAATTGTAACATTATTTTAGTTTATAAATAATATATGGTATATATCCTACCTGGCAAATCAATCTCTCACACCACTACCATTAAAAAGTAAATAAAAAGATAAAATAATAGCATATACCTATAATTAAAAAAATAACAGTATGAAATAAATATCTGTTGATCAAAAGAAGAAAAGTAGTGTCCCTAATAGAACAATATTGTGAAGTTGTGCAGAGAGTGAGTTTGAGAGAGAAGTAGAGTTTTGTTTGTCACTAGCTTTGTCATCATCATCTTCATCTTCTTTGGGATGGTTGAAATTGGCAGGGACAATGGTGTCTGGTGCTGAATCATCATCTCCAGCAACAGCACTAGCTGGAGATGGGGCATCTTCTGGGGATTTGAGACTTTTGGGCAACCCTTCTCCATAGGTCACATTTATCTTGAAGTGTTGGCCACTCCTGCATTGATCACCGTCATAATCACCAGAAAAAAAGTACGTTGTGCCCTCCTTCACCAAAGGAATTGCCACTGTCACAGGGTGTGTTTGGGTGTTGGATGGATCAGATGCTGACCACTGGGTTGTGTCTTTGTCTTGTGCATTATCGTAGTCACATTCTTTGTATGTGGTAACGTTGTATGTCTGAACCACAGAGTGGTTAGTGTCTGTGTTGAAAACTGCAAGAACAACACCCACATGTCAAAAGTGTTTAGCAGTTATGTTTTGTTATTATGCCTCTCAAAGTCCCACCCACATGTCAAAAGTGTTTAGCAGTTATGTTTTGTTATTATGCCTTTCAAAGTCCCACATCAGTGGGTCGAGAAAGGACAACCCCTTTGTTTGTTATAAATAAAGGCCTTAATAAGCATTCTATGTGAGAATACACTGAGAATTTCTTGGGAACTCTAGTATTTCACTGGAGATCCTATTGGTGTTTATTATATTATATTTTTATTTTTTGATGAAAATAAAAATTACAATTTAGTTGGGAAAGAATAAATCTAATAAAACATATAAATAACGACTTAAAGATAGAGAGGAGATAGATAGGAAAAAAATTAGAAAGTGAAACAGGCTTTTTGGGGATAGAGGGACTTGAACCCTCATGATTTCTTAAGTCGACGGATTTTCCTCTTACTTTCAATTTCATTGTTGTCGGTATTGACATGTAGAATAGGACTCTATCTTTATTCTCATCTGATTGATCAGTTCTTCAAGGGTTTTATCCGATTATGATGCTTCCGCTGGCATCCTTGTACTTAACTAAGAGACATCATTTCTAACAAGTGGTATCAGAGCCACTTGGTTTTGGATACTGAATTCTTAGTATGCTCTGTGAGAAAAAATGCACACCGAATTTAACGTGGAAAACCTCCTTTGGTGTTGAGGAAAAACCACGGGCCAAACTCCGAGAAATTCACTATATTCAAAACAATTACAATATAGTAAACACCAATAGTATCTCCAGTGAAATACTAGAGTTCCCAAGAAATTCCCAGTGTATCCTCACAACACTCTTGGAATTTTCTCTCACACTATATATAACTATCTCACTTAAATACTTAACACTTGGAAATGCTTCAAGTGTGGGATATTTGATACCAAGGCTTAAGGCCTTTATTTATAGCAAGCAAAGGGGGTTGCCCTTTCTCCACCCACTGATGTGGGACTTTGAGAGGCACAATAACAATTCTTCACCTTGCCTCTCATTCCACAAATATTGACCAAGTTCAAACAATGTTTGAACTTATCAACCTATAGAGTTTTTGTCATCATGTCTGCCGGATTTTCAGCTGTGGCTATCTTCTGAACTGCAACTGTGTTATCATTAACACATTCTCGAATATATCTGTTGTTATATGTGGATGATATGCTAATTGCAGCTCACAATAAGGCTGAAATTAGTATGTTGAAAACTCAGTTGGGAAAAGAATTTGAAATGAAAGACTTAGGTGCAGCGAAG
>Ga0209700_101962_pt1 | contig 42654 bp, 17 predicted proteins | sample SiratroredBW_FD_187528 | JGI IMG/M metagenome (GOLD analysis project Ga0209700, IMG submission 187528) | Root nodule microbial communities of legume samples collected from California, USA - Siratro red BW (SPAdes) (version 2) | ecosystem: Host-associated > Plants > Roots > Nodule | place: USA... | reverse complement strand
CGCGACCAAGGACATGTTCACACAATTGGTTCTCGGTGTTGAAATAAGTGGTTCTCTGCGTACAAATAAGTGGTTTGTTGTGTTAACCAACGCGACCAAGGACGTGTTCACAATTGGTTCTCGGTGTTGAAATAAGTGGTTACATGCGTACAAATAAGTGGTTTGTTGTGTTAACCAACGCGACCAAGGACATGTTCACACAATTGGTTCTCGGTGTTGAAATAAGTGGTTCTTTGCGTACAAATAAGTGGTTTATTGTGTTAACCAACGCGACCAAGGACATGTTCACACAATTGGTTCTCGGTGTTGAAATAAGTGGCTATCTGCGTACAAATAAGTGGTTTGTTGTGTTAACCAACGCAACCAAGGACATGTTCACACAATTGCTCCTGTGTTCAAATAAGTGGTTCTCTGCGTACAAATAAGTGGTTTGCTGTGTTAACTAACGCGACCAAGGATATGTTCACACAATTGGTTCTCGGTGTTGAAGTAAGTGGTTCTTTGCGTACAAATAAGTGGTTTGGTGTGTTAATTAACGCGACCAAGGACATGTTCACAATTGGTTCTCGGTGTTGAAATAAGTGATTATATGCGTACAAATAAATGGTTTGTTGTGTTAACCAACGCGACCAAGGACATGTTCACAATTGGTTCTCGGTGTTGAAATAAGTGGTTCTCTACGTACAAATAAGTGGTTTGCTGTGTTAACCAACGCGACCAAGGACATGTTTACACAATTGGTTCTCGGTGTTGAAATAAGTGGTTCTCTGCGTACAAATAAGTGGTTTGCTGTGTTAACCAACGCGACCAAGGACATGTTCACACAATTGGTTCTCGGTGTTGAAATAAGTGGTTCTCTGAGTACAAATAAGTGGTTTGTTGTGTTAAGCAACGCGACCAAGGACATGTTCACACAATTGGTTCTCGATGTTGAAATAAGTGGTTCTATGCATACAAATAAGTGGTTTGTTGTGTTAACCAACGCGACCAAGGACATGTTACCAATTCATTCGCTGTGTATAATTTAAGTAGTTCTTTTTTTACAATTAAATGAGTTTTTGTCCAGCCATTTCATTGTAATTACTTGCAACACATATGCACAACCCCCAATATGTGTATGTCCACCTCCAACATCCGCCTACAACGAAGTCCATGTTTGATACAAACTTTGCACTAGAAATTGGAACACAGTTGTTCCCCAATTATAATTACAGAGTTCCCCTAAGTCATATATAATACTAAATAAACCACTAAAGACACTTCCACTCATAGTCAGCAGTAAGAACTCACTTAGCCCTAACAATACATACAATTTACAGAAGTCATCAACATTTACGTCATTTCGCCTTTTTTGGATCTCATCAAATATCATCTTCACATAAACATGTGTAGAAGGAAATAACTTCCTAATAGGGGAATCCTGTGATTCCCTTCAAAGATCAACCACACATCCACCAATTCTAAGACCCAATAGTACACAAACGTCTAGTGTTGTAAAGGAAACCAAGTTAGACCTTATCATAAAACCTCCCCTCCTCTCAACCCATCGCGTGTATAACCCTGTGAGCAGTTTCCTGCTGAGTTTGACGTTGCCTTCAAGCTCCATGAACCATGAAAAAGGAGTTCTGCCAATACAAGCCTTATGCTCTTCGGTAAGCATTGTATTTACAACTCCCAGATATGTTGTCCGACAACAATGTCAGACACACACAGACTTACATACAAGTGTATCACTAAGGATGACATCCGAGAACCCACAAGCACCAAAACCTACTTAACAGAGTGAGTTTTTTGATTTCTAAAGAAACAAGCTGGCATGAATACCTCACTTCGTCAAATAGTAACACTACAAAATACCTGCTGAAGTCTGGTTGGACCGATTTTGTAAAGGACAATAACTTAAAAGCAGGAAATGTATGTGTATTTGAGAAAATTAAGATGACAGGAATTGCGATTTAGAGTGTTATTTTCATATCTGGCCTATATGACAGAAAAATAACAAGGTTAAAACCAAAACCATGCCTTTTTAATTTTTTCAAACACACATACATTTCTTGCTTTCAAGTCACAGTCTTTGCAAAATCAGTCCAACAAGACTGCAGCAGCAACTGTATGGTACTATTGCCCGTGAAGATCACCACCCAAAATAAATATTTGTTTAGGAATCCTAAGTTTATCACTAAAGCATGACATCCGAGAACCCACAAGCAGCTAAGTGGTTACCTCAGTTCAGATAAGTGGTTCGCTGTGTGTAGTTTTGGAAAACACAGATTTGTTTGAGGGGTGGAATGTCTAAGTGGTTCTCTCAGTTCAAATAAGTGGTTCGATGTGTGTACTTTTGGAATACACAGATTTGTTTGAGGGGTGGAATGTCTAAGTGGTTCTCTCAGTTCAAATAAGTGGTTCGCTGTGTGTACTTTTGGAACACACACATTTGTTTGAGGGGTGAAATGTCTAAGTGGTTACCTCAGTTCAGATAAGTGGTTCGCTGTGTATAGTTTTGGAACACACACATTTGTTTGAGGGGTGAAAGCACTAAGTGGTTCGTTCAGTTCACATAAGTGGTTCGCTGTGTGTAATTTAAGAACACACAGACTTGTGTGAGGGGTGAAAGAACTAAGTGGTTCGTTCAGTTCACATAAGTGGTTCGTTCAGCTCACATAAGTGGTTCGCTATGTGTAGTTTAGGAACACACAGACTTGTGTGAGGGGTGAAAGCACTAAGTGGTTCGCTCAGTTCAGATAAGTGGTTCGCTGTGTGTAATTTAAGAACATACAGACTTGTGTGAGGGGTGAAATCACTAAGCGGTTCGTTCAGTTCACATAACTGGTTCGCTGTGTGTAATTTTGGAACACACAAAATTGTCTGATGGGTGAAAGAACTAAGTGGTTCGCTCAGTTCAAATAAATGGTTCGCTGTGTGTAGTTTTGGAACACACAGACTTGTCTGAGGGGTGAATGAACTAAGTGGTTCGCTCAGTTCAAATAAGTGGTTCGCTGTGTGTAGTTTTGGAACACACAGACTTGTGTGAGGGGTGAAAGCACTAAGTGGTTCGTTCAGTTCACATAAGTGGTTCGCTGTGTGTAGTTTAGGAACACACAGACTTGTGTGAGGGGTGAAAACACTAAGTGGTTCGCTCAGTTCAGATAAGTGGTTCGCTGTGTGTAATTTAAGAACATACAGACTTGTGTGAGGGGTGAAATCACTAAGTGGTTCGTTCAGTTCACATAAGTGGTTCGCTGTGTGTAATTTTGGAACACAAAAAATTGTCTGATGGGTGAAAGAACTAAGTGGTTCGCTCAGTTCAAATAAGTGGTTCGCTGTGTGTAGTTTTGGAACACACAGACTTGTCTGAGGGGTGAATGAACTAAGTGGTTCGCTCAGTTCAAATAAGTGGTTCGCTGTGTGTGGTTAGGAACACACAGACTTGTGTGAGGGGTGAAAACACTAAGTGGTTCGTTCAGTTCACATAAGTGGTTCGCTGTGTGTAGTTAGGAACACACAGATTTGTGTGAGGGGGTGAAAGCACTAAGTGGTTCGCTCAGTTCAGATAAGTGGTTCGCTGTGTGTAATTTAAGACCACACAGACTTGTGTGAGGGGTGAAACCATTAAGTGGTTCGTTCAGTTCACATAAGTGGTTCACATGTCCTTGGTCGCGTTGGTTAACACAACAAACCACTTATTTGTACACATATAACCACTTATTTCAACACCGAGAACCAATTGTGAACATGTCCTTGGTCGCGTTGGTTAACACAGCAAACCACTTATTTGTACGCAGAGAACCACTTATTTGAACACAGAGCAATTATGTGAACATGTCCTTGGTCGCGTTGGTTAACACAACAAACCACTTATTTGTACGCAGATAACCACTTATTTCAACACCGAGAACCAATTGTGTGAAGATGTCCTTGGTCGCGTTGGTTAACACAACAAACCACTTATTTGTACGCAGAGAACTACTTATTTCAACACCGAGAACCAATAGTGTGAACATGTCCCTGGTCGCGTTGGTTAACACATCAAACCACTTATTTGTACGCAGAGAACCACTTATTTCAACACCGAGAACCAATTGTGTGAACATGTCCTTGGTCGCGTTGGTTAACACAGAGAACCACTTATTTGAACACAGGAGCAATTGTGTGAACATGTCCTTGGTCGCGTTGGTTAACACAACAAACCACTTATTTGTACGCAGATAACCACTTATTTCAACACCGAGAACCAATTATGAACATGGCCTTGGTCGCGTTGGTTAACACAACAAACCACTTATTTGTACGCAGAGAACCACTTATTTCAACACCATGAACCAATTGTGTGAACATGTCCTTGGTCGCGTTGGTTAACACAACAAACCACTTATTTGTACGCAGAGAACCACTTATTTCAACACCGAGAACCAATTGTGTGAACATGTCTTTGGTCACGTTGGTTAACACAGCAAACCACTTATTTGTACGCAGATAACCACTTATTTCAACACAGGAGAAATTGTGAACATGTCCTTGGTCGCATTGGTTAACACAACAAACCACTTATTTGTACGCAGAGAACCACTTATTTCAACACAGCACGGTAGGAAACACCACAATGACGGTGGTGGTCTTGCGGCCGGAAAAACGAAGGCGGATCTGTGGGCAGAAGGAACGAAAATCTTGTTGTTTCGTCTGTTCTTTCTCCTTCACAGGATGCGGGGTTAATGAGTGCAATGAGAGAATGAGATCTGTTTTTCCCTCTCAAATTGTCCTGCACTTTCATATGGGAAATGACAAAAGCAACTCTTTGCAAAAAGACAAACATGAACTACGTAATTAGAAAACCATCTGTGTTTCTCTTTCTTTGTCACGCAGGACGACACTGCCACGTCGGAGTGTCAAATGGAGGTAAGAGAAAAAAGAGTGTCAAACTATCATTTTCCTTTTGGTATATCTACGACCATTTAAACAGGTTCCTTAGCAACTTTATTTTAAAAGAAAATGGTTTGAAGGGTTTGCATATGTTTGGGTGGAATAAGATAACTATTACTAGGTATTATATTCGAATTGCTAGAATCAGTTGTTAGGATTAAAATAATTTAGCCAATCTAGTACACGGAGTGAGAAATAGAATATAATTAAAGCTCATGTTTCTGATAAAAAGAAAGCCTAAAAAAAAGTAAGTATTTATTTTTTTGAAATTTTAATTATAGTTTACTTAAAATAAGCCTTTGTCATTCATATTAGGATTTTTATTAGGATTTTGCTGATGAATGACACTCAATTGCGAAGAATGATAGTTCTTCAATCTAAGGAATATACATACATGACATAATAGTAAAGAAGAAATAGAAATGAGGAAAAATCTAAGGAAGAAAGTTGAGACACCAATTAGATCTTCAACCTGTCAACCAAATCTTGAACTATTATTAAAAAGTAAAAACGGTGACCATGGAAGTTTAATTAATTGGGAAGATAACATGGTGTAGCTAATAATGAGGCAATAATGGTGAGACTGAGAGACTATTCTGTGCCCAAAATTATATTATGTTTATTGGTTATCTATCATTATATTTCTATTCTAATATAAATGCTAGTGTTTACATATGGCAATAGGATTACATTCATAACAGAGAGAGAAAACAAAAGAGAAGGAATGGACAATACAACAAAGGAGCTCTTCATTCCCTCTTCTTGTACAAGGAAAGGAAACCATGTGCTAACAAAGACTCAGACGCCATAAAAATCATCACAGAAAAGCTAGATTCAAATACTCTGTTACAAGCTCCTTTTGCTCCAGCCAAGAAGATAATCGCATATTAGATCAACTTTACTCACTAACCATGCCAACAATAGAATTTATTGCTGAGAAGGGAAAATAAATTAATTAATTTTCTGAACAGAAGATTACTATAATATTTTTTTATAAGTAAATGCTTTATGAAATCTTAAACATGGAGAACTTACCTTCAAAATCAGTAGAAAGAATTTACATGTTGACATTATGTACAAGTACAAGAAATCCAATCCTATTCTTGAAGCCTCAGCCGATTGAACAATACCAAAAACGGACGTTCGGGGACCCAGTATACAAATCCAACAACAGGTCCTGTTTTGATGTACTGCAAACCAACAAACTACAAGTTTCAATCAAAGACATTTGCACGACAATGGTAAGGATGATTTCAAACAGGACTTAAAATAGTAGGATAAAGCAATTAGACAAGATTGAAAAAGAACCTTTCCATCGAGTATCACGAGTTCACCGTCAACCCATCGAGGATTCTGAAATCTTGGCTCTGCAAGCCTCCCTTGACCTTTATAGCGTGCAATCTGTGATGCAGAATATTAAGCAAAACCTTATAATCATTTTTTCACTCTGAACTAATAATATCAATTTAATGAAACGAGGAGGAAAATGACAGAGAAAACAGTGGGAACAACTATCGAGGCACCAAGCGAAAACACACTGCTTACCAATCCAAACTCTTCGGGAATTATTCCCCTGAGAGGAAGCTGATGCCTCTTTCCAATTTTTGCTCGAAATGCTACCTAAGATAAAGGAACATAACACTTTGACAAAAGTAGCTCAAAAAAGTGAATGCAGATTAAAACATCAGCAAAGAAATGATTTAGCTTATATTAAACCTTGGGTCAATACAACATTGATTAGTTAATTCCCAGAGGAAAAACTGCTAAAAGATACATTGAATACTTTCCCTTAACAATCAACCTAGTAACAAGCTTGATGTTCTGGTGCTTACATAACCAAACAAAATACATTGAATATCTTCCCACAACATAGTGTTTGCACTAAGTGAAAGCAATATTTTGAGTAAACATGTAGTAGTGGCCTTTCTGTCTATTGTAACGTAAGTAATCAATTCACCATGCAACTGAATGAAAATGTGCAAAAGTATCAAAATTTAAAAATCTTTACAAGTTTGTGTTGATAATTCTATTTTTAAGTATCTAGTTATCTAAATAAGCTTATTAATAGAATAAGCAATACATTTTGTTTATATTTAGAAAAATGTTTAATAATATTAAAATTAAGTATGTAACTTTTTATTTGAGTAGTTTTACTTGTAATTACTAGTGTGAAGTGTCAAACATGGTATATGAAAGACGTGATTAAAACTCAACGGGAAATAAAGTGTGAATTAACTGGAGTTTCACACTGTTGTTTCAGTGTTCAGAGTCAGACTAGTACAGTCTTTTTGATCTGAAAATTACGATAAAAAAAGTGAAAGTGTTCCCTAAACCATGAATTCAGTTTTTCTTAGTTCAAAATTTCCTATTCCTTAGTTCACTACATCAAATTGCAATTTCATCAGAAATAATTTAAACAAATCACGGCAACACTTGTTGCTCTTCTCCGACTCAGATACAAGATTCCTTTTTCCAAATAAAACAAGGAAGTGGGGTCTAAGATTGCTACAAAGAAACCAATATAACAAAATAGTAAAGGATAGAAGCAAAAAATATTTTGCATTGTTTATTAAATCTATCAAATAAATTTAGAGTATTACCTGGCCAGCTGGTACATAAGGATCCCCAGTCAGTTTCAAGGCTTCTACATACTGATAAAATTCAAGATCGGAAGACTCCTTATTCCCACCACCTTCTTGCCAATGGCCATATCTACATCTCAGTTGAATTACTTCAGATGAGTAAAGCCCATGTGCACTAATGTATAGACCTGATAAAAATGAAAATATTTAGTACTCAGTACACTCAGCTTAAAATTTTACAGTGAGCAGGCTATCTCAGCACCTCAAAAATACTAGATTAACAAGTTCTCTAAAATATCACCATTCAAAGGATCTAAAGAAGTTGGTATTTCGATGCGACTGAACACAGTTGACCCAGACAATCTTTCATGGTTATGAGCCCGGCTAAGATTAAGTCTTACTAATTCTCCCAAATCTTTAAGCACCTAAAAGATTGAAGCAAAGCATTATCACATAGGCAATTTTTCAGATAGACTCAACAAAGGCGGCAAACTTTGCAAACACTATAATTTGCAGGTTTATATTTCACTCAGAATAAGATCATATCAATTATTAAATAATAAACATTGACCTACCTTTGAGGGTATTTTCCCCTTTCCAATGAACTTAGCAAGATTAAACATAATACTATCAACACTATGTTGTCCTTGAATTTTTGTTGATTTATCTGGTGAAGGTTTCCCTTTGCCATGATCAACTTGTTGATTGACTAAGTTTTTTATGGTAAACGAAAATGAACCTTGTCCCAATGTTTCCAGCTTTGCAGGAACTCGAAGCAAATCTCTAATAGTCAAACTGCTGGAAGGTTTCTGAACAAGACCACCAATGACAGGTTTGACTGCAATTTTATTGTGTTCTGCATGTTCAAAAGCTTCCAGACTAGAACTTAATTCATTCTCATCATCAGTCTCAGACTCAACATCTTTCAGTTCCAGAGTTTCTGTCTCATTGTCCTTGTTAGAATATTCATCTGCATTTTCATCTTCATCCCCTTCTTCCTCAGTTATCTGCTCAATCACCTTAGATGTTATATCCTTGTTCACTTTGTCTGGAGTTGTGAGCTTCAAAACCTTCATCTTTAAACCAGGGATTGTATCCTTCAAGATAATCTGAAATCCAGGCATTCCATCAGTTGGATCAGATCTATCATTTTCATTCCTATCATCAACAACCTCCGGATCTTCAGGAGTCCCAACAAATAGCTCACTTTTATCTTCAGGTGACTTCACAGAACTCAATCTCTCAGCAGCATCCAAGGCTTTAGTGGATTTTGTTGGGGGACTATAGGAACGTCCTCTATGCTTTAAGTACACGGCCTGAAAATCATGAGAATGAATAAGACCAAAGGTACTATTATTGAGTTAGCAACAATATGCGAATTAAATCCAAATCAAACCATGGATTGCATTAGGCAATGCTTAAATAAATGATTTGTCGCTTGGTTAGGTTTCTGAAATTTGTAAACTGTGAAGCTAGGTAGTCAAATTTTGATCCTCAAACAAATCAAGCAGGAACATGACCAATAGGCCACAACTAGAGATATAAGTTGGCTTAAGTTTTCACTATTCAGTTTAACCAGCAGAACACTCCAACATATGCGAGTAACCCACAATTTTCCATGAAAAACAAAATTTTTAAATTTGGTGATGACATTTGTCATTTGAAAATTAAGAGTCAAGCAATATGACCTAGCATGCTTGTTTGGCCTAAGTCGGTATATTTTCCAACTAAAAAACCAATGCAAAAGAGAATCATTTCCATCAATATTCTAAATCCAACTCAGTATTAATAATACAATCTGGTTGTTATTCACTGACCCATACTCAGCTATAAAAAAACTCAATGAACAACAACAATCCATTTTGAGTGCAATTAGTTTTGCTAATAAAATAAGGTAATTGAACTCAAATTTTAGAGACAAATGTCGATTGCTTATGTTGTAATGATTCCAGCAAAAATAATAAAAACAATAAGGGATTAGTTCAGAAGAGATACCTGTGATTTAAATTCACCATTCTTACTCTTTATAAGAAAAACTTCAAATAGAGGAACGCCTGAAGCAGAAGTAGCAAGTTGCCTGAAAAATTACAGTGAAGGGTCAAAACCATGATAGAAGAGGTGGTTACCAAATGTCTAAAAATTATGTAAGAAATGCATTTAAAAAAAAAGAATAGAAATTCTTCTATGATAGAAGAGGTGGTTACCAAAAGAAAAACTTGGTAGACGTATCTCTAGCTTGGGAACAATTAATTTCTCAAATGTTTAACTATATTCAAGAGAGGTTGGTGATTAACCACTCATTGACATAACTAATTGAATATTGTATCTAGGTTAGAATATTTTACTAAGATTTCCTTCTTTAAAAATTTTCCATAGTAAATTAACACCATAAGATATGGACAAGGAGCACACGAGGCAATCAGCGCATGAACTTATGGAACATGAAATTCATAAAACAATTATATCCCTATTATCTAGAAGATTGTTGTCTACCTTTAAAGTATTTCATTCAATCATTGATAACTTTCTCAACCTACTTCAAGGGGTCACCGTTATGACTAGGGATGCCAAAAAAAAAAAACTGCACCCATAGATGCTCACAAGTAAAACATGCTTCAGATTAGATTTGGATAGTTTAACTGGTATTTGCAGTCAAAGTAAATGAATTACTTCTTTAGTCATTAACAGGCGGGGCTGATAGTAACGTACATGTGTTGTGGTTGGCCACAATTTAAAATTACTTAGATACCCCCAATTATATAAAGTACTTTCCCTACAATTGTTTCAAAAACCGAATGACATACTATAAACATAACCCCCAATATATGATTGAGTGGTTAAAGGTGATGAAGGAATTGTGAGGTTAAACCCATTGTCATCAAGCTGATCAAAGATCAGCAACAAAGGTTAAACCCATTAGAATCTTCTGTACTGTTTATATGTAGGTGCAAGACCAAACTCAAAGGCTTCTAAACGAGCTGGTTTTTAAAATGTGGTTTATACTCACTTATATCAATAATTTATTCATATTTTTAGTTGTTGCGAGATCTCCAACATATTCCCTCTTGTTGAAAACTAGACACCTCGATACTATCTTAGAAAGTGAATTTTGACCTAACTTAATTGTACAAAACTAACTTGCAAAATAAGGTTTGCATTCACTTATATACTATAGTTTGATTATATTTTTAATCGATGCGAGATCTCAACACATATAAAAGTATTGGAGTTCTAACATACATATCTAAATCCTAAGGTAGTAGAACTCTTCTGATTCCTGAATAGTTTTCACAAATTCAGATAATTTACTCAATAATCATAGTGCTAAAGTGGTAGCACCTCCTTCCTCAAAATTAATTTTTCCCTTTAATGAAATAACCACAAGAAATAGAAAATACCTAGGACTATAACTCCTTGCCACGTATCTTCCATGTTCTGGAGTTATGCGAATAATTAGACCGTGTGGATCATTAGTGTCTTTCGACATTCCAGCCCACCAACCCACCTGCAAGAGCCAGAACAAATTAATGTCAAAGTATATCATTACTGGTGAGCTCCCAAGTCTTGAGATGTTACAGCATCATGGTTATATTTGGTTGCTTTGAAGGGAATAAACTGAAGTGTAGTTCAGACCACTAAGGAATGCAAAGAGAGACTGAAGCCTCTCCTATATTTTCCAACACTCTTCCCTTTCCATCTCCTCTCGCCCACAGGAAGCCAAAAAGGAGTCCCACTAGCACTAGGGAAACCCACATCAAGTCCCAATCAGTATTGAACATAGGTATTCACTAAAAAATTTAAAGAATTTTGGATGAGTGAAAAAAGAGATTAACAGGATGTGCCATTTTCAAATCCACTATATCAGGCCACCAAAAAGTAAGGTAGAGGGGAGATATACAATTTATTCCCATTACAGTTTTTTTGCTTAAAATATCCCAAACAATAGGTTTCAGACCTTTTTTCTACACCATTGTATCAATTCAAACATAACCAATAGGTGAAATTCACATGTTCAAAAATGAGAGCACTTTATAGGCAGGTAAGGAGAAAACAAAAAGTGCCATACCAGGACATTCTTCCATTTTACAAAAATCTAGTATACGGTCCACCTTCTTAGATTTAACTGAACTAGAACAGTTCAAATCACGATATGAACTATAAATAAAATAGTAAGGAAAGGAGAGTCTCACCTTGATAACGCATACAATTTTCAACCTATGTGATAGTAAGTTAAGTATACCTACAATTATTACAGATTCTAGGATCACCCTTTGACGTTGCATGTCAGATTACTTTCCATAAAAAATATACAAAGACATTCTTGCAATGAGAACTCACAAGTCCAGTGCCAGCTTCATCTCTCAAGAAAGCTGCATCACTGTACCGCTCTTCCTCTATGGCCCTCTGAAATATTCGGAAGAAAAATAAACAAAGTCCAATGGAATGCAAAGAGAAAGCAGAAAAAACAAAAAGCAATTGGACTGAAAATTGATACATTTAGATGAGACATGGCCGTTCCAACAGTGTCATTGGTAGCTACAGCTGCAATGGCCACCTTAAGCGTAGCCGCATCATCATAATCCTCCAAATTCACAGCATCACCGAAGCGAGACTGTTTCGTTGAGCAAAAAACATGTCATCGTCATTCGTTAGCAGCATCATTCAAAGTTCAAACAAACATTTTCGGGTAGTTGGTCCTGAAAGTGTCATGTGTGGTCTAAAAATATTAAAGAAGTCTTTGAATTTTTCGTTTTGGTCTTTGAAAGCGTTACTCAACAGGCGTCGGAATTTAAAGAAATTTCAAATAAGTCCTTGAAATTTGTCACTATTTCAGAGACTTCTCTTTCAATCTCTAGACATGTGCTAATATTTGACAAATTGCACCTTTTAGAGATTTAATTTATATTATTGGTTTGAAGACTAATGTGATATCATATTATTTGGTTCATTGTACCTGAAAATTCACAGTAACATTTGAGTGTGTACCTTGAGAATGTGGAGGAGGCGCTCCTGTTCATCGACCTCGTGGAAGTGGTGGCGCCACCGTTCCCAATCCCATTCGGCGTCTTCCGCGGAGGCAGAACAGCGCAGAGAAGTGATGTAGGAATTGAATCTATTGAGGGAAGTGGAGATCGAAGGAAGTGGAAGCGATGGCGTAGAGAATGAGAAGGGGAGAGAAGAGCACAATTTGGAGTTTGGGAAGTTGAAGTGTGTTATTGTTGTTGGAGACGATGATGATGATGTTATGGAAGCCATGGATGGATGTGTGAGTGTGATGAGTGTGTGAAGGTATGAGAATGAAGGAATGAAAAATGGAAAGAAATAAATAAAGATGAGGCTGTGAAGGTCACGCGCGCTATGGCTAGAAACAGTTGGTTCCAGCGGCAAGGGATAAGAACCAGCTTCGGTTACGTGATTCCGTGATGTGTCATCATCACCTTCACTTGGTCAGAGACTAAAACGGAAGTAGATGAAAGATGAATAGCTTTAATTTGAAAATTTATATGAACTCTTATTAATATAGTCTTAAATTTAGTTAATAACTGTTATTATATAATTAAATTTAGTCATTTAATAAGCATAATAAATAATATTATTTCATTCATTTTTTTATTTATCTCGTTAAAAAATAATAATAAAAAAAAACTTATGTTAAAATAGTAAGTATTTAAATATTGGACGATGAATTTAATATAAAAATGAATGAGATAAAAAAAACACGGAGGAAATTGATAAAACTTGTGTATGTAAATTATTCTAGATCTTAAATAATCGAAGTAAATTTTTGAGTGAACTACAATAAAATTTAAATATTCTTCTTAAAATTTCGTCAACCTTGTAGTGTTTCGTTTACAATTTTTCAAATTTATGTTCGAATACTTTTAAATATTTAGGTTCGTATTGATTATTGGTCTAACATTAATTTTGAGTAACTTTATGTCGGATAAATAATTTCTCCATTTATTGAAACACACGTTAAGAAAGTTGAATTTGCCCATACCTTTTTCTATATTAAATGGATAATTCAATCCACGAAGGACCTAATTGAAAATTTTATTATCATCTATAATTTTTTTTTGTTAGGAAGAGATGAAATGTAATCAACTTAAATTTGAAATAGCTGTTCCAACTTTCAGTATGAACAGAAGTTATTATATGATGCATATTTTTCTTTTTTTTATGAAAAACGTAAAAACTGCCGTTTCAAAAGTTTTTATGGAGACGTTTCGATCATAAATATCAACTTCATATTTTTTTTATTAAATTCGTTTTGTATCTCTATCCTCTTTGATTATCTCATGTAAAAATCTAATACACTTGTGACCGTTGGAAATAATAATATTCATTTTTTTTACTCACTTATGTAGTAAAACATAAAATCAAGTTTGAGTTTATTTGTTAGGCAAACTAAACAAGTTTGATTTGGATATTTAACGAACCAAGGTTAATTAATTTACTGATAATCGTACCAATTTACCCTTAGTTCCTTACTTACAAGTCAACCTACCTTCGATTTTAACCCCAAGAAAGAATTCATTTTGGATTTCTTAGGCAAAGAATTGCTTGAACATTAGTTTTTTTTTTTTTTTTCATCATACACTAATGAAAATTGCCATTAGAAATATAATGGTAAAAAATAGTAAAATATAATGGAAACTATAATTAGAAAAAGTGGTAGAGATTTTTGGTAATATTACTTTAGATATAAAATAAATTATATTATAGATACCTATTTTATGTAGATTTAAGATTTATTTACTTATTATTTTAACAATACTTAACTCAAACAAATATCATAATAAACTGTAAAGTAATCCAAACGAACTAAATTTGTGAATCAATAATTTTTGTAATGTTTAAACATTATAACCATTCCATTGAAGCTCAATTTGTGGTGATGTAGCAGGTTAAGCTACAAAACTAGTATTCAATTATTTATTTTTTATGTACTATGTAAAAATATGTAGATTTTAAAGTAGGTGGACAAAATTATTAAAATTTGAAAAGTTGAAGTTGAAAATGATTGAAAAATGGATTGATGTCACATTTTCATTTATTTAATTCATCATGTAGTTTGGATTATGTGTAATACTTAATCATTAATTATAGAATATTAAAGTTTATTTCTTATATTTGATTAAATATATAAATTCCAAAAGTGAAATTTTGTATTATTAGTTTAAAAACAATTATTTTAAATTTTAAGTGAGTTGTTTAACTCTCAATCTAGATAGACTATATATCAAGGACAAATAACTTTAAGGAAAACAATATTTAAGTAACTTGAATTCGACTTAAATAATTTATTGAAATCCATTTATTTCGAACCATTCTCTAATAATATGTATAAATAAAATTTAAAAATAAAATAATAATATATTTAGTTATATAATTATGGTATAAAATTATAAAAAGGGTTTGCATATATAGGTGTTTGGAGAGGAAGACGAACAAGATACCGACACGTGTAAGTTGGTAAAAGGAATTGCATGGCTTGAATGGCAGGTGAGGAATCCCACCCTGAAGAAGGAAACTGTGACACACAAAGTTTGAATTGGAATTGAAATTGAAAGAAAAGAAGTGAGAAGGAAGAAAAATCAGAATGATGAAGAAATTATATTAAGCCATTCCATGAGACAGAGAGTTTGTTATATTACAATTATAAGTTGAGAAATTTGATTGAGGAGTGAAAATGCGTAGAGAAGGTGAAGGTGAGAGAGAAAACGTGCCTCAACTAACTGCAAGTTCGAGCAGGAGAAGGGTGAGAACGAGAACGAGAACGAGAACGAGACCAGATCCTTTCTTGTCACTCTGCAGATGCTTTAGCTTCGTTGTTATTCTCTCTTCCATCTTCTGCATCGCCGTTAACGTCCTCTCTGCAATTCGCTCATTCAAAAACCAATCCGATGTATCTCTCTCTCTCTAAAATGTAATATTATTCGCTTCGTGTTCAGTCTTCATTGCGTGTTGTGTTTGTGTCTTTCAGATTTTCGACGGCATATTTCGGTGTTACGCCGTTTTCATAGCGTGCTTCGGGGTTCTGGCCGAGACGGAATGGAGCTTCATCATCAAGTTCTGGAAGGTTAATTAATTAGTTAGTTAGTTCCTTCTTTTCTAATTTATTGCCATGGGAACGTAATAAATGATGTTGCTGTTCTCACTTTCTGCTATCTAATTTCATGCATCTTTACAGGTTATGGAGTATTGGGTTGCCAGGGGTATTCTGCACATTTTGTACGTTTTCTCTTTATCATTGATGCTTATGTGTAGGGCGTTGAATTGCAAGATTTTTTTTGTTTGTATTATGAATTTATAATGCATAGATTTGGTTTTCTAGTCGTGACTTTTTATGTTCTGCAGTGTTGCAGTGATGACTAGGGCCTTCCCTGATTATAGTGGGGAGCGAAAAGAGCTTATAGTTCTTCAGAGCATAGCGTGCTATATGCTTCTTGCTTGTGGCCTAATTTACGTTGTGTCGGTAAGATTTTTGAAGAGAAAAAACTAATTAGTCAAATGACTTGGTTTTTTAGTCGTGTATGGATGTTTGTACATGATTCAAACGAGTTGATGTTTATTTTATATATGTGCAAAGTTATATTCAATTTGTATTTTTATTTGTTTTGTGTTCATTATTCAAATTATTTCGCTGGGAGTGTTTTCCAATTAGAGAGAGGTTAATATTTATGAAGAGCATCATGACCTGTATTAAACCAGGTTCTATAACATCTTACCTTTGCTCTTGTTTTAACACTTTAAAAAAATCATTCTAAAATATTTTCACTTGCATATCATATTTCTGAGCAGATTTAATATCTAATTTTTTTCTTTCTGCTGCCTTTGGACAGGGTTCAACGAGCTAACTATTTTCTATTTGTTTATATATATTATTCTTGTGTGTGTGTGTGCGCGTATGAAATGAACTTCCCCAGTCAATATTCTAAGAATTCTAAATAAGAATTTCTGTTACATTGTGTTACCATTTTAAGGGAATCCTTTGCGTTGGTTTTCTGAAACGTTCTCGCCAGAAGCAAGAGATATCCAGAGAGCAAGCAGAAAAGGATCTTGAGGTAATATTGCATATGTTGTTTGCATCCACGTGCATATCATTAGTTTTTGTCTTTCCTAAATACCTTAGTAACATATCATTGCAGTTAAAACTTAAATTCTGGAACCTTTTCCATGACCTTTTATTGCAACCTTTCTTTATTAGCCCATGATTTTTCGAGCTCCAAATCGCATTGTTTCAAATCAAGATATTAATTAAATTCTACTTCACCTTAATCAGCTAAAGAACAGAAAAAAGAAATCAATGATTTTAGGGACCATATGATTATTGCTGTTTTATTAAAGGATTCTATCTAAAAAAGACTGTACCATACTTGTTATTTCGGTCATCTTCGATTAGAGGTTTGCTTCTCGTTGGCAACACCATTGTTCTCAAATTGCAACCTTACCATCGTTGTTGTATATTCTTGCCCATTTCTCCATCTTTCGTGGAGATTGGGCACAAAGATTGATAGCTTGGACTTCTGCTTTTGTTCTTAATAACTAACAGAGTTCATAATATTATCTTTCAGTACCTTCTTATCTCCATTTAATTCTGAATTTTTACTAAAAGATCAACTGAAGTTTATTTGCTTGTATGAACACTTAACAGGAGTTGGAAAGGCGTAGAGAAGAGCTTGAACAACTGCTTATAACAGAATAGGTTGAAGCTTTTGAAAGTTGTGCTGATATTGACTCATTACAACACTGATCAAACCTCCACTGGCAACAACTTATCAATACCTGTTTATGGCAGTGCTGTTGGCTCCTACTATATCTTTTTTATTCTATGAAACAAATGAATTACATTCTTTAAGGGGAAAAATTGACTAACTGTGTAAACGTGTAAAAGTAATATTCAAAGAGATGTTTTAAATTCGATGAGTTCCCTCGTAATCAATGTTCACATAAACTCTTGACCATATAGTAGTTCCTGTGGCAAGAATTGGAATTTGTTGCTGAGATTAATAAAAGTAAGAATTTGTCGCACCATATTTTTAATAAAATGACATTTTTATATTTCACATATAACATTGATTTTTCTTATACTTTTAATAAATATTTGTAATATAGTGACACTTGTTTTATATTTTCAAAAATCTAAGTAAATTGAAGATTAAAATTAAAGTCTTAAAATATAAATCTTTAAAATATTATAAACAAAAAATTAAACAATTTAATTATAGGAAAATTACTATTATTTTCTCCTAGGACGCTCACATGTTGTGAAAATGATCCATGTAACAAATAATTTATATTTGACCTGTTAGACCAAAAACAATGGTTCTAACGCAATTGAAATTAGTCTCTAACTTAGAGGGTTGGACCATCCACAAAATAAAAAATAAATAAAAATTATAACTCTGTCTTAACCCAACACAAAATTATTCTTTATTCCTATTTTAACATATTATTTTTCCAAATCTCATTTCTTCTAATTATGTTTGTCTAGAGTTCCTTTCTTTTAGAATAAAATATCTTTGTTATGTTTGTTTTAACTTTAGCACATACATTATTTAGTCACACACATTAAATTTTATACTGTCATATCACTCATCATTGTCAAGTCACATTTTACTTGCATGCAAATAAGTACAAAATTAACCAATCTCACTAAAATCTAAACTAAACTTAAAACATGTACTTATTATGTGAAAACTGATACTTTTTTTTTTTACTAAAATTTATGTGATTTTAATATCTTAATATATATTTTAAAATTCTCCTTATAGAATAGATAACTTAAAATTCTCTTTCCACGAGAGACAATGTAAGTAATATTTAAATAACTTTATTCAAAATAGTTGCAATTCCTCCTTAAATTTATTTAAATATTAATTTATTTTGAAAAATATTAATGATGCGTGGCTCCTTTTCACATGATAATGCACGTCATTAAATATTATGTTTTAAATCATATGTAGTGTCATTGAATATCATCATTAGTTATAAATAAATTTTGATTATTTTGCTAATTATATAAATTCATACATTCACCCTGTGACTAATGATTTAACTAATTAATCAAAATCGCAATCCAAAGATTAATTTAGAATTTATCTTTATTCCGCTAAATAGAACTAACATATCAATCCATATGCTATGTATGGATAGATATTTGACTATGGAACTATGTCGTTTTTTAAAAATTCGTTCACACTACGAAGTAAATTTTTAATTAATGATATTACAAAATTAATAATATTTTTATGTTCTTATATTATAACTCAATTTAATTTACCATGTTATTAATATTAAACTTTTTAATTTTTGATAATGTTTTTTATCAATAACTATTATATTAAAAATATCATAACGACAGTTTCAACCCAACTATTTTCTAAATTAATTTTTAATTGCTGTACACTTTTATTGATTAAAATTTAAACAGAAATAAGCACCGAAAAAGATTATTATAATTTATTACACTTATTTATTCATATCAAATAGTTACCTACTAAGTAAAATATTTAAACTTTGAAAATATGTTGTTCAAAGATATATTTCAAATTTAAAAAATAAATATTAAAAATATAAAACAAAGGAGCCTAGTGAAAATGAAGAAGTGCCTTTTTCTTTTTGAATAAATTCAAAATCGAAAAAGAGCGCGTTCTTACCGGCGCAGCCGCTGTTTGACGAGTGAAGCGAAGCTCTTCGGTTGGGTTTCTGAAGAACTCACACTCGCCAGGTAAAACCCTAAACCTAATCTACTCTTAACCGCACTTCGCTTGTCACATATTGTTACATTTCAAAAATTCGAATTTTCAATCAGATCCGTTAAGGTCGCCATTGTTCAACCTTTGTTTGATTTTGATTTGTATATTGTATGGCTTAATGCATGCTTGAATCCAAGTAACAGTGTGTGAGTGTGTGTGCTTTATTATATTAGCAGTGAGTTAAAATTTGTGTCGGAAGGGAGAGAGATAGGGATGGAGAATGCGTACGCAGAGTTGGAAGATGCCAGAGCAGAGGTGGAGAAGCTCAAGGCGGAATGTCGAATGAAAGCTCAACTCTTTGAGGGTTTGAAGCAAGATCGCGCCCAAGAATTTCTCAAATTTCAAGAAACCAGGAAGCGGGTTGAGGAACAGGCGCGCGACCTTGATCTCAAGTCTGAGGAGATTCATGAATTGAAGAAAGTTCTAGAAGATCTGAAGTCTAGTTTGAGCGAAAAGGAAACACACGTGGCGAGTTTGATTTCGGAGAATAAAAGGATCCAAGCAAGTTCTGCTGATAGGTTGGTCAAATTGGAGGAGAGTAATAGAGAGCTGGTGTTGGCTTTGGGTGAGTTAAGAGTAAGAAATGAATCTCTGGAGCAGAGTGCTTGTGCCAGCAGTAAGGAAATTTTGAGTCTTAGGGCGTTCTTGTTGGCCGCAGAGAAGAAGTGTTCGGAAGCGGAGGAAAAAGTGCGGCATGGTGCGTTGCTGAAAGGGAGAGACGGTGTGATACTGCAATTGGAGGAAGAGAATATCAAAATGCAAGATAAGATTAAATGGAGGAATGAACAGTTTAAACATCTTGAAGAAGCTCACGAAAAGGTTCAAGTTGAGTTCCGATTGTGTAAGGAGGAGTGGGAAAAGGAGAGATCTGTATTGCTCGAGGAAATGTCTTCCTTGCAGGTTAGGTTGGATTCTCAGACAAGAAGTGTGGAGGGGTTGCAATCCCGTTTGGAGATGTGTAACCATGCATTGGCTCATGAAGAGAGCAAGAGGAAACTCCTGGAGGCTGAAATATCCGAGTTTAAGACTAGTTTTGAGAATGTTTATAGTCAGTGTGAGGAGAAGAAGTCAGAGATACAACAATTAACCATTCTGAGGAATGATGAGATAGCACGGCTGAGAAACTCACTAGGGGAGAAAGAGATGGTGATGAGAGAACTGGATCATAAAATTGTTCAACTTGAACAGGATAATAAGGAATTGGGAGATTTACTTAAAGAACTCAGGGAAGCTCAGATCAATAATGGTAATGCAAATTCTCTGACATCGAAGCTCCGTAACAAGCTTAGACGGTTGGAAGATGTGCATAAAAGCTGTGCCTCGATTCTGAAGTCTAAAGAATCTCAATGGGGTGATCAACTGACAAAGATGGAAGCAGATATTGCTACATGTAAGTCTGTACTGACCAATAAAGAACAGGAAATATGGAAGCTTCAGATGGAATTGGAAAATTGTTATTGTACCGTTGAAGAGAATCGTATGGGACTCTTGATCTTTAAATCAGAACTTGTTGAGGCTTACTCCAAATCATTCAGTGCAGACTCTGAGAAAACATCATTTGGTGTCAAAGAGAGTGAAAATAGGATTCTAGTTTCTACAGAGCAATCGAAAGTGAAAGACAATTCTCTGAAATGTATGGCACTACAAAATTCTCTGCTGGTGGAAGAGCTTGAACAATACAAGAAAAAGCTTGAGGAATCATACGAGTGTGAGCTCATGTTGTTAGAGCAAATACTGCAGATGGAATACACACTACAATATGAAAGAAGTGTTGCTTATGAGGCTCTAGAAAGGCTGGAAGTTGAAATAACCTGTAAAAATGATGAAATATCTCGATTAGATTGTGAAGTACAGGATTGGAAGTCTGCTGCTGAAACCCTTAAAGTTTCCTATGAAGAAATTCAGGGAACTAGTAAAGAGATGGAAACTTCCCTGGAATCAAAATTGGAGAATGAGCGAGTCCTTAAGCAGGCCAATAAAAACCTTCTCTGTATTGTCAAGGATCTGGAGGGGAAAACTGAAGACCTTCTACTGCAGATTGGTTTATTGGAAAGGTGTAATGCCGATAAAATGAAGGAAGTGGGAAAATGGAAGCAGGAGAAAGACGGTCTTATCCAAATTGTAGAGGACAAGGAATGTTGCATAAAGGATCTACAGAAAGAAATAGCCATCGCCTACTTGAAACAAGAATCCACGGAAAACGGATTTAAAGTTGCAATTCAAGCACAGCTGGAAACAGAGCAAGCCCTCAGGCAGGAGAAAGAGATTCTTTTGAAGATTAAAGAAGAGAAAGAACGAACTATAGAGCACTTTCAGGAGCTAGCTACGACTTCAGAGCAAGATTTGTTAGATGTGCTATCCTTTTCTTTCTCGAAACAAGTGGAAAATTGGGTTGAGGTCAGTCTGCTTACGGATGCCTTGAAAAATGCAGAACATCTGGCAATGTTAGAAATTGAAGAAAAGAACACCAGAATAGTGAAATTAGAAGAAGCATTCTTCCATTTAAAGCAAGAAGCAGAGCAGCTTCGTGCATCAACGGAAGCCAGGAAGTTTGAAAATGAAAAATTGATGGATAAACAGCAGACCATGGAATGCGTAATAACGGAGCTCAAGTTTGAGAATGGAAATTTGCTCCAAGAGATCATGAAATTATCGACAAATAGGGAAGATATGTTGGCACATTTTGAAGAAATTTCTGGCAAAATTGTTGAGTTGTCTTGTGGGGACATGCAATTGATGGAGAGGCTAGAGATGGTACAAATGGGTTCAGTAGTTTGTGATAAGTCACACGAGTCTGCTAGAGATGGTACAAATGGTCTTCATGTTACTCCCACTACCAAAAAAACTGAAGAAATTTTTGATGGACGATCGCCATTGAGAGAGGTTAATAGCCTGCACATGTAGACCACAAGAGGATTCTGTGATCTTGCTGACGAAAAGGCCAAAAAGGTAAACAATTTCAGAAATCTTTTCCTCTTCGCATTGGCATGTTTAGTTAGTTGTTATGACATTAAAGGCACATGTAAGCAAACTGTCCCTCAAAAACTATCTTCAGAGAAAAAGATGTAATATAAGTTGAAAATGGCGGCAATGAATAGGCTGCAGACAGGTAGCTTATAGTATATTCTTTTTCCCTGAACTTCGTATCATATTTTTTTTTTTCGCTAAACTCTGACATTTTGAGAAGGATTAACTGAATTTGCCGTGTGAATGCTTGAGGCAGCAAAAACTTCCACCTTTTGAATCATGTAAAAAGTTGGTGCTATTTTGTTTCGTAAGTCCATAGCTAATACGTAATGATTGATATTTTAAAGTTTAATTGTATTTTCAGTTTTTCTTAGTTTTGGTTCAAGTTTTTCTTTTCAAATGTCAAGGTTAATTTACTCCTTTCGTCAATAGTATTCCACCTAAAACGCCAAAACTTAATTTTTTTTACTGAAATGGTTGTGGGTTTTATGATAAATTTAGAAGAAATAAGTTAAAGTTTTAGAAATTTGAAATTTAGTGAAAATTTGAAAATGAAGGATTTTGTTGGATGCGAGAACAAGATTTAAAGGGAGAAAAGAATTATAAATTATTTTATTTTTGGTTAAAATTTGATATTTTATTCAGTGAATATTGAGTTTGAAAACTAGGTAAAAAACTGTTAATTCGAAATTTTTATAAAAGAATGAACACCCACATTTGCTAAAGATGAATTCAATTAGTTTGGAAAAAACTTGCGAATCAAATTTGCATGCAAGCCAAACTATAAGGAATATAAATGTAATCAAGCCATGTTTTAAGTAGTTTAATTGGATGCTATACTGTACTTTTTCCTTGGATAAGTCATCTGAGAAATTCCGTGGAACATGCAGGTATTGCCCGTTTCATTAGCAAGCCGAGACTTAAAACATATTATATCTGGCATTAGCAAATGCATATAGAAAGCAGCGGAAGAAAAGACGCAATATCAGTCTGTTGTTTTAGTACTTGGCAATATATATCTCTCTGTATTCTGTTGTTTCAGTAGATTGCCACACGTTTCATTATGAGAGGTTTGGATCAAATGAGTGGTCAGGCAGACCTATTTATCACTATTGGCAACATTCTTTCCGATTCTTTAGCCATAAGGTCAAGACTATTTAATTTATTGTATTCTTTGTTAATTTATGCGGAAGTTGCAATGACTATTTTTAGCACAACATAAATTTAATAGTACCAAACAAGTGTAGTATTTAGTGCATAGAGTCTCTAATTTTTTAATCCATATAGACTAGAGCAGCTGAAATCTGCAAACTGGAATTTCATCTAACCAAAATTTTAGTTAAGTGACTAAAATACAACACCCACAATTTCACGAATTAGTAAAATACAAAGCTGTTGGAATACCAGGTTTCCCATGGCCATATACGAGTCTGTGTCGCTCGCTGATTCTAAGTTCTACATAGATTTTTCCAACTAAAAATACCAGTTTGCTTCATTTAATTTCTAAGGGCAACCACTGGCACAAATATTGTATGGTTCTGAGTAAAATCCAGAGAGAAAAAATGGGATGTCAAAAATCATGCAGCGGGGTTGGAAGTATCTGGCTTGTTCTTCTGTGAAGCATTCCAGTTTCGAGAGAATTGGGTAAGACCTAACCTCAGAGCACCAAGATTCACCCCATCTCCAACCAAAATGCTAGTTACTCCCATTCTAGAGACCTATGGCAACATTACATGATTGTGATGATGATTCAACGAATTTAGAAGAAACGTGTGAGAGAGTATGTATTATTACCGATTGGATGTTCCTATTCTCATCATCGAAAAAGAGCATGGAGTTGAAGGGGACAGCGGTCCTCGAATGAATTCTCTGAAAATGATCCGTTTTATGTGTCCAACTGGAATATATTTCCTGAACAAACCACAATTCACACGAGAAATAAAATTAAAATAAAAACCTAATGCGTGGTGTGTTGAATTTGAATTGAAAAAGCAAGATAACTACAAGAATTGACCTTAGCGACGAAGAGTGAGGAGAGGTTCAATTTGTTGAGGAAAGCTGTCGCTATATCAGCGGTTGGTGAGCGAGAAGCGATTGCGACGTCAATGCCTTTCTCTTTGAGCGCTAACAATATGCCTTTGGCATGAGGATAGAGAGAGGGCATTTCACGCTTCGATCGACACTCACTGAATTGTGAACAAGATTAATTTCATAGATTAGAGAGTAAAAATAAGGTTTTTTTAGGTTAAAGAAAAGAGGGTAGGAAGTAGGAATGAACCAGTAGAAAGGCCAGAGAGTGTAATCGAGATCGAAAACCACGAGCTTTGGCAGAACCTCAAACGCTTCCATCATCTCCAGCGCCTCACCCTTCACCTTCTCCGTCTTCTCCATCTCTGTCTTTCTCTCTCTCAGAAAATAGACTTACGGACTAAGGATTAGTTTTGATCCTGACAAAATATTATGCACCTGGACTTAAAAACCTTTTCAAAGAGTTGTAAAAATAAATTGATTTTTTTTTATTCTCTCAAGCTTTTGGAGTTTGTCTTTATTTTGACTAAAGGACAAATCTTCCGTTGAATTTTTTCATTATATCTATTCACTGAAATATTACGTTATTAAAACGCATACTTGTGATAGAACTTAAATATTGAATCACTGCAATAGTTTAAATTAATTTTAGTTGTGATTATAATATATTTTAAAAATTTAGTCAAAATGATTTATTAAGGTCATATAAATAAATTTTAAAATATTCCTTATTGCCAAACTTAATAATTAGCATTATTTTAATAATTTCTAAATTATAAAAAAACTCAAGTATAAATAAAATAATGATATAAATTCTTATAAGTGCTTACATTTGTAAAATTGCAGCGAATTATATTTAAAAGTAATGTTCGAACAATTTAAAGTAGAATAATATCTATGAATTTTTTAAGATCCTTAAATTGACAAAGTTTTTCTTAAACATTTATAGTATTAAACATTTTTATATGTCGTCCTGCAAAGGTGAGGCGGAAGTATTTTACAGATTGCTTCACCATTTTAGTATGATCAAAACCCTTTTAATGGATTTCTCTACTACGCCATTTCAAATATTTAATATTATTTAATTTGCCTATAACCATCTTCTGAGCCTAATCCTATTCACAAGACATTAAACACAAGCTTCTTTTAGCATGCTTCTAGTGAGTCTGCGCCTTGGACCACCACCTTCGTTCATAATACTTGGCCTCTTGGCATCTGCTTCATCAGATTCAAATGCTACTGTCTCTTTCTTGTCGCTAACTAAAGTATCTTCTTCAAGACTCGTCGTCTTCTGAGTCAAATCAAGTATTTCATCGGTTACTGAATTCACATATTCAGGGAATGAGGATGGAGACTCAACAACACTCACATCAGCATCATGCCCATTGTTTGCCCCAGGAGAATCCGGAACAGCGTATGCATTCATAAGCTTTGGCCTTTTGGCATCTGGTTCATCAGATTCAAATGCCACTGGCTTTTCCTTGTCCACTATAGTATCCTCTTCAAGGCTCGTCTTCTGAGTAAAATCAAGTATTTGATGGGTTATTAATGAATTCATATATTCAAGGAATGAGAAAAAGACTTAACAAAACTCACATCAGCATCATTTGCCCCTGGAGAATCCGGAACAACATAGTCTGTAAGCTCCTCACTAGAGGTCGATAAACACTCAAATACTTTCTTGTCTTCAATTTTGGACTCATCAATTTTCTTAAGAAGCTGGTCTTCATGAGTACTTGTATTCAATGGGAACCAGGCTAATCTAGTAGATGTTCTTGAAGGAGAATGGTTCTCAAAAGCTTTCACAAAATTTACAGAAAATCCATGCTGCGATGACTCTGATGCTCCGTGATCTTTGCTGACACATGATGTGGATGGGAAATCATACACCAATTGGGATTTCTCCCTCTCTACTGATAAAGCAGTTTCCTCACCAGATTCATCAATTTCCTGTATTAGAGCATTAAAAATGAAATTCTTCAGTTGGTATAGCAACATTTTCATATTAAGCAGATGAATAACTAGGTTGCCATTTTATTTCTTCACTTCTAATCTTAATTCTCCTAATTTAGATGATGAAAATGAGAAAAAAAAGAGGGGCAGTTAAAAGCATCTAATAAACATAGTAAGTTAAAATCCGAATTATTCAATTCATTTACCTCTAACGGTGACAATAAGCCCCTCTGATGACATGCCGACATCTGCAGACAATCAGAATGTGAAATTTGCAAGTCGTCCTTGGAAACAAGTGCAGGTCCTCCCGAACATGGTGAAACTCTTCCAGGCGAAGCCGTTGGATACTGAATATTAGCAGTCTCTAGTTCAGTAGAGGAATTTAAAGAATTTTTTACACACCACAAATCTGGATAGCCGCAACCCCTTAGGGAATCTTCTTCCACTTTCGTCTGAAGAACAATGGCAGGGTCTTCAGAAGGAAGACCTTTGTCAAGGCAATCGGTAGGACGTGCTTGCAAAGAATTATTTTCAAATATATCATAAATTAGGTTCTGTATGTGAGATCGTTTCAGAGAAGCCTCTGCTGGAGGGAACCAATTACTACTCAACTGGAAATCATGAGAAGAAATTTAACTGTGACTCAACTGCTGTATAACATGAACAAAGGAAACATGAAGCATCCCACACAGAGATGGTCAAGACCTTTCAAATAAATGCAGGTGCCAATTAAAACAGATGCATGTAAGAATGACAGCAATTAAGAAACACCATTCATCTAAATAACCAAATCAATATAATAATGTTAAATTCACAACAAACAAACACAAATCTGATACACCTAAGCACAAGCACCAAAGAATATGAAATTCAAGGCCTCATAAAAACACTTGGGAAATCAACTGGTCTCTCATATATCCCTCAGTTCAGGTTCTGTAATGTCTTACCAAATTCAGAGAAAGACAGAGGAGCATAGCAGCATGCATTTTGTCATATGAATTTCCTAAAGTTTTCTCATCTGACATAATACTTGATGGAATCAGCCAGAGCATCAACAGATTACAGAATCATGAAAGCAAGACACAACGGACAATGGTGCTACTTTATATCACTGAAAATGCAAAATGAGACTACATATCCTGTTCAAGTTTTGATGGCAATGGGAAGTCACTTACAAAGTCAGAGAACTTCGCGATCATAAAAGGGTTAAAGTTTACTGGAGCTTCTTCCAGGAAACGTTCCACATAATGGAGCAAAAAGAGGCCACAATCGTATAAATTTTCCTGCTGAGGCAGCTGAAATAGAAAAGAAAGGAAAAACCAGTCTAGTCAAAGTTGCACTGGATTACTTATATGGTAGTTAATAATAGACTACCTCAAGTGAGATGAATCTCATTTGTAGAAATTTAGAAGAAACATCATCCACCACATTACTGTGCCTCTCTTTCCATTCTTCACATAGGTAACTGCCATTACAAAATATATAAAAAAAAGCACTGTTAGATTCTGCACAAGGACAGAAAACAGATGAATTCTACTCGTACAAGTTTGTAAACTAAACTCCCCCTTCGGGCTAACTAAACTCCCCTGTAGGATAAACAATAAACTATAGTGATAAGGTACAATAAGTGACAAGATAGTTATCATATCCTATCATGCTCATCAAACGGATCCTAAATAAATAAAAGAAAGGCTCCCACAAATTGATACCAAAGTATGAGGGACACTTAAATCTATTCTACATCAGTTTGGTTTCAGGAAGAAACAAGAATCTATTGCACACCACTTATATAGGTGGGGGCAATTCCATTAATCTAGACCATGTTACTTTCTTTTAAGTCAAATTACAAAAAAGGTATTCGAGCAACTTCATACAGCAATACCCTCCAGTTATCAGAGCAAAATGTCAATTTTTGTATAGAATGAAATTTTGAGAAGAGGGTAATATTCTCCAAATTGACATTGACTAGAGAATAGAACGTGGACATATATGTCAATCTCAGCTATCAGCAAGCTACCTTTGAAAAAGATTCTTCAGACCTTTATGGCTTCCTTTTAGGGAATCCATGTGCAAGATGCAAGGTACTTTGGAAGATTCATTAATTTCTTCATCTACAATACAATCAAATAAAATAAAATGGTAAAATTCTGCGAATAACAATAGAAGAATAACTGAAAGGAAAGATATCTTGCCTTGGCAACATATCACTACTTCACCAGGATGACATATGGCAATCAAACTCCAGTGAAGACTGTCATCAAGAAACAATAATGTCAAGATGTAAAGAAATCGTATCTGCAAGCATGATGTTCTCTTGGACTCTTACCTGTAGTTTATTGGAATCAAGATATAATCCTTTTCAAAAAGGTTCACTTTCCTTGTCCATTTGCGTACACGCTGAAATGCTGCTCTACCATCACAAGCGCTTGATGGATCTTTGTCTAAATCAGCAAGCTTGCGAAAGAAGAAGCTATTGAAAAAGTGAAACCGGTCCTGTTCATCAGTAGGGAGTTTATTTTTCAAATACCTATACATAAGCCAAATTTAGCAAATGTCAGTTCATATGCAGAGGAAAGTCTCAAACATAAGGGGCCTATTCTATTTAAAGTAAAAATAAATGTGAAGGAGTGCTTGCTTGGATAGATTGTTTTTGGAAATGATCTTTTTTCATGAGATCTCAGAGAAGTTGGCAAACAAAAGCAATTTTTTCTATCAAGAATGAAGCTACAAGTGTGAGTGATGAAACTAATAAAGACAACATATGTAAATGCATGGACGAGAGAAAGGTAGGCGAACACCACTTTCTGACTATATAAGTCAATTATAGCAACATTCTTGAATCCATAAAAAAGGTTCAATTTCCACTACCATGCTTACTTGATATAAAAGTCAATGATGGTATCGTTAATAAATGTCTGCGGCTGTAAAAGCTCAACATCTCTCTTACTAATACAAACAGCATCAGGCTCCCCCTTTGGATAAATAACTTCATCAAAAGCCTCGTCAAAACTGCATAATATAATATCACAAACAAATAATTTCTCATCAATAAATAATATACTTCCAAAATATTTACTGAATAAATGCAGTGGCAAGCAAAACAAAGCTAAAGGCAAGGACAAAATCTACAGTTATTGGTTTACTAAAGAATAAAACATCACAAAAGTTCAAGCCATCAAATGCAAGCTCATAAAAATTTTGGCTAAACAAAACACCTAATTTTTTATTTTTTTTTTACTTTCAGCGTGGATCAATAGTGCCCCCCTTCAGCTTAAATTTAATATAATTGGGATAATGAGCATGGAAAAATTTAATATAATTGGGATCAATAGGGTGGATTCAACTTTTGAATGCTTGACTGAAGAGATTCAAATATTGCGTCAAGAACCGAGTATCAAAAGAATAAGCAATTAGGTGCATTTTTCATCATACTCTATAACCCTAAAAGTACAAAAAATTATATAAAGCAGCAAAACAATTTACTTTCAGTAGCTAGGGGCTCAAGAAATTCTGGTTCATAATCAAAGCAAGTAACAGAGACAACTGGTGAATTACTGTAATGAAGAATCAAAATTCTAAAATTTATTGATATAACACTCAATGTAATATGGATCATATTTCTAAAACAGTTAACAGAAGCAAAAAAGTTGAACTTACTTGGGAAAATAACGATTCTGAGAGAAAAAGTAGTGCTGCCCCAATGCAGAAATATTTCCACTACTATCTGCATCAATGCTGCATGGGGGGAATAATAAGTAATACTAATTAATGCCTTATAATATTGAGCAACATACTTTTGAACAGTTAAGTAACAGAATTTTGACCATTTAAGTAGCAGACTTTTGAACAGTCAAGTACTAAGCACCCAAAAAACCACCATATTGAAAGACAATTTGGACAACATTTCACAAAATAACAGCACTTAAAATTTATCATAAACGAGATCAATCTCACCATAACGGAAACTGAAAACTAAATACGATACGATACTAAAACATAATACCACTTGATATAGACATGATCTCTATCTAAGTAAAAATAAAAAAAACACCTATATTAACTAAGGCAAAGAGAACACAACAATATGTACATACACCTTCAGGCTCGCTCTTCATTTCCTATGATCAGTGATGATAAGAAAATTCGTCATGCTTTCTTTTGATCCATAAAAATTTAATTCAGGTATTGCAATTACAAAATATATATTTTACACTCCAAAAGAATTACAAATAACATTCTTACTCAAAAAGTGTACTCCATATAGCTGTGTATCTTGTGTCCAATAGTTTGATTGCTTCTTCTGCCTTGTACCAAAAGGAATCATAGACTGCAAACTTTAACAGCTTAAAGCCTGCATGAAGTGTCAAGCAATGTCAAAATATTATAGCAAGATTATCACAACTCTTGCCCTCAAAAATAAAGAAATGAAAATTGTAACCAGCAAATAGAATGGAATCGGAGTAAATTATTCCTGAATAAGAAGGGAATTTATTATAATGAAATATCAAATTAAGTAAAATAAATTAAAGGAATATCATCATCATATCCATAGTTGCAAGTAATTAAGAATTTTCAAATTTTAAAAATAAGGAGAGAATAAATATACTCTGCATTGATCATAAAAAAGATTGATAACATAATTATTGCAAGTAGTCACACCTGGATTTTGATTTGTATTTCCAGCTTCACTATAATCTTTTGATTTGAGAAGAAGGTTGATCAAGGCTGTTTCAATCTACAGATAGAAGAAAATCAATTTTTTTTTTTTTTTGTAAGACAGATACGGGATTGATAAAAAAAGATGAGGGGGGAGCGATTCAACTTACATTTCCAAACCAACATGATTCAATTTTTATGATATCTTGAGTCGGCCACTCAATTTTAAAAGTTTCCCTAGTGCCATTGATTGTTGAGCCTTCAAGTTTCAGGGAGTTGCATGAGAATGTTAACTGAGACCTAGTGGAATACAAATCCTCGAATTGAATAAAATCAGGGATGACATCAACCACCTTTTCTGTGACATTCTGCACGTGAAGAAACCAGTACGCTTTACCAGAAATATCTAACCTACATTAAAAATACTAAGTCCGTAGACACATCATTTGATGCATCAAAGAACTAGATTAACCATTAAAAAATAAATCATTTTAAGCCAAATATTGTTAAATAAAAATAAATCCAACCAAAAGACAAACAATTATATGTATGTACAACAACCAGGGTTTTAGGAACCGTCTTTTAAGACTGAGTTGGCCAGATCAGAACACACAAGAAGACCAAATGAATTGCAGAGCATCAAAAGGGTGGAAAAATAACAGATTTTAGTTTTAAAGAAATAAGCTGGGGATATATGAAGCATTAGGAACATAGAGATTTTAGAAAACCAAATCAAGTGCAGAATATCCTTCCACTAAATAAAATGGAAACAAATAATTCCATTTCGTATAACATTCATTTACAAGGGAATCTTCAATACTATACCTTCGACCATTTAATCTTATTATTTTCTTCATACATTCCTTCCAATTTCAAAACTATTCTCCACGAATAATTATCTTTCAACATCAGCAAGTAACCAATATCAAGTAAATCTTAAAACTGATGGTATGATTCTAATTGTACTTTCCACAACACTAGTGTGCATACAATGGTCTTGATTTTATAGTTTTCATTTTCACTCTAACAAGATATTCCATTTATAGGAGGAATATCAAAGGGGAAGAAATCAGTTCCTGTGAGAAATGAAAACTACAAGTTTAGATCATTAGGTTATATTTGAATGCTGAGGATTAAAAAATGATCGCAGGAGTATTTTAAGTCCTCATGTGACCAATAACTTTTGATCTTGATCATATGTGTATGAGGGTATGGAGTCCAGATTTATAGTTCTCATAGATCAAAACACTTCTTAAATCAAGGCACATGTCCCTGTTGTCTTCTACATGCAATGATTCTCCATCCAGATACATTGACACTAATTGCCTTCTTTGTTGCCTATGTGTCAATTCACCCTCTGTCCAAGTATCGACAACAACACAATTATCTACCGTATTACCATAGCCAACTCCTCAGTCCCCCATTGGCAACCTCACAAACGCATTCAGACATTTCAACACTGGGTATTTTCTAATGAAGAGGTCTTTTTTGTTTGAGTTTGAGCATTTTCTCACGTCAAAATGGTGATGGAAACAATGACTTTTTTGTGGCAGTACCAAAGACAGAATAACAGTTTCTTGAACAAGAGGCCTTCATCATTTAGGTCATTGTTGAGGCTGCGTTTGTTTCAGTACTATAAGGGGAAGAAGTCTCCAATCTTTCGGCAAAGGGATGTCTTTTTGTTGTCAGTCCAGCATGAGGTATGGTATCACAATGACTATAGTTCATTGCGGCATGTGTTGTGCCTTCACTTTAAGAAAAATTTTAATCTTAGTTATTATTTGTAAATCATTTACTAGTAGTTCTCGATTCTTATCTAAGGAAGTTTCGTATTTGAGTATTTGAGGCTCAACATAACCTACTGGACGCAGAAATAATCTTTTAAATGTCATAATCAGATTTCTTGCCCCCTAAAGTAAGAGGGATAAGAGAACATAGAACAAATTTCATTTTATTCCATAATTAAAAAAAAAAGTTTTGATATATAATCTCCACAGATTACAACAACGATCAGATCAGGTAAAACAATAAGAAAATAATTATAAAAATATGACAAGTACACTTACAATTACAAATGCAGGCGAATCATCATGCTCCACTAGCTGGTCTCCAAACTTAACTAAAGTATATAAAAAAAAAAATCAAAACCAACAATTAGCAAAGGAAAAAACCAGTACTAATAAGCAAAACAATACTACCTCAAATGTCATAAAAAAAATACCTTCATCTTCAGATGGATTTGAAGTCGAAGGAGAAGAAGAACTCGTTTGACTTGCGTCGTCTTCATCAGAAGCCATACCAAGTGACTGATTCTGAAATAACGGTCCAAAAATAACCAAGAGTTTCTTTCGCCCTAAGCATGTTAACAGCAACGATTACTTACCTTGGAGTCAAAATCGTTTTCTACAAAATCACTGTTGCCAGAAATCTCTTTATCAGCAGAAAGTTGTTGCGGGGTGTCTGTCGAACACCGAGTATCAATTTTTTCTCGATCATAACCATCATCTTGGCCACGGCCATCATCCTCATCAATAACCTCTACCGGTTGGTTAGCAATTTCCTCAGTGGAGCACTGTGTCACTTCTTCTGATTCACACGAGAAAACACATAAACCATAATCAGACACACAAAATGGACGAAAGAGTTCGTGCATAAATGATCAGCACCTTGTTCGTCAACGAGGTCAATATGATCGGCGGTAACGTCAATGGATACAGGATTGGAATTTGAACCGCTCGCAACTGCAGAGAGAGAAGTGAGTGACGAGGAATGGAAACGAACGAACAAGAAATTGAAAGAGTGCAGAGAGTTACTTACAAGCTTGGAGGAAGTCGTATTTGGTGACAGGGGAAGAGCGAGCCCTGCTAGGGTTTTTGAACTTGCGGATATTCCTCTCAGAGGCCTTCTCGACGCAGTATTCGTCATTGAACTCGAACACATCGAATTTATTGGTTGATGAAGATGAAGATGATCGCTTGCGCCGAGTCATGGAGTGAGTGAGTGAGTGAGAGCGAGTTGGAGAGAGGGAGAAAATGGCTAAGAAGAAAAAATTAAAAATGTATTGTTAAAATGTGTTGCAATATTTATAGTGTGATACATGCTTTTTGGGTGAAGCAAGTTTTGTCTTCTCCATTTCCCCCTTTTTTTTCTTTCAATTTCAACCATTGGGCACCTTTCTGTCTCTACATTCATCAGTGACCTACTCACACTCACCACGTTCATTTTTCTATATTCTAAAAATTGAAAACTTATCTGATTCATAATACAAATGGTTTGTTACTACGGTAAATCCATTAGACACGCCTTCTTTATGGTGCTCTTCCCTTCTCTTTATATTTACCATAGAATGCTCAGATGATTCATTCATTTCTTAATTGTTGTTGTATATGTTTATAATTAAATATTCTTTAGGTTCATATCTATATAGGTCTAATCATTAGATTTCACATAATTTTATTAAGTATTATAAACATTTTAGTCATTATTTAACTTCTATACTTATATATATTGTTTAACTTGCCAATGTGTGGACAAGTTTGTACAATTAGACATAAACCAATAAATTATTTAATAATATTCTAAATTTGATTATCTAACACGAACATATTTAAAAAAAAAAACTTATGTATACCATAAGTAAAATATATTTTGGATAAATTAAAATGAGTAAGTAACTTATCTCAAGTTGTCATCTCTAAGTTTTATTTCTAAAATTTGAATGTACAAATTTTTTTAAAAAAATCTAACAAGGTTATATTAATAAATTTGATTATTTCACCAAAAACGAATTTTAAAAAAATATGTATACAGTAAAATAGGATTAAAAAAATTATGTATGCAATAAAATATGACAGATTAAAATATTTAAGTCACTTCGAATTTTCTACTAGAAGCAATTTCTAATTAAAGTATTGTAGGTAAGGGTTGGAACACTAGGTTTACCAATTTCACAATTTATTTTCTATTATTTTTCCTTTACATCATCATTTGATATCAATAATACATGGACATATTATTGGACATAGTTTCCTGAATTTTAATTGGAGATTAAAAATATATCTAAGCTTATTTAATTAGGTTATATGTACTTTTGATTAAATTTAGTACTTTTGTGAATTTTTCAAAGTAATTTTAATATTTAACTAATAATTTATTTTATAAAATTGTCAGAAATAGTTAAATAAAAAAAAAAAGCGTGGGCACACACATATTATATATATATATATATATATATATATATATATATATATATAAATAATTAAATATATTTTATCAAATTCTATACCAATTAGTATCTTTTTTCATCTAATCGTTGAAATAAAGTCTCATTTATCTATATTATATATACAATATGTTGAAAGTTTCAAGGTTAAGTTGAAAGTAATATATTGTAGTATTGTAGCTGAGTGCATTACTGTTATGCTAACAACAGAAGTTAGCAGAAAAGAAATATTGGCAGAACAGGAAGAGAATGTCATTGTTCAAGACTTTGAAATGACCACCTTATATATGTATACATGAACCTTTTTTTCTATTTCTTGGTGATTCATTCTTCCTTTTGCTCACTAACTAAAAGACAGCATAGTGGTTCCTCAATGCTCAGAAACTCTATTTGAGCCAGAAGGAAAAGATAGCCTGCAAGTTATTGCAAAACAACTACTCATTTAGAAAGCAAAAATCATCCACCTTGGACATGCATGAAAGTAATGAAGTTTTAATTTTCTTACAACCAAACATTCCAATTTTGATTCCTACTCCTCACAATGTTCATTCATGAGTTCTAAAGCTATGTCAAACAAAATCCATTGAATCTTTTCTAGAATCAGTCACATGCATGTCTTCAAGAAACTTACCCCAATGTGAGGGGGGTGTCAAAGGGTTGGTCTTGATCATGCTCATGTATCTGGACTGAACATATTTCATTCCTAGATTCTATCCTCTGCAATGACAAAGAAGAGGAACTGTAAAAAATATCACATACTAATTAAAACAGTTCGGCTAAGTATCTTAAGAACATTATTTAAAGATATTAATAAATATTCTTTATTGATAATTATGATTGAGTTACATTGAAAACCAAAGCAGAGTATTGACTTTGGATTTCTTAATAAAGTCTCTTCTGTTAGTTTTTTAATTACTAATTAATTAATGTTACTCTGGTTGATGTATTTTTTCTTTAACAAAATTGGAAATGCTAGTAAGGCATTATGGGTATGTAGGTGGGGAAAATCCATGAAAGATTCTCAATAGCAACTGTACATCAAAATACGAGAGAAAGTTTTAGCTAAAGGGAAAGGTAATTAAGTATATTTTCCTTGGTGGCAGAATGATATTTTTCTAGACTCATTCTGACAAGTACTCATTATATTCTTATCCTTTTCTAAATTTCCAAAGCAGAGTTCTTACTAGTGCTCTCAGCCACTAATAAGAATAAAGACAGATAAACTTGAATAGAACTTATGTATGATTGAAAGCAAACACATGGGAGAAAAGTTTCCTGTAAGTAGCTACTGACACATTTGAATTGATTCATTGCAGTTTATGTGGGGCCCTTGTACAATTGCTTCTTCTTTATGTGCATTTTGTTTTATTACAATTGTTGATGATTATACATGAATTTATTTGATTGGTGGTAGAATGGAGGTTTCAAAACCTTCATGACTAAATTATTCTTTGTATATAGCTAGATTAAGTGAATCTATTATATTACTTTCTGTTTGGTGTTTAGACCCTTTTATTCCATTATATTTTTCTGTTAGAAATAACAAAGATGACATTTTCCTGTGATTTTCTGTTGTAACAGGATGAGAACTTAGAATAACAGGTATGAATATGGGTTTACAAGGACAAATTTGTAGCAAAATCAATAAACCCTAACGACTAATCAATTTTATTCTTGAAAGTGAAAACTCGTTACCTGTTTTATCAGTCGGTTATCTTCCATGAGTTTGTTTTGCTGCTTAGAGAAATGAGAAGTGATAATTAAACATCATAGAGCCAGAGTAGGCAGAGATTATTAAGACAACATATATGATGCAGCAGAATTATGATAGCAATAGAAAAACTATATGACATTCTTTAGCTCAACATGTCTAAAAGACATGAAGTAATCAACCAATCAAATTCATTAAGAAAAATCATTACTTTGTTGTATACTAACATAGCTGAGTTACTAAATTAACATATATTATTGGTTTCACAGTGAATTAACATGCATATGTATAGTTTTTAGTAATTAAATTGTTAATACCTTAATACACAAATTTTGGATTTATATTTGTCTACGGAGTGTGAAATATTCACTTTGTGACTACTAAGCCTTAAAACTCTCCCAATGAACTAGTCTTAGGTTGGATTTTCCTCATGCTCTCTAGTCTTAGCACTCACCTTTTGTTTTTCACACAAGTCCAAGCAATCACTAACTTTTTGGTTCTGCATTTATATTGTAATAGTGTGAACGTAATAATAGTATTTTTTTTATAAAAAACAATAACATCATTTTATTGCACAAAGAATTTGATATATATACTATGAATACATCAAGTAGACATATGATGCATGATACAAATCAAACATATTTATACTAATTATTTCTTTTTCATTAGACATATGTTATGGCAATTTAATTAATCTCAATGAAGTGAGATTGTGTTGATGCAAGTGTAATTGAATTTGTTTTTTTTTTTTTTTAAATTAGGTTTGAATCTTGTAGATAAATAAAATATAATTTAGAAAAAAACTTTACTAAAAAAGTCTACACGACATTTATGACATAACTTAATCATACAAGAATTTATGTCAAATTTATTAATAAAATATATTAAAAGAAGTTAAAAGATTTCAGACTGAATATATTTTAAGAAGCTCAAATAAATTCTATATAAAAGCTGTTTAAAACTCTAATTCATTATACTAATATGATGCACCACTAGTATATGATTTTTTTTACTGAAGCATGGCTCAACAAGTGTTAAATACAACTATAATTAGAAAATTGAAAATATGGTGCTTACATTTTATCATTTGTACTAACTATCTCTCGACTAGTCTCCTGTAACACTTGAGTCTAAGCTTGGAGAATAACTTTATTAAAACTTGGAATAAATATTAATTAAGATAATTAGTATAAATCTTCTCAATTAGTAAAGTTAGTAATCATTGGCCTTATAGAATAATACTATCCCTATAAATAAAGGCATACTCCTCATAGATAAGATCACTGTTCTTATTACCATTTAATCATACACATACTGACTTCATCGTCCAAGCATGTTTCAGGTACCTCGTAGACTGAGTTCAATTAGACGTTTAACTTAAAATGTTTCTGATCAGACTAAGAAGACAAACCCTAATACTTTAATTGGTCCACATATACATTTTATCTGGACACTAACCTGCTACTCCATCAGAAACATGATCAATATTATTTATGTTTCCTTCGTAAGAATAATCTCGTTGGCACGGTGATATGAATTCCACCATCCCATTTGCAATGATTTCATATTAGGAGAACTTTGCTCAATTCAAATTTTACATGGATGAGTGTGTTAGGAGTTTGATTGATATTTCGAGTAATTGATTTCGTTTAACCGTGGGGGAGAAAAATAAAAACATAAGATTATTTTGATGATGAAGATGAGTTGTACCTTTTGTGTAAGTATACTGATCTCTCTTATAAAACTTTCATCCTGAAAGACACACCACATGTTCAATGTTAAAGGGTCTGAGCAGAAATATAACTTTGTGTAATGTAGAGAAGAGTGATGGAAGGAGGGAATCATGAACCTTGGCTTTATAAAGACGGTTCAAGGATGAGTCAAGTCGTCCTTCTAATTTCTGCAGTTCCTTTAAGGTCAATCCTTGCAATTCTTCTCCATACAGTTGTCTAAGATGAAATTGTAAAATTACAATAAAGGAGGATTTAAATGCATCATAAAATAAACCCTTTTCTGTTGAAATCATCAACAGATTCCACGTTAGAAGTACCTCATTTCACGGCTCCTGTCTTCCAATTCCTTGTTCAAAGAAGCATGGTTACTTCTAATCTTCAAATGTATACAATAGAAACAGGTAAGGGGAGATGAAATCTTCTAGCATAATATATGAACTGAGTGAATTTTTCCAACTTCTCATTTTTTTTTTTCTATAACACTCACATGGTTGGGTGTAAAGCAAGCCATGAAAAGTTTTATGATAAAAAGGTGAGGAAAGTCAACATCTGCTAGAGTTTGTTGGTGATGACATAATTGATTTGCTTCTATATCATGGATATATAGTGTGATATTGCTAGATATTAGGACTAGTTATAATGTAGTAATCTTGTTAGGATAATAAATAAATTAATATAACTCTCATAAATATAATTATTCCGTTGACTTAATAAATATACGATAATCTATTATGAAAAATATTTGATAATAACAAATTTGATGGATTTTGTAATAAAAATTTTTCATCGTGAATCATTAAAATAGAGTGCAAGCAAAGGAAAATAATATTAAAGAGATAAATTGAGATAAGATAATTTAAATAATTCATTTTAATTAGGCTTTTCATATATTAAAATAACTCTCTAGTTTATGATTAAATTCACAAATCTCTTGCTTCGTAATGGATTTACTCGCTTTTCATATACCTGCCCTTTTTATTATTATAGATTATTATTTTCCCATATGATTCTTTTCATCATGTTTTTTTTTTATTAACTAAGCCTCTTTCCTTAAAAACAAACTAACTCTTATTACCACTCATTATAGTTCAATGCGATGGTGCATGACACGTTCTCACTAAGTACTTAAAAATTAATTATTTTGAAGTTTATAGTCTATCCACTCTAATATCTCATATTTTAAATATAATATTAATTATATCATTTGCAAAAGTTTAATACTATATATATATATATATATATATATATATATATATATATATATATATATATATATATATATATATATATATATATATATATCCATCTTAATATTTCAAATACTTGAGAATTTAATAGAAATATATTTGTATAATCATAAAACAAAATAAAATAAAATTTCTTTAACTTTATATATAGAGAAGTCCCACAATTGTCAAATCTTAAATTTATAAAGAATTCCAAAAAGATATTAAAGATAGTCTAACTTTATCATAAATTTAATGAAAAATTCTAGTAGTTATGGTAATTTTTATAAAAGTGAAACTGAATAATAATAAAATATTTAAATGTGATTTTTCTTATACCATTTTTACTCTGTAACTACTATTTTCTACCATCAGTGATATCTACATTGTTTCATCCCCATATTCATAAAATCCTCGGAACAATCAGAATCATAAATCTCGAATTTCTGTTTGCCATTCAAATTCTTAAATACACAATAAAAGCCCACTAGTGAGATTAAAAAACAAAAACAAAAAAGTACCTGCTCTGTAGGATATGACTGATCTAGTTTGTCTTTGTTCAACTCTGACTGTAAAATACGCCTTTCAGTTATTTTCTGCAGACTTCAAACAACCGAAAAAGGCTGCACGTTAATTTCTTCAGGGTAGAGAATAACTTCGATTTTTTTTTTTTCGTCATGTTTTCTGTTTAAACTATGAGATCAAATATCTATAATGAAGTTCACATAAATATCTCCACCTTTAATTGGAAAATTTGATAACAAATGAATAACATATAAATAGTACACATAATACTGTCATTCAATCATAAACCCCTAATAACTTACTTTTTTTTTAATAATTATATCAAATATAATTTTTGTTAGTTGATGATACAATTTATTTTGGATATCCTTCCTTTATTTCCTTTTAAGTTTGTTCCACTAAATACATTATTTCATAATAAAATTTTCTATCTCCTTTTGGCCGATTCTTAGGCTCAATTTTGGGGGTTCAATATTTTACTCAAGAAATAACTTCTCACCAAGAATTTTCCAGTGAAAATGTATAAAAAAATTTAAATTTCTCTTTTGATAAAAAAAATCACTAATAACTAATTAAAAGGTATAGCAACCCAATCTTTAATTAATTAATGTTGTAAAAAAAATTATACTAACAATCTATAGAAATTAAATTCAGATTTAGTTAATCCAAACCTTGCAAGGAATTTGATCATTAAGTCGATATATAAAGAAAGAAAATGAATACCTTTCTTTAGCCAATAATTAATTAACTTTGTGACTATCAGATCTCCAGCCAATAATTAACCTGTTCTTATATGTTGTGATTAAATTTGTAAAAACATAGCTTTTAAATTATTCTTAGTGACTTTTTTCCTACTTAATTTGATCTTAAACTTATCCAATATATCAATATGGTTTATGAGTTCAATTTTGATACACTTTTTTTATAATTTCTTCAACACTCGATCAAACAATTAAAAACCAAATCTAGAGATAAACTTATAGTTTAATGTAATTAATGCTGTTTTGAATATATAAAAACATTCATGTGATGTGATATGTATTGCAATCATATAACTGGACTCAATGACTTAAATTTAGGGACTGATAGAGTTACAATTAGGGTTGATAAATTAATCTTGTGAGTATTGTCTAAATCCTTTCTCATTCTACTGATTTCAAACATTAGATTATTATTTGTAATATTAGTGAATAGGAACAAATTTTGTCTAGAATACTTTTTGTATTTTAAAACCACAAAATTAATACTAGTAGATAAAGAACCCTTTCAATCCCTGCTAATTCATACCCTGCAAATATACCACCACATCACTACATACAGTAGCAGCAGAATGAACTCATCATTCCCTACATTCCCACTACACATTTACCTATATATCAAATATATAGTCCATAAAGCATATCTTAAACAGTTCAAAGAGCGTGTGAATAAAGTATATATTAAACAGTTTCATTCCATTGATAATTTCATGAAAAAAGTGAAGTTAGAAAAATAAAGACTACTGATATATGTCAGCTATTACTACTAGTTTATACAACTTATGACAATTTTATAAATTTTCTCCAAAACAACATTTAGAAGAAAACAATAGAAAATAATATATTAGAAAATAAAATAAATTTATATATAAATAAAAATAAAAATTTAGAAAAATTATATAAATGAACTTTTATATACTAGTGTATGCAGAAACTAATTTTAACTAAAGAATACCAATCCACATGTGCATATGGGATGAATCACGAAGGTTTACACAAAGCATACAATTTTGTTGAGTTTTTTTTTTTTCCTTGCTTATGTAACGCTAATCTTAAGTTTTCCATTTTTTTAGAAAACTTTTGGTAATATTCTATTTTTATAGTTTTTAGGTAAATAGGTTACAATATGCCTTCGGGTTGGTTAACATATGTTGTTGGCTTATAGAAAAAATGAATGTTAAATCAAACAACAAAAAAAGGTTAAAAAAAAAGTTTGACCAAAAAAAAAAATACTGCAGGTTGTCTTACAGTTTTCCCATGACAGGAATTCTTACTTACCATTTTCCTTAACAAAATTGGATGGAAGATGTATATGGTAGCCAAAAAAGTCAAACCTAAATAACATGGTTCTGATTTTCATACAATGTTAGAAGAATTTATGAGTTTATTCACTAAAAAAGAAATCTATTTTGAGTAGAGAAGCTCTGAAATAGCAATCCAAACACGATGATAACATTTGAAACAAAATCCATGGTGCTGATGAGGCTTAAACAAACAACACACACAAATAATCTGCAAGGAATAGAAGAAAGAACGGAACACGGGCAACACACAAGATTTAACGTGGTTCGGTTTCCCTAATCCACGTGCAACAGGAAGAATTTTATTCAC
>Ga0209700_101961_pt1 | contig 42677 bp, 18 predicted proteins | sample SiratroredBW_FD_187528 | JGI IMG/M metagenome (GOLD analysis project Ga0209700, IMG submission 187528) | Root nodule microbial communities of legume samples collected from California, USA - Siratro red BW (SPAdes) (version 2) | ecosystem: Host-associated > Plants > Roots > Nodule | place: USA... | reverse complement strand
AGACCTATATACAAAATTGGATTACAGAATCGAGGAAGAGTGTTTACTTTGCCCCAATTATCCATAAGTAAGCTTCAAATCTTGATATTTATATCTTAAGTAATGTTGAGAATATTACTTTACTAACACAGGTTTTATTTTAGCTCTCATTGGTAGCTGATGATTGTGTGTCCTACAGATAACACAACTGTTTGGTTATGTTCGTTGCATAAGAAGCCATTGAACGAAATGAAACAAATTGTACAAAGGTATCATTTAGTTAACTTTAATTAATATATATCACTCTTTTATGTATACATAGAGAATTTACTAAATAACTTGGATTTTAGTGCAATGAATGTTTGTAGGGTTTTTGGCAGAAGATCATCATCCACAACCCAAAACCTCCGGTGGATACATGCTAAGGTAATTAACTTTAAGTTTAATTATCTGTATTACAATTAGCTATATAATGCAAATTTATGATCATTGAACTTGAATTATAGTGCAATAAGCAAAGAGGAAGTTGGGAATGTGGATATTACGTTATGCATTGGATGAGAACTATAACAAGAGCTGCGATCATGAATTCTTAGGAGCATGTAAGTTATTCTTTTATAAGTTTATAATATATGTAAAATGTTTGTTAATTTTGAAATTCTAAGACTAAACTTTGCACATTTATTTCAGGTTTTTATAGATACAGAGCCATTGGCAGAAAAAGTTCAACAAGAATGGGCAAAGTTCTTTCTTAAAGTTAGAAGTACATCTTAGTATTAGAAGTTTTCTTAATGTATTACAAGATTATTTTAGTGTACATTGTTATGTATATTATTTGTTGGACTATTTCTGAATTAAATTATATGAACTGAAAATGAATTAAATCTGATTTCTGGAATTGTTTCTTAAAAAAAACACACACACAACGTCGATTAAGGTAAAAAACGACGTTGTGAAGGACTTACCACGTCGTTTTTGACCATAACCGACGTGGTGATTAATATTATAATTATTTTAAGGAGTTGCACCACGTCGGTTTTGTCCCAAAAATGACGTGGTGAAGAGAAAACCCACGTCGGTTGGGTTCCCAAAACCAACGTGGGTTTTCTCTTCACCACGTCATTTTTGGGACAAAACCGACGTGGTGCAACTCCTTAAAATAATTATAATATTAATCACCACGACGGTTTAGTTTTCTTAACCGACGTAGTGAGTTCAATCACCACGTCGGCTGTTAAACTGACGTCTGATTCAAAGTTTCCTGGGTCAATGTGACAAAAAAAGCCTCTTAGAACCGACGACGAAGGCTATTTTTCTACTAGTGATTATTTTAAGAATAATGTAAATATATAACTCTTTTTTAATGCTTTTGAAGTATTTTTTAAGATAAAATGTGATAAAACTTGGACTTTTAAAACGAATAGTACTAAAGATGTAATGATTGACTTTTATGATATTATTTTAATAGATTTGAAATTGAAATATTGAGGCAATCTCATCCAAATAGTTAGACTTCAAGAAAAAGACAAGAAAAATAAGATGTGGAGCTAAAAAAACTCATACACAAAATCGATTAGGTAGAGACTTCATAACTATCACAAGTCTCTAACATATATCAAAAGATGACACAAGTCTCTACATGTGCGCTCAGAGGACAGGCAACTGCTTTTCCAAACCCTGTGGTATTCAGGAATTGAAAATTCGAAGAAATCTATCATTCCTTAATTATTTTGATCAGTGTTGTTAAAATCGCAAGTATACTTACTTACACGTATGATTAAATGAGTTTTGAAGGAAGAAAGAGGTAACTCGGAAGAAAACTCGTTCATTCTGTGCATGGTAACCATGCCAGCTTCCGAAGAAAAGAGCACACCTCTTTTCGGAAGGCCCAGACCCAAAATAAATCTCTTTCTATTAGGTTTATTGAATAAACTGCACCAAAAAATTAAGTTTCGTTTCGGCTGAGTCTTTCATTTTATCACCTTAGTTATTAAAGAAATTGTTAAAGGAGAAAAGCTAACTTCCATTTCCGCTTATTCTCTCTCATTTCTGTCTTCTTCACTATCAAAGTTAAAGGCTGCTCGCTGCCCACCGTCGCTGCTGCTCATTGTTGCCACTGCTATTCACTGTCGTCATCGTTGTTCATTGTCATCGCCGCTGTTTGCTCACTACTCTTGCTCTTTTTGTTACGAGTGTGTGTTCAACGTACTGTAAAACTTCTTTTGGTAGTTCTTGTTATGCCCTATTTAATTTATAATTATATTTACGGAAAAAAATGGCATTAAATGAAAAAGGAAGCAGAAAGACTGATCCCACATAGAATCATTGTATTTCTATTGATGGAAAAGTAAAAAAATATCGTGTAAATACTATGAGAAGGTATTAATTCGAGAAATATATAGATTGAAATATCATCTAGAACCTTGTAAATAAAGCTCAGATTTTTACTGAAATGTGAGAATGCCTGAACACTTGGAAAAGAGAGAGCGAAAGCAGAGTTCAAGAGCTATTGTGAACGAAACAGCCTTAATGTTTCCCATTCTGGGAAAAATCATGGGCTCCAGTAGTTACTTTGAAAGTTACCGTGGACTTTTTCTAATAAACCTTACTTGTTATTTCAACAATACCAGATAATCCAAATGAATATTTATTTTTGAGAGTACGTGTAATGGTGCATAGTTTATGAGACAATTTTGGATTTCAATCTCTTGTACTTTACTGTTTATGTTAGTATTCTGTGAAGTATTTAAGAAAAGGAATATTGAACTATTGATGATATATACAGTGAAGCGAATTGATTTACACAGTTGTAAATGTGATTTCTTGGAATGTGTCTTGGCACAAATGAAATTTTCTGGTGTATTTGTGATTTGTTTGTAACATGACCCTACTGTTTGAGGGAACTATTGTATATTGTTGCAACTTCTGGTTAGGATCCCTCATCTCAGCTTGTTGATTCACTCACTGTTTTACACGATTGTCCTTGCCCTTATAACATAAAATAAAATAATGTAGCTGGTTGATGGGTTATTTATTCTTAGTTATAGTGCACATCTGCCAAGGAAATAGTTCATTCCTATATATAATCATTTTAAGCATTCAAAGTCAAACCATAGTTTTCAAACTGTTTTCTATTTTTTTCTGTTAACATTAGTTTCAATTTTCACTCTAATCACTCAATTCTACTCACTGCTAGTCTGTCTAACCTAGGTGGTTTTGAACATTAAATGTATCGTGTTGTCCTGTGCTTTTACAGGTGGAGAGTGATTCTTCTTTTGTAGCCTGTGATATAGTTCTGAAACATCATCTTAATCAATCAATAATACTATTACTTATGTCTCGTAACTAACTATTTTCTTCATATTATTCACTTAATGATGAGATTTTTTTTTCATTTTGGTATACTTTTCAATTTTAATTTTTAAAATGGGTAGAAAAAATAATAGGAATTTATCTAATTTTAATTTAAAGTATAATAGGATGGTTAAATTTATTCTACTGCTCCATCTTGTCTCTTGGGCATAAACAATCATGTCTATCTGTATTATGAGCTGTTTTAACCACATTATGTTCTCCTGTTTTTTTTTTTTTTTCTCATTTATTAATATTTATTTAATTTAAAACTACATTTATGATCCTTTGTTGGTATATAATGGATTTTGACCTCATCTTAAACTTATGTCCTTGTTCTTAGCACTTATGAGTACGCTTTTCAAGATTCGAACTCAAGCACCCACCTTGTCTTTTCAGCATTTGAGATCCAATTAAGTACTTCTTAATTGTCTCAGTCTTTTTTTTATCACAATATATTTGTTGGCTTTGGAATATAAATGTATGGTTAATTCCTTGTTTAATTATTGTCAGTTGCTTTTAGATTGACTTTAAAATTCTACTCTAATCCACTTGACATTTATTAGACGACATTTAATAAATCATAATAACATTTTTGTCTCAATTATTCAGATGTAGATTTAATACATTTATAGACTGATAAAAAGTTTAATACATTTATGACTATAATTAATAAAGTTTATTTTTTACTAATATATAGGGAAATACAGATGGAAGGACCCTCTTAAAATTGCAAACCAGTCATCTTTGCTACTTTCTTCACCTCACCATTTAAGTAAGGAATTGCTTTCTCCTATTACAACATGGATTTTTCTGCTTAGAATAAGAACTTTGAGGTGCTTAGAATAAAAACTTTGAGGAGTTGGCCAGTGACGAGAAATTAAACCATTAAAATTTTTCTATTGTTGGGACAAGTGAAAAATCTTGCCATCAAATACTTTTCTAGTATTTTTGTTAGATTTTGTGTCCAAAATTCCATTACTTTGCAACTATAGTTGAGAAACACACAAAAATACTAAAATGTGCTTTCTTTTTTCTGAACAAGGTCTAACAAAAAACATTAGAAAAGTACTTGGTAGCAAGATTTTTCACTTCTTTCTAGAAGCACAAGAATTTAAACAATCTAATTTCTCATTAGTGGCCGACGTCTCCTTAATGTTCTTTTTCTATGTAGAAAAATCCATGCTGTAGTAGGAGAAAGAAATTTCATCCTTAAATGGTGAGGTGAAGAGAACAGCAAAAAGAAGACGACTAGACGACTGAATTGAAATTTTTGGGAGGGTCTTTCCTTTTATATTTCCCAATATATTAGTAAAAAATAAATTTTATTAATTACAGTTATAAATATATTAAATTTTTTTAGCAATCTATAAATATATTAAATCTGAATCTGAACAATTTTGAGACAAAAATGTTATTCGGATTTACTAAAGGTGTCTACTAGATGTCTAGAGTGAAATTTTAAGATCAATCTAAATGCAACTGAAAATAGTTAAACAAGAAATTAGCCATAGTTTTATATTTCAAAACCAACACATATACTATAATTCCCAAAAAAAAAAGACTGAGACATTTAAAAGATATTTAGTTGAATCTCAAAAGCAAGCTGTGCGCTTGAGTTTGTCGGAAAAAATCTTGAAAAAGAGCATACTCATAAATGCTTAAGTATAAGGACAGAAGCTTAAGATGAAGTCAAAATCCATCATATTTGTTCATCATAAGTGTAGTTTTAAATTAAATAAATAGTAATAAATGTGAAAGAAATACAAGGAAACATAATGTGGTTAAAACAGCTCATAGTACAAAGGGACATGATAGTGTATGTGCAAGGGACGAGATGAACAGCAACATAAATTTACCCATCCTATTATACTAATTTACTAATTTTTTGTTTAAATTAAAATTAGATAAATTTCATTATTTTCTTTTCCTGTATCCAGATCATAAAGTAGTATGAAAACATAGTTTTTTTGTGAGATATAAGTGTTATTGATTAACTAATGCAAAATTGACAAATATTTCTACCAGAATCAATTATAGTTCATAAATGTCATTTGAATTATTAAGATAGGATTTGAAAATAGAGCTGTTGACCGTTGAATTGTAAAAAAAATTGCGAATCTATTTTCTCCACCAAAGAAAGGTTAATCTTGTTGGAAAAATAATACAAATTAGAGTTACAATATTTAAAATATTCAAGCTTTGGTGTTACTAGCTCAATAACATAATCAACATTAAATTTCTCATCCACTCTCAATCATGATATATTCAAATATGTAAGGTGGGAATCAAAGATTTTGAACATATTTATTTCCCCAAAGTAGTGATGAAAATGTAAATATTTTCAGATTGACACAGTCTTAAAATTGATCACGAGAGCTTTTCAGTCCACACTCAAATTAATAATTACAAAGGAACAAATGTTTAAGGAAAGAAAAACTAAAAGTGATAGTATAAGTGGATCTAAAACAAAGTTTGAGAATAGTGAAAGAATTACAAAAAAAGAAAGTTGAGGAAGTTTCGTCACGACACACTCAACATGAATTGTAAGAACCTTAATGGTTGTGAATATGGATGATAAATGAGTACGGTCAACTATGGAATCTACTAAATGTACATCATCGATTTTTACTATGACATTCCAAGCTAAGCTTGAAAACATTGGTGGAAGCATCTCTATGAGACAGTAAATGATGTATGAAATACTCAAGAAGTGAAGAATCAACGAATGATGAGTCATGGAAGTTAGGCACCGGTACAAAAATCCAAAAATACCTCCATCGCTTACTTAGAATACTTGTTTAAACAACTTTTGCATCCAGAATAGAAAGTATGTGATGGATAATCTCATCTGGTAACTTACTAAGTTTATCTTCTTTCTTTGCTCTATCACTCTTCTTATCCTTTTTCTGTTCCTTTGCAAAATTCAATGTTTCTCTAGAAATTTAAATATAATAAAATGAATTTAAATAAAACATAATTAAAAATAAAAAGATAAAACTAAAAATATTTCTTTTTACTAATGGTGTCATAGGAACTTAAACGTACTTGTAAAATTAGGTATTGATGAACATCAGAGCCAGTACCTTGATGATATTGCAATCTCGGCCGAAGGTATTGTAATAAGAGAAAAGGTAGGTTTTACTTTGACAAAGCTGGGAAAGATGGTTCCTAGGGAGTGGTAGAGGAAGTGTATGGTATGGGATTACCATACGCACCGGAAAATTGGCCGCAACAAGGTGATGTTTGGGGATGGAAAACTGGACGGAGAGTTGTCGCTAACGGTAAACACTTTCAAGATTAGTATATGTATTTGTTAGATTGACTATTCCGGTTGCTAAAGAAAAGAAGGAGATACCAAGGTCAGGGTCATGTTAAAAAGAAGTTTTGCAAGCAACAAATCTTTGCTAGCAAGTATGTTGTTAAAAGCTATATCAATACATATTTTCCTAACACCGATCATGAAGTCATTTTATCTTCTTTCTCTTGGAGGATTCCTGCTTTATTAGCTTACGACAATCCGGTCGCAATTGCTGCCATACCTATTCAACATATAACATATAAAGCACGTGACTCTAACTACGAGAACTTTGTGGTGTGTTATAAAGCAAATAATGAAGGATACCCTAGTCTTGTGTTAAATCAAGTGAAAAATTATTTACAGACCATGCCCTGTGATGTCAGATGTCCTGAACCTTTGTTTTGTCATGCTTGCTTTTGCATTCTTTGTGGAAAAATTGTTTCTACAAATTATGGTGGTTGTAGTTATGCATATAGTATCACTATCGACGCTGTGATGCGATGACTGACATGATTTCTCATTCTCTTTCTAGCACTCTCTTGGCAATCGACATAACTACAACCAGCATAATTTGTAGAAACAGTTTTGCCACCATAATTGCTACAACAAGCACGACAAAACAACGGTTTAAAACATACATCACACGACATGGCTTGTGAATAATTATCCACTTCTTCTAACACAAGACTTGGGCACCCTTCATTATGTGTTTTATGACACACCACAAAGTCCCTATAGTTGGAGTCACATGCTTCATGTTTTATCTATTGAATAGGTATGGTAGCAATAGGGACGAGATTGTTGTAAGCTAATTAAGCGGAAACCTTCAGGAGAAAGAAGATAAAAAAGACTTCATGATTGATGCTAGGAAAATATGTATTGATATACCTTGATATCTCCTTCTCGTCCTTCAACAACCGGAATAGTCGATCTAGCACATACAGATACCAGTCTTGAGAGTGCTTACCGTTAGGGACAACTCTCCGTCCAGTTCTTCATCCCCAAACATAACCTTATTCGGGCCAATTTTCCAGTGCGTATGGTAATCCCGTACCATACCTTCTCAAAAAGTTTTCTTCTTCATCAACCTCACTTCTTATCTTTGTAAGAAGTGCATCACGCTCCTCCATCAGAAAGAGAGACACAATTGAAGGAATAACTTTGGCTTTCTCAATAAGGTAAGGTATTTTGGAAATTAAAAAGTTACAATGGTGGATGTGTTATTATGTTACAAGGTAACTTTCAAATCCTTTCACATAAGAGAATGTGGAAAGTATGTGAAAGTAAAAACTTCGGTTAATAGTATTAGTGGTAATGATGTGTTTTTGTGTTTACTCTTTCTTTTTCAATTTTTGCCTTTGTTTATTGATGTTAAGGTGGATTTTGATGATGAAATCAAGGAACAAAGACAAACACAAAATAACTAAGAATAAACACATTATGGCCATCGTCATCATCGTACCATCAACCAAATTTCTCAACTTCACATAATTCCCACATTCCTTCATGGATCCAATTAACCAAAATGCAAAACAAAAAATTATATATCACATAATCTAAAACATAGAAAAATAACTTGTACTAAGATTTCCCATTTCATCTGACAAGGTGGGGGATGACGTTGTGATGGACTTTATGCTTGGGTTACCTTGATCTAACGATCACTTCTCGAAGTATCATTTTGCATCGTTGCGTGCTTCCTTTTTTTTTATACACGTTGTTGAAGTGTTTATAGCTATTGCGGTTAAGTTGCATGAGTTTTTGAATTCTATAGTTTTTTATAAGGACAAGGTGCACATTAGTTCCTTTTGGCTACACATTTTTAAGCTTTAAGGTGCTTCATTGAAATGAGTTTTGCCTACCATCCTCACAAGGATGGCAATCAGAGGCATCTAACAAATGACTTAAAATGTATTTTTGTTGCTTTAGCTATAATCATTCTCACAACTGGGTTCAGTTCTTGCTTTGAGTGGAATTTGATATAATTCTTCTTTTCACACCTTTATCGATATGAACGTTTTAAGGTGTATTATGGTCAGGATCATCCTTCCATCATTCTACCTCTATAAATGACGAAAAACCTTGGGATTTTCGACGACAATTGCGACAATGTGATTTGTTTCTAGTCACATTTAAAGAAAATCTTCCTAAGGTTCAAAAAGACATGGAACCTAAGAAAGACATCATATTAAGTTACAATTTTCTTTGGGTGATTATATATGTTTTTGTTAGGCTTCAATTTTATCGCCAACATTCAGTTTAAGTGCTCTATGACATATCTTATGGTTCCTTATCTTATAAAGCTACCATGACATTCCAAAATTCATCCGATCTTCCACATTTCATTGCTCAAACCATGTCGTGGTGATCTTTCAGCTCCAATACTTCTTTTACCTTTGCAACAACTTAACCTTGTAGACAAGGTCTCTTTGACTTCAGAGGTGGAACCTTAAGGCCACCGCTAGGGATCTTTTCAACATACTGGGGGATGCAATTAGAAATGGATATCCTATATTCATTATTGCAAAGGATATTGAACAGAAAACTCTAGCAACTTTTGAGGTGAACATACTTAGAGGATCATTGAATATTACAGTACCTTGATGATATTGCAATCTCGACCAAAGGTATCGTAATAAGAGAAGAGGTTGGCTTTACTTTCGACAAAGCTAGGAAAAATGGTTCCCTGGGAGTGGCGGAGGAAGTGTATGGTACGGGATTACCATACGCACCGGAAAATTGGCCGCAACAAGGTGATGTTTGGGGATGGAAAACTGGACGGAGAGTTGTCACTAACGGTAAACACTTTCAAGACAGGTATATGTATTTGCTAGATCGACTATTCTGGTTGCTAAAGAAAAGAAGGAGATACCAAGGTCAAGGACATGTTAAAAAAAGTTCTGCAAGCAACACATCTTCGCGAGCAAGTCTGCTGTTAAAAGCTATATCAATACATATTTTCCTAACACCGATAATGAAGTCATTTTATCTTCTTTCTCTTGGAGGATTTCAGCTTCATTAGCTTACGACAATCCCGTCGCTATTGCTGCCATACCTATTCGACATATAACACATGAAGCACGTGACTCTAACTACGGGGATTTTGTAATGAAGGGTACCCTAGTCTTGTGTTAGAACAAGTGAAAAATTATTCGCTGACCATGCACTGGGATGTTTGATGTTCTGAACCTTTGTTTTGCCATGCTTGTTGTTGCATTCTTTGTGGAAAAATTGTTTCTACAAATTATGGTGGTTGTAGTTATGCATATAGTACCACTATCGACGCTGTGATGCGAGGACTGACATGATTTCTCATTGTCTTTCTAGCACTCTCTTGGCAATCGACATAACTACAACCAGCATAATCTGTAGAAACAGTTTTGCCACCATAATTGCTACAACAAGCACAACAAAACACTAGTTCAAAACAGACATCACTCGACATGGCTTGTGAATAATTATCTACTTCTTCTAACACAAGAATTGGGCACCCTTCACTATGTGTTTTATGACGCACCACAAAGTCCCTGTTGTTGGAGTCACATGCTTCATATTTTATCTGTCGAATAGGTATGGCAGCAAAGGGATGAGATTGTCGTAAGCTAATTAAGCGAAAACCTTCAAGAGAAAGAAGATAAAAAGACTTCATGATCGATGTCAGGAAAATATGTATTGATATACCTTGGTATCTCCTTCTCTTCCATCAACAATGGGAATAGTCAATTTGGCAGATACAGGTACCGGTCCTGAAAGTGCTTACCATTAGGGACAGCTCTCCGTGCAGTTCTTCATCCCCAAACATAACTTTATTGGGGCCAACTTTCCGGTGCGTATGGTAATCCCATACCATACCTTCTAAAAAAATTTCTTCTTCATCAACCTCACTTCTTATCTTTGTAAGAAGTGCATCACGCTCCTCCATTGGAAAGAGAGACACAATTGAAGGAATAACTTTGGATTTCTCAATAAGGTAAGGTATTTTGGAAATTAAGAAGTTACAATGGTGGATGTGTTATTATGTTACAAGGTAACTTTCAAATCCTTTCACATAAGAGAATGTGGAAAGTATGTGAAAGTAAAAACTTTGGTTAATGGTATTAGTGGTAATGATGTGTTTTTGTGTTTACTCTTTCGTTTTCAATTTTTGCCTTTGTTTCTTGATGTTACGGTGCATTTGGATGATGAAATCAAGGAACAAAGACAAACACAAACTAACCAAGAGTAAACACATTATCGTCATCGTCATCATCTTACCATCAACCAAATTTCTCAACTTCACATAATTCCCACATTCCTTCATGGTTCCAATTTACCAAAATGCAAAATCAAAAATTATATATCACATAATCTAAAACATAGAAAAATAACTTGTACTAAGATTTCCCATTTCATCTAACAAGGTGTGGATGACATTGTGATGGACTTTATGCTTGGGTTACCTTGATCTCGCGATCGCTTCTCGAATTATCATTTTTCATCATTGCATGCTTCCTTTTTTACTATGCACGTTGCTAAAGTGTTTATAGCTACTGTGGTTAAGTTGCATGAGTTTTTGAATTCTATAGTTTTTTATAAGGACAAGATACACATTAGTTCCTTTTGGCTACACATTTTTAAGCCTTAAGGTGCTTCATTGAAATGAGTTTTGCCTACCATCCTCACAAGGATGGCAATCAGAGGCATCTAACAAATGGCTTAAAATGTATTTTTGTTACTTTAGCTATAATCATTCTCACAACTGGGTTCAGTTCTTGCTTTGAGTGGAATTTGATATAATTCTTCTTTTCACACCGTTAACGATATGAACGTTTTAAGGTGTATTATGGTCAGGATCATCCTTCCATCATTCTACCTCTATAAATGACGAAAAACCTTGGGATCTTCGACAACAATTGAGACAATGTGATTTGCTTCTAGTCACACTTAAAGAAAATCTTCCTATGGTTCAAAACGACATGGAACTTAGATAGACATCATATTGAGTTACAATTTTCTTTGGGTGATTATATATGTTTTTGTTAGGCTTTAATTTTATCACCAACATTCAGTTTGAGTGCTCTGTGGCATATCTTATGGTGGTTTATCTTATAGAACTACTATGACATTCCAAAATTTATCTGATCTTCCACATTTCATTGCTCAAACCATGTCATGGTGATCTTTCATCTCCAATACTTCTTTTACCTTTGCAACAACTGGACCTTGTAGACAAGGTCTCTTTGATGGGGAAGGTAATGTTAAGGGAGGCACATAGTGAACCTAATGGACAACAAGTAGTCCACAATCATAAAAGTAGGTGCCACCAAAGTTTGTTAGGTACAGTAAGAGGATGGTCACTCCTCCCAAATAATGAAAGGACTAAGGATAGTATTTATTAAAAAATGAAATTAGAAAAAAAGGGTGTGATATTCCTCTCTTTCAAATTGTACTCAATCCTAGTGATTGTTCCTAGTTATAGTACTTAAATAACACCATTGGGAGAATATTTTCATAGCCACACATCCAATTGAGTAATTGTGGATTGCTACACAAATGTAACATACTAAAACGTAACGTCCAAATAGGACGTTAAAAATTATATATCAAGATTCCAATAAAATATCACACTATCATTACATTGTAAATCTTAAAAGTATCTTAAAGAACTTCTTATAATCTAATCTCATAATACAAAAAGGATGGCTCAATGGCCCAATAATAACAATACAACAAGTATTTAATCCACGGGAGCATTCAATCGAAACATCAATGCACAAAAAGAAGCGTGAAACAACTGTTAACACTCAAACAATCTGGTTTAAGCATATTAGGTAACATTTCCACTATATTTTGATAAAACATTCTAGATTATGTTTGAAGTAATAACAAAGTTAAAGAACATATCCTCTTGTTTGAACAAATGTTTTGGAACTTGCTGAATGAACTAAAGACACAACATGTCATCTACCATACATATATAATTTTACATCAATAAGAATTATCCAATATTTTTTTCTTTAAAAAATAAAAAAAAAAAAAAATTTACTTCACAGCATATATCATCCATAGTTCAATATTTCTTTTATAAAATACATATCAAAATGCTAATATAAACAATAAAGTACAAGATATTAAATTCCAATGTATACTTTTTCATCAACAAGTATTATCGTGTGTCCAACTTGCTCTATTTACTTGCTTTAATTTAACATTGAATCTTACATATACTGCAATAATATAACACATGAAAAGAAATATATTACATATTATCTCCAAGACACATTTTATATTTAATTTCCTTTTTTTTATGTGTCTTTCTAACAATCAAAGGTTTGTTTCAGTATTCATAATCAAATGTCTTACCATGAAGCCTAAACAATACAAACAACATCAACACGACAAATATACAATTCTTGTTACTAATACTTAATGTCAAATAAAGGAAAAATATGTTAGTGAAAAGAATACTTAGTCTTTTAATTTCAAAGAGGGATTATGATTTTTTTTTGTTAAAAGTGACATTGTCTACTTAGTCAAAACTAATAAAACGAGTTTTCTCTAATTTTCTATTATACTTAAGACTGTATATACAGATAAATCTTTAAAATTTAGTTTCGTAAAAGTCATTATATTTAAAATCTTTTAAAATAATAAACATTAATGTCGACTATCAACTCTTTCCTTCTAGAGTTGACCTACTTTTCAATAACATGATAGGCCCAACCATGATTTGCACAATTTTGTTAAAATGATTATCTATTAAATAAATTTATTTACTTTGAACCTTGAGTGACATTCCAATAACTGCAAAAGGAAAGTCACATACGAACATAACTCACTGTTGGAATCTATTGAAAAGATTAAAATATGTTGTTTAAAAACTGTAGCCGTATGAAACAAAAAGAGCAGCACCACTTATTGTATTAGATGAAATCAATGAATTAAAATGGAGGTGTGAATTCCTGACACAGTTAACAATATCCTAAAAATAAATAACCCATCAACCAGTTACAAAATTATATTATGAGGACAATAATTCAATGTACTGAAACAATATAAACACAAAGTACAAGATATTAAAATCCAAAATTGTCTATAAACTTTGTACCACTAGACATACTCTCAAAAGAAGTACTCTTAAACAATTGAAGTCCAGAATTATATCCATAAAGACTATTTGTTCGAGGAAATCATTTTTATTTTTAAGAGACAATCAAAATTTCGGAAGTGTTTTCATAAAAGTGTTTTCATTTAACTTTTATAAAAGTGTTTTCATTGAACTTCGCAACCATTAACTTTCATAAAAGTGTTTTCATTTAACTTCGTGAAGAAATGAAGTTTACAAGCAGACTTTAGTTTACAGTTTATTAGAGAAACTCAATTCATTTTAACTATTTTCTTTCTCAATAAATATTTAAAGTGAAATTAATTCAAACAACACCACCAAAGTACTTATTAGATAATTGTTTATGATGTAAGCATTCATGCACAAGTTAATCTAACTCTACGGCTGAAATATAAAATAAACTACTTCTTCTATAGGATTTGTGTGTTCCATTTCATAGATTGATAAAAGAGGAAAAGAGGAAGACAGAACTGGTGACCGGAAAAGACAATACACCTATATGCAGTTGGCAATTTAGGCATCATCCATGGACACTACAAAAATGAACTGTACTACAAGACTTATTTAACCAACAGTGAAAAAGTAATGTGACAGGAAAAATTAACAAATGAGTTTATATTTGATGACTTAGCTACCGAACCTTTTAGACTGTACATCCAATTGACCATTTTATATAACACATTATCAGTAAATTAAATTGAAACCAATGTGTGGAAGCATGAATCTACTATGAGATTACCTGTCTAAGAATTGGAGTTGCACATTTTTCCCTCAAGTCAAGCCTTGAGCATCTGGATATGTGAAGCATGCTGCCATGAGTTTTGTATACTGTAGAAGAAGAAGAGACCGCTCAATGACATAATATTAACAACACAAAGAGTGTTTTATCCACAGGATCATTAACTAAATATATCAGTGCATAAAGAGAAACATGAAACAGTACACAATAGTTCCTCAAAGACAATCACGTAAAGCAGTGAATCAACAAGCCGATATGAGGATACCAACTATAACTTACAACAATATACAATAGTTTTCTCTAAGAGTAGGAACATGTTCCGAACAAATTCTTTTGTGCCAAGACAGATTCCAAGAAATCACCTTTAGAACTGTGTATTCACTTCACATTATATATCATCAATAGTTCAATATTCCTTTTCTTATGTACTTCACAAAATACTTATATAAAGAGTAAAGTACAAGATAGTAAAATCCAAAATTTTCTCTGTGTTAACCACATTATGTTCTCTTGTCTTTTTTTCTCATTTATTAATATTTGTTTAATTTAAAACTACATTTATAATATTTGTTGGTATATATAATGGATTTTGACTTCATCTTAAGCTTATGTTCTTCTCCTTAGTATTTATGAGTATACGTTTCAAGATTCTTTCTGACAAACTCAACCATTTGAGATTCAATCAAGTACTTGTTAATTGTCTCAGTCTTTCTTTTTTTTTCTGGTATCACAATATATGTGTTGGTCGAAATATAAAGCTATGGCTAATTTCTTGTTTAATTATTTTAAGTTGCATTTAGAATTAACCTTAAAATTACACTGTAATCCATTTGATATTTAGTTGATCAGAATAACATTTTTGTCTCTTATTCAGGTTTAGATTTAACATTTATAAACTGATAAAAAATTTAATGCATTTATGACTGTAATTAATAAAATTTATTTTTTTACTAATATATAGGAAAAGACAGACAGAAGGACCTCCCAAAATTGCAAATCAGCAATCTTTCTTTTGCTGCTCTCTTTACCATTTAAGCAAGGAATTTCTTTCTCCTAATACAACATGAATTTTTCTGCTTAAAATAAAAACTTTGAGAAGGGGTTGGTGAGTGGAAAGAAATTAAACCATTCAAATTCTTCTTCTGATGGGACAAGCGAAAAATCTTGTCACCATGTATTTTTTTAATGCTTTTGTTAGATTTTGTATCCAAAATTTCATAATATGCTTTCTTTTTTTTCATACAAGGTCTAACAAAAACACTAAAAAAAAATATTCGGTGGCAAGATTTTTCACTTGTCTCAACAATAGAAGAATTTGAATAGTCTAATTTCTCTCCACTAGTCAATCCCTCCTTAAAGTTCTTATTTTAAGGAAAAAAAAAAAAAAAGGATGTTGCAGTAGGAGAAAGGAATTCCATCCTTAAATGGTGAGGTGAAGAGAGCAGCAAAGAGAAGACGACTAAATTAAAATTCTTGGGAGGGTCCTTCCCTCTGTATTTCCCTATATATCATTAAAAAATAAACTTGTAAAAATAAACTTTATTAATTACAGTTATAAATGTATTAAATTTGTTTAACAATTTATAAATATATTAAATCTGAATCTGAACAATTTTGAGACAAAAATGTTATTCTGATTTATTAAAAGTGTCTTCTAAATGTCAAAGTGGAGTAGAGTGAAATTTTAAGGTCAATCTAAATATGCAACTGAAAATAATTAAACAAGGAATTAGTCATAGTTTTATATTTCAAAACCAACACATATACTATAATTCCCAAAAAAGACTAAGACAATTAAAAGGTATTTAGTTGAATCTCAAAAGCTGAAAAGACAAGATGTGCTTGTCGAAAAAATCTTGAAAAAGAACATACTCATAAATGCTAAGGATAAGGACAGAAGTTATAAGCTTAAGATGAGGTCAAAATCCATCATATTTGTTGATCATAAATGTAGTTTTAAATTAAATAAATAGTAATAAATAAGAAAAATACAAATCTAGTTTTAAATTAAATAAATAGTAATAAATGAGAAAGAAATACAAGGAAACATAATGTGGTTTGAACAGCTCATAGTACAAAGAGACATGATAGTGTATGCGCAAGGGACGAGATGAACCAGCATCATAAATTTACCCATCCTATTATACTAATTTACTAATTTTTTGTTTAAATTAAAATTAGATAAATTCCATTATTTTCTTTTCGTGTCTCCATATCATAGAGTAATATGAAAACATAGTTAGTTGTAAGACATAACTAATAGTGTTATTGATTAAGTAATGCAAAATTCACAAGCATACTTCTACCAGAATCAATTGTAGAACATGATAAGAAGAATGATATCTCCTCTCTGAATCAACACAGATAAAATGATGTCTCAAAGCTGAAGAACATATCACAGGCTACATAAGAAGAATGCTTAAATTCCATTCATAAAAAGTGCATGTAGTGACAATCTAATTGTTTGGCTAATGCTGCCAGTGTGGATAAACATTGTTAGAAGTATCACTAGTATAAAAAAATTTCACATGCACTCTCAGTTTAAGTTTATGTGACGGTTGGCTAATGACAAATATATCATTAGCTATATAAGAAGATTCATTTTTGGCCATGTTCATTGCCAAATCACCCCAAATATATGCTTCCAAAATGGTTCAAGTATTGTGGTTGTGTTTCATTTCAAACACAAGCAGAGAACAGAGAAAAAGAAATGTTACTTTTGTGTTTCATTTAATTCCTAAAAGTATGAAAATGGAGTACTAATAAAAAATATAAAAAATACCTAAATGACTATTCACAAATTCAAATAACATACATGGTATTTTGTTTCCATGCCTCATCCAAATGCTTCTCTCTCCATACCGATATCTGGTAAAATCACTCTACCTGTAAAAGCACAGGACAAAACATGATACATTTAATGTTCAAAACAATAAGCAATAAATACTAATATAAAAAATAAATTACAAGATATTAAAATCCAATATATAAACTTTTATCAACAAGTGTCCAACGCATATCAATAATATACTATAGTTCTACCAATGAATAGAGGCAAATTACAAACAAATTACCGATACACCACCAAATTTATTCCAAGAGAGATGATGGAAAGAAAAATCTGTTCACTTCACATTATGTCCTCTGTTAATGACTTCAACTATTTTACAACGCTCAACTACATAGTCATATATGTCTCTCGCACAAACCTGCTAGAATGAGTAATATTTTATCTAAAAACAAACTGATTTCAAACATAAAGTTGAAAATAATTAACATAAGTTACACATCAAGATTTGATGCATGCAATGTTTTTTTCTTTTAATCAACTCTGATGCATGCAATGTGTGTGGGAGTTCTTCTAAACTCATTCTAAGATTGGGTCTGTTTCAGTTCATAAATTGATAAAAGAGAAAGACAGATCTAGTTTTCAATAAAAAAAGAATACTATCAGAATTAAACTGAACCAATTGTCACCGAATATGAATCCCAAATAAACAAGATGTGACCGAACTAAGTAAGGCTGAGTTGAATAAGAAAGAATGAAAAACTCTAAGAAGTTTGTCCCTCACAGTAAGAGTTTGGTATATATGAGAGGAAGAAAAGGAAAGGGCAACATCATTTTGCTCACTCCGCTCAATCTCTTCTTTAAGTCAATATTGATAAATGGTCCAGCCAAGTTTTGTGTGGGCCAGCCTTGTTGGCCACTCCTACCGCACGCAGGGCTACGATTTCCTGCATCGAACTTACTCGCCTTCATTTCTAACCACAAAATCATATAATAAAACATTGAGTTTCTTGCAAGGTGAACTGTAAATGTTGTTCCTTTATCATTATGGAAGGTGAAAAAGGATTGATGGGTGGGGATGCAGGTGCAGGGGTTTGAACGGTAGGGGTGAGTGTAGGAGATAGAAAGCGAAAAAGAAAATAAATAAATAGGGTTTGGACAACGAAGCGTGATGTGGTTGTGAGTAGCGGCAGGGGTTCTCTTGGGGCAAATGGTGAAGGGGGTAAATAGGGGAGAAACCTAAGGATAAAATGGTCAAAGGAGAAAAAAAACGAGAAACATATGAATGGAAGGGAAAGCAAGACGAAGGAAAAACCCTAATTATCGGAAGGATTGGTTTCCACATCATCCCAAGACCATCTTGTTGCTATAAAAGAAATGTGTTCGTCCCAACTTCCAAGTATTATTGTCTTTTTTGGATGTTCTTAGTGGAAAAAGTATAAATTATCCCTAGAGCTTCCCTTATTTCTTCTTTGAAACTTGTTTCGAGACATATAAGGTAGATGGACATTGAAAATTGTATCATATATTTAACTTTTTAATAATAAAAATCATAATTACTTTGATTCTATTCTTTTTTTAAAAGTATGAAGTAAATAAACTATAATTTATATCATCATATAATATTTAGACGTATGATAGTTAAAATGAACGGATGAATTATTATCAGTAATTAACAAAATTTTAAATAAAAGTAAGAAAATATTTGTTTGTGGTACTTACGATTGATTGATTGAAAATAAATACAAATTTTAAAAATGGAATAATATTATCTAAAATTAAAAAACCATAAAAAAAATTAATCAAAATTTATAAAACACGCATATCACTGTAAATAGAAGTACAGTTGAATTAATTGAGTTAAAGTTAATGTTTTAAATTAAGATATAAATTAATTTTAAAATATAATTTACATTTTAATATTTTATTTTTAATTTTTTTTAAATGTTAGAAACCGTTGATAAATGCACATTGAAGAAAGAAAATATAAAAATTATCTCTTGAAAATAGTATACTTTTTATATCAAAATTTAATATATTTAATCTGTCCCTTTATTTTTTTTTTAAATTTATTTTGGTTATTATAATTATTATTTATAATTTAATATTATAATTTTCAAATGTATTATTTTGAAATTAATTTTAAATATTATTATTTTATAATTCTTAATAATTATAACTTTCAACCAAAGATAATTGAGGAAATTTTGTTGTGAGTGTGACTTTCACCTCTATATGATGCTTTTTCTTCGTGGGAAGTGTAATTATAGTCCTAAGTCCCACTAATAATATGCAGCATATTAAAGAAATATTTAAATAAGCACGAATCGTGGAAGTTTATAGAGGAGCTAAAGACCTTGTTTTTGGCAAAGCTTGTTTTAATTTACAACATGGTCCAAAGTCCATTGTTTTGCAATGAGCATAAGAATATATCACAAAAATATCTTATCTTTTTCTTTGTACTTAGTTACCAGTATCTACAGAGTCGGCTATCAATAATTGTTATTGTCTATATTGTCTATAAAGACCTTGAGTTTTTTTTTCTATTTGTGTTGATTTGACATTGTATCTATAAGTTCATTACGAAGAGAAGCTACGTTTGTAGGTAAAACATAAGGGAAACAAATGACCGGTCCCTGTAACATAATATCAGGATATCTAACTTTAAGCGTGTTCCAAATATTCTTATAAAGAAGGCTTCCGAAACTTTAGTATTCAATAAGGTTATTGACGTGTTAGTATAGAAAAATATGTTAAAACACAAATGTATGATTTTTTGTTTAATTGTACAAATGCATGATAAGATAATTAATTAAAACAAAAATGACGTCGATGAAATTTACAGCAAAAATAACGGTAAAGATGATATTAGTGATAATATTAATGTCATGCTCCTTAAAAAATAACAAGAATTTCAAATCTAGGTGTAAACTTAGATAGTAAAACAATTGTAATTGGAGATGAAATTTGTTTACTTATTAACTTAAAGTTAAAGAAAGATATCTGACATTGAGTTAATTAATATAAAAATTTGGTTTTCAATGCTATTGACTTAACTTTTTTTATATAAAAGTTGATATGTTTTTTTAATATTATGATATCACACATAAAGAAATCAGTTGTAAAATAAAATAAAATCAAAATAATGAACTTAGAAGGTACTTTTACAAGTTATTGAGTAAAAAAAATAAAAAATGGTGTATATAGTAACACATAAAAAGTCATTAAATTTACTTTTTTATTAAAAATATATTTTACACAAAATAAAATTATATCTATCTTATTTTTTGATATTATAATATTTTTCAGTTTGCAGAGAACATTTATGAATAGTGATGGCCTTGATTTTATTTTCTTATGTAAAAAGTTAATTTAGGTTAAATTATATTTATTTGGGTTCTAAACTCAATTTAACTCTTTTTAATGTTTTAAGATTATTATTTTTTTGGAAAAAAAAATGTAAAATAGGTGGATTCTAAGTTAAATTAAAAAAATATATAAAATGTAGTGGATTTTCCGCTATGTTAGAAGGGTACAGTGATGCAAACTGGATCTCTGATTCAGATGAGACAAAAATTCACTCTAGTGGTTATGTATTTACACTTAGTGGTGGTGCATTTACATGGAGATCAACTAGACAAACCATTATTGCTAGATCAACAATGGAATCAGAGTTTGTTGTTCTTAAAATGGCTGAAAGTGAAGCTGAATGGTTGAAAAAACTTTTTAGCAATCATTCCGTTAGGAATTAAACCAACCCCATCTGTATCAATACATTGTGATTGTCAATCGAAAATAGCTATAGCTAAAAACAAAACTTACAGTGGAAAGAATAAACATATACAATTGAGACATAATTTGGTAAAGCAGCTGCTAAAGAAGGGAACACTTTCCATTGACTATGTTAAGTCAGAACAGAATTTGGTCGATCCTCTAACAAAAACTCTAGGAAGGAACATGATTTTAGAAATATCGAGGGGAATGGGACTCAAGCCACTTGCAAACAAACAAGTGATGGAAACCCAACCTTTGTGATTCGAGATCCCATGAATAAGGTTCATATGGGTAAAAACAAATCACTTGTTAGTTCTGCAAGCACAAAATTGATTTAAAATCAAGTTGTCCATTCCTATGGTATGTGAAGGTCCTAGATACTGCATTATTGAGAAGGTAAACTTTGGCATGTAACAATTTTAGTTTATAACAAAGTTTTAATAATTTTCATATCCCTTACAAGTTGTGTATGATTTGCAGAATATACCTGATGAAATCACATGTATAAGTGTCAAGTGGAGCCGCTTGCATGAGATCTTGGCAAGATATCTAGAGCACTCATGAATACCGGGCACGCGCATAGACTATTAGGCGCAACACAACAATAACAACAACAATTGTGGGGGTGTATTGTGATTGATAAACCTCTAACACTTAGTAAGTGTCTTGGTTCATATAGCTTGCTATACCAACTGCACTATGTGTTAAGTTCATCGATCCAGGACTGGTTCATATAGCTTGCTATACTAACTTTGATGCATTATATCTTATCTTATATGAGACTCTGAATTTTCTTTCTTTCTTTCTTCTTTAACATTTTGCAATATGTGACAGATTGTTGTGAAAATACGGGTATTGCAAAATCTGGAAAAAGGGAAAAACTAAAAGCATTCGAACCCTATTGCAAGTTGAAAAGGGGAAAAATGAAACATTTGAACCCTATTGTAAACTGAAAAGGGGGAAATAAAAAACGTTCGAACCCTAAACGGCCACAATAGTTTGCGGATGGTGCATATCTTCCAAAAACTTTAAACATGGGTTGTTGGCTTCCTTGTTGGAATGTTGCATATCTTTCTTTAGAACAACATACTCTCTTCTTAGAATGTTGGGCACTGCCTTTTCGAATGATGGTAATTTTTCCTCTGATCAAGATGCAACTTTCGAACGTTGGAGGCAACTTTTGAACATTGAAGGTTGTTTCCTATGTGGATCATGCAACCCCTTTCTTCTCATTCCGTTTCATTCTTCAACAACCACTCACCTTTGTTATGAATATTTATGCTCCTTGTTCTAATAAAGACAAAGTTCTGTTGTGGAAGGAAGTAGAGGAGAAGTTGGCTACCACTAATTGCCTTACTAGATGTGTGATTGGCGACTTTAACTCGGTTAGGAATGTTTCAGAAAGAAAAGGAATGAATAATGGGAAGGTGAACATGTGTGAATTAGCCAGGTTCAGCGAGTTCATTGAGAGTTGTTCGTTGAAGGAGATCCCAGTTGTGGGGAGAAAGTATACTTGGTATAGACCTAATGGGACAGCAAGAAGCAGGTTAGATAGAGCCCTTGTGTCAGATGAGTGGTTGTTGCAGTGGCCGGGTTCTAAGCAGTATGTGCTAAGTAGACAGGTGTCAGATCACTGTGCTTTAGTGGTTAAAAATAGTACTATTGATTGGGGCCCGAAACCTTTCAGAACATTTGATGTGTGGCAGCAAGCAGACAGATTTAAAGAGGTTGTCAAAAAAGCCTGGGATAATGTCGTGGTGCGTGGTAATAGTCTGGAAGACATCAAGGTTAAGTTTAAAAGGTTGAAATGTGAGATCAGACAGTGGAATATAGAAGTTAACTCCAACAATAAGACTAGGAAACAAGAGTTGGTCGCCCAGATTGAGGAGTTAGATAAGTGTGATGATGAAGACTCTCTGCAGGAAGAAAAGAGAATTCTACGTGTGGATTTGTTAAGCCACTGAGAAGTTTGGAGGACAAAGAAGCAGCCATGCTCAAGCAGAAGGCGAGGGTTCAGTGGTTAAAGGAAGGGGATTCTAATTCTAAATATTTTCATTCCAAGTTGAGGTGGAGGAGGGCTAGGAACGACTTAGTGGGTATCCGTATTGATGGATCTTGGTGTGAAGACCCGCATCGTGTCAAAAGTCAGGTGAAGTGGTTCTTTGAAAGAAGATTTGAGGCTCCTCAGGTGTGCAAGCTTAATTTGGATGGTGTGCGCTTTAGGTCTATCTCGAAGGCTGACAATGCTTGGTTGTGTAATATTATTACTGAGGCGGAAGTGTTAGAAGCTGTGAGCCAGTGTGATAGCTCGAAATGCCCTGGTCCTGATGGGTTTAATTTCTTCTTTTTAAAGAATAATTGGGAGGTAATTGGTAAAGATGTTTTCAAGGCTATCTTATACTTTCAGAGCACTGGTTTTATTCCGAGAGGATGTAATGCTTCGTTTATTACATTGGTTCCTAAGAAGGATAATCCCTCTGATTTGAATGAGTTCAGACCGATCTCTTTAGTAGGGTGTGTTTACAAGATCCTTTCCAAGATATTGGCAAATAGATTGAAGAAGGTGCTTCCTAGTGTTATTGATGTGAATCAATCTGCGTTTCTTGGGGGGAGAGGTATGTTAGATAGCATTCTGGTAGCAAATGAGACAGTGGATTACCTTAAGAAGGAGAAGAAAAGTGAAGTGTTGGTAAAAGTGGACTTTGAAAAGGCATATGACTTTGTGAATTGGAAGTTTCTTTACTATATGTTGGGAAGATTAGGTTTTAAGGTTAAATGGATAAATTGGATCAAAGCTTGTTTGGAATCGGCTTCAGTCTCTGTTTTGGTTAATGGTAGTCTCACGGAAGAATTTAAGCCTAAGAAGGGACTCAGGCAGGGTGATCCGTTAGTGCCATTCCTATTCATTATAGTTGCTGAGGGCCTCTCTGGGCTTATGAGGGAAGCTAAAAGTGCTAGTATGTTCAAAGGCGTGGAGGTGGGTAGCCAGAGAGTGCAGGTAGACCTATTGCAATTTGCGGATGTTACGTTTTTCTTTTGTAACCCTTCGCACCATAATGTCCTGGTTATCAAGGCAATTTTGAGATCATTTGAGCTGGTGTCTGGGCTTAGGGTTAATTTTCATAAGAGTACGGTTGGGGCAGTGGGAATATCTGAGATTGATAAAATTGTGTACTCAAAATGTCTTAATAGTCGGCAGATGGACCTCCCTTTTAAGTACTTAGGTATGGTTATTGGAGGAAATCCTAGGAGGTGTGAGTTTTGGAAGCCTATTGTGAATAAGATTAGATCTAGATTATCGAGATGGAAAGGTAGATTGCTCTCGATGGCAGGTCAGATCTGTTTCATCAAGTCAGTTATCAGTGCTCTACCCTTGTTTTATTTCTCCTTCTTCAAAGCTCCTGTCAGTGTTTGTAACCAGATCAGACGCATTCAGGCTAGGTTCCTCTGTGGCTGGGGTTATGAAAGCAGTAAGATTGCCTGGGTGAAATGGAACACGATTTGTAGTCCAGTTGAAGTTGGTGGTTTAGGTATTAAGGTGGGTAGATGGTCTTGCTCTGAAAGAAAACTTTCCAAGGTTGTATTCAATTTCTCAGAATAAAGATAGTTTGGTAGGAGATCTTGCAGAATGGGAGGATAATAGGCCTTCTCGATGTACAACTTGGAATCTTAGCTAGCGCAGGGAGAGGCTTGATTGGGAAAAGAATCTAGAAGGACAAATGATAGCCATGATTTCTAATGTAAAGTGGGAGACGAGGGGTCAAGACAGGTTGGTTTGGGTGGAGGAGGATCTTCAAGAGTATACAGTTAAGTATGGTTATAGTATCGTGAATTGTGAGGATCTAATGCAGATTTCAGAGACTTTTCAGGTATTATGGTCTTTAAAAGTTGCTCCTTCAGCGTTAGTTTGTGCTTGGAGGTTACTTTTGGATAGGTTGCCAACTAGATCCAACCTAGCCAGAAGGGGTGTTCAACTAGAGAGTGAGCAGTGCCCTTTGTGCCAAGAACATGTTGAAACTGCTAAACATCTTTTTAATACCTATAGAGTGGCAAGACAAGTATGGGATATGTGTGACAGGTGGATAGGGAACGTGGTTGTTAGACATGAGTCTACATCTGTTAATTTTCAGAGTTACTGTCTATTGAGTCAAAGGAAGGGAGTTAATAGAGTGTGGAAAGGATTGTGGGTGCCTATTGTTTCAGAGATATGGAATCTTAGAAATAAGGTGCTTTTTAAAGGTGGGCTTGTGGATGCTGAAGAAATATTTTGTCTAGCTTAGTTAAAGGTTTGGCTCTGGTTTAAGTTTAAGTTGAAGAGAATCACTTTTTCTTACTCGGATTGGCGCTTATCTCCGATGGTGTGCTTACATGCTATGGCTTAGATTTTCATGTTAGTAAGGTGGGATTTGTTATGAAAGTCTGAGAGTGGCCAGGTTTTGCAGGTTAAGTGATTAGGGAGTTGTGACCTTGCTAACATTATGTATTCTTGGGTGGTTTCAGTTTCTTGTGTGTATTTTATTTGTTTATGTTTATGTGTGCTTAAATATGTCTAGAAAGGTGAATTTGTTTCTTAGGCACTTATTTCGTGATGCGGTAGTGTGTATAAGGGTTGGAACATCCTGAAGTGTTTCCTTTCTTATTCATTCATTTTTTGCTGTTAAAAAAAAAGTTACAAAATGATAATGATATTTGGGTTTTGAAAGAGAAGTTGAAAAGCTTAAAAAGAGACTTAAAACAGTGGAATAATAAGTTGTTTAGGGATATAAATAGGATCAAAAGTCATATTATTTCTAGCATCAAGAATCTGGATCTAATAGATGAGGATATAGGTCTAGATGATAGGGTAGATATGACAGGAGGGGACTGCTGGTAAGCTTAAACAGATCAACTTTAAGCAGAAATTCCTACTTAAACAAAAAGCTAGGGTCAAATGGTTAGAGGCAGGGGACTTGAACACTAGGTATTTCCACACTATGTTAAAATGGCACAGATTAAAAAATTTAGTGCATGGTATTCAGATTCAGGAGCAATGGTGTGAGGAGTCGTCTAGGATTAAGATGAGCTTAGCAATCATTCTGTGCTTAGGTTTTCTGCTAATCAGTAGACCAGGGTTAGACTAGACAACATACCTTTCTAGGGGATTGGTGAGGAGGATAATAGGGTTATTACTAGTTGTTTTACTGAGGGTGAAATTAAATAGGCAATGTGGGAGTGTGAGGGTACTAAAAGTCCTGGTCCGGATGAGATTAATTTTAATTTTATCAAGAAAGCTTGGGAAATGGTTAAGGAGGACATTTGAGAGCAGTTAATAGTTTTTATTGTTATGGTAGGTGGCCTAGAGGTTGAAACACATCCTTCATGTCACTCATTCCTAAAGTTGATAACCCTCAAGGTTTTAACATGTATAGACCAATTTCCTTAGTTGGTTCTATATATAAAAATATATCAAAATTACTTGCTAAAAGGATGAAATTGGTTCTACATAAAGTTACTGATGGAAAACAGTCTGCCTTTTTTCAGAGGGCTTTTAGATTCTATTCTGGTGGCAAATGAAATAATAGATGAAATGAAAAAGAAAAAGAAAGAGTGTGTGATAGTTAAAGTGGACTTTGAAAAGATATATGATACGGTAAGTTGGGATTATCTGATGTATATGATGGAGAGGTTAGGTTTTTGTTGGAAGTGTATTTATTGGATTAAGAAGTGTTTGAGTTCTGCTTCGGTGTCAATTCTAGTGAATGGGAGTCCAACAACAAAATTTAATCCTTAAAGGAGGCAAGGAGACCCATTAGCCTCATTCTCATAATACATAGATATGTTTTTAGATATAAGAAGAGTATCACCCTATTTATCCCTCCAAAAATACGAGTTTGACTATTGTTGATAACTATCTTTGTTAGGTATTTTTTTATATTAAATAAGATTGTATTAAGACTAATTATTGGTGATAACTATCTTTGTTAGGGTTTTTTATATTAAATGAGATTATAACATCATGTAACTAACTTTTAAGAGATTTCAATCTTGTATTTGACAGTAAAATGGTTAGGATATCTCAAATATCTCATTTATATATGTTTTCCTTTTTCTAATAAATAATATAAAAAAATTTAAAAAATTAAAATATAAATTTTGTATTGATTGATTAATTATATCTTTTTCAGATTGGAATCTTATAGAAAAATAATATCTGTCTTTTAACTTAAATCTTGTGGTTTCTATGAAACCAATCTGGATTTTATTTTTATCAACTACGTGAATGCTATATTAAAAATATTACTTTTATTTTCAAATTCTAAATAATTTATTTTCTCTATAATTAAATAAAATATATAGTAAGTTTCTTTAAATTTGATATTTGATTTTTTTCCATTTAACACTTATGATAATTTTGTATGCTTGTAAAGCATTGTCACTCTTTATGCATCTTATAAATATAAAAATCTAAGCAGTGATTTAAACAAATATGAAAATTAAAATTATATTTACTTATTTAAAGTATATAATAAGTTATTTATTATAAAAGAATCATTTAAATATGAAGCACAGTTTGAATGTTTTAATTTATTTAAGAAAATAAGTTACCTTTTTATGTAAATTTTTTTATCAAAAAAAATATTAAATACAAAAATATTTTTTTTCTTAAAGTTTCTTACTATCTTCACTCTAGTCCTTCATAGCTTCATAAGATAGAAGAAATACGTAAGTAGAAATAGATGAGACCAAAATCAAAATACAAAAACACACTACATATTTTCCATACAATTTCATTACATAATATCCTATATTTTAATTTTAATTTTCAATAATTCTTAATATAATTCTCAATGTTGGATCTTCCAATTTCACGATTTCCAAAGGTTTGAAAAGCTAACAGTAGTGCACACTTCCTATTCATGTTTCCATGATCATTAAATACAAAAATGTGTTTCAACTCGTATATAAGTACTAATCTCTAATGCTCTATAATGTAAATCTACAACACCTCGTTTATCTGCTTTCCATTCCATCGTAACAATATTAATTCAACTAAGAAAAGGTAGATTTTCACCTCAAACACAATTATCTAAGACAGAGGGTGAAAAAAAAAAAGTAAAGTTTGTTAAAAATAATAATATAAGGAAACCAATTAACGTTTTTACTGACACCAACCTGTCCATGGCTCTACCGTCATAATATAAGGAAACCCAATTAAGGAATCCACCAATGCATGATCTACGCAGACTGCCAAGAGGAGCATCACCTTAAAAAGAGTGAAGAGAGATTGAGTAGGATAGAGCTTACGTAACGGATGATTTCATACAACGGTTAGCGTCACTGCTTACGAGAGGTGAAAGGTCAAATTACTCTTCGATTAATGCACACCAATGCATGCCTTTGATCTGTCATAGTATAAGGCATCCATAAACCCTAAACCCAATTAACGTGTTTGCTTCCAGCAAGCCTTTCTATGCAGACTGCCATCACCTTAAAAAGAGTGTCTCACAATCAATTTGGCATTTATGTATAAAATGTTGAAAGTAGTGGATCATGAATTTGAATCTTCACTCTGCATGTTTGCAATATGTAAACGCATTCACTTCTAATTAAAATTATCAAAATGAGTGAATTATGTTAATCACATACAATTTCAATATAAAAATTCATATCTTCTAGTTTAAAGTAAACGTTCAATCCCTTTCCGAAACGTTTTAATTATTTATTTATTTTATGTCTAGATATAACAAAGACATATTGAAAGAGTCTCCTATTATAAGCCATTTCTGCGGACAACCTATAAAAATATTGAACGTGACTGACAATTTATTTAGGATTTTGAACAAAATAGAAGTTTCTTCTTCCACGTGATTTAATTACAATCATTAAAAAAAATTGTAACTTTTGTGATTAAAACTACAAAATAAACGTGTGATTAAAAAGTGAAAAATCAAAATAAATACAGTAAAACAAGTTCCATTAATTAATTGATTAATTACATAGACGAAAAATCAAGTTTAACCAATTGAAAACATTAATATTTTTTTTATTTTTGCTAATACTATAAACTTACTAAATTTTATATACAAATGGTCTCAAATAACTACTCATGCATCTCTAAATTGTACAATTGACTTAATAAAGCACCAATATATTATAAATGCAGTCTAATATTATTAAACTTTCCATTAAAATGATAATAAGTAAATGATTTTAAGAAAAAAAATTCTCTTTAAATATGTTGTCAAAATAAAAATTAAATTCATGCGTTATCATGTAGTTGCAAAAGTTGAGGAAAAAATATAGAGCTTATTTAATTTTATACTTTTAAATATTATTTAATTATACATATATTATGAGAAAAAATGTCAAAAACATAATAAATTGTCATTATGAGTAATTCACTACATATATTATGAGTAATTGATTGGACTGTGAATATACATATATTATGAACATTGCTAAACCATGAATATACATATATAGTAACTCATTTGATTGTGGAACATGCAATATCACTATGGGCACTTTAGGGCATATGGAGTTATCGAAGATAGTGAATGAAAAATACAAAAACTAATAATAACAAAGCGCATGTTTACCTTAGGATGCTTCTAAACCCTACAACGAAGCAGTACCTTGGCTGTACTGTGAACCTTCCTTTACACTCCTTTAACAAAGTTGCACTTTTGAAAAGAAAGTTCTTGACTGCGCCCTGTTTAGAAAATATGTATAGGAAGCACCAACTGAAATTGCATGTAAAGTGCTTGGTGGTGTTACCTTTATCACCACCCTTCTGTATAGAATCTCTGGTTTGCGTAAGGTACCCATTTGAATGAGCCTTAAATGAACGAGAAAACGCGATGTACCCGTATATGGAATAAGAAATCGTGCTTGACTTTCTGAAAAAATAAAATTATGTCACTTATGCACGAGTTCTTAAGGATGACATGATTGTTTAAAAAATCAGTGTTGAAAAATGGTACTCAATTGAGATGATTTCGTTTGTTCAGAAATTGCTTAAGTTAGGCATGATTTCTTGCTCTTGATTCAATACGTTGTTTTGCAATTTGAAAACACTCCAATGAATTTGTAGTATATGGAAACTCTGAAACATATTTTTATTTTCTCTTGTATTTGCCATTATTGAAGGGAAAATAAAGAAAGTTATGATATGGTTGTTCCAATTATTGCTATAGTACATCACACCTCATCCAAATATTTGTCTAATCTCTGTTGATTGAGGAACAACTATTTAATTATTGTTGGAATCTTTGGACTATGAAGGAGATGGGTTTTCCTTAGTCTTTTTCATAAGACATATTAGTTTGAACTTCAATAAAGTTAAATCCCTAAACCCTAAATCCTAAATCTTAAACACTAATTAACATATTAGTATGTTTTTTCTTTTTTTTTATTAATTTGTATACATCAAAATTTACGTTTAGTTAAGTCCTTTAACTTGTTTAATTTTTAACACTGTCACAACTTATGAGATGCAATAACCAATTGTTATAGCAAAATTATCTGCAAGCCCATCAAAATTTTAGCAAGTAATGTCTTAGATCGATCAAGCATTTGATGGGGGTAAGAGGTTCGACCATATGACAAACCAGGTTGAATGCGTAAACTTCATTTTGAAGGATGCACTTCCCATTTGTGCTCTTGTGTAGACATCATTCAAAAGAACGAAAAATAGCTTTGTTGAACAAGGCACAAAGGTTGAGTACATCTTATGAGTAGCCCATACATATCTACAATATATGACTACCTTCCTATATAAAAATGAACAACAATTTCTTATGTCTCATTGCAAAGATATGACTGTCAAAACACCGAGTTTGATGTGATGAGAGAGTTAACCCCCAACTTCAACATTAATCAATGTCTTTTACATACAAATTAAACGAATGTTGGTGTGACAATGGCGAGTTTCAAGCTCCAAGATTACCTTATGCGCATGTCATAACTATTTGTTCATATTGCCATTTAGACTTAACCACATTTGTTTCCCCTGTCTACACCCCTTCACAAAATTTACAAGGCCTATGAGATACAATTTCATCCGGTTTTAAATCAAGATTATTGGAAATCAAGGCCTATGACAAAAATATGTAGGTAATGAGACATTAACCAGGAATTACTTCCATTTCTTGTTTTCCACAAAATTTTATTAATGACTATAATTTTACATTATCCACGTACAATTTCATCCAGTTTGAAATCAAGATTATTGGAAATTAAGGCCTATGACAAAAATATATAGGTAATCAGATATTAACCACAAATTACTTTCATTTCTTATTCTTTTCGCGGGTATAATTTTACATATCCAATAATACTGATCCGGTTGAACTCAACACCCAAAGAAAAAAAAAAGTAGAAACCTTTAACCACTACATTACACAAACTATATGACCATATTATGATTATTACTATTATGATTATATTTATAATTATAATTATTAATATTATTATCATTAATAATAAATTATTATTTTTAATTATATTAAAAAAAATATTAACTACAATATAAATAATATAAAAAATAATATTAATAATATCGATAAAAACCATATTAATAAGATTTGTAATAATAAGAATAATAATAATAAAATTTAAAATGTTGGTATTATTAATAATATTAACAATAATAATAATAATACTAATACCAATAATAGTAATTTCAATAACAATATTATTATTAATAAAAATATTTTTTAATAATAAAAAATTCTATTTACTCTCTCTTCTATTATCAATAAGAATGATCTCTAATAATTATTTAAAGTTATAAAATAATAATATTTAAAAAATAATATTAAACAATAAATATAAATTTTATAATAATAAAATTAAAATAATATTTATAATAATAATAATATTGAAAACAATAACAACATGATTAATTTATAAAATAATAATATACAATAAAAAGATGTATTAAATATATTAAATTTTAATATAAATATACTATCTTTAAAGGATAATTTTCTTATTTGCTCACTCTCCCATGTATTAGCATTTTTTAATATTTAAAAATTAAAAAAAAAATCTTAAAATATAGGTTATATTTCATAATTAATTTATATTTACTGGTGATTTTAAATCAATTAATTCAAATGTATGAAATGTATATTTTATAAGTTTTAATTAACTATTTTTGTTATTTTTAATTTTAATTAATATTATCTATTTTTAAAATTTATATTTTCTTTAAGTAATTTCAAGTATATTAATAAATATTATTCTTAAGATTTTGTTAATGATTATAATCTCTATAATTAATTATATTTTTATTTAATAAAAAATAAGGCTAATCAATAGATACTTTATAAATGGTTGCTTCATTCTGAATTTATAAATAACTCTCAAAGTAAATAAAATTTAATTTAAATTAATTTTACAATATTAAAACATGTCATCAAAAGTTATCTTTAAGATTTTTATGATTTATTATGGAGAGATGAGCGGTCAAATGCATGCATCAAAAGGAAAAGGTGACCTGTCCGAACATCTTACTAGAACCTCTATTACCTCTTTAATACCTTATAAATATTTCATGTTAAAACACTTTAGTTAAATATATAAATGTATATTTTAAAACTCTCAGTGACATGATATAGGAGATTTTTGAATATTTTTTCAATAACCTTAGCCATTAAGTTAAGTTTACAGCAATTTTCTCATCCCCTTGAAAAAGTTCAATTCATTTAATTATTTATTTATAATACAATTTATTTGAACAATATAAGTGTGTTTATCATGTAAATACCATACATGAGTTATTTTTATTATAAGAATAAAATAAGATTAAATATCACATTTTTAATATAAATTTAACTAGTTCTCACTCATTCAATAATGTCCAGCTAATCTGACAGAGTCAGAATAATTAAATAAAGAACAAAAAATTATTATTATTTATTAATATATTAAAAGTATAAGAAATGCATAATTATGAAAATATTTAAATTTTTATTCCTTTAAATTGTAAAATTAAAAGAAATTGGAAATAAATAGATAAAAAATAAATTATTGTGTCTTAAAACTAGTTTCTTTTATCCAATATTGTTTTATTATATTTTATTTTTTAAATAATAAAATTCATACTTAAAATTAAACTTCAAAATTTTTAAAAGATTAGAAATCATAATGTTTACTTTTTATTATTTTTATGTATTTCAGCTCTAGTTATTATTTATTTAAATTTAATACAGATCAAATATATGAAGTTTTGGTCTGACAAAAAAACAATTCCAACAACCTATAAGTTTCATCGTTATAAGTGCATAGTTAAGCACCTTCTAACATTTATTTTTTTTAATAATGTCTTAAAATAAAAATTACTTTTTATATTTTTCAAATTAATTTGGAATCTACCTATTTCTCATTTTTTTTCAAATAGAATAATAACTCCAAAACATTAAAAAGAATTAAATTCAGTTTAACACCCAAATAAATATAATTTCATTTAGATTAATTTATTATATAAAAAAAAATCAAAGGCTACTTTTCATAAACTTTCCGCAAACTACAAAATATTATTATATAAAAAAATAAAAGAAATATAAATTTTCTTTTGTATTCAAAATATTTTTATTTAAAACATAAATTTACTGAATTTTTATGTGTTCATATATATCGAATTTTTATTTTTTAGTATCCAGTCAATTTTGTAAGAGTATCTTCTAAGTTAAATATTTTTATGTTAGTTTTTTTCACAACCCGTGTCCATTTATTTTTCTAATCATTGTAATGACATAATATTAAAAAAATACAGATTAATTTTTATATAAAAAAAATTATGTCAATAGACTAGAAAAGAAATTTTAAATATATATTTCAATCATAAGTTCAAAAAATCAGTACCAAAGTAAAGACAATAAATACGTTTTTAGAAGGTAAATCAAATATTTACAATTTATTATATATCCAAGAAAAAAAATATAGGATATTAAAAGATATTTTGATACATAAAATCTATAAATGAATCATTGAAATCCAATTTCATTCTTCATTATAGTTCTTAATAGATAAAATAATGATAGTTAGTTAATAAAATGCATATAGGGTGATTACTTCTCTCTCAAAACATATTCAATCTAATGAAGTTAGTTTTGTTAACTATTTATCATCATGTTCATTCACAAATTAAAAGAATGTAAACTTTTCAATATCATGTAGAGTATCTAAAATCACAAGAACAATCCACTAAAATTTAAGAAAATAACTACCCACCTTGAAGAAATATAATTATTAACCTCATCCTTTTTCACAAGACTATAAACAAACTAGTTTTTTACAAAACTTAACCACATCGTCATATGTCTCTGTCACAATGACACATTTAGGGGTAGATTGGACAGAGTTTTAATGTGAGAAATATGGATGCAGAAATGGCCAAGAATCATGCAATTTGTTTGTGCATTCTAGACAAGTGTCTGATCATTATTCTCTAGTAGTAAGGAATAAATTGGTTGATTGAGGATCCAAGCCCTTTAGATATTTTGATGTATGGCAAAATGAAACAGGTTTTAAGTAGGTTGTGAAAAGTGCTTGGAACTTGGATATTGGTTGTGGAAATACTTTGGAAAAGGTTAAGTTGAAATTGAAAAAGGTTAAAAAGGATTTAAGAACAATGCAGAGGATATTTAACATGAAGCTTTAACAACTTTTGAGGTGAACGTACTTAGAGGATCATTGAAGATTGTAGTATTTAAGGCCCATGGTTTGGAGAACACAAGAGCCAGTTCCTTGATGATATTGCAATCTCGACCGAAGGTATTGTAATAAGAGAAGAGGTTGGTTTTACTTTCGACAAAGCTGGGAAAGATGATTCCCAAGGAGTGGCGGAGGAAGTGTATGGTACGAGATTATCATACGCACTGCAAAATTGGCCGCAACAAGGTGATGTTTGGGGATGAAGAACTAGACGGAGAGTTGTTCCTAACGGTAAACACTTTTAGGACTGGTATCTGTATTTGCTAGATCGACTATTCCGGTTGCTGAAGGAAGAGAAGGAGATACCAAGGTCAGGTTAAAAAGAGTTCCGCAAGCAACACATCTTTGCGAGCAAGTCTGCTGTTGAAAGTTATATCAATACATATTTTCCTGCCACCAATCATGTAGTCTTTTAATCTTCTTTCTCCTGGACGATTCCCGCTTTATTAGCTTATGACAATCCTATCCCTATTGTTACATACCTATTCAACATATAGAACATGAAGGACGTGGCTCTAACTACAGGGACTTTGTGGTGTGTTATAAAGCAAATAATGAACGGTACCTTAGTCTTGTGTTAGAACAAGTGGAAAATTATTCACAAACCATGCCCTATGATGTCTGTTGTTCTGAACCTTTGTTTTGTCGTGCTTGTTGTTGCATTCTTTGTGGAAAATTATTTTTACAGATTATGGTGGTTGTAGTTATGTCGAGTGCCAAGAGAGTGCTGGGAAGAGAATGAGAAATCATGTCAGTCCTCCCATCTCATCTACATAACTACAACAATATACAATAGTTCTCCCAACAGAGGCAAATTACAAACAAATTATCTATGCACCACCAAATTTAATTTATTCCAAGAGCGATGATGGGAAGAAAAATCACAGTATTATGTCCCCTTATTAATGACTTCAACTACTTTACAACACTCAACCACATAGTCATATGTCTCTGGCACAAGCCTGTTAGAATGAGTAATATTTTATCTAAAATCAAACTGATTTCAAATATAAAGTTGAAAATAATTAATATAAGTTGCACATCAAGATCTAATGCATGCAATGTTTTTTTCTTTTAATCAACTCTTATGCATGTAATGTGGGTGGGAGTTCTTCTAAACTCATTCTAAGATTGGGTCTGTTTCAGTTCATAAATTGATAAAAGAGAAAGACAGATCTAGTTTTCAATAAAAAAAAAGAAAATACCATCAAAATTAAACTGAACCAATTGTCACCAGCATGCAACACAATATAGATCCCAAATGAATAAGATGTGATCGAACTAAGTCAGGCTTAGTTGAATGAGGAAGAATGAAGAACTCTAAGAAGTTCGTCCCTCACAGGAAGGGTTTGGTATATGTGAGAGGAAGGAAAAGAAAGGACAACATCATTTTGCTCACTCCGCTCAATCCCTTCTTTAAGTCAATATTGATAAATGGTCAGGCCAATTTTTGTGTCGGCCAGCCTTGTTGGCCACTCCTACCGCACGCAGGGCTATGATTTCCTGTGTCGAACTTACGCGCCTTCATTTCTAACAACAGAATCATACAATAAAACATTGAGTTTCCTGCAAGGTGAACATTGAATGTTGTTCCTTTATCCGCATTATGGAAGGTGAAAAAGGGTTGATGGGTTGTGCAGGGGTTTGAATGGTGGGAGTGAGTGTAGGAAATAGAAAACGGAAAAGGAAATAAATAAATAGGGTTTGGACAACGAAGCGTGACGTGGTTGTGGGTAGCGGCAGGGGTTCCCTTTGGGCAAATGGCGAATGGGATAAATACGGGAGAAACCTAAGGGTAAAATTTTGACTAAATCTGTAATCGATTCTGTAACCAATTTCTGTGACCGAATCTGTGACCGATTCTGTGACGAATCTGTGACCGATTCTGTGACCGATTCTGTGATCGAATCTATGACCGATTCTGTGACCGAATCTGTGACCGATTTTGTGACCGAATCTGTGACCGATTATGTGACCGATTCTGTGACCCATTCTGTGACCGATTTTTTCGGTCATTGATTCGGTCACCGATAGTGACCGATTTTTTCAATCACTGATTCGGTCACCGATAGTGACCGATTTTTTCAGTCACTGATTCGGTCACCGATAGTGACCGATTTTTTCGGTCACTCATTTCAGTCATTATTTGGCAATTTTCTAGTAGTGAGGGTTCCTTTTGGGAAAATGGCGAAGGGGGTAAATAGGGGAGAAACCTAAGGGTAAAATGGTCAGAAGGGAAAAAACAGAAACATATGGATGGAAGGGGAAGAAAGACGAAGGAAAAACCTTGATTATCATCAAGAGGAGGGAGAGAATGAGATCTGCATAGATGGTTTCCACATCATCCCAAGACCATCTTGTTGTTGCAAAAGAAGTGCGTCCTCATCCCAACTTATAAATACCATTGTCTTTTCTGCGTGTCCTTTGTGGAAAAAGCTGGTTACCTACTGTCACGGCCGAAGACATTACAAATTATCGCTTGAGTTTCTCTTCTTTCTTCTTTGAAACTTGTTTGGAGACATAGATGGATGAACATTGAAAATTGTATCATATATTTAATTTTTTAATAATAAAAATCATAATCATTCTCTTATATTTTGAGTTTATTTTTTTTTAAAGTATGAAGTAGATAAACTATAATTTATATCGCGATATGATATTTAGACGTATGATAGTTAAAATGAACGGATGAATCATAACCAGTAATTAACAAAATTTTAAATTAAAGTAAGAAAATATTTGTTTGTGATACTTATGATTGATTGAAAATAAATACAAATTTTAAAAATGAAATAATATTACTTAAAATTAAAAAACCATAAAAAAAATTAATCAAAATTTATAAAACACGCATATCACTGTAAATAAAAGTACAGTTGAATTAATTGAGTTAAAGTTACTGTTTTAAATTAAAATATAAATTAATTTTAAAATATAATTTACATTTTAATATTTTATTTTTAAATTTTTTTTAAATGTTAGAAACCGTTGATAAATGCACATTGAAGAAAGAAAATATAAAAATTATCACTAGAAAATAGTATACTTTTTATATCAAAATTTAATATATTTAATCTGTCCCTTTAGTTTTTTAAAATTTATTTTGGTTATTATAATTATTATTTATAATTTAATATTATAATTTTCATATGTATTATTTTGAAATTAATTTTAAATATTATTATTTTATAATTCTTAATAATTATAACTTTCAACTAAAGATAATTGAGAAAATTTTGTTGTGAATGTGACTTTTACCTCTATATGATACTTTTTCTTCATGGGAAGTGTGATTTATAGTCTTAAGTCCCACCAATAATATGTAGCATATTAAAGAAATATTTAAATAAGCACGAATCGTGGAAGTTTATAGAGGAGCTAAAGACCTTGTTTTTGGCAAAGCTTGTTTTAATTTACAACATGGTCCAAAGTCCATTGTTTTGCAATGAATATAGGAAGACATCACAAAAATATCTTATCTTTTTCTTTGTACTTAGTTACCAGTATCTATTGAGTCGTGCTATCAATGACTGTTACTGTCTATATTGATTTTTTTTTTTTTTTGATAAATTAGTTATGGAGAGAATGCATAAGAGGTGGCTGATTAAACGTGTTGGAAGTGTCGAGCCTTTTACAACTGCTGCTTGTGCAAGTGAGTTTCTTTTCATTATTTCTTTTTGTGTTGATTTGGCATTGTATCTATAAGTTCATTACTAAGAGAAGCTACGTTTGTAGTAGGTAAAAAACAAGGAAAACAAATGAAATAATATCAGGATATCTAACTTTAAGCGTGTTGCAAATATTCTTATAAAGAAGGCTTCCGAAACTTTAGTATTCAATAAGGTAATTGACGTGTTTGTTTTACCATCAAATGAAAGTATAGAAAAATATGTTAAAACACAAATGTATGATTTTTTTGTTTAATTGTACAAATGCATGATAAGTTAATTAATTAAAACAAAAATGACCTCCGTGAAATTTACAGCAAAAATAACGGTAAAGATCATACTAGTGATAATATTAATGTCATGCTCCTTAAAAAATAACAAGAATTTCAAATCTAGGTGTAAACTTAGACAGTAAAACAGTTGCAAGTGGAGATGAAATTTTTTTACTCATTGACTTAGAGTTAAAGAAAGATATCTGACATTGAGTTAATTAATATAAAAATTGGTTTTCAATGCTATTGACTTAACTTTTTTTATATAATAGTTGATATATTTTTTTAATATTATGATATCACACATAAAGAAATCAGTTGTAAAAAAAACTAAAATCAAAATAATGAACTTAGAAGGTACTTTTACAAGTTATTGAGTAAAAAAATAAAAAATGGTGTATATAGTAACACATAAAAAGTCAGTAAATTTACTTTTTTTATTAAAAATATTTTTTATACAAAAGAAAATTATATCTATCTTATTTTTTGATATTATAATATTTTTCAGTTTGCAGAGAACGTTTATGAATTATGGCCTTGATTTTATTTTCTTATGTAAAAAGTTAATTTAGGTTAAATTATATTTATTTGGGTTCTAAACTCAATTTAACTCTTTTTAATGTTTTAAGATTATTATTTTTTTGGAAAAAATGTAAAATAGGTGGATTCTAAGTTAAATTAAAAAATATATAAAATATAGTGGATTTTCCGCTATGTTAGAAGGGTACAGTGATGCTAACTGGATCTCTGATTCAGATGAGACAAAAATTCACTCTAGTGGTTATGTATTTACACTTAGTGGTGGTGTATTTATATGGAGATCAACTAGACAAACCATTATTGCTAGATCAACAATGGAATCAGAGTTTGTTGTTCTTGAAATGGCTGAAAGTGAACTGTGATTGATAAACCTCTAACACTTAGTAAGTGTCTTGGTTCATATAGCTTGTTATACCAACTACACTTTGTGTTAAGTTCATCGATCTAGGACTGGTTCATATAGTTTGCTATACCAGCTCTGATGCATTATATCTTATCTTATATGAGACTCAAAATTTATTTTCTTTCTTTCTTCTTTAACATTTTGCAATATATGAAAGATTGTTGTGAAAATAGGGGTATTGCAAAATCTGGAAAAAGGGAAAAACTAAAAGCATTCGAACCCTATTGCAAATTGAAAAGGGGAAAAATGAAACATTTGAACCCTATTGCAAACTGAAAAGGGGGAAATCAAAAACATTCGAACCCTAAATGGCCACAACAGTACCCAGATTTGCGAAGATATTTGCGGATGGTGCATATCTTCCAAAAACTTTAAATGTGGGTTGTTGGCTTCCTTGTTTGAATGTTGCAGATCTTTCTTTCGAACAACATGCTCTCTTCTTCGAATGTTGGGCACTCCCTTTTCGAATGATGGTCGTTTTTCCTCCGATCAAGATGCAACTTTCGAACATTGGAGGCAACTTTTGAACATTGAAGGTCGTTTCCTATGTGGATCATGCAACCCGTTTCTTCCCATTCCGTTTCACTCTTCAACAACCACTCGCCTTCCACCCTTTATAAATAGAGGATATTTACTCCGAAAATGTAACATCACATAGTCACTTCCTCTCCTCTTTACATCTTCTCCTTTCTTTTTCTCTACTTTCTTCTCTAACCTCTTTACATCTTCTCCTTTCTCTTTCTTTATTTTCTTCTCTAAATATCCTAAGGTTATTTTTGTTCATAAAAGAGCTTGCTTGCTAGTTCTGAGATTCTCGTACTATCTCAGAAATTCATGTTGTATATGAGAGACTTGTGCAATTTGTTGCAGATAAGTCCTTGTAATTTTTTTACATCTCCAAAATTTTATTTTATTGTGTTTTCAACCGTCTTCTACAACACAAAGTCCAAACCAAACTCCCACTCCCTCCTTCGCTACCACCTCCCTTGCCAGAAACCACCATCCTCGATTATCCCGAGGTCAATGCCGTGTACCCGCACTCCCCACCAGCCTGCACCTGCAGTGGGCCGTGCTCGCCGCCACAAGAAGAAGCATGTGTTGCTTCAAAATTCAGTTGCTCATACTGTTGTTGAATTGGATGAGATAATCACAGTATGCGAATCCAATGGCACAAGCCTGCTAGAATGAGTAATATTTTATCTAAAATCAAACTGATTTCAAACATAAAGTTGAAAATAATTAATATAAGTTGCACATCAATATCTCATGCATGCAATATTTTTTTCTTTTAATCAACTTTGATGCATGCAATATGAGTGGGAGTTCTTCTAAACTCATTCTAAGATCTAGTTTTCAATAAAAAAAGAAAATACCATCAAAATTAAACTGAACCAATTGTCACCAGCATGCAACACAATATGAATCCCAAATGAACAAGATGTGACCGAACTAAGTTAGGCTGAGTTGAATGAGGAAGAATGAAGAACTCTGAGAAGTTCGTCCCTCACAGTAAGGGTTTGGTATATCTGAGAGGAAGGAAAGGAAAGGGCAACATCATCTTGCTCGCTCGGCTCAATCTCTTCTTTAAGCCAACCAATATAGATGGTTTCCACATCATCCCCAAAACCATCTTGCTGCTGCAAAAAAAAGTGCATCCTTATCGCAACTCCCAAGTACCATTGTCTTTTCTACGTGGCCTTAGCGGAAAAAGTTGGTTACCTACTGTCACAGCATAACATTACAAATTTTCGTTTGAGCTTCCTTTCTTTTTTTTTCCTTCTTTGAAACTTGTATCAAATATTTAAAAACCATAGGTCAGTGGACATTGAAAATTTTATCATATATTTAATTTTTTAATAATAAAAACCATAATCACTCTCTTATATTTTGAGTTTATTTTTATTTTAAAAAAGTATGAAGTAGATAAACTATAATTTATATCGCCAGATGATATTTAGACGTATGGTAGTTAACATGGACGGATGAATTATAACTAGTAATTAACAAAATTTTAAATAAAAGTAAAAAAATATTTGTTTGTGATACTTTTTTATTAAAAATAATTTTAACACAAAAGAAAATTATATCTCTCTTATTTTTTGATATTATAATATTTTTCAGTTTGCAGAGAAGGTTTATGAATAATGGTCTTAATTTTATTTTCTTATGTAAAAAGTTAATTTAGGTTAAATTATATTTATTTGGGTTCTAAACTCAATTTAACCTTTTTTAATGTTTTAAGATTTTTTTTGTTTTTGGAAAAATGTAAAATAGGTGGATTCTAAGTTACATTAAAAAAATATAAATATAATTTATATTTTAAGACATTATTTTTATAAAAGAATTTAAATGTTAGAATTTGTTAGACTACATGCACTTATGTGCACATTTTAGTAAGTGGAAAATATGAAACTTATCACTTGTAAAAAGTGTATTTATAAAAAACTAAAAATAATTAAATGAATTGAAGTTACAAAAAGGAGATGAGATGACTGTAATAGAAGTTAATGACGAAAGTTATTGGAGAAATATTAAATAGTTCTATATCATGCTATTGAGTTTCAAGTTTAATTTCTAAGTCTATTTGAGAAATTTGTAAATGCTAAATTGGTTATCTTAAAATGTTTATATAATACCAGAGGTTATAGTAAAATGTTAGAAGTCTCGTATCAACTCTCAGCGTTTTTAGCGGTCAGTCTCTTCATAATAAATTATAAAAGTAACTAATATTTACATTACAAATACTTATTTCAATAATAAGATAACTTATGTATGAACGTTTACATGATGTAAAGTTAGATCTGTACACGGTTAGAGTAAACTTTGTCTTATTACGATAGGTCAATCAAAAATTAGTTTTAAAAATATTTTTTATTAGAGATTAGAGTCTGTCATTATAGGTTTTTTTTATGTATTAACATCCTATATAAAGGTACTTTTAATTAAATTAACAAAAATAAGTATGATTTCTTAAAATATTATTTTTTCCAAAACATAATTACAATATAATCGTAATTACAACAAAACAAAAATAAACAAATATATATATATATATA
>Ga0209700_101960_pt1 | contig 42702 bp, 22 predicted proteins | sample SiratroredBW_FD_187528 | JGI IMG/M metagenome (GOLD analysis project Ga0209700, IMG submission 187528) | Root nodule microbial communities of legume samples collected from California, USA - Siratro red BW (SPAdes) (version 2) | ecosystem: Host-associated > Plants > Roots > Nodule | place: USA... | reverse complement strand
ATACACAAAATATATATATATATATATATATATATATATATATATATATATATATATATATATATACTTATAATAGACAGAGATATTTTTATTGTTTTTTTTCTAAAATCAAACAAATAAGTTGAAATTACATATTTTTAATATTTTCCTTACTTTGTGCTTTTCCAACAGAAATAATTTTAATAGTAATCTTTTCCACCTTAATAGCATACTGTGTAAAAAAAAATATTTAAATAATATGGATTTGTTGTTGTAGATTAGAATTCAAAATTCAAAATGAGTGTAATTTCATAGAAAATCTATTTAAAAATCAATGAAATAGATTTTAAAATTTTTATCTAAAAATGAAGGAAAAGAAAATGATTGGAAAAATAACTGTATAATTTCAAGATTTTAAATGACTGTATAATTTCTCACTACGTTTTTTTTTTTAACATTTTGTATGACCACCAATCTAAAAAAAGTAAACCTTTAGAATCAAATGGGAGAGATTTTTGCTCTCTTGTTTTTAATTTCATATGCAACATCTTTGTATCCTATACATTGGTACCAATAATTGAATACAAAAAGATCAGCCCCTCATATTGGAAAAAGATTGATTGTAATTTATATTGTGGTGTAATCTTCTAATTTATATTTTACAATTAATTTATCCTTTTTATATTGAGGTCTCTTCACTAAATAAATTTTCTTCATTGTGTATTTATTTGAATTAAATAGGAGAACAATTAGACAAAAAGATAAAAGTTAGTAAGTCCGTAAAAATAATAAACATTAAAAAATTATATAGTATTTAATGTTATAAGATACACTACAATAAAATAGTGTCTTAGCATAATAAAATTTAATAGATATAGTTAGAAGTAAATTAAATAATTATTCTTTATCCATAACTTTATGAATGTATAAGTTAAAATTTGTCATCTATTTATTAAGCATGACATAAATAATGACTTGTAATGCGCAAAACAATGACTTATAATGCTACTGGACAACAAACTGAATGTAAAAAACAAATCATGAATATTTCATTGGTTATTTATAAAATGTGTCTTGTTGTCTTCGTAATCATAATATCAAAACTGTTGAAATTGAAATGTTACATTCATCGAAAATAATAATAATATCTAGGAGTTCAATTTCACAATAAGTGGAAATTAAATAAGATAGATTACAAATTTCTTTAACTTGTGTCTCTCGTAATAAAGTGAGTATCCAGGTAAATTTTATGATAAATGATAATAACGAAAAGCAAAAGAAAGATGATTTATTTGTTTAAAATGAGTCTATTATAAAAAGATCACAATAAGTAAGATTAAAAATATCTTGAAGAAAACAAAAGTAAGCCATTTCAAATGACTATATGTTATATTTACCCAAGTAAGAAAGTGACTTAAACATCAATAATAATGATCCAATTATGTTTTCACATTTTGTAAATTGTAATAATTCTGATAAATAGTTATATGTCATGAAATAATATTTGAAGTCCAGGAAACAAAATGATGCTTAAAATCCTGTGGAACTTTCAGAAGGTTGCAAGACAGTTAGTTGTGAGTGGATCTTTATGACTAAAAGAGACTCATGACAATTTTGAATGTTATAAGGTCATTGTTGCTAATGATTTTACTTAGATGTATGGTGTTGACTATAATGTGATATTTTCGTCTATCTCACAAAAGCATTTATTTAGGATTACCATGAACTGGTAACATGTTTTAACTTGGAGTTGTATCAAATGGATGTGAAAATTGTATTTATTGATAATTATTTATAAGATAATGTTTATATAGATCAACCAATGGAGTTCTAAATTAAAGGAGAGGAACACACTATGTGTAAATTAAAAATAATATACATATTTAGGCAAACTTTCCATTAATGGTATTTGAAGTTAATGATATTATTATTTCTTTTAGATTTAAGGAGAGTACTTTTATCTAATGCATATATCTAAAGACCAATGAGCATAGTGTTATTGATTTTTTTTTGTATGTTTATAATATTCTGTTGACAACTAATGATCTTAGTGTTAATCTTTGATAGGAAAAGGTATACATATTTCATATTTAATAAATGAGGAAATAACACAATTTTAATTTCAAGATCTTATCATGATTTCGTATATTACGTGCTTACTTGAAAACCGTTAAGTTATTTATATACTAAAAAAAATTCCATGAAGAACTATACAAATATTAGCTTCATGATATTTTCTAATATTATATTATGAATATTTTTTCCTTATTTTTTTATGGATTAATTTATCTATCATAGTATATCAACAGTGAAAATAAAATAATAAATATTTTATGTGTGTTCTATGTTTTGTTATTTTTCCTATTTGTTTCAGGAATTCATTGAATGAGTTATCTTAATTACTCATTATAAAAGTGTATAATATTTAATGTAAATGCAAAGTACATATTGTCGTAAACAAGATACCGATAGAGCGTATACATAAATAATATTAACTAACGGAATTTGAATATTAAAAAAAAAAAACTTATTTATATGCATTTCTCACTTTTCTTTTACTTGTATGAACACAAATCTAGGATCAAATGGGAGAGCATTTTTGCTGTCTCATTTTTAATTTCACATGAAACATATTCCTATCCTGTATAGACTAGTACCAATAGTCTAAAATGATTAGACAATCATCACAAAAAATTATACACCAGATTGGTTGTACTCTGTATTCTCGTGTAATCTACTAATTTATACTCTATTATTAATTTCATCATTTTTATCTTGTTGTCTCCTTCACTAAATCAACTTTTTCTTCATTGTGTATTTACATAGGATTTCAACTGGGCTTGCTGCAACTTTATTATTATGGCCTACAATCACTGAGCCATCATATTGCATAGTTAATTTGTCAATTATTTTCAAATGTGACGAAATATAGATGTTATCTCCTTTACAAATTAAGAATATATATTTGATAAGTAGATTCATTTGTTATTACTTCATGCAGAGTTATCATTAGAGTTTTCACGTAGTGACTTTGAAAGATGTATTAAAATGGTCGATACAAAAAAATGGCAGTTAGAATCTATTAGAACTTTTAGAGGACAAATGAAGATTTTGTTTTCTTATATTTATTTTTCGAGTCATGTTGCTCATTTATACAAAATTTGATTTCAATCTTTATTTTAGACAACTTTGGTAATTGTTGAAAGTAAAAATATGTCTGATGTTGATAATTCTTATAAACTAAATACTGCAACAAGTATAGGTATTCATGCTATATTTTTAAGTAAAGAATTTATAAGCTTGTGGAAAGAAAAATCTTTGAACCTTGAAATTTATGGAAATTTAAGAACTGCATTGAGGGAATTTAAGGAAATCAGGTGACAAAAGAGCTAAAAATGATCTAAAATTAATACATATAAATATTTGTGTTTTTTAATGAATGATTGCCTAAGATTATTTATACTTTGATTTAAATTTATAAATATCCGTATTTACATGCGTTAATTCAAAATAACGAAGTTTTAAACTCTAAACGAGGTTTTAAGACAGAAAAACGCGATAACAATATTTTTTCTTTCATGTATATTTGGAAACTAATCTCTAATAAAGTGTAACAGTAGATAACTTCAACCAAATTTTAACACTAAGTACATAATAAGTACATTATTTAACACTGAGATGTGCTGTTGGTATAACATTTTTAATTTAAATATATCTGTGAAAAGATTTTTTGAAGGATTGTTTTTAAATAACGTCAAAAAAACATTTTTCAATACATTATTAATTGTTAACTAAAATTTGTGAAAAATGACCAAAATTGTGTTACTTTCTCATTTCATTTAATAAATCTTACTAATAATTTATACTTTTTTTTTGTTTTGGGTTAACTACGTATTTATTATTATAGTTATAAAATTTTATTCTATCGTTATACACAAAAAATCATGCCATTTTAGTTCTCTGTAATCGCTATACATATCATGTTTAATTTCTCAAAAGAGATTAAAAATAGTATATATAAGATTAAAATGAACAATTATTAAGTATAAAAATTAAAAGCTAAAAATTGTTTGGTCATAGAGATTAAATGAGAATTTATTCAATCTTTAATAGATTTAAATCAATAAACAATTTCAGATTTTCTGAAGATTAACCCAAGTTACTTGAATTAAAATCAGGAACTGGTTACATAATTTTGAGAACGTTAATAATTGTTCATAGACGCCTTCTTCCTGCAACTCGATAGTTTCTCCTTCATTTCCATAACCTAAACAAAATGATATTATAATTTTGATAAAAAAAAATTAAAAAAATTATATATTTTTATTTTTTTTATTCTAAACTGCGTAATTCAAAATTTAAAAATTATATTTTGAATTATATAATTTATGCAAAATTTAAAAATTATATTTTGAATTATATAATTTAAAATATAAAAAAAGATTGTATTTAATTCAAAATAAAAAATTTATATTTTAAATTATATAATTCAAAAATATAAAAAATATATTTTAAATGGTATAATTCAGAATATATATATAAATATAATTTTTTTTAAATTTCAAATTTATAATTTTAAAAGTTGTATTTTAAATTATATAATAAAAAAATATTTTTTAATATTTAGAAAATATGGGGTGTAGAAGAACTCGTGGAGGTGCAGAAAGAATGCGTCTTGTTCATAAAATCACTTCAACACAGTTACAAAAAAGCCCACTCTTTATACCCGAAAACCAAACCCTAACTTCTTCTACAAAACCCTACCAAAACCCTCTTCACCACTCTCCGAAGACACTCATACACCATGCTTGAACTCGCTTGACCTCAGAATATACATCGCCGCGAACTCAACCAAGTTATCGGTGTTAGAGAGAGTTGAAGCAGCGAAAATGCCTCTCGGAGAAAGGTTAGGGGATAAGAGCGAGTCTCGCTACTGCGGCGTGGAGACCGATTTCAACGATGACATGCCGCAAGTCCTCCACTTCAACCTCTATTCTGGAAGCTTCGATTTCGTTGTTGCTCCTCTGGTTAGTCTTCTTCACATATTTTTCGATGCAGTGCAATAATTTTTTTTTCATCACAAATCAGTGAAGTGATAAGTGAAAATTATAGTGTTCTTGTTCTGTGTTGTATTCATGTGATAAGTGAAGTGAAAGTGTGCATGGTAGTGAATTTAGGTTATTTATGGTGGCCAATTAGCCACTCACACTGCAACTTTCTGTTGCGCCTTTTGTGTGTGACTGGTCAGTAAGCTCACCTACACGAAATTGCTCGAAGGGGCCTTTTACAGTGAAGCAGCTCCGCTAGCGAGCCTTTTGGGATTCATTGTGTGGCTCTACTGAACTACATTTTATTACACCTGTTTTGGTCGTACCTTTCAAAGTTAAAATCTCCCTTGGTATCAGTTTGCCATGCTTTGCTTAAATTTTAAACTTTCCATTATCAATTTTTGAATGGACTAGTAAGGTTGTAATGGTGTTAGGTGTGTTTTGTTTGCTGCTATGGTAGCTAATTAGCCAGTCATGCGGCGGCTTTTTGTTGCATTTTATATATATGTCTGGTCAGTAAGCTTACCCAAAGTAACAATGTCTGATGCTTTACTTGTGAAGCTGTTTCAATGTGGTTTCACTTAAGAGTTTTTAGACAACATTGTTGAAACCTTGCATGGACTTTTAATTGAAGGTCCTAACCCGGGCCCGCTGAAGGCACTTTGTATATTATCAAAGTTTTATGGAAACTTGACTCATCCGAGATTTTGGCTGCAGTGTTGCGGTTTTTTAAATTTCTGCAACCAGAGCACAATGTGGCCACATCATCTGCTTTAGTTTGCAATGTCCTGCAATGTCAATAAATGATACGCAACTGGTTTTAAAACAGTGCTTCTTAATGGACATTTTATTTCCTTTCATATGATTTATTTGGCATGTGTAGTCTATCTTGATACTGCTTACATTTTCTTATACTAGTTGTCATCTATTAATAACTGATACATTGTTGAACTATAGCTTTATGTGCTGAGAAATGATGCTTTGTTTATGTAGTTTCATGCTGCCTGTTTATCTTATATGATTTTACCGTACAATTCAGATGGATCCTTCTTATCGACCAAGTTTAGTACAAAAGGATGGTTTGGGTTCCGGCGCTCTGCCATTTGCAGGGTCAGATTTGGTCATGAGTCCATCCCAATGGAGTAGTCATGTAGTGGGTATGAATTACCTATTATCACCAACATTTTCATTGTTTAGTTGTTATTATGAACTTTGCATATTTATTAAGAAGTCTAATCTACCTTCATCCCTTTTCATATCTTGGACTGAAGGCACATTGGTTTATTTGTGAATTTTGCATTGTTGGAAGTTTGAAATTCCTGGACCAAAATGAATTTTAGTCTTTGTCTATTTTGTGTATTGACATTACATAATGGAATGTGATCCTTTTTATTCCTTAAACACCTTTCTCCCTGGCAGGGGGGGGGGTGAATTTCTTACTTAATAATGATGAATAGATATAACATAATAAAAAAGCTAAAACATAATATTTAGCTTAATGTGTGATTTAATATGGAAATGTTATTGTATTCCTGTTGTATGTTTGTGCTATTGTGACTACTTATTTACTACAATTTTAGAATGATGTATTAAATTTTTGTTTTAGCTCCAATTATAAAATCGTATTTGTTTTTAAATGATATATATCGTAGGTAATAAATTTGTTGAGCCAGTTTTTAAAATCTTTTGGTAATGATTAGTAAATTCTCTACATTGTATTGATATTGTTGTTGGATTCTCAACTGTTTATGTTCTCACCTACTTATTGCTTTTTATTCAGGAAAAATTAGCTCATGGATAGACCTGGATTCAGAGGATGAAACCCTCAGGATGGATTCTGAAACTACACTTAAACAAGAAATTGCTTGGGCTTCTCATCTCTCTTTACAGGTTTGCATTGGTATAACCAAATTGACGAAACTTAAAATTTCTATTATTGTTTCTTTGATTGGTTTAGATCAGTAATTTCACTCCTATTAATTGCTCGAGTTTTGAACTTTGATTGTTCTCTTTGAATCACACAAATGCTTACTAGTCATTTACTTTCACAGAAAGTAATATTCTTGTGCTTTAACAAATTTGATTATCTATGGTATCTTTATTATTCCTCTATGTTGAATGGATATGGTTATGGTACCTAACACTGTACTACCAGTTTGAAGTATGTATATGGAGTATGACAATTTTTTTAAAAATTAGGATGAGGATATGACAGAATGGGTGTGTGTGTATGACTTCGGGTATTAATAGATTTCTATTAATATTACAGTTTAGTTTTTTAATGAAAAATTGTAAAGGAAAAGATGCATTTAGTGATATATTAGTAAACATTTTTGAAGAAATATAACTTCATAAATTTTTGAATACATTACAAAGCAATAAAAGAAACCCTTGTAGCATGGGACTGGGTAGAATAGTTTGCAACTCCGAGTCATGGCCCAGGGTGATTTTTCAATTTCAGTATCTATATAGAACTACAGTGTTGATGCAGGGATTTTCTCAAGTTTCTTGAAATACCCGTACAATGTTGCCTTTGGTGAATTTTCATGCCTAAGATATACTAGTTTGGAAAGCTAATATCTGTAATTAAGGGGATAAAGGAACACATTTGTATTGGGTATGTAAATTGATGTATATGGATTGCTGGTTTTTTTATCTATGCTTCATGCTTTATTCCTTCCATAAATAGATTCTATATTTCTGTTCCGTACAGTATGTAAAAGGTTAGTTTTAGTGATATCAAAAGGAAAACTTGTTGAAGAATGATAAGTGATTTGAGTATATATTCAATAACTTGAGATGCCCAAGTTTTGCCCTGCAAACCTGTCCTTGGATGCTTTGTACGCCAACTGCTCTTACATCTCACCTTTGTGTTTCGTGGCTAAAGGATTCTTTTGGTTTTATATCTGTTTGTAAACTGTGTATCACATCATTGTATCATACGACACTTTACTAACATAAATATCCTTCATTGGCTGGTATTTATATGGTTTTGCTATTTCCTTTTAAAATGTGACAGGCCTGCCTGCTTCCTGCTCCCAAGGGAACTTCTTGTGCTAATTATGCTAGATGTGTAAATCAAATCTTACAGGGTGCAAATAATATTCAGGTGCGACTGTGGTCAACTTTGGTTTATTTGTCTCTCGTGAATTGTTTCATGAATGTCATCTTCTCTGATCTTCTATTTACTTTCTCTGACTTTGTAATGCAGTTGTGGCTTAGGATTCCGTTGATTAAGCCTGATGTCGACTCTATGGATGATGCAAAGTCTGTTACTTTGGTGAGTAAAATATCCACATTAATGTTGTCAGGGTCTTATCTTCTATTATGTACAACTATGGTATATCATAACCATGCTCTTTACATGCATACACTCCCAATGGTCTTGTCTTCTATTATCTACAACTACGGTAATACTAATTTTGAAGCTTGTGAGTTGCGCAAGAGTTTTTTCTTTGTTTTAATAACTTCTATGTATTTTTTTTTTAATTGTAAACTGAGTCTAACAACTTTATTTTAATTTTTAAATTCTTGATGGAAGGACTATTACTAATAAAGTCAAACTGCTTGACAGTAATCTTGTTGGTTCTTAAGTTCAACTATGCACGATCCTCAATATTTTTATGGTGGTTGTCCATATATATATATATATATATATTTTGTTTAACCTGTATGTGCTGATGGTTAAATTAACGAGTTGAATGGCTGGGTCATGAAATTTTAAGCTTCTAGATAAAAAAAATTGGATTCTGAGTTAATTTTTCAAAACTTTGTGATCCTGATTTTTAGGATGACTCATGGGAACATTGGAATTCATTTCGTCTGCTGTGCGAGCATCATAGTCAACTTTCAGTTGCACTTGATATTTTGTGAGTAGCCTATTAATCCTTTCATCCATTATATTTTGGGAAATGCTAGTAACATTCTTGTTACTATAGATTGGAACTTGTTGGAAGTCATACATTTTGGTGTTTAAGATGGTGTTGCTAGCATTCCTCAGTCGTACATTTTACTCTGATCTTGGGTTTTGTTGCTTGCATTATATTCCTATTTACTGTGTTCTATATTTTTGTGAATTTATTTGAGTTCCTGAATCTTATTAATTTTTCTTCGATACTTGTTTATTAGGAGTACTCTTCCTTCCACAAATTCACTTGGACGTTGGTTTGGGGAGCCTGTTAGAGCAGCTATATTAAATACTGATGTAAGGATAACTTCTGGTTTTTCAAATGGTGTGGTTGTTTTTTTGATTAGTATCATAATGGTTTGGATTGGAAATTTTCCAGTGCTTCCTAACTAATTCTCATGGCTGTCCATGCCTCTCCAAGCGTCACCAGAGGTTAATTTCTGGTTTTTTTAACCATTCTATTCAGGTAAACCATTTAAATTCTCTTATTTTTGTATTGTAAATATAAAGGCAGTATATTATACGGTCTTGCTGTCTCAATTATTGTTTATGATATTGCCTAGCTGCTCAATTGATTAAAAAGACGTGGAATTTAAGTTCAAATGGGTACTGAGCTAATTTGAAACAACTTTGTAGATTATTATATCTGGAAATTCTGTTCATCCAAAAGCAAGTATGGATGCAAATGATAATTCTGATAAAGGTACATTTCTTGGTTTATACTTTTTATCTCAATTTTGAAGATCAATAGTTAGAATATCTTATTCTTCCAAGTTTTTCAACGATTCCTGATATGAACCCACTTTTATTTATCTTGCATTTAGGTTACTAGAACGACAGCTATTTTCTATGTAAAACTACTTATTTACAGACCTTTTCTTCCATTATTTGTGTGTCCACGTGCATCTACTTGTACCTTCACGTAGGGACTGAAAGTTGTTATCTGGTGTTCCATAGTTTCTTCATATACGTGGCCCTTAGCCAGAATCTTCTGTTTATAGTCCTTATTTTTGCATATCAGATTCACAAAGACATCCCTTGCGGCCATATCTGGACTATGTTGGATATCTATACCAAAGAATGGATCCTCTTCCTGAGCAAGAACGTTTTGAGGTATCTGTCTTGAAATTTGTTGAATTTATGGCATAACATTGTATGCTATTGTATTCATCTTGACCCTCTCAGCATCTTATGTCAGCTTGGTTACAGGGATTTTTTACAGTCACCCTTGCAAGTAAGCATATTTTGCCCTACCTCATTTCTACGTGGTTATTGGCTTCTATGTTACTATCTTATTTTTCAGATTAATTAGTTTTGAAATGTTTTACAATTTTGCAGCCTTTGATGGATAATTTAGAAGCTCAGACTTATGAGACTTTTGAGAAAGATGCAGTGAAATACATTCAGGTATGAAAATGCATGCATGACATTCTTAACTAAATGTATCTATTTGATGAGTATATTTTCTGTTCTTCTTGGCTGTGTCCCCTTAAATTCTACTTCACGAGCAATTTTGCTGCCTGAGTACTTGTTGAACATTGAAGTTCATTAGTGATAGACCTTCTGTTGATATCGCATCATGGAATGGCCTATCCTATTCTTCATCCGAAGATGTTATTTTTAGTTGGGATGATATATATTTTATTTATTATGATCTTTATGAACAATTTGATTTTCAAATCTTGTTCGAAAAGAGGGTATATATAATAGAAGGCATTTTATGTAACATTGTTCTGGTTGTCATAGGCTTATAAAGATGTTTGTGCTGTCAATGCTTGTTTGGAAACCTTAGCACTTGCTAGTTTTTTGTCACCTGAATATGAAGGCCATGTCTTTGGTGTGTATTTTCTGTTTTGGGTTTCTTTGTGTTCATGTAAACTAATGGATAACACTCCTTTTGACAGTACCAAAGAGCAGTTGGTAAAGCATTGTTGGACAGGGTTCCTGATGAAGAGGCATCCGCTAAAACCACTGTAATATTTTTTCTCATGTTTTCTTGTCAGTGTCTTTATTTTTTAATTTCAATGTTTTGGGTGTGGTACATGCACCAGAGGAGACTTAAAAATTGTTTGTTTTTTTGTTCCTGTGTGTAGGTATTAATGGTTGTTGGGGCAGGGCGTGGGCCTCTTGTGCGGGCATCATTGCAGGTGTGATTTTGTCCCTTACATTGATGAATTTTGGCATATTTTTTAATATAAAAACATTCTGTGAAATGTAGATTCTAGTATATCCTATTTCTTAGTGATTTTTGTCGTATTCATATGTAGGCTGCTGAAGAAACTGGGAGGAGGCTCAAAGTTTATGCTGTTGAAAAGAATCCAAATGCAGTTGTTACCCTGCATGTGAGTTCTGGATTTTCAACATCTATGTTGATTCCATGAATTCTTGTGCTAATATAATATTCTTTGTTTTTTACTGTATTTGCTAAATTCAAATACTTGACCTAAATATCATCAAGTTTTAGATTTTGTAAAATGTTTATTACAGCTTTGATGTGTGTCATGTCTCTTTGTTGTGCACTTGTTTTTTTTTTATTAATAATGTTTTTTTAAACACCATTTGTTTAGGTCCTTGTGTTTGGTTCTTGTTCTTTGATGGGCTGAGGGTTCATGCTCGGGTTAAGGGTTCACGTTCTTAAATTTTTTATATAAATCCTGGAATTTCCTCGCGTTTTTGTGCATATTTTTAGAGTTATTTTGCCTTTTGCTGCCTATTGTTTTAGATTATCTTCTGCATGAAAGTGTTCTGTTTTTGGGAACAAGGCTTCTATTTTTAAGTGTTAATGCATGTCAGTTTATGGTTGGAACAGGCATTGGTCAAGTTAGAAGGATGGGAGGACACTGTCACCATAGTCTCAAGTGACATGCGTCATTGGAATGCCCCTGAAAAAGCTGACATATTGGTATATTTTGAATGCTCATTAGTCAATTGTTTGGCTTTAATTGTGCATATTCCAGTGTCTGATTGTTCTTGTTTTGAATTTAGGTTAGTGAATTGCTAGGTTCTTTTGGCGACAATGAACTTTCTCCCGAGTGCCTTGATGGAGCCCAAAGGTTTCTAAAGCAGGATGGAATTTCAATACCATCTTCGTACGTAAATTGCTTCCACTCCAGTAGTTGTTACTGAATTTATCTTTCGTACTAGGTTTTTTGTTTTATATCTGTTTAGAGTAATTTATTTTAAGTAACTGGTCAAATTAGTCCCTGAAGTTTTATCTTGGAGTAATTTATTTTAAGTAACTGGTCAAATTAGTCCCTGAAGTTTTATCTTATCATTTTAGTTCTTGGAATTAAAGAAAACTCAATAAAAATAAGTCTGTAATTTTTTAGGGTTTCATTATGCTCCAGAGATCAATTCATTTTCTCTGTTTTGATCCCTACTTAAATCCTTGGATTAGAAATGAAAATGAAAAAAACAGGTATTGTTTTCCATCTTTTTATGGATTATAGTGACAGTGAAAAACAATTTCAGGGTCTAAATGTTCCATTTGAAAGTTGTTTATGGTAGTCATCATAATCTGTTGAGGCTAATAAATTTGCCTATCGCCGAGTTTCACTTGTGATTTTGAGTAGACATTGGGTGTTTCAAAGGGTCCTTAATGATTAATTTCTGTATTTTCAAAATTTTTCCAGGTATACAAGTTTCCTCCAACCAGTGACAGCTTCGAAGTTGTATAATGATGTATATATCTTATAGTTTCCAATTTTCGAGTCATTCTCATTTAGAAACTTAGCACTTATTATTGTCTTGGTTGTATATCAGGTTAAGGCGCATAAAGATCTTGTACATTTTGAAACTGCTTATGTTGTGAAACTACACAATGTAGCCAAACTTGCACCATCTCAACCTGTGAGTTTCTTCATACACAGTTCTTGTATTGTTTATCACTTGAATTTGTGCCAACTGATGCTGATCTATGTGTCGAGTAAGGCCTTGCATTGTTTCAGATATCACTATACTATTAATTTTTCTTTCTTGTGAACTTTATAGTACTTTTTTCTGCTCATTTTCTTGATATGCTTTCAACTGCATAGGTTTTTACATTTACTCATCCAAAACGCTCTGAACACGAAAGCAATCAGCGTTATAAAAAGTTGAATTTTGTGATTCCTAATGACACTGGGTCTGCAATGGTACACGGTATGCGATATGTTTCTATTATTTCAAATTTTCCGAATCCAAGTTTGGGATTTTTTGTATCTAAGGTTGACATAGTGTTCTCCTTGGTTGCAGGATTTGCTGGTTACTTTGACGCAACGCTTTACAAGGACGTGCATCTTGGAATTGAACCTTCGACAGCAACACCAAACATGTTCAGCTGGTATTGAATTTTTTTTGTTTGCTTTGTTCCATGTTGGGATATGAGAAGTAATTTATATTGGAGTAGCAAAACGGAAAGAAAAAAATGAAACGATAATATATCTTCCTATAGAACACGTAGAAAAGATCAAAGTAAACAATAAGCCCCTCAATTAAGAAAATTTGACCCGTTTTTAAATCCATTCTACATACGGTCTGTTGCATGCCTTTGGAAACTATGTTATTATTTGTATAATGTTTGGTTTGTTTTACTTATTATAATTTGTTAATTTGAATGGCGACTAACAAAATGCCATGACTTCTTTGGATGCCGATCACAATGGCTTTCATATTATTTTGCAAGATGGTTCATCACTTATAATAGGATTTCTGAGATGAATATATATGTCTTGCAATTTCATGGATTATTATTTAATTGTATTTGTTAATATTGCAGGTTTGCGATATTTTTCCCATTAAGGGCACCCATTTGTGTAGGTCCTGGTGCTAATCTTGAAGTTCATTTTTGGCGCTGTTGTGGTTCTACTAAGGTTAATACTATCTGACATGCAGCTTATGACGTTCCACGATTTTTTCTTGTCTTGCCCCAGTTATCTGTTTTTTTATTCAATAATATTAATACTATTTTCTGGTGCAATCTGAAACAGGTTTGGTATGAGTGGTGTGTTGCTTCTCCTTCGTCGTCCCCAATTCACAATAGTAATGGACGTTCATACTGGGTCGGGCTTTAGATTAGGAGCCCATGTATTCTGTAGAGAAATATTATCAGGGGTTAGGAGACCTTGAGTAGTTAAGTTTTACCAGGGGTGGAAAGTGAATACTCTCTTTGTTGTCATTTCAAGATTCAGGCAAAGCTGAATACAAAGGGTTTTGGAGCAAGCATCTCGTCTTATTCATTTCAATTCATTATGGGAAATTTCGTTGTACAATAAGTTATTTTGTTGCTAGTATTGTCCTTGATGCATCCATCTAATGTAAGTAGTTTTATAGCTTCCGCATTATTTACATTATTATTTTTTGTTAAACACAATCTGCGGTAGGTCAATCAGCGTAAGGTTCATTTATTAAACAAAGAATCCAAATAATAACGTTTCCACTTTCCTCACAAATAATGATCAATGGTGATAATTAGAACGCTATGATCATGATGATGCGGAAAGAATTGGTTAGATTTTTAAACAATAATGGAAACTCTCGTATCCGCTGCAATTAAACAAAAAATACAAAACTAGAATTTTACTGATCAACTGCTTCAGCTGTAATTACTGCTTGTGCGACATTTCATTTAATAATCTATTGTGTGAATAAAATATGTAATAAAGGATCTGCAATATGGCTGATCCAGTAGATGCTGGGTGGGATCGACTGTTTGTTGGAGGATCCCATGATCATCAAGTCGTAAACGTTGGATTAGACACTTCAACATGTGTGAGAACAAGAAACACAGGATCATTCGCAAGTTTATTTCTACTCCATCAACGGTTTGATTTTTTTTAAATATAAACTTTTATTGGGAATAACTGCTGTTTCATTTGTCTAGCAAATTTTACAATGACAATTTAATAAAATAAAACAAAAACTGGAATATACTCTACTCACCCAAGTTACAGAATGGCTGGGTCAATGAGCTGGAGGTTGAATAAGAGTTTAACAAGATATTAGGCTGATATTAGGCTTAATTGGACATCCAATAAAGTATTTGGGTCCAAAGGTTAATTTTAAAGTATTTGGGTCCAAAGGTTAATTTTAAAGATCACCCTAAAAATATTAAAACATTAAGAATATAAGATCTTTAATTATAAAAATTATAGAGTATTTATAAAAATTATAGTAATGTAAAATTTATTTGGGTTAGGGTTTTTAATTTTGGGATGCCTTCTTCTTGTACCTCCATAATCGCCTCCATAGTACATGTGAAATGTCAAAACTACCCTTAGTATATAATTTTATATCCCAGTCTTGCCCTTCACCCCTTACCTTTGTTTTGCGCTGTACAAAATGCACACCTTAAATAGGTAAGTAAATATTCATGTTTCTATGAGTTTTTGTGGTTGTTGAAGTAGATTTAAAGGGAATGAGACGGTGGTTCAACGGGGGAGGTGTGGAGGAGTTGCTAGTATCGAATTGTATAATTTTTGGTATATTAATATTTTGTTTTAATAAATAATGGATTGCATAATCTGGTATGTATAATTTTATTGATATGCTGATTGTACAATTCGATATATATTAATAACATATTAGATTATAAAATTCGTTATATGAAACACACACTAGATTATAAATAGAAGGTTAATTTATTTGCATATTGAATTAAGTTATGTGTTGTAGAATCTGGTATATCAAATGTATATTAGATTATGTCAATCCGGTACACAATTAATATATCGGATCGTAGAATCTGTTATACAATTAACATATCGGATTGTAGAATTCGATATACAATTAACATACGATGGAAATTTGTATGTCGGATTGAACCCTTCTTCTGAATCCGGTGTACATTTTATATACTGGATTCTACAATCTGGTATGTTATTAATACTTACTCGATTGTACAATTTGATATGTATTTTGTTATCAATTTCAATTTCATTATACCCATTTCTGTCATTTCACTAAGGACATTTGTGTCATTTAGAAAATTATGGAGGTGCAAGCTGAGATCATGAAGGTACAGGAAAAAGGTGTCTAATTTTGGACACTGTATATTTAGCTAAGATAGTGTAGGGTTTTTAATTTTAAGCCTTGTATTTTAGGCTTAGGGTTGTTGAAGACAAAACCCTTAACACTAGGAGAAGGAAGCTTGAGCCTAAGTCAAAAACCCTTGCTTGTCATGCAAGCTAAGTCTCGGTGGGGTCACATGCTTTATATGCTTTTTTACCATGTGACATTTTACTAATAAAAAAGACCCTAAAATACTCTTATTTTATGATTTTTGAGAAACTTTGATGGAAGTGCTTAGTACATATAAAATTTAAGTTAAATTAATAATGATATGTTATCGGATAATTTTACTTGTTTGTGAGTTATGCATAAATTAGTTTTAGGGTAGACTTAACCTATCTCACCCCTCTCACAAATTTTATCTTCCCATCAATCCAATAAAGTATCTAAAATTGCCTCCACTACTAAAAACTCCTTTATCATCCTTATAAAAGAAGAAATCATAATAATTACTAGAAAAAAAGGTTTTCTATCAAAAACTAATCACTGTAATAATTCAAATGGAAATAAATGGCCATTGTAATACGCATCATAACTTCCAACTACTATCAATGGCCACATTACAACTATCAACGTGTCTTGTTGAGAAAAAAATTCCCATTAAATTTCATAACATGTGCATTCCAAGCAAGAGTAAAACTACACGATACTCTTTTTTCAGTTGGTAAAAAAATAATAAATAATTCATGTTAAAGAGAGAGGTAACTCCAAAAATAACTAGGACATTCACAATTTTAGAACTAGTAAACTATTCCTCATATGATTTGTTCACACAAAATATATAGACCTTTTGTTAACTAAACTATATTCATAATTAATGAGTAAACTAAAAATAATACGAATTTTTAAAATGACAATTTAATAAAATAAAACAAAAATTAATCACTGTATTAATTGAAATGAAAATAAATGGCCATTGTAATAAACATCATAACTTCGAACTGCTAATTAGTGACCCCATTAGAACTATCAATGTCTAGTTGAGAAAAAATCCATCAACTTTTCTATTAAATTCCATAGCATGTGCATTCCAGTAAGAGTAGAACACCACAAAATTCTCTTTTCAGTTGCTGAAAAACAATAAATAATTTATGTTGAAAATTAAGGCCCAAACATAACTATTTCACAATTTTTGAACTGGTAAACTATTCTTTAGATGATTCTTTCTACAGAAGATACTGACTTTATATTAACTGAAAGATACTCATAATTAAAAAGCAAATTTAAATTAATACGGATTCTTAAAATGAAAAATTATTAAAATAAAATGAAATTAATCACCAAATTAATTAAAATGAAAATAAATGGCTATTGTAATACACATCATAACTTCCAACTGCTATTAATAGCCAAATTACAACTATGAACAAGTGTCTGGTTGAGAAAAAATCCATCAAGTTTCCTATTAAATTTTACAATATGTGCATTCCAATTAAGAGTAGAACTACACAAGATTCTCTTTTCACTTGGTACAAAATAATAAATAATTCATGTTGAAAACTGAGATAACCACAAGAATAACTGTGTCATTCACAATTTTTTTTAACTGGTAAACTATTCTTTAGATGATTTTTTTTGACAAAGATACTGACTTTATGTTAACTGAAAGATTCGTAATTAAAAAGTAAACTAAAAACAATACGAATGTTTGAAATGACAATTAATAAAATAAAACAAAAATTGATCACTGTATCAATTGAAATGAAAATATATGGCCATTGTAACATGCATCATAACTTCCAACTCCTATTAATGGCCAAATTACAACTATCAATATGGGTCTGGTTGAGAAAAAAATTATCAAGTTTCCCATTAAATTCCTCAACATGTGCACTCCACCCAAAAGTAGAACCACACAAGATTCTCTTTTTAGTTAGTAAAAAATAATAAATAGTTCAAGTTAAAAACTAGATAACCCCAACAATAACTAGGTCATTCACAATACAGAAGATACTAATTTTATGTTAACTGAAAGATACTCATAATTAAAAAGTAAACTAAAAATAATACCAATTTTTAAAATGACAATTTAATAAAATAAAACGAAAATTAATCACTGTATTATTGATTGAAATGAAAATAAATGACCACTATAATAAGCATCATAACTCCCCCAATTGCTACTAATGGCCAAATTACAACTATTGTCTGGTGGAGAAACCATGAAGTTTTCCATTAAATTCCATAATATAAGCATTCCAAGCAAATGTAGAACTACACAACATTCTCTTTTCAGTTGGTAAAAAACTAATAAATAATTCATGTTGAAAACTAAGGTAAACCCAAGAATAATTAGGTCATTCACAATATTTGAACTGGTAACTATTCCTCATATGATTTCTCCGGAAAAAAAGATAATGACTTTATGTTAATGAAAGATACTCATAGTTAAAAAGTAAACTAAAAATAATATGAATGTTTAAAATGACAATTTAATAAGATAAAATAAAAATTAACCACTGTATTAATTGGAATGAAATTGAATGGTCATGGTAATACGCATCATAACTCGGAATTACTATTAATCCTCAAGTTTCAATTATGAACATGCGTCTTCCTGAGAAAAAATCTACCAAGTTTCCATTAAATTTCATAATAAGTGCATTCGAAGCAAGAGTAGAACTGGTGATTATGTCCTACACCGATCCAATTTTTTTCCCAGCAGCACTATTTTTTAAAAATTAATAAAATAGCACACTTTTCACTTTATTTTCAGGAGCAATTTTTACTTTCTGTTCAGCATTTTTTATTTACATCATTTTTAATTTCAATTACTATTTACTTTTTAATTTTATATTTTAAAATTATAATTTAAACACTTATTTTTTATTAAAATAAATTATATACTTATTCATTTATTTTATTTATTCATACATATCAACAATGAATAAATTAAATTGTATTTAAATTTTTTAAAGAATTTTATTTACTATTTGAAAATTCAGTCTTCTTCGGTACTTATTTTTTTGGTTTTGACATGAAAAATCTTCCAAAATATGGTTTCTGGAGACGAAAATTGTAAGGGTAATTTTAATTTTTTTTTTTTTTGGTATTGGAACATAGCATATGAAAATTGTCAAACGAGTGATTGAAATTTTGTTTACTAGAAACCAAGTCGGGACATTTTGGGAGTAATTCTGTTTTTATTTTATTTTTTTTATATAAGATTTAAGATTTGAACAAAAGAAAATAAAAAAAACTAAAAAAACTTATTATAGGTAGAAACATGTTTTGCAAAATTTAATTAAAAACTGGAAGAGGTAAATAAAAAAATTATGTGAAAAAGTCATTTATTTTTTCTTAAATTTATATTAAACTAAAGATGTAATTATTATTTATATTAAAATTAAAATAAAAAATACTATAAAAATGATTGAATTAATTTTCAAATGATAATAAAAATATAAAGAGAGTAAAATAAAATATTCTATAATTATTTTGAACTGATTAATTATAATAGAAAAATAAATAATAAAATTGTTTAACTTTTATAATAAATTTAAATTAGGTCGAATAAATAATTCTTTAACTAATTTTAGTATTTGAATTAAGTTTTGTATTTTAATTTATTAAAAAAATATCTAAATAAGTAATAACAAAAATGAAATAAAATTATTAGTGTATTTTTTAAAAATAAAAGTTAATTAAATTCTTTAAAAAATTCAAATAAAATTTATTTTTTCATTATTGACATGTATATAATGATAAAGAAAATAAATTAATAAGTATATTATTTGATTTAATAAAAGGTTAAGTATACAAATTATAATTTTAAAATGTAAAATTAAATTAGAAACAATAATTGAAATTATATAAAAAATGTTTAAAATAAAAAAATTAAGTAATAAATATATCAACTACAATGAATAATGTTTGTTAAAAAATTAAAATAAAAACCGTGTTATCTTAAATAATTATTAAAGTAAAAAATGTCTTATTTACATAAATTTCTTCAATAATAATGCTATTTGGAGAAAAGATATCCACGAGATACTCTTTTCAATCTGTAAAAGATAATAAATAACTCATTCACGTTGGAAACAACTGAGAGAAAGTTGAAAAATATCTGTTTTACAGAAATAACCACTAAATAAATTCTCTTTAACAACAAGAGAAGTATCATCATAAGTTGCTACAATACTCAAACATTCCAAAATTTGCCGGTACCCGGTTTTTAAGGATAAAATAGCAGTTAAAAAACACCAGGCACATGCATGTACATGGTTCACTAGCTATATATACATCTACAAAAAGATATCAGCTATTGAGGGCAGTTAGCAGGCTGGGATGAAACATTCGATGAAACATTCGCTGTGAGAAGTGTTCCACGGAACCCTTCCTCGGTATGCTGGAGATCCCTTCTGTCATCACAGAGCTCATCTGCAAAAAAGATTAACATAATTATGCAACTTACATTTCCACTTTAAAAGATAAAAATACTTGACACTAAATAATAACTTACCAGCAATATCTCGATTTTCATGGATCTCAGAGTCTCTGATGATAATCTGATCTCCAGCAAAAATGTTCACATCCACAAGAGTAACATTCTCATTACTACTATCAATTATTTTGTCACCCTTGTAGAGTATTTGGTTTTCTTTAATCACCTGACAACACAAATATCAATAATAAGATTCATGAACAAAAATATAGATATCATGAAGCTGTTATCTCTTATACAGCATAGACTAACTTACCCCAAAGGACTCCCATATCATCATTTTGAGTTGATATAAAGTGGTTGATGCAGAAACTTGGAGACTACTTGAACTCCCGTCTTTAGTCTTACGGGAACGTTTAGAAATTCGGCGATCAGGTTCAAAAGCCTCTAACATCGATCGGGGTACCTCCTTACCCCGAACAAGAGTTACCCAAATCTCCTCGTTGCAATAATGAAGTCTCTGCATTAGTTCAGAGCTCTCTCTTTCTTCAATGCAACTTTCACAAACCTGAAAAAATCATAGCTCAAGCAAGGATTAAAATATATTATATAATAAAAGAAAGATAATTTAGCACAATATAAGAATGAATGAAACGAAACACAAAAATGTGATGACGTAGATTATAGAATTATGGGACAAAGTGGCAAAGGGGATATATTATTAGTCAGCCGAACAAAATAGACACCTTTCAAACATCAGTAACATTATCAATTTAAGGAAATTTTATAAGTAAGTTAGATCCGCAAATTGAGAGTTCCCTTTTTTCACATGTGAGACATTCATTCAGCAACACCTAAAGAACCAAATGTTCTCAAACAACAAGTTATTGTGATATCAATGAGACGAAAGAAGCTAAGAGATAGCAGAGGGAAAAATACGAAAACCAGTACAGCTTTCGAAAGTCAACTAAAATACAATATAAGAATGAAAACATGCAAATATACGATTTATTTTCTGAAAACAAATGTGCAAGAATTGGACATGGGGTCATCAGGTAAAGTTTTAGATTACCTCAGGACAAGTTTTCATCAAGATTTGTCCAGTCCCATTTTCGCAGTGCATTTTATCTGCTGCGCCCTGATCTTTACATATTAACCTCTCTTCACTGGATCCAGTCAAAACATTGTCTGGATCAATAATAGCAGATATTCCTTTGGCCTCAATACCGCCCCATTCTTCACAGAAGCATTTCCAATCATCCTCAGATACAATGGTTAAGCTAGCAACCTAGAACCCACAAAATTGATGGAGTTAACATATAGTCAGGAAATTGAACTTCAAAGTAACTAAAACTACTTCCATTGAAATGTGAAAAACGAGACAGGAACAAAATGAAAGAGCAAATGAATGAATGACAAAGAACACATAATTTACTCGTTTAAATTTTTAAAAGGGATTTGAAGCATCACACTAAAGTGAATTTAGTTTGTCACAAATAAATTAATGTTACTTTAATCAACTTACTGAAGACTCCCTCAGTGTTATTGCACCCCGTCTTGAAACAAGTTGAGGAGGTCTTTCTACTAGCCGTGAGTGCTGATGCAAAACAAAAAAACACAAATTTCAGCATACCAATTTCTTAAGGATTAAATTAAGAAGAATGAAGAGGTTATCAGTGTGCACACCCAATTATTCCTCATTTCGAGAGTAATATCTGCTAATAAAGTCCCTATGACATACTGGATAGCATACCTTTCAGAAATAAATCTCCTCTTAACAGTAACAAAAATAAATTTTCTCAAATTTAACCAAACACCAGTCAAAATCATATTTAGTAACTAGAGCAAACTAAATGCAAACTATGTCGGATAGATAATCTAAGGTTAAGTAATAATGTACCTTTGCACACAACAACGAATCAATTGCCCCATCTAAAGTTTCAGGTTTATCTGAATTCTTCAGGGTTGGGTTGATGTAATTTCTCCATCTTGAAATCCATGATGAAGGCACCAAGAAATACTTGCAGTTTAAAGAAAGTGGAAGACTTTTAGCCTGAAATAATTTCTCATGATTTTGACGTTGCTTTTGTTTAACTAATCTGCAGAATAAAGACAGTTAGTTTAAAATTTGTTTCCATAACACTCTACATTAGTAGCAATGAATGAATGATAAAACCTCAAGGAATCCTCCAAGCATGCTACTTCTGATAATTCATTACTGCATTGAGAACACTCTTCAGAATCTGAAGAAAAGCTCGGGCCACCCAAAGGATCATCAGGCTTTACGGAAACAGCATCTTCATATAAGAATGACCAAAAATTCTCAGGAATAAGCACCCGCTTAGAACCAGTAGCTTTCTCAGGCATCAGTTGATCATGTGGACAACTTATGGCTGCTGTTGGTCCAGCATCAGCTTCAGATGGAGCATCAAGGACTTTTCTTTTCCACCATTGTTGCAACCTACAAAAGCATGTTCATCACCATGACAATATATAAACCATTGCTTGAAACCATCCTATTAGTGTAGCGAAGGAAAAAAAAAAACCCCCAAGCTTTTTTCCAGTAGGTGATGTTAGCAGCACCAGATCATATGATTGTAAATTATGTTTATAGACAAACTATTATAGTATAGTGAAGAAAAAATTGGACCTAATGAAAACAGATGATCAGCAAGTCCAGATATTTACAGTTTCTGAAGCACAAGAAATAGAACACTGCCCCCTGCCCCCAAATCCCCAGCATAAATGGCATGCCAAAACATAAGAAAATTGTTATCATACCACTGTCTCGATATGTAATACTTTCCATCCAGGCAGTTTCCATCTAGAATATCCCGTGCAAGTGATTTCATCGATTCTCTTCTATCCCGATAGCTGTCAGCTGAAACCACTGTCATAGCCCCATGAATCAGGCAATCCAAACAGTGGTCATTATGAGATAATGCTGGCCCCCCACCATACTGAATTTCAAAAGTCAATAAATGGAACACGTCATTGATATTTATTATTACAGCAAATAGTCATAGCGTAAGTAGCAATAGGAACAAGAATTTGAGGGAGATATACAAATAAATCATAAAAAAGAAAATCATCATCATTTATAACTGTCCAGCAGAAGCATGCAGTTCCTGTTAATTATACCAGAAACTGTAATTATTTCAGTGAAGTATACAGCATTTTCCTCCTCACATAAGCATTTCTAAGAAAGTTTCTGTTCCATCAGCCCCCAATGGACTTAGTTTCCTTACAGACATCACCACTAAAAAATGTGGTCATGGACAACACAACCACTCCCTCAACTTATGAAGTTCACTTATAGAACTAGATTTATCTCCACTACATCTGTTAAATTTTCTTTTCATCTTTCCTACCAGTATTGCCCAACCCAAAATATAAAAACAGATTGAAAGATTTGCTTGTCAATTTTGACCTTTCCCAAGACATAATCATGGTTAAACATGCAAAGCATTTCTTATCCTCGGAGGGAGGAACTAAGTTAGAAAGCAATAAAATATAACTGAAGAGTAATTTTGTCATTTGAACATCACTTTTATCATAACTTACCATTATTTGTTCCATGTCAAATACAGGAAAGCTAACATAATTAAGATATCTAATTATCCTAGGTGTACCAAACAATTGACTAGCTTAAGCTTATCATGCCATATTCATATCATAAGTTGTTTTTGTCCCAGCATCATCCTACCATATCTTGAGCACCAATCGAACCCTAATGGCATTATACGACAAGTAGATAATTAATAACCCACAAAAAGTATGTAACAGCGGACCAACACAACGTTACCTTGGAGAACAAGGTATCCCACGCTTTAGCAGACAGTCGCTTCATTGAGGTAACATTTGAAACTGGGACTTTCCCATGCGAGCATTGGAGAGACGAGTTGTCAAGAGGACTGCATATACCATGCAAAGTAAGCATCCTATAAAATATATCAATTAACTTGACTCTAATAATTGTTTGAAAGGAATAAGCACTAACATTGGATCAATGTTGTCCGCCCAGTGACGAAGCCATTCACTAGAAATCCAATAAAATGGTTGCTCCAGTGGTTGAACAGGAGCTTCAGCTAAAACAGATCGAACCTCCTCTCTCCTCCCAGTAATACGACCCAATGCTAACTCTTTTCTGTTATTATAGTCTTTACATGCACCCTCATATGAGACATTGAAATTTTGAATCTCATCACAAAGATGAGATGGAAGAGAAGCACCATTTTGCAAAGCAACTTCAACACCCTCACAAGTTCCACTCCTCCCACTTTCACCAACCTTTTTTGTATGTTTAAGATGGTACATCAACATGTACGCATCAGTAGATAAAAATGTCTCCACAAGTGAAGATTGTGAGTGAGAGACATTCAAACCATTTCCATTACTGTCAGCTACTTTCGCTTTAGAACTATTAAAATGAACTGCATCAGTCTTGATGGATTTTTGTTTTGAACTTGAAGACCCTTCGCCAAATGGATGATAACCCAAATAAGTAACATTCTCGTCATCAAATTCCCACCATTGCCCAGTGTTTACATCCTTGATATGAGCAATGTAATGGCCACTATTAGCACCAGTTCCCTTGTGAATCAGCACAGCTGACAAGTCATATATCAAGTCTGACTGAGACAACTCAGACATTCTACGGCGCATATCAAGTTCAGCGGGAAATGAGAAAGCAGAAGTAATCTTCCTCTTTGTTGTAGTCTGTCAACACAAATAAATAAACAATACACTATCAGAACACAAATAAATGGTAAAGAAAATCAAACATTACAGCATATGTAGGGAAACAGCATTAAAAAGATGAGTAAGAGAATTGTGGGTGCTGCATATGAGTAAGAGAAAGAACACCATGAGGGAAGAGTTGACAATTTAGATGCTATGACTTTGTTGTGACTCACCCGTGAGATGTAGTATGTTGTGAGGATTTTTGGGGTTAACATGCTATTATTAAGGAAAGATGTTTTTGAATGGAATGTAGTTTTTCAAGCATCATTTGAGAAGTTAAAATCTCCCATGACCTCACCAGTGTTATAAAAAATTGGTTATGACAACATCATGGCGGTGACGGATTTTGCCACTGACAGTGGCATGCAGGTTTCTCATTACGGCCATCTTTTGCATGATGAGATGCTAGCTGAACAAAGATGACAAAGATGGCGAAAAAGACGGAGATGAATCCCAGTGTGTGTAGAACAAAGTTGTGCAGTGGTGCAACAAAGTACTTCCAGAATTCCTTTTAGAATAAGATGTTAGAGAGAATTTCTTTTATCTAATTAAGTTGATATAGTATTTGTAAAAAGATTTTCTGAACACTTGTGCACGGGCATACAGTTTCTTAAAAAGACAGACATTGCACATGCAATATGCATAGGGGTAAATTCCTTGTCATCCTATCATATGTTTATTGTTTATTTCTATCAAATTAGGGTCTCTTGTATGCTTCAAAAACCACAATGAAACAAAATAATAATAAATAAAAAATTAAAAAAGAAATCCAAGGTTGAACAATGTTCGCAATAATAATAAAAACATGGAAATTAATTATATAATCTATCAATACCTTAGGAAGGAAGACGTAACGTTTCAGTTGAAAATTAAGTACTCTGGGCAATGTCCTCAGTTTGATGCTGCGAGTAGCATCAACTCTTCCCTTACATGACTCACAAAAATATTGATTGTCTCCATTAAGCTCTTCAATGGTGAGATATTCATCCAAGCTTGCATCTAAACTTTTCAAACCCTTCACATTCAACTCCAATTCATAGAAATCTTCCATCTTGGAAGAAGCTTCCGAATCTTGACCACACCTTGAACACCTACAAGTCATTAAATTATAAGAAATATGTGAGAATCATATGGATAATTCATAAACATGGTCTCTACTGGTCAAACATTTAATGTGAAGACCATACATATGTACATAATTACTGGAGTTACTCCTGCCTTCTGACCAGTTATACAAAAGATTAAGTGCCTTGAAGACTTGAAGTATACAAAAGATACACACATACTAATGCAAGATAATCAAAGGCTAAAAAAAAACACTATTTCTCAGAGAAAATAAACTGAAATATACATTTTGTAAGGATTCTCCAACAAACAACCATATTACATCTTAGCATCATTTATGTTGCTTATTAGGTTCTTAGTTTAATACTTTTGTGTAAGGAGTTAGAAGGGGCAAAAGTAAAAGAGTAGACTATAATATATCTAGCAAATATATAAAAAGGATCAAAAACTATAATCTTATAATAAAAAGAAAATGTCAGTTAGTAAATAAGTTACACATATTCAAAGATTGATTCTTACGTTGTTACATGAGACACACTTCCCCGGAAAAGATCTTGAACTATCGTTCTTGCCTTCGGCACTTTGGAACGACTTAAGCAACCCTCGAGCAAAGAGAGAAGCAACGTCAGGAACTCGTGGCTGTCTTGTTGAACTCCATTATCCAATTCTAAAGTTTTCACGAAAGGAGAAGAATCAACAAAAGCCATTCTGCTAATATGCAACTGGACAAAAAGACGAGTCAGCTGATCCAGTACAGGCTGTTGTTCCAAAACATCTTGTTCTAGAGAATAGATGCCCTCTCGAAAAGACTGATTCATATACAAACATTGGAGTATGCTGTTGGCGTAACAAGTTGCGCCAAGATTTGTAAGCCCAGCTGGAGAATCGGCAGATGCCCGAAGATCCTTTGTTGGATCATATCCAAGAGTTCCAAGAAAATCCGTCATCTTCTGCCATAAACCAGATTTCCGGGTTCCATTTGGAGGAGGAACCAAAGAGCAGAAACAGTTGGGATTGTCTTTGCTATTAACTCGGCAACTCGTGCAGACTGGCTTCCAGAGTAGGTATAATTTATTGATTTCGATATCCGTAACCACACCAGTATTGTGAATTTTCCTATAAAAAAACAGACATTTCAAAACAATCAACAAGCTAAATAACTAGCAGTATAGATCTTCATTTCACAAACTACAAAGTTTGTAGGTACCTCCATATTTCAGCATTGCCGTTGCTATCATTTGCTTGTCTCTGTCTTTTATTTTTACCTCGGGTTGCTGGTCTACTCATTCTATAGTAACAGAATAAATTTCTTAGGGTAAAACACTGATAAATACCAAATCAACAAATCATACCCATTTTAATAAGATCTCCATTGGAAATAAAAAAATAACATATCAAATTAGCATCATATTCATATTTCAGATCAGATGCATCGCATGCGAGCAACATGCAAACAATATAACTCAAACTTAAAATTATAATAGCATAAAACGCATTAAAAGAAATTCAAAGAAATTAATGGCTATCAAGCAGATCAACATGCAAGCAATATAACTCAAACTTAAAAATTTATGATAGCATAAAACACATTAAAAAAAATAAAAAAAAAAAATAGCTATCAATCAGAGCAACATGCAAGCAATCCAACTCAAACTTAAAAAGTTAATGATAGCATAAAACACATTAAAAAAAAAATCAAAAAAATTAATGGCCATCGATCAGAGCAACATGCAAGCAATCCAACTCAAGCTTCAAAAGTTAATGATAGCATAAAAACATTAAAAAAATTAAAAAAAAAAAATAATTGCTATCAATCAGAGCAACATGCAAGCAATCCAACTCAAACTTAAAAAGTTTATGATGTCATAAAACACATTAAAAAACAAAAATTCGAAGAAAGTAGTGGCTATCAAGCAGACACATTTTGGAAACCCACTTTTTGGCGATCATTGCACCGGAAAAAAAGGCATAACCGAATTCACCAAAAGGATGAGCTGCATGTAACCCTAGAATTTTGTATCTAATTCTAGAAAAAAAAAATGACAGCGGTTCGGAACACAAAAAAATTTTCAGAAATTAATCAAAATCCAAAACACAATAACCGAAGTTGGTAGAGGAATGAATGGAGAAGTTATACCTGAAAGACAAATATTAGCGACAGAGAGACCTGAAAGAGAAATATTAGCTAGAGAGAGGAGCGGAAGGAAGCTGCTATGAACTGCAAGATCACAATACACTTCAGGTTGGGAGAAAAGGGAGAATTTATAGAGGATTGAGAAATTTCAATTATTATTATTTTTTTGTTATTTTGTGGAAAATGAATTACTGAATGTGAATAAAGAAAATTACAGAAGTAGCTTTGACGAAGCAGCAGAGAAAGGAACGGTGCGCGTGATAGAGAAGTAAATAGAGAGAAGAAGGGAATTGAAAGAAGACAGAGGATTGCTGGGTTCGGATGTGGATGTCATGTCAGAACGACTAAGGGGGGAAATCGATGCGTCAAGTTTGAGTCAGAGGGCTCGGCTCCTGTGCCTGGGGCTACCCCTACATAATTACTTTTTATCTGTTCTAGATTGTCATTACTGTTGTTATTTATTGATTCTATCTGTAATTTTTTTTTATATAAAAAAATAATTGTGAAAAAATTAATTAATACATTGTTGAAAATAAATAAATGAATTATGAGAATTTGGTAGTATAAAATTGTAAAAATAGATGAATGGTAGTATAAAGAAGGAATGGTGGTCATTGTAATGTTAAAGGATGTAGAATATTTCTTTTTTCTAGTTTATTGCAATTAATTTGATAATTCAATTTTTGTTGTTGATGGAAGAAAGAATTAAGTGTTTAATTAACATTTAATTAAATATCTTATCTTATTTTAAATGTTATATTTCATACATATTAAATAAGTTTAAGTTGTTTTTGACTGAGTTTATGCCAGAATTTAATAAAGCTTATTTGTGTTTATTTTCTAGTTGTTTTATAATATATTTGTAACTTATACTAATGCATATGTTTTGTGTAAGGATTAGTTTGAGTTGTGAAAGAGTTGGTAGATGTGATAAACATAGGTTTTGTTTGGGATATTTATACTAGATATTCAATAAAATAAATAAATAGTGGGAAAAGACATTATGATGTGAAATACCAATCACATTTTATTATAAAAATTTAAGTGAGGCTTTTGATATCACCATTTTAATAGTTAAAAATTTATTATAATAGTGTTTTAAATGGATAAAGTATTGCATGATGGAAAACTTTGTAAAAAACAAAAGTTGATAAAATATAAGGTGATCCTAATCCAAAAAAGTATGAAAAGACTAACTGAAGAGATTATGTTACAGTCATCAAAATTTGTTAGAAGTTATTTATTTAACCTATCAGCAGGATAAATTCATTAACTTTTTAAGGATTTTAGAGATTCTGTGCAGATATATTCTTTATTATGTTGGTAGTAACCTTTATGCAATATAAGAAACGTTTTCATAGTTATTGTATAATATATGTGTGACTTACACTAATGGCATATGTCATATTTTATATTAAAGATTAGTTTGAGTTATAAAAGAGTTTAGTAGATATGATTTTTTTTTGAAAGTGAGATATACTTGACCCAAAGACATTATGATATGAAATACCAATGACACTTTATTATAAAAATTTATGTGAGGTTTTTAATAACACCATTTTAATAGCTAAAAGAATTATTATAATAATGTATTGAATGGGAATTCTGTGATCAAGAAACAAAAGTAGATAAAATATAAGATGACAGCAATCCAAATAATTACGAAAAAAACTAACTAAAGATATTATGTCACAGTGATCTGCATCAAAATTTATTAGAAGTTATTCATTTAACCTATCAGAATAAATTCATTGTCTAACTACTGTGGATCATGTTGGTAGTAACACTGACGCAGTACAAGAAATGTTTTTTCTATTTATTGTATAATATATTTGTACCTTCCACTAATGCATATGTTCATATATTCAAGGATTTTCTTGTAAGTATTATTTAACATTTAAAATACTTTTCATTAAGTTTAACATAAAAATGACATAATTAAATGGATGACATTTTTTTATTATATTGTTTTATTCCTTTTAAACTGTATTAAAATGTTATCTTATTTTAAAAAAATAATTTAATAAGTATTCAAAGTACAATGCAATTATAAATAAATTAATTATAAATGTGTTGTTTAAAAATGTTAAAAATATTAAAAAAATAATACTTGTGTTAAATTCGTCCACAAATAAAATGATATGTGCACACAAGTGTACCTGATCATACCATTTAACCTAATTAGTTATATTTTAAATATGTTATTATTAATAGTTACATTTTATTATTATAAAATAAATAATTAAAATAATAAACAAATAATATAAATTATTAATAATAAATAAATAAATTTTATTTTTACTCATCTATTTATCTTTTATTCCAAAAATATTCGTTTCTATTATTTTTTCTCTTTTTTATTTATAACTAAAAAAACATAAGAGATAATATATTAAGTGTCTTAACAACTTCAACAATTTTTCTTGCCCTCCATGCAACACATTTACTATATATATATATATATATATATATATATATATATATATATATATATATATATATATAATCTTATTCATTATTTGAGCCAACTTAATTTTATAGTTGTTCTTAATTTTGTCAGTGGTAACTTTGACTGACCTATCATTTTTGTTTAGAAATGCATAGTCACATGTATGTCTCGATCTCAACGTCTTAATTTGTGTTCTGTTCTGTCAACTTCTATTAGGATGTAGAGGTTCAAAGTAAGTAAAGTAAGTTCTTTAGGTAAAAGAAAAAAAACACTGATATATTATTATAAAATTAAAACGTATTTAATTATAAACTTCAAAATAATTTATAATAAAAAATTAAAAATATCTTAATTATATATGAGTACTATAATCTTTTTGAATAAGAGTTTTAAACTTTTTCCTAATAAATAATATGTTTATTTTTAAAAAATATATTCAACTGTCAAAAGAGTCTAAACATATACTTTTATATCTTTCTTTTACTTTTTTTTATTGGTTCTTTTATATTATTATATTACTTAGTTTATTATCGAATTTTAAATTTATTTTATTATTGAATATTATTATTATACATTTATGTACATGTCTGAGATTTGTTTGGCTTTTGTTAGTTTTGTATATTAATATCAACTAAAAAAGTATAACTAATTATATTGTTATTTAATCAATTTCTTTTTTTATCAACGCTTAATTATTTATTCCATAACCTTTCTATTAAATTATCATGTTATATTTCTTATTAAAAAATTGTTCATTTCAAAATTGTTCATCTCTCAGTTGATTAAAATAATAAATTAAAAGTTTTTCATATGAGTATGTATAACTATATATTATATATAAATATATATTATTAAGTTTCTACACTTTAAGATTCTACTTTATTTTTCAATTACAAGATTAATAATTTGATCTTAAAATCATTTTATGTTTTATTTATATTTAACTAATTTTAAAATAATTTGTGCATATTTAAGTAAGAACACTAAAACCTTATAATTTATAAATTAAAATTAAACAATTATCAAAAGACAAAATTATAAAAAGATATAAGGAAACTTGAGTCTGACTTCAAGATAAGATGTTATGACCAATTTTACTTTTTTGACAATTAAATTTTATATTTTAACTTAGTCTCATTTTATATACGTAGTGTTATATATATTACAATTTTTAATTTTATATAAAATATAAAAATGCGTCAACTATAAAATATAAATAAGGCTATTCAAAATTTGAGAAAAATAAAAAATAGTTGAGGTTTTAATAGCTATGAATAAATTTATAAAAACAAAAAAAATGAATTAGAAAATACTAATAAGTGTTTTTTAAGTGAACATGATAAAAGTATAGATATAGGTGAAAACAATATTAAAGGAGTAGACAACCAATATGATAATTTTGATTCTCAAACTTCTAACAATAAACGAGGAAATTATAAGACTAAATGATTTTACTATTAAAAATATATATGATCAAAGTAAATAAAAGAATATTAATATAAAACTGAGAGATCTATTACTAAAGAAAATTAGAATAACTGATATAAATTATTTTATTAATTTAAAATAAAAACATTTAAAAGAATGTCTTTTTAAGGATTTGTTTGGTTAGGGAAGTGTATTTGATGGAATGAATTTGAGTGGATTGTGTGTGGATGGTAGGGTTCTTTGGATTAATGGATAGATGGTAAGATTTGAAGGGATTTGAGGGGAATGATTATGAAAGTTTGGGAATGATTTGATACATGCTATAGATTTGTTTTAATTTTTGTAGTTGATATATTTCTGAAATTACTAATTGACCCTTGTAAAATAAGATGATAAAAAATTAAAATGAATTGAATTAAATTGATTTTAATATAAAAGATATAGAAACTAAATCAACTTAACTAGATATTTTTCAATAAGTTGATAATGATTTTATCTAACCCAACCCGTGAACATCCTTACTTTTGTATTTTAATAATTTGATATTTAAAAGAAATAAAATTATTTTTAAGATAAATAAAAAATATTTTAAATAACATCTTCTACCTTCTATTTCGTCATAAATATTAAATCAAATAAGAAGACAAAAATATATGTTTTCCTAATTTTCTTCAATTAAACATTGAGTAAACATGTTTTAGTGAATGAAAAAAAGAAGAAGAATAAATAAAAGACAACATAACATGTATAATATACTTTTATTATTTCTTTTATAAAGTAAACAACTTTTATTTATTTAATTATTTTAAGTCAATAATATAATTATGAATGGATAGATTATATTGAGTATGGGTAGATTGAAGGGAGATTAATTATATTATAACTGTTTTGAAAAAAAAAAGGAAAATACCATGAATGATAAAAATATATAATTATTGAAATTAATTATTTGAAGAACTATGATTCAATTAGAAGAGGTATAAATCAGTTTAATTTTCATATAATATATATACACACACACACACACACACACACACACATATATATATATATATATATATATATATATATATATATATATATATATTGTTACAATAAGTATACATTAATGCTAATAATTGCAAAGGAATCTCACAGGCTACACAAAGCTGCACCTATCAGCATGTTACAGTGCACATGACAAACCCTAAACCCACTTAAAGGAGTATTTCTTAATTTTCAAAATTATGACCTTCTTATAAGGGTATTTCTTAATTTTCATCTTATTTATGAAGGTTATTTCGTAATTTTCCATTTACATTACTTCAAATCTTTTCACATGATGATAAAAGATGTCATCTTACAAATTCTTCTTAATTCATCCTCTCAAGTCAACCAAACAGAATCCATCTACCACAATCCATCATCTTCTACAATAAATCTACCCAAATTGGTTTAACAAAAAAGATACTAAAAGAAGACATAAAGAAGGGAAATAACCGGTGCTTAAAAAGAGTTAGTAGTCTTTTTTCTTAAAAAAAATAAAATAGAATATGTTTTTCAAGAAAAAATTGATAATCTTGTTATAAAAGCAAAAACTGAATAAATGATTTTTTTAAAATATTTTTCTTTCGAAATATTCAGATACCATTTATTTATTTTTAAAATTAAATTTTAGATTTTAATGTGTTTTTATTTATGTTTAAAACTAAATTCTATATTTTAATGTGTTTTTATTTTAGAGTTATTTTATAGGATATTAGATCGTGATTTAGTAGTAAATCTGATGCAATGTAAAAAGTGTTTTTATAATTATAATATATCTTTATCTCACACTAATGCACCTTGTTCATGTTTTATAGGTGATGGTAATCTAAAAAAAATCATGTCACAGTGATATGCATCAAAATTTATAGAAGTTATTCATCTAATAAATTGATTGTCAAAGTTTCTTGTAATTTTTTGAGGACTTTAGAAATTCCGCTAAAATATATTATAAGTATAAGTCCTGTTAATTATGTTGATAGTAACCCACCTAATGTAGGAAATGTTTTATCCCTTAAAATTTGTTCCTTCCCAACTTAATGTTATAAAGTGAAGTTATATCTGATACTCACTCAAAAGAAATTTACTTAAATTTATTCTATCCATTCTTAATTTAGTAATATCATAATGCATGACAGTTTTGCATAAGAGAAAGAACATTAAATAATAATAATAATTTATTTTTTCTTATGATCTTCCTAAAAGACTTTGTCATTCCTCTGTATAAGTATGTTAAATAATAATAACAAAAAATACATACATTATTCATTTAGTTTTGGTTATTTATGTTTCATAATTTATTTTTTCTTATGATCTTCCTAAAAGACTTTGTCATTCCTCTGTATAAGGATGTTAAATAATAATAATAAAAAATACATACATTATTCATTTAGTTTTGGTTATTTATATTTCATATATTCAAGTATTTTCTTATAACTCTTATTTAACATTTAAAATATTTTTCATTAAATTTAACATAAAAATTACATAATTAAATAAATGACATTTTTTTTATTATATTAAAATGTTAAATTATTATTGTCACAGTGATCTGCATCAAAATTTATTAGAAGTTATTCATTTAACCTATCAGAATAAATTCATTGTCAACTTAGATAAAAAAAATACTTTATTGTAATTTTGTTTAGAAATTCCGTGCGGATATATTCTAACTACTGTGGATCATGTTGGTAGTAACACTGACGCAGTACAAGAAATGTTTTTTTTCTATTTATTGTATAATATATTTGTATCTTCCACTAATGCATATGTTCATATATTCAAGGATTTTCTTGTAAGTCTTATTTAACATTTAAAATACTTTTCATTAAGTTTAACATAAAAATGACATAATTAAATGAATGACTTTTTTATTATATTGTTTTCTTCCTTTTAAACTGTATTAAAATGTTATCTTATTTTAAAAAAATAATTTAATAAGTATTCAAAGTACAATGCAATAATAAATAAATAAATTATAAATTTTGTTGTTTAAAAATATTAAAAGATATTCAAAAAATAATACTTGTGTTAAATTTGTCCACAAATAAAATGATATGTGCACACAAGTGTACCGATCATACCATTTAACCTAATTAGTTATATTTTAAATATGTTATTATTAATAGTTACATTTTATTATTATAAAATAAATAATTAAAATAATAAATAAATAATATAAATTATTATTAGTAAATAAATAAGTTTTATTTTTTACTCATTTATTTATCTTTTAACAGAAAAATATTCGTTTCTATTATTTTTTCTTTTTCTTTTTTAATTTATAACTAAAAAAAACATAAGAGATAATTTATTAAGTGTTTTAACAACTTCAACCATTTTTCTTGCCCTGCATGCAACACACTTATTCCCACCCTGCTATATATATGATTTTATTCATTATTTAAGCCAACTTAATTTTATAATTGTTCTTCATTTTGTCAGTTGTAAGTTTGACTAACCTTGCATTTTGTGTTTAGAAATGCATAGTCACATGTATGTCTCGATTTGAACTTTTCAATTTGTGTTCTGTCAACTTCTATTAGGATGATTAGAGGTTTAAAAGTAAGTCAAATAAGTTATTTAAGTAAAAAAAATTAACATTAATATATTATTATAAATTTAAAAAATATTTAATTTTAAAAGTAATTTATAATAAAAAATTAAAAATATCTTACTTATATATTAGTACTATAAAATTTTTTATGAATAAAAGTTTTAAAAATTTTCCCTAATAAATAATATTTTTATTTTTAGAAAATATATTTAACTGTCAAAATAGTCTTAAACGTCTTGTTTTTTCATATTATTATATTCCTTCAATTTAAATGATTGATTATCATTAGTTTATTATCTATTTTTAAATTTATTTTATTATTCAATATTATTATTTTTATTATTATGCATTTATACGTTTATTTTTGTTTAGAGGCTTTGGAGAAGTAGATTCAAATTTGTTTTAGCTTTCATTCATTTTTTATTCATCAACATCAGGTCGGAATATAAAAAATGCTTAATTATTTGTTAAAGTATCATGTTATATTTTTTATTAAAAAAATTGTTAATTTAAATGTTTGAAACCTAACAAAATAATTTTTTTAGTTTATTAACATAACAAATTAACAAGTTTTCTATCTAACTATACAAGTATATATTATTAAACTTCTACACTTTTAAGGAATGTACCTTAATTATTAATTGTAAAATTAATGAATTGATCTAAAAATTATTTTATTATTTTATTTATTGTTTAACTAATTTTAAAATAATTTATTTTATTTTTTATTTGTTGTTTAATTAATTTTAAAATAATTAATTTTATTTTTTATTTATTGTTTAATTAGTTTCAAAATAATTTGTAAAGATTAAAGAAAAGAATACTAAAAATTTAGAATTTATCAATTAAATTTAAATACTTACCAAATGATAAAACTATAAAAAAAGATAAGAAAACTGAGACTTTAAGATAAAATATTAGGATCAAATTTATTTTTTTATAATTAAATCTTATTTTTTAACTTAATTTCATTTTATATATTTGGTGTTATATATTGTAATTTTAATTTCATATAAAAGTATATAAATATGTTCAATAAAAAATATATATCAGGCTATTTAAAACTTCAAAAAATAAGAAGATTTGAGTTTTTTAACTATGAATAAATTTATAAAAATAACAAAAAAAATAAATTAAAAAATATAAATGAGTATTTTTTTGAGTAAATAAGATAACTATATACATAGTGCAAACAACAATAGAAAAATAATCAACTAACAAGTAACAAAGAAAAAATTATAAGACTAAATAATTTTATTATTCAAAATATATGATTCAAATCAATAAAAAAATATCAATATAAAATTAAGAATTGTATTAGTAGAAAAGAACTTTTTTAATAAATGATATAAATTATTTTATTAATTTAAAAAATATTTTACTTTTAACTTATTTTAGATCTTCTAAAATCTTTAACGGCCAATTACTTCTACCATTCTAAACAACCTTGCTTACACTTCTTTATCATCATGTTTGAGCATAATATTATTACCATTTAGAAGTGCATGTTTTATTATATCTGAAATCTTTAGGAAATGCAAAATTCATCATGAGTTTGAATTCAAAATCTTTCACATATGTATTATCTTTTAAACCATGAAAATATAATTTGTACATGTTCTATTTTGCAGTTCCTTACCATCATCTTCATAACAGGAATATCCATCACTCATTTCGGCCGAATCATTTTTTCTTTTTTTCCCCACTTAACTTCAGTAAACCCATCATCCTCTCTATCTATCACTCATTTCGGCCAGACATTTTTTATTTTTTTCCCAACTTAACTTCATTATTGTATAATTTTCACATTCTTCTAACTCTTCACGTTTCATAGTAGCACAATAAACAAAGACCTTCATAGCCATGACTCACAACAGAATCAACTAATTTGGTTATTATGTTCTACTAAACCCTTCAAACCACTGAAGTCTAAAGTCATTTACCCACTATACCACCTTGTTGTGTCTATATTTTGAGTGAAGTAATATTTTCACCAATACATTTCATCCCATACTCATGCGCTAATTTCCTCCCAGAGTGAACTAGCAGTGTCAAACATGTTTCTATAAAAGCCTGGAACAAAGAAAAAATGAAACCAAAGAAGATAACCAGTAAAACAATATAAATAAGAACCATAATGAAGCCGACTACAGAGTACGAAGTTATTTATGTTTATGAACTCATTGCTTTATTATCATATCAACTTTATATGTAGATAAAACAGTAACTGTAACCATGTGTCAATTGCAACATTTCCATTTTAAATAATAAAACAATGACCAGTGTAAATAGTCAGTGCCGCACAGACGTTAAGTACAATAATAAATGTTTCGAACAAATGAACAATAATTATCGCGTATAGAGTATATATACAAAAATACCAGAAACAAAACATTTGACTAGAGTTCCAATCAGCTACTTCAGTCGTTATCCAAGCATGAAATTAGAGCTCATGGATGAATACAATTTAAATCCATTAAACAGAATGGACAGAAATCCAGATCCCAAAATTTCTGAGGTACAATCCAAGTTTTAAAACTAGAACACTGTCACAATATAATGTCACAAAAAAGGAAAAATAAAGCCAAAATTGCCTTTACTCAAACAATACGTGTATCCTATACACACACATCACGAGACGTCTCAAAGTATTTCAGCACTCTTCCTGTTGCAAAGCCAACCAAGGAAACCAATAGCGAAGTTCTTCCCTTTATATATATAGTCAGTTTGTGTGCAGAGCAAGGGGCAAGACATGTCATCCCAACAGTAGAATCATAAAAAATGGCCGTTCTTTTAATCAACTTTCTCATCCAAACTTGCCCTTTCTGGTACTTCCCCAATCTCAGAGCTAGAAGCACTTCCAGGACTACTGCCTATTATTATACTCTCGGCTGCAGAAGCCCTAATATTCTTAACTGCATCAGTGGCACTATTGTCTGTTTTTGGAGTCCCCGTGTTTGGAGAAGTAAGACTGGATATACGGTCATCCAATTGCTTCGGTTTGTTTAAGGCATGACAGTGTGGGCAGTAGTATGTGATAAATGGGAAATCCTCCTTCCGAGCTAGACCTGAAAGAGAATAAGTAGATAAAAGTACACATTAACATATCTAATGCAAAAGGACATGAGCAAAAAAATCAAATATAGCTCGCTTACCATTATGCATATAGCAGTTACCACATATGAGAGCATAAGACTGTGCTGGATCCTCACCCACAAGCAAAGCTGCAATTCGTGCAATCCATCCACCATCTTGTGTGTTTGAACTTTGAGGTTGGTGATGTTCAACAACAACAGGCTGATTGTCGTCAAAAGTCTGAGTTTGATAAGTTCCCCCAAGACCAACTTGTTCATCACCAGGATTTTGTGTGTCTGCCCTTGGACTAGTGCATCTAGATTGAACTTGTTTCCGATTTCGAAGTCCAGAGGACTGCATAAGTTCAACATCATTGCTCTTCCCTATTGGAGCACGGGAACTGGGTTCATCTTCCAGATACACTCTCATACCAGAATCTGCACCCAACTTAGATGCTAAAACAGTTGCAGCAGCTGCTTTTGCAGCTGGGTCTGGATCATACCTCTGAATAGATCAATACACAATAATATTAACACACACAAACGGATAGCATCAAAAGCTTCTCTTCAATAATGCACTTTAGAGTATACACATTGGCATAGCAGCTTAAATCAATTAAATAAATGAACCTTGATTACAGCAGTCACATGACTTTATTCATGTGCTGACATTATTGATTCTTTAAGAAAATAGAAGCATGGGTGTTGAATGTCATGGATAAAAAAATATTCAACTTAACTGATGATTAGGAGCTATGTCATCAAATTTGATAGGTTTCTGAAATTTGAAATATTGTGCTAATGAACCCCACCAGACTACAAACCCAAAGTTATTTTGTCCACTCCCGATTCATAAAATGAAAGAAATATGATATTGAACCATGTAACAAGCCTTGCGTCAAACAATCACCTGAATGAGCTGTTGTGTAGTGTAATAATTTGTCTTTTCTTTGAGCTCATCAATTTTTTCTTGTCTTTCAGCTCGAAGCCTTTCAAGAATTTTCTGGTCCCTGTGATCACCTATAAAACCAGACGTTATAAATTAAAATTCGAACATACGGGAATGTTATTTTCAGCTGGCATATGAATTATAAAATTTCGAGCACTAGTTGTGTGTGAAAAACTGTGCTATTAAATTGGAATCCAATAGTAAAATCATTAGATTTGTGAAGAATAGCTATCATAACTAATTATTACCAGTGAGAAATTACTTATTAGTATCAAATGCTGCTCCATCATGCATCTTTCTTTAGACAAAAGTTTCATTAGAACCGTTTGAACATGATTACACGAACTGCAGGAACTTCTAACGAACTTTAAATACTACTCTGTTCAGTATTTGCATGGAGCTATGAATACTACAGCATGAAGAATATAAGACATTCTTTCATAAAAAGCATTCACGTAGGAAGTACTAAACTACAGACTTTTAGACTGGCTCTATCAATTATTGAAGGCATTGCTCACAGAAGGCATTGCAAATTAAGTAACACTTAGCACTCAATCACGGTTGAATACACAAAACTTTGATGGCTAAATATAGATAAATGTGACCAGCTTCTGCAAGATAACTTGTTAATTGTAAAGCTTAAAATACTTACACATCCTTGTGAAGCTTATAAATGCTGTGTAGGCAGCAGATGCCAGTGCAGGCAAAAGAAACATTGGCAAAACACGGATTGCCCTCATTTTCCAATTCATATCAATTGATCTTGTTGTCATAATGGCATAAACTACAGCAACAACCTGAAAGTTTAAACTATTTTAAGCAAAGTTCCATCTGTTTAATTACCATATAAAGAAAAAAACGAAGTGACAGGATAAGACCAGAAGATCAACTTATTGAGAAAAGAGAAACTAATTAATTAACCACTTAGTTCCCTAATTAGTAAAAATGAATAACCACTCTGATTAATCATTCACTCCCTATCTATGTAAAAGTGTAAGTAACTGCCTCTTATGGTAGAGAAGTTTACGATATAAGGTTTAATCATTTATTTGGTTCCTACAGTTACATAAACAATATCTTTTAGTACATATACTTAAATCACCCCCTTTTAACTCCTTAACATATCATTTTTAATCTCAAGAAAGATTAAAACGATGAAAGTAAGACTAAAGAATTAAAAATGGCACGTAATAGGACTATAAAGAAAGTTTTTATATAATTATAAAGACCAAATGAGAAATTAAACTTTAATATAATATCAAGTTGACGGTAGAGAAGTTATAGATTTTAATTCCTCTAAATATTCGCATTGGCAAAGGAACAACTGAAGGTTTTATCATCATCCATGTTTAAACGACAAAATATGATAAACTAAAAAACGCATATCAATCTCACTATAAAACGTAGAGAAGCAACCAGGTACGCATCATTGATCGAAACCACACAATGCTGAATGCGAAGAAAAACACAAACAACAATAACCACACCTCGAATATGACAGAAAACACAATAAGATGGCGGGAAATTCTCCTCCAGGATCGTGATCTCCTGTTCATCCTAGTCATAACCTGAGCCTCCTCTTTAGAAATGTACTGGAGTCTTTTCTCAAAATCATCACCGTGTAACCTAAATATCCCGTTCCAAATTCGAGACAAAAAGCCTCTGCGCTTCTTCTTCACGCTCCCGGAAGGGCTCGTACCACCGTTCTCTTTCTTCTCACCTTCATCAATCACTTTATCATTCGCCATCCCCTGCCAAAAAAAAAAAAAAACGATTCAATTCGCTCCAACAATTCAGCAAGTAACCGTATCAATGAATTGATCGATGTTTTCGCAGAATCGGATCAACGAAGGAGGAATCTGAATTGGAGAAACATACCTGCTTCTCTTGATGATCTTAATCACGTTATTCGTTCGGATCTCGCTATTGCGATTGAGGGAGAATTTGAGGAGCTGTGTTTCGCTAATTTGCGCGCACGACGTGAACACGAAGGTGGTTGCAATCTATTGGAACGGAAACGAATACTTGGAGGCTACTCAATCATTCAATTACCGTAGCGACTTTTCGAATTCCCTACGTGTAAGAATTGGGGAACCATGAGAGGTGAGGTTTCTGAATTCGTAGGAATGAAAACAGAGGAAACGAAAGCTTAATGATTGGGGTAACGTGAAAATGGTGTTATCGAAAAAGAAAACAGAAAAAAGAAAAAATATATATTATATATATGTAATAATTTTGATGAAGGCCGACCAAGGACGCAAACTTTGACGGAAACTCTAACTAACAGAATTTGTTAAAAAAAGATGGCTTTCTTTCGGTTTTAATTTGAGAAGCTTCATGCAAACTCTTGAATACTTTTAGAGAAATTGATCTGACGTAGTCTGAATAGTTTTCTAATATATTATTTTTTAGAGTTAAAATAGTCAATCAAAAAATTAATAAAGATTTTTTAAGTTAATGTTTTCATACACTGATCAAGAGCCATTAATTAGTAATAACATAATTAAAAAAAAAACTTTTTAAGTTGTTAGATATTATCTCTTTCCAAGTAAGTGGTACTACATCGTTTTTTTTTTTTATGAAAAAGACACTTTAAAAAGACTAAAAAGACTTTATTTGGAACGAAAAGAGTATAAAATTTTGCAAATTTATCATGAGGGTTTGTAATTGGATAACGGTGGAAAACAACTATACATTATCATTACCTAGTTTTTTTTTTCCATTAAATGAAGTTTATTAAAAAAAAATTCTTAGTTAATTTTAAATTTTGTATAATTTTACTATTTATATTTGTAATGCAATAAATAATAATATTAAATTAGACAAAGAGTCAGGAAATAACTCTAACCTATCATCTATTATATTATAATAAGAAGTTGTATCTTATAAATATTTAAAATAATTATACTTTAATT
>Ga0209700_101959_pt1 | contig 42706 bp, 22 predicted proteins | sample SiratroredBW_FD_187528 | JGI IMG/M metagenome (GOLD analysis project Ga0209700, IMG submission 187528) | Root nodule microbial communities of legume samples collected from California, USA - Siratro red BW (SPAdes) (version 2) | ecosystem: Host-associated > Plants > Roots > Nodule | place: USA... | reverse complement strand
TTTATATATTTTCTATGTTTTTATATTTTATATTTTATTTTTTTTTATTTTTATTTTTTAAATTATATATATATATATATATATATATATATATATAATTTATTTTTTAGTTTGAAAAATTTTATATTTTTATATAATTTTAACTTTAGAGAACTCTTTTTAATTTTTTTTATAAGAATTAAAATTAAACTAAACAGATACAGCTATGGCTATAAAGATGCGGATATGAGAGTCACAGTGGTAGCACCAGCAGTGATCGGAGAGGATTAATGTTGTTGTTTTCTTTTTCTTTTTTATTCTACTTTATTTTTATGGGTTTTGGTTAGTATGTTATTTGTTATCTATACTAAAGAAGGAGTGTGACAGTATAGCTGGAAGTATTCTTCGTATCAAAAGACAACAATGAAGATACAAGCAAAGGCAGAATGACATGTGTCTATGGATAACAGGGGTTCCAGAGCTACATAAAATCACAGCACAACAAACATGTTTTATAACACAAAGTAGATTCGGACACTAAACACTAAAACATATTAAAAACCTACTTGATATTAATACTATATTTACAAAACATCAAGTCATAGAAAACATACCTATTTCTTCTTAAGCTAGCAATGAATGACAAAATGGTCCAGTCTTTTTCGGTACCAAAGCCAATAGTAAAGCGTGACCGTGTTTCTCTTCAACTCTCTGGGCTCTTTCTCTCTTTGTATGTGCAATTTTATGAAGTTTTGAACATCCCCAAAAGTTCTCAAAAAAAAAAAAAAATCCCCTTTACGTGCATGTGAGTGTTTATATTGATGTGTGTGATTTTTATAAATTCGAAACAAAATTCTGTCTTAAAATGATAAAATTAAACTCTTTTAATTGTAATAACTCTGAAAACAAAAAAAGATCAAAATATACCAAAAGAACTTTAAATTCTGAAATAAATCAAATACACAATAAAAAAAACTTAAATTGAAATTAATTTGAAAATTAAAAATCAGGAAAAATTCAAATAACTAAAAATCATAACTTTCTCAATTAAGTTACAAACAAGTTACATCTTTTTTTTTTTTATTTGCAATGTTAATTGCTCCCCTTCCCTATGTCAATCAATTTCTTCCTCTCCTTTTCATTTTCTTTCACTTCACTACCGTTGACTTCTTCTATTTTTTATTATTTTAAATGTTAGTTCTTAACCTTTTTTTTTCTTTATTTCTAAACTTTTTTTTTTATTTAACATTAGTAATTATTTTTTTTTCCTTTTTTACGTTAGCCTTTAAAACATCTTTTTTTTAATTTCTTTTTCCTTTTTTTACTTAAAACCCTTTCTTCTTTTTTGCTTTTTACTTTAGATTTATTTTCTTTAGTTTTTTTCTTTTTTTTAAAAAAAGAACATTCTCTTTTTTTATTCAACTTTTTCATTACTTAAAGTCTTGTTTATTTTTTTACTATATATTCCACCATTTTTTATTATTTCTCTTTTTATTATTATTATTATTATTATTATTATTATTATTATTATTATTATTTCTATTATTTGATTCTTATTATGCACACATTTTTTATTATTATATTTGTTATTATTTTTTATTTTTTTATTTCAAAATCCAAATTAAACAAATATTTTTTCTTTTTGATATCGATTGGATGAGTGTTGACATAGTCTTGCTTAGGCTGACTCTCTCATTGCCCTTGATCTTTCTAAAAATCATGACTAATGCAAGTGGATCAACACACACGCACCTAAGACTTTAACACAAATTCTTCAAAACTACTTCATCACTTAACTTCAAATATTCTTTAGTGCCAACAAACTTTAATTCCTCTACCTCAACAAGTGAGCGCGGATGAGTTCAAATTGAGAGAGAAAATTGAAAAAAGAAAAGATTAAAAGTAAGGGGAAACAAAAAAATAGTAAGAGTTAGATATCATCCCTAAGAAAGAAAAAATTAAGAGAGTGTGCATGCTTCTTAACTCTTCTTCTCAAAAAGGTAAAAAATTTAATTCTTTTGAAAAATTTCAGAAACTTCACTTTGAGGAGTCATTCCGTTGCACGAGACAGTGACAACAAAGTGAACAAAAATATATTCTTCATCATTCTAATAAAATTTCTTTCAAAAATAAAAATAAAGAGGCATTCTTTCTTTAATCTTCTCTATTTTGCAATAAAATTCATTCCACTTTTGTGTTTTATTTCATATGGATGGATATTTGGTCTTGGCATAAAACAATAAAGTCAACAAATGGAGTATGCAGTCTTTGTAAGGTAAAATTTGAGGATATATCTTCTCAAGAGGAAGGGTTGATGCAAATCCATCTCCAAAACTACAGAAAATAATAAAGAGGTCACTGAGCTAGAGGTTCGATAAAGACCATAACAAGAGATTGGGCCATTGGGCTTGATTAGGCCTCGACTATGACATTTGAGCTCAAGTTTGACTTTGAGGAATATCACTTTAGAAGATATTGGAGCATCAAGATTACAAGACCTCTACTTGTAGAAGTTGTAAAATAGTATAATAGGATTTTTCTGGGCCTTGTATTTTGGGAAAAGTAGTGTAGGATTTATTTTGGGCCTAATAATTTGGCCAAGCTTTGATGGCGCCACTGAGGGTAAAAGCCCCAACTTGGTTGCCACTCCTTCATGTAATTAGTTCCTAGGACACTTGTCCTCCTCCCATTGGAGAGGAGTTAGTAGCTTGGCTTGTAAGCTACCTTTGCCACATGACATTCTCCCAATGGAGAGGATTCTCTCCACTCATAGCTTACCACTTGTCAAGTTCCTCCTTGAGAGTTTTAGAGAAACTTGCAAGACAAGTTAGGGTTAGGGTTAATAATATTTTGACATATAAATAGAGATGCTTTCTAGAAGTAAAAGTTGTTTAGGAATGAGTAGTTAAATGTCGACCAAATTAAGCTTCTTCAACTTTGTGTTGAACTATCTATAGAGTAGTCTTCTACAAGATCTCTTCTTTACTTTCTCCTATTGTGTTGGTCTAACCTCACCTAAGTTTTCCATTGATTTTCCATCTCATAACACCTTCAATCTACACTTTAACTCACTATTTTCATTGCATCCATTCCAATCAACAAGAAAAACATTAAACATTCAAGAAAGAAGAACAATGACGCATGCAATTGAAGTAGGAATTGCATGACTTGATAAAAGTATAGTAGAATGGCCATGAATCTCTGCCATGCACAATTCCATAGTCAAAAACAAAGTGAAAGTTGAAGTGAAATCCAGAGGGGAAAGAACTACTTAAACGAAATGCAGTTTAAAAAAAAAATCATGGATAATAAATTATTCATACCCCATAATCAATTATCCATGTAATTTTTGAACTAAATAACTTCGCTCACTTACCAATTATATCTTACCACCTATGGCATCCACCAACAAACCTTTGTCTTGACCTCCACCTGCACCACACCGACCAACTAAAGTTCTTTTCACACCACAACAACCAAAACTCTCAAGGCACGTCAACCATACACTAGTAGAAAAATGATCTTCAAAGTCAGTTATGAGAGCCCCTTTGTAAAACAAGTTCAGGTTGAGTTCAAGAAGGGGAGGTGAATTGAACTTAGAAAAATTTCACAAACAATTATCAATTTTTTAATCTGGATTAAAAATTCTTTATCAAAACTATTGAAAAGAATGATTATATGGATTATACAGTAAATGCTCAATATATTCTAGAGCAGAAACAAACAATTGTAATACTTCATAGTACTGAAAATAGCAACAACACAGTTTACTAGAATTACAAAAACAATTAGATGACCACAGTACACCTAAATAAATAGAAACTACAATAGACTATAATAAGAGAATAGATCAGATCAATCTTCAGACAATCAATCAACAAAAAATTATCAAATACTGAAGTAGAAGCAGTTTATTGATTCAAAAATGTATATCAGACTAATGCTATATAATCAGATAAATAGTAATCACGATGAACTGCAGATCAAACTCACAACACTACAATCCAGATTAATAAACAGATCAAGAAATAACTATTATCTCAAGAAAACAAATTTCCAGATGTTCAATCTATTAAACAGTGATATCAAAAAGTAATAAGAATTTCAAGATTGTCAATAACAAATTCAGTCAATTATACAGATGAAATAACAGTTTCAGAAAAACTTAGAAATACCAGCATAGCGATGAACAATCAATTTTGCGCGAAGAACAATTAATTGTACAAGCAAGAACTGGAACAAGAAGTGTTCAAGAAGAGAGAAGAAAGATCAAGAACATAAGATTTTATCCTGGTTCACCCTTCCTCAAGGGCTACGTCTAGTCCTTTGCCAACCAACAAAGATTTTCTCCAAAAAGATCACAACAGATCCGTTTTACACAATACAATTCTTGTTACCTGCAAGCAACCACTACTCCCAACAGCAAACAACATACTGAACTCTACAACAGTTGTCTAACCAATGCAGAACCTACTGCACTAAACAAGTTACAATTACACACCCTATGTAATATGTAACAACAACCTCACAAGAAAACTCAAAGAATAGAGCAATCTCAATAGTGATTATACTCAAACAGATTACAATGGTATTAAGAACAGAGTAGAAACACTTAGCTCTGTATAACATCACTGTTACACATATTCACAATCAAAGTGATGCTCCAAGATTTGTGTTCTTGAAAGGAAGAATGGATTATCAAAAGATCTCTAGGTGTTTAGCGCTTTTTCTCCCTCAGAAAGTTTCACAAAATTTGCTTGGAATGAATTCTATTATTGAAAATCACATGCCTCTCCTTTATATAGGCAAACTGTTTTAAATCTGTTGAAACTTCAATCAATTGAATTTCTCCGTGACAACTTTATTAAGTCCAGAATAAAACCAGTTTATTAATTTTCCTTCTAAAACACTTTTATTAGAAAAACTTTTATTAATTTGATTAACCAAGAGTAACTTTGGAGCTTACTTTGAATTATGAAACATCCAACATATGATTTTATATCAAGATCAAAACTCACACACTAAAGCCTAATTCTAAGACCAAAATCTTCATCAAACTTCATGCTTCTCTTTGTAGTCCTCTTGATTCTTTAGACTTCATTCACTTGTTGATTTCATCAAATCCTCTAGCAACTCTTGGTGCTAACACCCTCAACGTCGGTTTTGGAATCGACGTTGACCAAGGCGACGTTGAAAGTTTTCAAACATAACGTTGGTTTCCCAACCGACGTCGTGTATTTAACCACCACGTCAGTTTAAACCAAACACTGACGTCAAAGACCCATTTCAAAAGTAGTTTATAGGACTGCTGAAGAGGCAACACCACATCGGTTATTTGGCCACAACCGATGTGGTATTTGTTCCACATTCAAAATTGAAATGTAGACACCACGTCGATTTTGGCCATAACCGACGTGGTGTAATAGAGCACCACATCAGTTGTGTCCCAAGAACCGACGTGGTGATTCATCTTGTAATTATTTTACATGGAACACCACGTCGGTTATGGTCAAAACCGGCGTGATGCACCCTTTAAAATGTCGATTTTGGCCATAACCTTCGTGGTGTATGTGTTTTTTTTTAAATATACAGAACGAATTATCTATTAGCCCCTTGCATAACAATTCAAAAACCAACAACCAGAATACATTTCAGAATTCAATTATCATATTACAATTAAAGACAATACATACGTAATTAAATATTTACACTAATCTACATAAATACAATATTTACACTTCTAATATACTCTAATCTACACTAATCTACAAAGTACTTTTAAGTTGCAAAAAATATCTTGCTCATTCCCTTTGAAGATCTTGTATTGTTTCCTTATCCAATGGCTCTGGGTATTGAAAACCCTAAAATAAATGTACATCTGTTATGGAGCAGTAAAACTTGAAAAACATTTGACATATCTACAAACTTAAGACATGTTCTTACTTGCTCCTAAGAATCGGTGGTACCAGCTCGTGCTATGGTTCTCATCAAGTGCATGATGTAATATCCACATTACCAACCTCCTTGTTGCTTATTGCACTTTCATTAAAGTTGAATCATCAAATAATTGAATGCTAATTTTAATAAACTTACTTTAGAATGAAATTTAGAGTTAAATACCTTAGGATATATCTAATCGAGGTTTTGAGATGTGGATGTAGATCTTCTTCCAAGAACATTACACACATTCATTGTATTAAAATCCAAGATGTTTAGTAAATTGCATATTATAAAAAAAAGAGTGATATATATTATTTAAAGTTAATTAAATGATACCTTTGTACTATTTGTTTCATATCTGTAGATGCCTTCAGATGCAAAGAACAAAACCAAACAACTGTGTTGTCTGCGGGACACACAATCATCAGTTGCCAATGGGACCTGAAATAACAACATTATAAAATATCATATTGTCAACATTACTCAAGATCAAAATATAAATATTTTAAACTTACGCATGGATAATAGGGGCAAAGTAAATTCTCTTTCTAGATTCGAAAATCCATCTTTGAATATATTGTTGAGTGTCAATCTTTTTATTTCCAGACCTCTGTAAACTTTGTGGCTCAAGAAAACCATAAATATCGAGATTCCCTGAGCTATAAACTAAATTATTTACATACATGCATTGTTAAAATCAATATTAGTAATAGTTGTTGAAAATCAATATTAGTAATATTAGTCATTATTAAAGGTATACTTACATCACCCATAGCTGAATTATTGTAATGTTTAACATCTGGTTACCCTGAATAAGCTCCAAGATGTCTTGCATAGATATATACAATGGGGCACCGTCCACCCCAAAGATGGATGCATCCCAAGGAATTTGAAGAGGATTATTAAATAACTTGTAGCACACGAGTCAACTCCTGAAGTGGATTCACTTCTGACTCAAGTAGTGGAGACCTAGGACTTAAATCATCAGCTGGTGATTATCTTTCTTCCCACGGTCCTGTAACACATAAACAAATGTATCAATTCAAATAACATTAAGTGTGAATTTAAATAAGATTAAGACAAATCATAATACTTGAGGCCTTTTAGAAATGGCTTGTAGGAGATTTGTAGGCCATGCAATAAATGTACTAGGTGTCTCTCCCACAAGTCTAACCTTTGATGTGGGCACAAGCACCTCGACATATGTTTGTTTAACTTCTTTGACAACTATCCGAAAAAAATCATCTCCATGTGGAATTGTATGGAGCGTCGAAGATCCGACAAACACTTTCTCAATCTCCACCAATCGAGGACGATCTCCAACAAATAATTTACACCTATATGAGGTGTCAGTGTTGGTGTCTTCCTCGTTGTCTTTAGCAGCACAACTCCACTTTGTGTTAGTTCTCCAACGTGTAGATAGAACTACTCCTTCCTATAGAGGAGTGTGTTGCTGTGATATGCCCATAGATTCAAACTTCTCCTCAAATTCTAATCTTAATTCATGTCTCAACTCATCTGTTAACTGATCTCGAACATTTTTTTGTATTTGAGATGTCAATTTTTCTTCTATTTGAGACGTTAATTCATCTTAAGTTGAGATATCTGATCCATTATATTTGAAGATTGAGATGAGCTAGAACGTGGAGCAGAACCAAAATATTGTCTCACAACCACACCATATCCAACAATTCGTACACGACCGAGGTGTTCCTCGGTGCCTAGAGTAGCAGTCAATATATCTTGACTTCCTTGAATGACAAAATTGTCGTGGGAGCTCTGCTCCACCAGAGAGTCTTGTAAAAACTAATACAATATGTCAACATTGTATAATAATAAGACATTAGATATGATGAGTAAATTGTTATTAACTTACAATGCGCTGGGCAATCTCAAGTGCTTGTGGTGATGTCATCTGCCCTCTAGGTTTAGTTCTAGCCAACTTCCATTTCTATGTCGACTAAGAGAGGATGAAGGAGAAATGACATCATTTGAAGATGATGTTTCTTTTAATATTTTTAGTCTCTCCTCCATTATATTCTTTCTAATAACTCATACCCCCCCTCCCCGAGACAACTGGTGGGGGTGACATTCCTGTGCTAAATGTCTTGGGCTTTCTTCCTCTTCTCCTATACAATAAATAAATAACTTTGATAACGGAAATTTTATTTTAAATCAAATTCAAATTAGTTTTAATTTTCGTGCACTGCATTGATGTGTATTTAATAGAATTGAATGTTGCAGATTTCAAATTGAATGCATATAAAGTGCTTAAAGATCATTCACTCACGGTAGATGATACAATTATTTAAAATTAAGACGTAATTGATTGATTAATTATAATAATTATTATCTTGTTAACGATATAAAATAATTCTCTAGAGAAAAGTTTCATAAAAACTTGAATATATACTCTTTGAAGTCTTTAATTACTATATTTATTGCTCATTCAAATTTAAATTATAATTGAAATATGCTATTTAAAAATTGAATGTAGCATTCAACGATTAATGTGTTATTAAATTGTAAGTTTTTAAAATTTGGTGAGATGCATGGATTTCTCTAGAAAGGATATATATGATTATATACAATGCAACTAGCAATTAAATGATAATTGAAAGTTTGAACTTCTCACATTACATTATTGAATTAATCAGTTATCTTGCAACTTTTTAAGTAAGTTCCTTTTTAAAAGAAAATTTTAATTATTTAATGTGATTGAGTGGCAAAATCTGATTTATTTGCTATTCTCTATTTTAATTTATTATGAATTAAATGCTAAGCTGGAAACCCATGGAAACTTTTAGAAGATGTTGATTGCTTCTTTTATCTTCCGAAATCAGTGACTAGTGACTGCGATGAAAGTAAATTCTTTAAATGTTATTTGAAATTTGAATCAATTAGAGAGATAAACTTTTAAAAATATTTTGTAAACTGAAAATTTTTTTCCCAAATAGAAGTAATGTAACGAAAAGAATTTTACTATAATAGGAATGTTTTAAATGCTCTAACGGATTTTTTTTTGCTAAAATATGTTCATTTCATACACCTCTGTTCGTTAATACTGGTTGAGTTTCCAAAACATCATAGGTTACCCGTGCTTTAATGAGGAGACACCTTAGTTGAACTCCGACGACTGAACTCAGACATGTTCATGAGGACCATTTTCGTAAATTAAGTTCTTAACTTCTTTAATTACACCCATAATAAGGATTACTCACTCTTTGTTTGACCAAAAGATGTTCATTTTATACACCTCTGTGCATCAATAGTTGTTCTGAGCTTCCAAAACATCAGAGCTTATCGATGCTTTAACGAGGGGGCACCTTAGTTGAACTTGTGGCAACTGAACTAAAACTTGTTCATGAGGACCATTTTTGCAAATTAAGTTTTTAGCTTCTTTAGTTACACCCATAATAAGGATTAATCACACTTTGATTGACCAAAATATGTTTATTTGATACACCTCTATGCATTAATACTGGTTCTTGAGCTTCTAAAACATCAGAGGTTACCCATGCTTTAACGAGAGGACACCTTAGTTGAACTTTTGGTGACTGAACACAGAGGTGTTCATGAGGACCATTTTCGCATATTAAGTTCTTACATCTTCATTTACACCCATAATAAGGAATACTAATGCTTTGATTTACCAAAATATGTTTATTTGATATACCTCTGGGCATTAATACTGGTTCTGACCTTATAAAACATCATAGGTTACCCGTGTTTTAACGAGGGGACACCTTTGTTGAACTTTTGGCAACTGAGTCAGATATGTTCATTAGATTGTCCACCATTCATAGCAACTCCTTTTCCAACCATGAATATTGAAACTTTCAAACACCAAACAAAACAACCAATTCATGTCAGCAAACAATCAACGAAAAACCAACCAACCCATACACCCACCACTCACTCAAAAGGAAAAACACTTTCAAAATGAGCACACATACCATCACTCTCAACACCATATACTGAAGTAAGAAAAATATTCAAACATGAAAACCCTAAACAAAAAACTAAACCGTGAAACCACAAAAAAGTCTTCATTTTTCATCAAAAACCCCATAAGAGCCCAACCTTTACTCCACAACCATAAACCCCAAACGAAAATCATACGTCAAAGAAAAACAAAACCTTTAAACGACTAAAAAAACTTCTTTTTCCATAAAAAACCCAATAAAAGACGAAACTTTACTCCACAACTATAAACCCCAAACGAAAATCATACCTCAATAAAAAATAAAACCTTTAAACGATCAAGGAAACTTTCTTTTCCATCAAAATTCCCATAAAAGATGAACTTTTACTCCAACCACCACACCTTCATAGTGAACATTGCGGCTAAAGTGGAACCGTCAAACTACCGCGAGAATGACAACAAAGGAAGCGAACCAAAAGGACAAACGTTGAAGAACAAGCGATTCATCTTGTAATAACACCAAACAATTTTCGTTCTCCCCAACCGTACCGAGAAGTCGTCGTACAACCACAACCTCAACCTCTCGTTGTCACACAGGCAACCATAGCTCTCGATTCTCCAACGAAAGCACAATACTCATCTCTGTCGCACAAGCTACGACTTCTCTCACAGTTCTTTTCTTTGAAACTGAAGGTTTGATTTGAAACTTTCGTGACATCGTTTCATATTCCCTCAACAAAAGCCATTTGCAGATTAAGGGAGAAGATGAAATTGCCTTTCCACATTACATTACCCTCAATTTGACGAAACTATCCTTGCCACATATGCAGAATAGACAAAAATACTCCCGTGTCAAATGGGGGTTAAAATTGAACGGTGTAAACACAGTGGCGGCTCAAGACTTTTGGAGGCCTAAAGCAAATTAAAAAAATGTGGCCTTCTTTAAATTAATAAAATAATTAAAATTATGATATTTTTATCTAAATTTTTTTTTAGCTTTTTGTGATGCAAAATTATTTATTAAATTACCATCATTAATTTCATTTAAAATATATTTTTCAATAGACAATAAAGCTAACCCATTTAATCTTTGTTAGACATTGTTGATCTTAAATAAGATTTTATTAGTTTATATTTATAAAAACTCCTTTTAGTTGAAGCAACTAATACTAGAATTGTTAACATTATTCCATATGCTACATATGCATTTGGAAAATAATTTATTCCTTTTATATAATTAAGAATGTCAATTGATTTATCATTTTCCAATCCTATAATCTCCTTTAAGATATTTAATTCTGAAAATAAATCTAAGTCATCAAGATCCAAAAAATTATATGTTTCCAATACTTTTTAAGGTTTAAGCATTTTTCTTTCAACAATTTACAACAAAAACAAAATACTCTATTTGAATCTGTAGAATAAATGAGTCGTGTTCTTTCATATTTCTTCCCATTAAACAATTTTTGGATGTAACATGATACAGAAAAGTGTCTTGAGTATTTATCTTTTGAAAAATCTATATTAATTATCCTATAGGGCCTTTTTCTACTAATAAGTCTCTCAATTTCGTATCAGTATCCTCCCATTGACTTGTAACATATATATTTTTAATATTATAATAATTTTGTCTTGCAATTTCATTCTCGTTACCTTGAGTTTGAGAATCAAAATTGTTATCTCCGTTGACTACTTTATTATTGTCTTCACTTATACTTATATTGTTATCTTGACCTATACTTATATTGTTATATTCTTCATTCAAACAAGACTCACCTGTATTTTTTAATTCATTTTTTTATTTTTATAAATTTATTCATAGCCCCTTTTCGCGATTCAACAAAAAGTTCAACTCTTCTCTTTTTTTGAAGTTTTGAATAACTTGATTAAAATCTTCTAATTGACATTTGTATATTTTTATATAAAAATTAAAAACTATAATAACTTATAAGTATATAAAATGAGACTAAGTTAAAAAGATAAAACCTAGATGTTAAGATAATGAACTTGATCGTAGTATCTTGTCTTGAAGTCTCAAGTCTCCTACTATCTTTCGATCCTGTCCTTTGGTAAGTCTTTAAATATAATTTATAAATTCTAAATTTTGTTCCTTGTATCTACACAAATTATTTAAGATTAATAAAAAAATAATGAAAAATCAAAAAAATTGATATCCATCTCATTATTTTTACCTAATATTGATGCACTGAAAAACAGCAAAAGTGAATACAAACTCTTCCACAATCAATCTACTATTCCAAGTCTCTAAATAAAGACAATCGCATAAATGCATAGTATAGAATGATGAAACAAATATAAATTGGAAACAAATTTAAATAATATTATGGAAGAATAAAGAGACAGAGGAAGGAAGGAAATAGATAAGTGAAGAAAGAAGGAAAGAAGTGAAAGTGAAATAGATAATGAAAGGGCATATAAAAAAATTATGTCAATCTTTTGTTCCAATATAGGGAAGAGATAGAAAAAATTAGAAAGTTTTAATACTTAGGATTCCTTAACTGATCATTTTTTTTTTAAAAAAAAATATTATTAATTTATTATAAAAAAGTTTAAAAAATATTATTTATTAAATAATATTTATAATATCAATATAAATTTAAAGTCATTAAATAATATTTATAGTATTAATATAAACTTAAATTCAGTTAAAATATTTTAAATTTTTAATTAATTTTTTTAATATAATTTTAAAATTAAATATTTTATTTTATTTTATAATAATGTAAGTCACCCTCTCCCAACATTACATTACTATAGAACAATTGCCTCTCCAAATCCGTCTATAGTAAACAAGTGGATAAAGGTAGAACAACAATACCTCTCCAAATCCGTCTATAGTAAACAAGTGGATACAGATGGAGTGATAGTACGTTTCAGCTCTCGTAAGCCGTGATGCTGACGGTTACATGAAATCATCCATTACGTAAGATCCAACCTAGCCTAACTATCCAGCCGCTAACATCCGTGGATTTTGTCTTCGCACCCTTCTCACGTCTTTATATAAACTCAAACAATAACCCGCCAAACATGGTCTTATTAAACTCAACACGACCAGCCACACCTTCAACAACCATGCTCATTCTGTTTCACTTTTCTCTCACGTTCATCATTCTTCTCTTTTCTGTGAGCTTCTTGTTCAAAACAAGAAGGTTCTGGAACCTTCCTCCAGGGCCATTCTCCTTCCCCGTAATCGGAAACCTCCACCAGATGAAACAACCGCTCCACCGCACGTTCCACGCCCTTTCGCAGAAACACGGTAAAATCTTCTCTCTCTGGTTCGGTTCGCGCTTCGTCGTTGTCGTTTCGTCAGCAGAGGCAGCGCAAGAATGCTTCACCAAAAACGACATCGTCTTGGCTAACCGGCCTCGCTTCCTCACTGGAAAGTACATCGGCTACAACAACACCACTGTTGCGATGTCTCCGTACGGCGACCACTGGCGTAACCTCCGCCGCATCATGACGCTCGAAGTTCTCTCAACGCACCGTTTGAACTCCTTCTCAGAAATCCGCAGGGACGAGATCGTGAGGCTCGTGCGTAAGCTCGCTCATGACTCGCACAACGGCTTCGCCAAAGTTGAACTGAAATCCAGGTGAATTTGGTTTGGTTTGTAGAATTAAATAAGGTAGAAATTGTTGAAAGAGTAGATAGACAGTTTTGATTACACTTCATATTTTTCTAACAGTGCTATCTTCTATAATTTATGCAAGGTTTTCGGAAATGACTTTTAACATTATAATGAGAATGGTGTCGGGGAAGAGATATTACGGTGAAGATTGTGATGTGAGTGATGTAGAAGAAGCAAGGCAATTTCGAGAGATTATTAAAGAGTTGGGGACTTTGGGAGGGGCAAATAACCCTGGAGATTTCTTGGCTTTCCTGAGGTGGTTTAATTTTGATGATTTGGAGAAGAAGTTGAAGAGGATTGGCAAGAGAAGTGATGCATTCTTACAGGGACTCATTGATGAACATCGTAATGGAAAAGAGCGTGGGAATACTATGATAGACCATATTTTAACACAACAAGAATCACAACCGGAATACTATACGGATGAAATCATTAAAGGACTTGCCCTGGTAACTTCTTAATACTTACTATGTATCATTTTTAATTGTTTAAAAGAGTGAAAAAAAGGTAAATTACTATTTTGAAAATGAAATCCTAACTAGTATATTAATTATTGAGGTGATTATTGGTATCTAGATAAGTCAGTCTTTTGCTTTCATGAATAATTATGGTGATGTAGGTAGGGCCCACACTTATTTGAGATTAGGATTGGATAACTTTGTGAATGAAATGTTTGAGACAAAAACTGGAGAGAAAAATTATACATGGATCGTTAAGATGACAGTTGGGCATGTGGTGCGGTCTGAACAGACCGGAATGTTGACTTGCTGTGAACATCAATCGGTAGAAACCAAAACTTCGGAAAAATACTTGTTAGACCATTTTTTTTTTTTTTTTTTATCGGCTACCGAAACCAAAGCTTAGGAGATTTACCACTTAAAATTTGCACAAGTAATTGTTCTAGTTCACTTTCTCATACCCATCTTTCCCGTCTCCATGGGATTTCCCAATCCCAATTCCCTTCCCTCCATTCCACCCTCTCGTATTATTTTATCCTTCAAATATGATAGTATGTGTATTCATAAGAATAACTGATTCAGTGGCCAATCACTTACCTAAGAGTCATCCAAAAACTTTATCTTGTCACCTGCCCTTAATTTTCACCCAATATGATTGTCAAACCAATTTCTTTGGTGGTTATTGTCACATATTTTACATAAATCTTTCCATTGCTAAGACTTTTCCTTATCTCTTGTTCTCAAGTTAAGGTTCCTCCAAATGCCAAATTTAGATTCAAGAATTTTTTCCCACAGTCCCTTAATCTCCACTTCCATTTTGTCAATAGGGCTTTATTGAATTTCTAAATGTCTTTTATACCCAGTCCTCCCTCTTCTCTAGACTTACACAACATTTTCCATCTAATCCAAGCTACTTTCTTTTCCTCCACTTCGCAACCTCAGAAATTTTCTCTGTATTTTTATAACCTATACACAATTAGCTTTTGGCGCTTTGAAGAAAGACAGGTGAAATAGGGACAAGGCTAAAACCACTAACTTAATTAGACACACTCAGCCAAAATATGATATTAACTTTATTTAATACCACCTCCTTTCTCAAAATTTGTGAAATGAAATGTTACTAAACTTCTAATGATTAAAAAATAAATGTTTTTAAAAAATGTAATTTTCTTAAATGAAATTAAAACTAAACAAAATTAATTAACATTTTTAATTAAATCAAAATCAACTGTTTTTGTTTATATTTAAGTTTTAGAAGAATTATATAAACATGAAAGTGAAGGATATCATTTAAAGTCTTATTTTATTATTTAAAAGATATAAATTGTGTATATTAGTTTTTTATTTACAAGACTTTTTTATTTATTGTATTTCAGGTTATGTTAATAGCAGGAACAGACACATCATCTGTAACTTTAGAATGGGCAATGAGTAATTTGTTAAATCATCCAAACACAGTAAAGAAGGCGAAAATAGAATTAGACACTTATATAGGTCAAAACCATCTAGTAGATGAAGTTGACATTAGTAAACTTTCTTACCTTCGAAGCATTGTCCACGAGACACTTCGTTTACATCCTGCCTCTCCAATGTTGTTACCCCATTTCTCTTCAGAAGGTTGCACCATTGGACAATACAATATTCCACAAAACACAATTTTGTTAGTCAATGCTTGGGCTATTCATAGAGATCCCAATATGTGGAGTGACCCAACATATTTTAAGCCTGAAAGATTTGAGAATGAAACTCAAACTAACAAGTTACTTCCTTTTGGATTAGGGAGAAGGGCTTGTTCAAGATCAAACTTAGCTCATCGTACAGTGACCTTAGCTTTGGCCTTATTAATTCAATGTTTTGAATGGAAACGAACTAGTAATGAAAAAATTAATATGATAGAAGGAAAAGGGCTCACTATGGCAAGAAAGTTTCCTTTAGAAGCTATGTGCCAAATGTCGCAATCACCAACAATTAGGGATATTTTTAGTGTTACTAAAAGCACACCAATGTAACAATATTCTTGATAAAGTTATGGAAATAGGCATTAATAAAAGAAATTAATAATTCTTTGTTTTAGCACAAATCATAGGATCAAGTCTAATCTTTAAACAACACTAACTTTTTCCCATATATTTTTTTAGTTTTAAATTATCTTCAGTTAGATAGGAATGTATTAATACATATGCCGTGTTAATTTTTCTTGATTTTTAATTCATTTTAATGATATGCATGAAATATGACTAGAATATATGTAAAGGTAAAATGTACATAAATATATAATTTTAGATTAACTATTATTCTCCATAAAAAAAATTATCTAAAAAGTAGTGCATTTGAAACAAAATAAAAATTAAGTCATGCTAGTTGAGTGGAAGAATTAAAAAATGACAGGTAATTTTTATTTTCGTGTTTACTCTTTTGGCAAATAAAATAGAAGTAAAAGTTATATAAAAGTTTGAAATGGCATAAATATGACACTATCGTTTAAAGTATTTTAAATTCCCTTGTGTCATCCTAGAACAAACACAACCAGTTTAGGAATTCAAAATACTTTCCTTAACCTAGTTTGAGTGATCCAAAGAATTTCAAAGATTTGTTCTATGTGGTTATTTGCACACAGAATATTTCACTTAGAAGTATTTATTTATCTTTTAAAATCAGATTTTCAAAAGTCTCATATAAATTTAAGAAATATATATTTATAAAATTAGTACTGTTAGTTTTAATGGATATCCAAATTTCGTTTTAGTATGTTGATTTCCTTGAAAGTGAAAACAATGGATTATTTCGAGTTCTTAATCTGTTAACAGACACACAACCTTCTCAAAGCTCAAAACCACTTGAGGTCAAAATTTAAAAGTAGTTCTAGAGAACATTTTAAAACATTTTCTTTAATATTTTTATGGATCAAACAATTGGATAAGAAGAGTTATAGACTTATACAAACACATACAAACTCAGAAACACACTTTATGTACTAAGATTTCATTATTCAAATCTTCATTTAAGGATAGATTTAGCAAATAATTTTATCAGCTTCTACTGCATCAACAATAGGCACTCTTGGCTAACCTCCTTCAATATTCTTTCGGATGGCAACCACTCCTGGTTACACGAGTATTCTTTGAACCCATCCCCTCCTGTCTAAATGAGTATTTTTTTGAACCTAGTCACTCTTGTCTAAATGAGTATTCTTTAAACACAACCACTTTTGTCTATTCTTTTGATACAACCACTCTTGGCTAAATAAGTATTTTTTTTTAACCCCGCTACTTTTGATTAAATGAGTACTCTTTGGGTAGAGTCACTATTCGATAAACGAGTATCCTTTGCCAAATAATGACTTCTTGCTAACATAAAGCATTATCTAAGTGTGTGACCAACAGATCACAGGTTTTTCCTACTAGAAAAGTACATCTTTTGACGATTACAAGTGATGGAAAGCACCTTCACCTGAGCAACGAAAGACTTTGGTACAGAACTTAGGAAAAGATTACCCTCATGCATGACCTCATGAATACGAAGAAGCTATCAAAAGCATTTCAATTCTCATTCAAAGGTGAGTCCTACAAAAGGAGAGGGGTCTTATTTATAGGTGTATATGCCCCTTGCACCTAATGCCACATAAAATGTGAGATTGAGAAGGTTGAAAACAAAGAAAAATAGGTGCATTGCATAGTTGAATTGAAGCGCCCATATTTGGCCTAAAAATGGCCTCTCCTAATTGACATGTGACTTCCATGCTCCAAGCTTTTTATCCCTTCTCTTGGTCAAATTTAGACCAGGTCTCTTAGGATTTTGGTTAACTTTTCAAGTCCAAGTCAAAACCTAATTGAGGCCTAACGAAAGCCCAGTCATGTCCCTATGAAATCTTACAAAAGTATAAAGGAAATGTATACGTATACAATTTCTACGAGACTAAGAAGAAATAAGAGAAATCCTAATAGTCTACAAAGTAGGAGAGTCTTCTTTATGGCCTCTTCTTCTTCAATCATCCTAGTCATGGGCCTTATCAAATACCCAATGTGATGTCTCTCAGATAGTCCTCCATCAACAACATTTATGCACTCTCGTTTTGTTTGCTAGATAAACACTCATAGTGTTCTCTATGAAGCTTTTTAACGCAAAAAAATAAAAAATATAACAAGCATTTCACAACAATGTAATATCCTCTTTTGTGCATGTGCTTTTAATATAATTTTTTTCATACTCAAAATTTAAATTATAAACTACTTACATGAGGATAAAAGTATTAAATACTTATTCTTAACTAAAATGTTCTCCATATTAAGTTGAAGTTAAATTATCTTATCTTAGATTCTTTCAAGTTGATTATCAAGATGTTGGAACCTAACTACACAAAACTTATGATGATACTTATACTTACCAACAAGTGTATCCATCTTGGATAACATAAGTTGTTCAAATTGAAAGAAAGGAGGACCCCTATTCATTGTTGGTATTTGTTCAAGGATATTTGTGATCTCGGGGTCATCTTCTTGAGTATCATTTGGTCCAAATCCTTGTGCAATGGTTTTAGTATCTTGTGTTGTACCATGATCACCAACTTCACCATCATCCTTTTTATCATCTTCAACAACTTAAGAAACATAAACTTTTTCAAAACCCTTTTTATGGAGTGTGACTTTGGTGATTTTATTTATTTTATGGAAGATATCATATAACTCACCATGAACCTTCACCATAAAATGTGTCTAAGACTTTGGAATCAAAGATCCACAGGGAAACCTATAGTTTGGAAGGCATTTGGACTTCCACATTTGGTCTTTTATAGCATAAATTTAGTTTATCTTGAGCTTTGTACATAAATATAAAATTGTACATAATAGACTATTATGGGAGAGATAACTCACTTGAAGTTTCAACCATTTACTTGAATCTCTATCTCAAGCTCCTAGTAGTTCATTTTAAGAGATATTAGAATTTCTTTCCTCTAGTGAATCTAAAAATTGTCTATATACACTAATTAACAACACAATTAATATAATTATGAAACACTTAAACCAAAAACTTAAAAAGAAAACTTACTAAAGATAAAGTTATCTTTCTTTGTAATTTATCAAGAAACATGTTTCTACAATATGAAGTTCTTCATTTATTAAGAATCTATATTACCCTTTTCCAATATGACAACATGGGTGTTTAAAATAGATATAATTTGCTTTTGATAGTTGATTTAGTCTTTGTCTTTTATTTCCTTAGAGTTTGTAACAAGTGTTGTCATTAAGAACCCAGTTCTCAATAAATTCAAACCTGTGTTAATTCCTCAAGTGTGTTCCAAAACTTTATAAGTTTTGATTGTATTTTCTGTCACACTTTTATTTTCTAATTTATTCAGGCTTTACTCTCCTAAAAAATGAAAAAAAAATAAAAGTATGTACAAAGAGCAATAAAAAATAAAGGTTGTTTGGAAAATCTTTAAAAGTGATTTTTAAGGGTGTTGTTTATTATTTTCTTTATTAGCACCTTCATTTTTCCCTTTTCTAATTTATTTTAAAATAATAAAAACAAAAATAGACTCAATAACAGCTAAATTTCTGCGACACCCGTACATAACTCGTGGAAACAACAAAAGAATGAAAGACTGGGCTAGAGCACAAGAATCCATGAAAGCTGACATCAATCAACTGAAGGATCAAATGAGTCAAATCCTTGAGGCCTTAGCTGATTTGAGAAATACTAAGGATAGGAATGAGGAAGCAACATCTGCCAATCCTGCGGTACCACAGCCTAGAGTGTTGCCAATTTAGTTCCGCAATCAAGGAACCATAATGGTTCCTGCTGGGTGGCCTCCGTATGGACTTCCTCCAAACTATACCCCGCATTATGAGGAACACCTTGAGCAAGGGCCATCGCCACCGGTAACTCTTGTTAATCCTTTTGGCATACCAGCAAGCCAGCAAGAATCAACTCAATTGAATACTGGAGAGGTAACCGCTAACATTGGTGGTCAAACTGTCCCTACTAAGACTCGTGTAGTTGTTCACTCACGAATGATTGGAAAAGGACCACAAGAAGGGCCGATGATCCATAGTCCTAGTCAAGGAGCATCTCATGGGGCAGAGGAAGCCAGGAAGAAAGGCTCAGAGCCATTGAAGGAGGAAGCAGTTTTGGATTTAGGAATGCTGCAGACTTATACTTAGTGGCTTATGTTGTAATCCCTTCCAAGTTTAAAGTACCTGAGTTTGAGAAGTATAGACGAGCCACTTGTCCTAAGAATCATAGGAAGATGGCAACACACGCAGGTGATGAGAAGCTATTGATGCATTTCTTTCAGGATAATTTAGAAGGCACGACTCTAAGTTGGTACATGCACCTGAAACCATCCTGAATTCGGTCATGGAAAGATCTAGTTGATGCCTTCCTAAAGCAATACAAATATAATATTGAAATGGCTCCTGATAGGCTACAACTACAAAACATGTCAACGAACAACAATCACACTTTCAAGGAATACACTCAAATGTGGAGAGAATTAGTCGCTCAGGTGGAACCAACATTCCCAGACAAGGAGATGGTAACTATGTTCATTGGCACATTTCAATCACCTTTCTATGAACATATGTTGGGCAATGTCTCTTCCAACTTTGCTGACATTGTCATTGTTAGAGAAAGAATCGAGTTTGGATTGAAAAATGGAAAAATTGCACAAGACCCCTGATGGAGAAGCTCCTAGGTGCTCTTAGCTTCTTGCGAACACTTCCATGGTTGGACTGAAGGAAGAAACCTTTTTGCACCATTCAAACATGGCGAGAGCTCCTCTTAGAATGCGAAAGCCATGGGGATGAAAATTGAACCGTGGAATGGAGGACTCAAGGAGAAGCAATGGTTGCTTCTAGTGGAATTGGTGGAAAAATGATGAAGGAATTAGTACAAGGAGGTGAGGCCAACCTTCTAGGGTTCTTCAAGAGCTTCTTGGAGAAGCAACTCAAAGAGAGAAACTTGATAATAAGCTGAAAATTCTGCAGCAATTCATTAAGGTAATCAAGCTTACTTTACAAGGAGTCTACACACAAAAATTGGTTTATTTTTTTACTTTTTACTTTATTTTATTTTTTTGTTTTGTTTTTTTATTAGAAAACTTGTCGAAAATGCAAATGCATAAAATTTTTGGTAAAATGGATGTATGCAATGCATGCACGATTTTTTTTTTTATCGAATGTATTTATGAATGCATCAAATTATTTTTATTTTCTTAATGAGAATGTATGAAATTTTGTTTTTGAAAATGTATGAATGAATGTCATGAGACTAAATTTTTGTTATTATTGTTTGATATTAACATTTTTAAAAAATATGGATGAAATTTTATTTGAGAATTCTTATCAAAATGCATAAATGAATGCATGATGAGAAGGCATGTAGGAAATGCATATTATTCATTTTTGTTTATTGAATGCATGATGTATATATGAAATCTATTTTTTATTGAATGAATGATAGTATGAAACTACATATATGAATTTTATATATTTTTTTTGTTTTTTGTTTGTTTGAATAAGATTTTGAAATGCATAAATGCATGAGGCTACGAGGATGCATGGATGAATGCATTGACTCTATTTGAAACCGTTTTTTTTTTTTAATATGCATGTATGCTATTTAAATGAGAGTACATGAATGGTGCATGAAACTTTAGATGAGAATTGTCACCACTCAATTTCGTTCGGGCAAATAAAATTATTTCAAAATAAAAAATATATAAAATTAAAATAAAAAATTTGTGTTGTGTAGTTTTTATCATACTTTGTCATTTAAATAAATAAAAGAAGAAAAAGTTTTGATTTCATTTTCTATTTCAATGAATAAAGTTTTGAAAATAAAATTCGTAAAAAAAATAAACAAAATCAGTCCATTAAAATTTAAAAATAATAATAATTATTATAATAAAAATAAAATTGTTATTAAAGTGTTGTCATGTCACATTCTCTCTCTGTGTGCCTGCTTTTCCTGATGCCCATTAATGATATGGATATTAATTGAAATAAACTAAAGAATTATAGAAATGTTAGAAATTTGATTTGATTATTATTCTGATGATTCTGCTTAGTAGTATTTAAATGCTAATGATTTTCAATTAAATGTTGATTGTCTAATAATTGGTGCGTTTTCTTTTTGAGTTGTTATGCTCATCCTTTTTATTTTATAGGCTCCATTTGGTTAATGTTCTAAAATAGTAAATAGATTTTTTTTAAATTAAGATGATTTGTTTTGTTTTTCGAAAAGTAGTAAAAATATAAATATATATATTTCGAAATAATAATAATAGTAATATTAAAAAAAAGTTTAAGTATTTATTTTTATTGTTGTGTTATTTAGGTCGCTTTTAATAAATGTAAAAATGAAAAACAATAAGTAAAAAATTAATAATAAAATATTTCAGCCACATTACCTCCAATATTTCCCATTTATTCGCCATATTAATTTATTTTCGAATTTGATGTATGGCAGGTTATGATGCCATAACAGCAACAACAGTACAATTCTGCCCATTTTTTCAGTCTATGTTCATCCTTAGAATTTAATAGTCAATTAGCGTCATAAGTGGGGATATTTAGGAATTAATAGATTTGAATCTGAATTAAAACGAATAATCAATTGGCAGTTCACAAATTATAATTAAGAGGGAATAATTAGGAATTAATGAATTTAAAATTTGAATTAATGAATTTAAAATTTGAATTAAGAGTGGGCTAACTAGAATTAGTATAAATATACATAGTGAGCAAGTGGATGGGTACACGAGACAACAATACAAGAGAGAGAAATTACGGTGCTTGAAAATTGTTCTGCGTTTGGAGTCATCAGAGGAAGAAAGGGAAAAAGTCTAAAGTTCTTGCTAAGTGCTTCAACGGGTATGTTTCATATTTATCAATTTTCCAGTTTTTATATTCATAGATATATGCTTGCTCTGTAGTGCCATGTGTTGTTTACCTTACATCAATAATTGTTGTCGTGTTATATTTCAAGTATATAGAAATGTTATATTTTGGTTATGTGGTTTGTATATTGTTGTCAACATGAAATTAAGGGTTGTAATTAGTGTAATACTTGTCTGGTTGCTGTTTTGACACAACCTTCATTCCTAATATTCGTTACGTCAAGCACGTTCACATACTACTAACCCTAACAAATTTGATATTCAAGATTTATTTACGTTCTTGTTACATGTATTATGATCAATGTTTTAAATACTTTCTAATGATACATTTATCTATTGTCATTAAGTTTCCACTCTTCTTTTCAAAATTCTCTTTTTACATACAAAATACCTAAAACTTTTACAATAACTAATAAAATAAACATAGTTTAACGAGACATTTTTTTAAAATAAAAAAAAAAGAGTAAAAAAAAAAGGGATCCAATACAGTTTTCAAAACAATAAAAGTATTTCAAAAAATAACAAAAAAATATATCTCCAAAAATAACAAAAAAAATATATTTTTTTAAAAGAAAATACAAAAACAGTTTTAAGAGCAAAAAATACACACACACATATATATATATATATATAATTAAAAAAAAGTAAAAATGTTTAAAACGTTTTGATAATAATAAAAAATGGTTTTAAAATAAAAAAATATATATACAAAATAGTTTTTTAACGTAGTTAAAAAAAATATAACAGTTTAAAAAAATTAAAAAATACAAAACAATTTTAAATGAAAAATATAAAACAGTTTTAATAAAATATATAAAATAGTTTTTTTAAAAAAAAAATGAAACGAAACAGTTTATTTTTTGTTAAAAAAAAGAAAAGAAAAAATCTATAAGACAGTATAAACAAAACAGTTTTAAAAATTAAAAATATAAAACAGTTTTTAAAAATAAAATATATCAAACGTAAATATATATATATATATATATATATATATATATATGTATATATATATATATAGAAAATTTATATAAACAAAGAATAAATCAATAGTTTTTTTCAAATAAAAAATATAAAATTTTCACAGAATTAAAACATTAAAATTTTGAAATAAAAAATATATAAAACATAGTTTTTAAAAATAATTAAAATGAAACATCTTCAAAAATGGTAAAAATATTTACTTTTTTTAGAAAAAATAAAAATGTGAAACAGTTTTAATAATCTAAAATTTTAATAATAAAGAAATATAAAATTTCTTTTAAAAACAAGATTAAATGAAATTTAAAAAAATAATTACAAAATATAACCAGATATCAAATATCCCCAAACAAAATTCTTAAAATAGAACTACGTGTACCCTGATTTTCTATCATGTATAGAGATACGTAGGACCAAGGTCAAGCCTTGTCGGGTCCAAATAAAAATAATAAAATATTTTCTATGTTTGTTTGCTTTGTATTTGTAGGCTTCTTTATGAATACACTTGTTTGTTTTTATTATTTTCTATGATTATTATTTTATTTTGAAAAAAAAAACCATACTTATTTTTATCCATTTGATTAAAGGTACAGTCTTAGGACGGACGTTGTGGGGTGCTAATACCTTCCCCACACGTAATCGGCTCCCGAACCCTTACTTTGGTACTTTGGTTTGTAGTCTATTTTATTTTTTGGTTTTTCTATAGTTTTTCTTAATAAACTATGGTGGCGACTCCAATTCTCAAATTAATATTTTTAAAATTAAATAAAAATTCTTTTTGATCGCCCTGTCAGTGATTTCAGTTGTGACAAGAATGGATTCCATGATATATGTATAGATGTATGAAGTCTTAGGTGAGTGTATGAATGAATGAATTCCCTCTTTTTTATTAATGATTTTTTAAGAAATAAATGAATGGATGCATAAATGAATGGATGCAACTCCTTTTCGTATTATTTTTTATTCTTGGAAAAAAATGAATATATGAATGAAACTCAATTTTTTTTTTTGTAATATCGTTAGGAAAAATGTTTAATGATTTTTTTTATTTCTCAAATCCTAGAAAATACGTAATGCATGTTAGGAAAATTGTTTAATGAATTTTTTTTATTTCTCAAATCCTAGAAAATATGTAATGCATGTTAGAAGAAATGTTTAATGTTTTTTCTTTATTTTTTTTGTACATCAATAATTCTACAATAACAGGTGGACCATTGAGCTATAAAATTCTCCCTTAGTGTCCTAATTAAGGTTTGCCCTAATGAGGCTTAATTTCTAGTCTTGTAAATACACTCACAAAGGATGGATTTGCCCTAATTCTGATTAAAGGTCACTAGAGTTATGGCCCCTTTACCACACATTCATATCATTCAGTAATGACGTATTTATAGACGTGATAGCAAAGCAGACATCCTCTAGTTGGAGTTTTCGCAACAACCAGATAAGGAAGTACATCCCCCTAGTTTTGCTACGCGACTCCTTTATTTCTAAACTTCACAGACCCAAGTATAGGGCCCCATGATAGGCAAAAAAGTGTGTGTGAAGGGAGAAAAATGCATACCCAACCCCACATGCAAAACAATCAGAAAATTTTCAGCCAAATATATATAGCATGTCTTATATCCTAAGGTTCAATAGTTCAACGATATACAAACATATAAACATAGAAATAAATACAAAAAATAAAAAACAAGCATTATTTACAAAATAAACAATCTTAGAAAAAAATGTTCAACATTATATAAAAAATATAAATAAAAACAAGTGTTATTTACAAATAATTAAAAGAAAAAGGGAAAGATAAACATTAGAGAACCACACAAATTTCACTCATCTAATTCAATTAGCCCGACTCTCAAAATCTCTCCAGTGGAGTCGCCATCTGTCACAACCGGGATCACGACAGAGCTATAAAAAATAATTTTAAAAATATTGAGAATGGAGTCGCCACCATAGTTTATTATGGAAAACTATAGAAAAACTAAAAAAATAAAAACTACAATGTTTACGAACCAAGTATGGATTCGGGAGTTAATTATGTGTGGGAAAGGTATTAACACCCACATCGCCCGTCCTAAGAAGGTACCTCTAATCAAATGAGCATAAATAAGTGTGGTTTTACAAAATATTATTTTTCCCAAAAAAATAGTAATTACAACAAATAAATAAACAAATATATATATATATATATATATATATATATATATATATATATATATATATAATGCAAACAACAATAAGAACAAATAAAGAAAGAAAATTATTTTTTTCTGTTCCAACAAGGATTAACCTTGGTCCTACATATTTCCATGCAGGATAGAAAATCAGGATTCATGTAGTTTTAACTTGCAAATTTGTTGGATGATGTTTAATATTTTTTTTATTTGAAATTTTTATATTTTTTTTATTTTTGAAAACTGTTTTATATTTTTTTATATTTTTTAAACTGTTTTATATTTTTTAATTTTTGAAATTGTTTTATATTTTTTTATATTTGAAAATTATTTTATATTCTTTTATTTTTGAAAATTGTTTTATATTTTTATTTTTGAAAATTGTTTTATATTTTTTATTTTTAAAACTATTTTATATTTTTTTAATTTTGAAAATTGTTTTATATTTTTTTTTATTTTTGAAAAGTTTGGCTCTATTTAAGTTCTGATGTGTGCTCTATGATTTCAGTATGAGTTATGATAGGGTTTAGGGTTTCTTAAGTTCCATATGGGAATAGATTTGAGATCCTAAAGATCTTATTTGGTATGGAAACTAGTTTGGTTGGCTATGATGTTATTGCTTCCATGAGTCACTAAGATTTAGGATTTTGGAACCTTGTTGTTTAGGGATGTTTTGGGATTGTTGAGATGGAGATTGTGATAGGAGCAACAATCTTTTAATTTAGTTGAGAAAATGAGAAAGTGCAAAAAGTAGTCATCTCTAAGAAGCAACTCAATAAAATAAAATAAAAAAATTGTTTCAATTTTATCAATTGCTATTTCATTTAATATTATGCAAGATCAAACATAATGTAGTCACAAAGTAAATACAACACAGTATGAATCCTACTAAATCATAGAGAACAAAAAAGTACTAGTTGAAGACTCTTTCCTTGATTGTAATTAGTTCCTCAGAGTCTACTGCAAACTGTATATTAGGAATGTGTAGCAGAAATGAAAAATTGTTGTCCTGCTTCCTATTTTGGTGCTTATTTATAGCATTGTTTTCAGAATCTTCTATTAATCAGCCAAATAATTTCAATTTAAAGCATTTAATTGAAAGAAACTAAAAATAAATCACCATTAAGTAAAATTATTTGTAATTAAGTAGAATAATCACCCATTATTACAGTTATTTGTAATTAAACATAATAATTAGCCATTAAGCAACTTTAATGGAAAACGGTGCAAATAGCAATGTTTTTTTTCTTTTTTAACATATTTTTAATGGACTGGGCTTCAGCAAACTAATCTTCTTTATTTTTTTCCAAATGAACCCCTTATTAATTTGGCCTTTATTCAAAGACAATTTGACTAAAACTCTTAATGGGTTGGATTTCCTTCAATTTTTTTTTATTTTCTGTAGTTTATTTTAAAATAGACCTTACACTTCTTCTTTTTTCTGTTTATTTTTTTACAAATTTTATTTTACCATTTTTTATTTTATTATTATTTATTCATAAAATAAAATGAAGCAAAACTTTTTATTTTATTTTATTTATCTTAAATGACAAAAGAAAAACTAAATAACACATTTTTTTTTTTAATTTTCTTCTTTTTTTACTTTGAAAAACTTTTATTTGCCCGGACGAAATTGGGGTGTTGTTAGTTATCCAGGAGATTACAGTTAAAATGGTGGAAGAAATTCAATAATGACTTGATCAACATCAGCAAGATACGAGACTGGTTAAACCATAATTCAGAAATAAAGCAAGAATCATCATCATCCCTTAATGAAGAATCCTTATTCTTATACAACAAGCAAAAGATAATGGTTGCATTAGCATATGTATCGTCAAAAGAAATTTGAAAAGACTCTTGAAAATGCTACTTCATTACATGGCTCTGGCAAAGACAGCTTAGAAGATGAGTCATCACAGTCCAATCCTTATCTCCAGAATGAAGACATGTATCATTAGAGTAAAATCATGAAGGAATAAAGGAATAGTGACACCACATCAAAGAATAGTTACTCCACTCTTGAAAGGAATCAAAGAATAGTGATAAACACTCATAGATAATATCATCATTTATGTTTGTCTACCATTAGTCTCAGTTATCATTAGAGAAAAGTCTTCAAAATAATAATAATAATAATAATAATAATAATAGTAATAATAATAATAATAATAATAATAATAATAGTAATAATAATAATAATAATAATAATAGTAATAATAATAATAATAATAACAATAATAATAATACCACATATGAAAACAAAGAAAACTACCTGGATTATAGTTTTTCAAAACGAGAGCAACATGAATACATCAGGTTCTTACTTTCTATATTTGTAACATGAGTTTAAAAGTCTTTCTCAACAAACCACATACCAAAACAGAGAAAACTATCTGGACGTGGGTGTCATACATTCTAAAAGAGTGTTATAATTTCCTGGAAATACTTTCACTTTGACCTTGTTGGATCATAAACGGAAGGACATGCTTCTTTACATAACCTTATAATTGTATTTTTTTTTAAACTAAAAGAAAACGTGAACACATGAGGTTCCTAGTTTTCATATTTATTAGACAAGTTTAAAAGTACTTATCAACAAACCACATATCAAAACAGAAAAAATTATTTGGATGCGAATGTCATACATTTCAAAAAGAGTTTCATAATTATGTAGATCTCACAACTCATTAAAATATGATTTTTTTTTTTTGCCATGTCATGGTATTAAATGGGATACCTTTAAAAATAATGTCAAACTACTTAAAAGGGTGTCAAACTAGTTAAATTGAGGTAAAGTTAAAAATATTATTAACATAAATATAAATAATATTAATAGAAGTAGTAATAATATTCAAATTAAAAGAGTGTATAACAATAATAAAAATATTAATACAAATAGTAATAATAACGTTATTAATATTAATAACAATAAAGCAATTAATAATAACATTAACATCATTAATAATATTTTGTAAAAAAAATTAATAATAGTAAAAAATTGAAAAATATTAAAAACAACATTAATAATTAAAAAAATATAATATTGATTATAATAATAATTTTAATAATATTATAACTAACAATAATAAAAATAACAATACTATCAATAATATTAACAACAATAATAATAATACAATATTAATGATAATAATATTAATAATACCAATAATAATAATAATAATAATAATAATAGAAGTAACAATATAAGTATTTGTAATAATAAATAGTAGTAATAATAGACGTAGTAATAATAATAATAATAATAATCCTAATAATAAATCATATTTGAAAAAATATTCTTGTGCTTATGAGTGGTCTTTATTAACGGAAATTTCAATTTCTTTGGGTTGATTAAGAGAATATGAAGATAAGTAAAGTGAATATGAGAATATAAAAAAAAATTCATTTTCTTATCCTTAGGTGAATTTTAAAATTATCTCATTTTAACTAATTTAGTTAGTCTTTTAAAATTTAAAATTTTAATTTTTTTAAATTTCTTATTTAAATATATATTCTATTATAAATCATATCAATATTTTTTTAATATATTTGTATCATTGAAGTAATGAAATTTACTAAGAATGGAAAGGGTTGGCTATCTATTAAAAACAATTATGATGTGTTATTCCTGATCCAGGAGTACCCACAGTCTGACATTACTGATAATATCTTATTTTATAATCAATTCTGAAAAAAAAATAAAAGAAATGGTTTAACTGTCAGCTATAGTGAGAGAATTGTGAAAAATTATTGATCAACAAAGGATAATTGTGAGGAGTTGATGAAAGATAATTGTGGCATTTAACAAGAACAATTAAATTTTGTTGGCAAGGAATTGAAGAGAACATTTGCAATGTGACGAATTTCAAAAGAATCTATATTTTTGTAACTTATAACCTGAATTTAGCAATGGAATAATATAAAATAGTCAATGTAATTTTACTCCCATCACCGTTTAAATAACAAAATAATCCTTGTCAATTTTAAAACATTTCTCATTAATAAAACTATCTCAATGAATTATTTCTAACCATTAATTTCAAAATATAAAAAATCACTTGAACACAAATTCATACATATATTTCAAAAACAACTTTATAATTATGTAGATTTCACAATTCATTAAAATATAATTTTTTTATAAGAGTACTTTTAGAAATGATGTGAAACCAATTGAAATAAAGTTAAAAATATTACTAATATAAATATAAATAATATTAATAGAAATAGTAATAACATTCAAAATATTAAAAAAAGTATATAATCTTAAATTGTGTGCAAGTTTCATTGGGGGTAATATTGCGGTGGTGTTCTCATGTAGTAGAACAGTAATTTACGTTTCACCTCTCGTAAGCAGTGATGCTAGTCGTTACATGAAATCATCCATTACGTAAGCCCTATCCTAGCTTAACTATCCAGCGTGAACTTCCATGTGAATTTAGCTTCACGCCTTTCTCACATCTTTTTATAAACTCACACCACCAAGGATCTGCCAAACACGGTCTTAAAAGAATAACATGACGTTGACACCGTTAGTAGATTACCCTCATTTGACATTGGGATAATTGTGTCAAAGTAGCTTATGTAGCAGGGACAACTTTGGAAGTAAAAAATTAATTAAGCTCTAAAGTTTTTGGAACCTCAGAATTTGGCCTCTCAAACTTTCGCCTCCTCCTCTCAGTCTCAAACTCCGTCCTCCTCTCAAACTCCGTCCTCCTCTCTCAGTTTTCCTTTGCCTCCTCTCAAAGGTTCGCCTCCTCTCGCTCCTCTCTACTGTCGCTCTCGTTCACTCGTCTCAGTCTCACTCTCTGCCCTAAAAAAGGTTCGTTTTTTATTTGGTTTTCGTTTGAAAAGCGTGTAAAGGTTGCTCTTTTAAGTCATTGCTCATGCAAAAGGATTTTTTTTGTTTGTTGAATGATTTGCGTGTAAAGTTTTTGTTTTTATGCGATTTTTGATAGAAAAGGAAGTCTTTTTGGTCGTTTCACTATTCTGTTCTGGATCTGAAAAGGTTTTTGCGTTTAGGGTTTGATTTCTGTTGGTTTTTCAGTAAAGTTTGTTCTTTTATGTCATTTACGACTTCGTTCTTGGTTCTTGGTGGAGAGAAGAAAGTTTTTTGTAAGTTTTTTAGGTTTTATTGGTTGAATCTGTTTGTTTTGGCAACTGATGATGACGTTTGAGTTCAGTCGTCATGACATGAACTAAGGTGTCCCCTCGTCAATACATGGGTAACAAATGATATTCTGTAAAACTAAGTGGTTGAGTTTACAGAACATCATTTGTTACCCATGTATTGACGAGGGGACACCTTAGTTCATGTTATGGCGACTGAGGATCGGATGTGTGTTGAGTCGCCAAAGATTGCACTATGATGTCCCCTCGTAAAAGGAGGGGTAGCCGCTTATTAATGTTTGAATGCGTATGTTTCTTGTGTGTATGGTGTTGTATGCTGACTGAGGTTTGTTGACTAAGGTGTGCTCTGAACAAAGAATGGCTAATAAGTGGTTGTGAGCTGACAAATTCTCATTGATTGGTTACCCGTGCTTTAACGAGTGGACACCTAAGTACAACTTTTGGCGAGTGATAACTGTAATGAATTGTTTCCATAGCACGTTTGATGTTAGTTGGTGTTATTGAATTGTTTAGTTTTTTACAGGATTACAAATGCCATCATCCGGTGTTGTGTTTCATGAACGATCCGAAATAGACAATAAGGTTTGATTTGCATTTTGCATAATTGTTTTTTATAGTGAAATATATTGTCATGTAATGCCTATATTCTCTGCTTTAATTATATGTAGGAATGCACAAGAGTCCGCCATTGTTGCAGGACTAAATATCTGGTGAAGGTGAACAACATTTTAAGTGATGAGCATAAGGCTTGCATAAAGAGCACCCCTTTTGGTTGGCTCCTCACAGTTGATAGAGAATTGCAAATGAGGAGGATGTTTGTAAAGGAGCTATGTTTTAGATTTATTGAGAAAGACTGTGGTTTTAAAATTGGATCTGAAGTTGTTTCTTTTACATTACTTGATGTTTGTGTAGGGTTAGGTTTGAGAGTTTGTGGAAAGAAAGTGGATATAGAAAAGGAAACAAGTGATGGCAATCTGAGGAGTTTTTTTGGTTCAAATAGTGTTAATATTACAATGCTTTATGATGAATTACTTAAACATGTCAATGATTCGGTAGTTGTAGATTTTTGTAAATTGTATATATTGTTAGGTTTGTGTGAATTTTTTTTGCCGAACACAAAGGGTACTGTACATAATGGACTGTTTAGTGTTGTGGATAACAACTTAGGTGATTTATGTAAATACAATTGGGGTGGTGTTGTCTACCAATACCTAGTACGAAGTTTATGTGAAGGTGCTGCATCAGTTCAGAAAGTGCCAGCTCCTTCAGATGTGTATATTGTTGGGTGTACATACTTATTGCAAGTAAATTCTATATTAAGTTCAAAAGTGCTATTGTATATTGTTCGTAATAGCTTTTAAGTTGTGTTTTTTGATCTTTTGTTATGATTTGTGTCATAGATTTGGGTGTGTGAACATTTACTATTCCGAAAAAAAAATAGGGAAATGAGGGGTAAATTTCCCCGCATCCTTTATTGGAAGGATGTGAAGATTGTAGATAGTATAGTTTGTTCAGCATTCAATACTAATTTGGTAAGTGTTTTAAGGGTAATATTGAGATGTAATCATGTTCACATTATTTTTTTATGTGTGCTAACTTTTACTATGAGTAGGTTGTTGCTGAACTGGCTGTGTCAAATGAAGAGCTTGGATACGACATTGTGAAAGAAGCTGTAGAAGGGAAGGTGCTGCTGGTAAACCAAATGAAAATAAAAAAAGACTACCATCATGTGCAGAAAGATGGTGCTGACCTTTTAAAACTACGTCATATTATCCAAGTCCAAAAGGATAATACCAAGGAGCTTTAGAGAGAGATTATTGAGCTTAGGAAATTGGTCGATGATAAACGAATATCATAAACTTCAAATGACACGGCCCGTCCTCCAGCAACAACCCCAACAGCAACAACCCTAGTAGCAGCAACCTCAGAAGCAGGAACCCTAGTAGAAGCAACCCCAGCAGCAGCAACCCCAACAGGAAAGTCAACACCAACCACAACAACAACTCAGAAAACAGAGGCACAAACACCCAGAAAAACTCAAATGAAGAGTGTATTAAAGAGAAAGCTTGTTAATTCCCCTCCTCCAGCAACAACCTCAGAAGCAGAACCCCAGCAGAAGCAACCCCAGTAGCAGCAACCCCAACAGGAAAGCCAGCAACAACCAAAGGAACAACTGAGAAGACAGAGGCACAAGCACCCAGAAGAACTCGAATGAAGAGTGTAGTAAAGAGGAAGCTTGTTAAATCCCCTCCTCCAGCAGCAACCCCAGCAGCAGCAACCTCAGAAGCAGCAACCCCAGCAGGAGGAACCCCAGCAGAAGCAACCCCAGCAGGAAACCCAGCACCAACCACAGCAACAACTGAGAAGACAGAGGCATAAGCACCCAGAAGAACTCGAATGAAGAGTGTAGTAAAGAGGAAGCTTGTTAAATCCTCTAAATTAGGACCTCCTTTTACGACATATCCTAAGAAAAGGAGAAGGTCTGCAAGGGTTGGTGCAAGGGTTGTAAAAAGTCGCAACAATTAATTCATGTTAATGTATATTGAACAGATATTTTGTGGAACAAATTAAATTGTTATTGCATTTTATTGCTTGAAATTGTTAGTTACATATTTTGTTGAATTTTGTGGAACATGCAACTTCTTTGGCCAAGTGTTAAACTAAAGTATCCCCCCATTATATAATGGCTGAAAGTTGTGATGCCCAGAGTTGAGGGAATTTAATATAATTTAGTCAGTTGATGTCAATATGTTCCTATTGAATATGGTTTTGATTAGTTGCCAAAACGTTAACTGAGAGGTACTTTCGTTAAAACATGGGTAACCCCATATGTTTCGTAAGTGAATGCTACTATGTTAAAATGCGAAAATGGTCGTACTGCACATAATCACCACAACGTAAACCGAGGTATGCAGAGGTATGTGTCAATTTAGCATATTTTGATATATAAAACAGTCATCGAGGCAAGTTGCAGGGTTGTAAGTGAAGGACACAAGTACTTGAAGTGGCAAAATGGTCGTACTGCACTTAGTCGCCACAACATAAACCGAGGTATCCCATCGTGAAAACATGGGTAACCCTATATTTCAGTACATTGACAACTGTTATTTGTACACAAATGTGTCAATTTAGCATAAATTTGGTACATAAAAGGTTCGTAGAAGTAATTCACAGGGTGTTAAGTGAAGGACACTAAAAACTTAAAACGCCAAAATGGTCGCACTGCATGTAGTCGCCACAACGTCTACTGAGGTGTCCCTTCTTTAAAGATTTGGTAACCAGTCATTGATGATGACTCCTGTGAGTTTCCTATCGATGTGAGGAGTGACACAAATCCACCAGATTGGGCAGTGTGCACCTGTAAAGACCATGTCAGCATAATATAACACGAAATACAACAGCATATTCATGCAAATGTATAAATCTGTATGTAACACGAATCGTTTCTGTTTGGTAGTTCATTATGGATATAGTTGTTGTGTTTGGTTGAGATAAATTACTCCTTGAACTAGTGTGCTTGGCAGTGACTGCCTTTTTTCGGCTTCGAGGCATCTCACATGCTAACCTCAATCTTTTATATGGAGGTCGTCCCTTTCTTGAAACTAGTTCAGGGCTATGAATATTTGTGTTGACCCCGTCATTCATGGAATTATTTCTCTGTGGAGTCCTATCTTCCAAATTGGTCCTTGTTGGGTAATGAGTTTCAATGTCATGTGAGTCGGCAAAGGATTGCAGATGGGCAAATAACAATTCACTTGTTTCCTGATTTTCGCAAGCTACCTGAGCTATTTCTCCAAATGTTTGGCATAAGGTATCATAGCGCTGAATATGTGGTGGTTTGTCTCTAGAGTTAAAAGATGTGACTACGTAATTATGCTTTCTCCTGACATTCTTGCTCCACCTTTGCAATATATACTTGTTGAAATGCTCTTTTGTCTTTCTTGGGCAAGAACAACCAATGCATGTCTACATATTATTCCCCTGAACTCAAACAAGAAACACTGACATTGCACATCCTTGGTTTTTCTGTCATAGAAAATAGTGAATAATCTCTCATGACAATGTTCATTATGGATGGACTCTTCCATTACTATGTAGGTACAATTTTCTCCATCATTATGACAATGGTGAATTAGGCAATTCATTTTCGATCTAAATTCAGTCTGCACCTCAGTGAACTTAGCATGTGTATATTCTTTTTTAAATTGCCTTTCCATCAATGACTGTGAGCCACAATGAATTACCGTGTTCAATGAGCCAAAGTCAGCCTCCTTCTCCTTTTCCCACTTGTGTTGCAAGGCATTTTCGTATTGTTGAACAAATTGTTGTAGTGTTGTCATGGAATTGATGTAACCGTCGAAGAATGCTTTCATGTTCTCACTCCTTTGTGTAGTTGATAGTCCTGCCCAAAAATGACGTTTTAAATATATAGGAACCCATCGATGTCGTTCCTTATATAGAGAAGTCAACCACTGATTATCAACCAAGCCAACATGTGCTATGAAATTACCCCAATTAGTTTCAAATTTATCCATATTTTCAGACTCATAGACCACATCCTTCATGATTCTCTTGATGTCCTTGTATTGGTTATACCCTTATAACTTTTCTGGAATTTTCTTCATAATGTGCCACAAACACCACCTGTGTTGTGTCTGAGGGAAGACAGTGGCAATGGCATTCTTCATAGCCTGACACTGATCAGTGACAATCCCTTCTGGATCTTTGTAATACATACAACGTCTCCAACAATCAAATAGCCAAACAAATGTGTTGGTGTCTTCTGAGGATAGTAGCCGACACCCTAAAAGAATGGATTAGACGTGATGGTTGACCCCAACAAAAGGTGCGAAAGGCATGTCGTACTTATTAGTTAGGTATGTTGTATCAAATGATACAACATCTCCAAAGTATTGAGAGACAGCTCGGCTTCTTGCATCTACCCAAAAAACATTCCTTATGCGGTTGTCTTAGCTGACGTCAATATCAAAGAAAAAATCTCTATTCAATTCTTTCATGCAGGAAAACTGCTTCAACAATGCTTGGTCATCCCCTTCTTTCCCTAGTGCATGTCTTTGCTAAGAAAGGTAGTTTCGCACATCACGTTCAACAAATGGAAGGTTATCGTATCCTCCAGCAGCATGAACTAATGATTGATAAGTTTTATTTTTCCTCACACCAGCCTTGTCATTCAAATCAATAGTCCTCTTAACCCCAAGGTTAATAATTCTTTTTCCCCTAAACAATCTTGACTTAGTTGGACTTAAGTCGTGGGAGTGCTTCTCGTTCACAGTTGTGATGTACCATTTGTCTTCCTTTTTTGTAAGTGTAATGCGAGCTGGGCACTCATTTGCTTGCATTGGAATTGACTTGCTTTCACCACAGTTCTTTGGTACATATGAACCTGCTCTCGAGCAGACCAAAATGAAGTACCTTAATTGCTTGTCGGTTCCTTTTTTTGACGACCTTCTTCTAATACCAAAGCCTTTTGTGATTGCATATTGTCTGTAGAACTTTGTTGCTTCTTCTGCACTTGAAAAACACATTGTGGGAACACGAGTGTCCATGTCATGAGAACCTTCCTCATTAACTACATTTGACATTTGACATTCTTCACTAGAGGGAATGTCATCTAATGATAATATTGGATCGGTGTTAATGATATGGAGAGAGGAATTCAACTGCAAATACAATGTTAATGACAACAACTTATCAGCCATAGTTAAATCAAATATACAGTAACTATAACTATTATTAAGCGTGAAAGTAATAAATAAACAATATTGTTATTCAGTAATCAATACTAAAGCGACGGTGTCCACTCCATAAAACATGGGTAACCACTGGGTTTCTGAAAGCCCAAAAATCAGTTTTAAGGAATCGAGGTCAATTGAATAAATGAATTCTATGTGATCAATGAAAGTGTCATCAATCCTGAGTATGTATGTAATTCAATAAGTGAAGAACTTCATTACAAAGAAATGATCATTATGATGACGTATGAGTTAAGTGGCCAAAACATAAACTAAGGTGTCCCCTCGTTAAGTCATGGGTATCTGTTGCATTAATACAAGCTAACAGAACAGTGTTAAATGTAGTGATGAGTAACTATGTCCATCATTTTGTGTGGAACCACATAAAAAAATAACATTGTAATTCAGTCCCCAATACTGTAACTACAGGGTGTCCTCGTTAAAGCATGCCTAAGCAATGATGGTAATGTTGCCTATGAACCAATATTAAGTAAGACAATGGTATGAAATGAACATATTTTCATGATTAAACATACTATAAGCTTACAAATCTGGCTACCATGGATACTTGAACGAATATTAGGTGGAAAAAAGCAAAACAATCATGCAGCATTTAATCATGTTGGTGAGACAATAAAATGACAATAACGAAGCATTAATAACAAAACGAAAACATTAATGGTGATTTTCACCTACCTGATCTGCCATTGAATGCTTCAGCTGGAAATGTTTGGGATGGTTCAACTTCGCGCCTTTTTTTGTTTGTCAAAAAATTCTTAAGGAAGAAGAAAGAGCTTAAGTGTTGCCTCATTACCAGTACTATCAACCAACATTAAATGTGACTGTCAAGCAGGTAGTAGAGTTTTAAGTGCTAAGACACATTTGTCCATTCACAATGTGATAGCCAAAGCAACTTACAGGAGTACTTTTGTCAATTAACATACTTTCATTAAATGAAAGTTCCTTTCGTGTGTTTCATGCCATAAGTAGTAGAAAAAAGAGTAACATATCTTTCTTTGTTATAGGAACCCAAAAGAGGTAACTTGGCAATGGGTATTTGAACATTGGGAAATCAGACTTCTCTGACCAAACCAAAAGGATAAGTTCGTGAAGGCCATGGAACCTTGGGAAGGACTTGACATCGACGACACTGACCTAGCCACTTTTGTTCGTCGGTGTAACTCCACGACCAATGTAATCCCAGGACCAGCGGGTAATGTACAAGTCGTTCTACTGAACCGAAGCTCCACACAACCAAAGAACACACAAGAGTTTGTGAAATGCATCGTTGAGGCATCTGACCACCGAGATTTCAGTACCAATCCATGGGAATGGGCACAAAAATTTATTAACTTTCATGGTAAGATTTTTTCAAATAAATTACATATTATACTTTAAGCTCCAGTATGATGTTTGAATTACTTTGTAAAGGGTTGTTGAGTGTACACAACATTGAGAATGTCTCAACACTGGCAACCATGAAAACGTTGGCAACCAAGGAAAGTCCTTCTCGCCTGGTGTTGGTCCCCTACATTGTGAAATCTTGTGAGCCAAATGGACTTGGGGACATGTTAATCACAGTAAATGTGACAACCTTTCGATACACAAACTTCTTTCATATGGCCTGTGAAATACAGAACAATGCAATCACAATGTTTTACATTATATAGGACCCCACAGGAACTGCTAAGGCCAGTGTTCATCGAAAATTCTTACAGAACCCTGAATTTGGAAGTGATATCCATGTCGGATCTATGTTAGTTTTAAAGAATGTGAGCGATTATTTTGCAAAACTCCATTAGTAACCCCCTTAGTAAGGAGGGGATACCTTAGTTGACGTTTTGGCGATTCAATTGACATACGTTTGTGTTTATGTGGTTAGTTGCCAGAATTTCAACAAAGGTGTCCACTCATTACTGAAGGGATAAACTCTGTGTTTTCTAATGTCATTTGTCTTTCCTATTTATTCGTACGTCATTAAGAGTTTTGACTCATGTTTGTCTAGGTTGTCGTGTACACTCCCAACGAACGCATTTTCTATCTCAACATAACACTAAATAACATCGTGAAGGTGTTTAGGTTTGATATAAGTCCACCAACTGAGGAATTACTTCGTGCTTCACAACCAGACATTGGTATACAAGAAACTAGTCTTCATTTGTGGAATAAATTTGTTGTGAAAATTTAATTCACAATTATTATCTTTATGCAGATCCTAAGTACCGTCATTGGTTTACTGATACCCACCCTCATAGTGGCAACTGATGGATGATTAACTCGTGAGTTGGAGGATTGCAGAAATTAGGATGGCCTTAACTTTTCACTATCAACAATTTTACTTGATAAATACGTGTAATGTAATTGAGTTGTGTGATGTAGGTGAATTATGTTCTGAATTATGTTGATCACATGATGTTCATTTTTGTTACCTCGGTGCCTTAATAGTGTTTTTTAGGCTACCATCAACCCAACGGTGACCCACGACTTTACGAGGGGACACCTCAGTTATCATTTTGGCGATTGATACGAAACCACTTCACAAAGACCCTTTGTTACAAATGAAGTTGTAATAAGGATTAATAACGACGAACTATTTACAGTCATATTAACAACAATAATTGTATCAATATTTACACTACTACATATGAACAACAATATTTACAGTAGTACATATTAAAAACAAATTCAACAAATAGTAGAGTGATCTACAACCCATTACAAGAATCAAGTATTACTTTGGGAACTTAAACTGATCAAATTGATAGCAGATAACACAGTTTGGCATTTGTAATTATCTTCATTGTTAACCCATTAATACACAAGTTGCTGCCGAAAAGAGTGAAGATCGTACTGCAAATAAACAATGATGAACCAAATTAAAATGTGACCAACTCAACCAAAAAATCCGGATAACCGTAAAAGTAAAATGAACTAACCGTGGAGTATTCAGGCATATTTTTTTCACTAAACCTTCGTGAACCATCCCACAACTCCATCATACCACAATCATAGTTGAAAAAAAAGACAAACATTTACCAAGCAATCAAAAAAAATTCATATGCCACAGATTTACCAAAACAGATCACACTCACGAGTTTGGTTGGAGTGGGAGGTCATTGTCTATCAGTTTAACACGAGATGGTTTGGGTTCGCTGGCATCTGAAAAGAAATCTAACAGATCTTGCAGACGATATGCCTATAAAGAAAAATACAACAACACAGTTTCAGCAACACATACTTCAAAACCAGATGATTTTAGTAAACAGAACTCTAACACATTACCACAGCTAAATCAATGGCCTTGCGATAGCGCTGTTTGTGTTTGTGTCCAATGGAATTGAACACATACAATTCTCTCCTCCCCCAAACCAAAGCATAACACCACCAGTGGTCGTTATGGATTGTGGGGATAAAAATCTACACAAAAAAATAAGGTTTTAGTAATCAATAAACCCTTACGTAATTTTATATCAGAACACTTACTATTTCGGCATTCATTAGTTCATAGAACTCCAATAAGTCCTCTAGATAAAAGGCAGAGTATTGAGCTTCTCCCCATTTGCTCCATTTTTTTTAACGCTTTCTTTTTCCATTTCCTGAATTACATTGGTCTGCACCAAACAAAATTAAACTAAATGTAGATAAGGACCATTACTCCATATGAAGTTAAAACGTCTTTATAAGGACCATATGTTTCTAATGAAGTACTTAACTTACTCATTTACACACAGATCCAGGATTGATCACGCTTTCATGCACTATATAATGTTATATTTCAGCACCTATGTGGCTTAATAATGGTTTTTAACCTCATACCAATCCCTTGGTTATCTATGGCTTAATGAGGGGACACTTTCGTCACAGTTTTGGCGACTGGGCTGAAACGTCTTCATAAGGACCATATGTTTCTAATGAAGTAATGAACTTATTCAATTACACACAGATCCAGGATTGATCACGGTTTCATGGACTACATAATATTCTATTTCAGCACCTATATGGCTTAATACTGGTTTTTTAGCTCAGTACCAATTCTTTGGTTACCTATGGCTTAACGACGGGACACTTTCGTTAAAGTTTTGACGATTGGACTGAAAATAATCATAACAAATTTACAGGGATATAAAAAAGAAGTTCTAATACTACTACATACCGCAAACATGGGATTGAAGCATACACGCCTGATCATGCCTGTTCTTTTCTTTTCATCATGTATCAGCAGAAACGTCTCAAAGAACATGATCATGTTATCCACTTTTTCTGCATGCGTAGGTCAGCCTTGCTAATTACATGTTGTTGGATCTCAACAACAGCACTGAACAAATAACAAAAGATAATGTCAAAGGAATGTGTCATGCATATATATGGACTGAAAAACACACACTAAAGAAATTTACAAAATAAAATATACTTATTGTCATTATCTTCACCATCGGTCATGCCAACATATAGCTTTTCTACATCAATGGCGTCGTCAGTATCTCCATCTCCACCCTTTGCCTCAAGGGTACTCCTTGGGGGAGTCTTTGCTGCGGGAGACGTTGGTAGGGGAGTCTTTGCTGGAGGAGTCTGCTCTGGGGGAGTCTGCTCTAGAGGAGTCTGTTGGGGAATCTTTGGACTCTTTGGGAGTGGTGGTCTGTTCTGGACTCTTAGGACTGGGACTGACATGAGGACTGTTTGGTGAGGGACTCATCTGGGTACTCTTTGCAGTTGGAGGACTCCTGATTGGAGTCCTTGATCTACTCCTTGGTGGAATGGAGGAGGAGGACAATGGCCGCTGGACCGTTTTACTTGGGGCATTGCACATTTGTTGTCGTAGCAGGCTAACTTGGTGTGAAAGTTCAACAATAAGCACTGCATTTGACTCAATCTTTTGTATAGTGGCTGCAACTTCTGCCCCGTAATTACAATTGTCATCCTCGACATCTTCCTCGATGCCCACTTCATCACAAGGGTGAACACATTCAAGTGCTTCACGCACAATGTCCATCCTCTCCTCTTCCTCTGTCAATGTCCAGTCTCATACAATCTACACAAAAGTATACAATTATTGTCAAAAAATCATCAAACATTATAAAGAGATAATGTAAACAATTGATAGAATGACCATTACCTTATTATTTAGAAATAACTTATGTATTTGTGAGGAATATCTCAGATTCTTTATGGATGGCCAGTCCCGAATACGTGGGAATAGAGAACTGCGTCCTATTCCCACATGTTGCACAGCCCACAACTTCTCAAAAAGAATAAATAAACCAATTAGCAAAGTAAGTATTTAACTTCCAAATTCTGAATACATTATACATAATTTAAATTCAACCAAACAAATATCTACACAAGTAAAGAATGAACAGCCTCACACCAGTTCCACAGGTGTAAGGACTGTAAATTATCTAATAAACTAAAAGGAATTGTAGTAACTGTCTTAGAGGTGCGAGGAAAGTAAAAAACTGAAAACACAAGCAAAATATACAATTTACAATAATTATCTACATTATCTTCCTCTTGTAATTTGAGAACAATCTTCTCAATTGTTATTTCCTCATTACCAAACGCATTGTTAACCAACCCAATTGTACACGAATCAAAACAAACTTGTTGTCCCCTAACAGAAAAACCCAAAACAACACACACATCAAAAACGTTGAACGACACCAAATGCTCCCTGATGCGGAAGCTCTTGTTCTCAACAGACCATCTGCTAACCAACTCAAGCAGCAACGCACTGCAAATCTTGAGTGGCTCTTCCATCAAGAGCATCCAGCGAAATGGGGTCCTTTCCAATTGTTGTTTCTGCAGGGCACCCATTGTGTTGTTTAC
>Ga0209700_101958_pt1 | contig 42712 bp, 24 predicted proteins | sample SiratroredBW_FD_187528 | JGI IMG/M metagenome (GOLD analysis project Ga0209700, IMG submission 187528) | Root nodule microbial communities of legume samples collected from California, USA - Siratro red BW (SPAdes) (version 2) | ecosystem: Host-associated > Plants > Roots > Nodule | place: USA... | reverse complement strand
AAATTATATATATATATATATATATATATATATATATATATATATATTATATATCCATAAATTAATATTGGCAAGCAAATCTTCTATACAAAGATATCCAAAATTTTAAAGTTTTCAAAATTTTAAGACCGTTATGATATATTAAACGTAGAAATTAAATTATCTAGGAACAAAAGAATTAGAATATCAAAGTTAAAACTACACACCTCACTCATGTAAAATATATGTGTATCCCATATTTATGAAATAAATGTTACATGACAACATTTGAGGATTTCATCTTAATACTACAATCTTGTCTAATCCGTATCCCATTATTGGATACAAGCTTTACAAATGAGTTTTTTATTATTTTAGCATTTTCAAATATGCAGATAAATACGTAGATTTAGATCTGAAAAGCTCAAGTTAAAAAAAAAAGAAAACAAAAAACTACGCGAAATGAGAAAAGTAATGTGACTGCAAATCCAAATAGCCACAACATCTCTAAAAGTAGAGTCTTTTGATATGTAATTTACATATTAGTAAAAAGACTCACATTATTTTTCTAATAATTCTTAATTTACTTTATCTTCTCCATTTTTTGTTCTTGGTGTTTGATTAAGAATGTGTTCACATAAAGTTTAAAAAAAAAAAAAAAAAAAAAACTAATTCTACGTTTGCATCCACTTCACTCTTCCTCAATTGAAGGAAAATATATATATATATAATAACCTAAAAACACATTTAAGAATTATCAATAGAGATGAACTAATAAATCTGAAAAATAATAACAAATTTTAGCAATGTATCTTACAGTCATAGATTTTTTTTATTGTGTTAATTATGTATTAATAAATTAATTAAAATATGAAAACTTTATCTTTCTTAAACATCCATAGTCGAATATTACTATAACCTTATTGTTCTTAAACCTCCATGGTCAAATGTTATTTACAAACGAAGATAAATATGTGAAGACTCAACTAGTATATTTGTAGATTGATGCTTCCATCCAGTAAGCAATGGATGAGATAACTTTTTCACAAAGATGCACATTAATTTGCCATATTCCTTGAAAGGTGACACACAAGAAATCAACTTCATCTATCCACACATCACAAAAGAATAAAATAAAATAAAATAAAATAAATCTAAGTCAACACAGCTTTTAGATCCATCCCCTTTCCTTTTCCTTTTGACTGTTCTTTTGTTGAATATCTTTGGCTCCTCCTTTTCTACCACTACCTACTTGCCCCCTTGCTGCCAATCTCCCCCTACTTCCAATTGATACTCTAACTTTCTCCATCCCTACATTTACACCAACCTTCCTCATGTGCTGCTGAAGTGGAGACTTCACTTGGATTTTCTTATGAAGGCTTCTTCTTAGTATGCTACCTATCCTCTTAGCACCACTTCTAACTTCTTTGGGACTCTCACAATGAGTATGTGCAGGAAAACAGTTGGTTTCTACTTCCCCAATGACATCTTTCTGGTCAGCTTGGTTTGTTAGATTTGGTAATAGTGGTGATTGGAACTGTGTTAAGCTAGGAATACTTGGGAGTGGAATCAGAGAGTTTCTCCTTAAAGCAATGGCTGAAGGAACACGTGGTACCATCATGCAGATGGAAGAAGCCCTTCCAGGCCTCTTTGGCAGAAGGGTTTTGTCAGCCATTTCAGGATTGTTTTCTTTCTCAGCATGGTCAATGCACTTGATGGAGCTCTCCATTGTAGCAAAGGGTACAAAAGGTTTAAAGAGGTTGTTGTTCTCTGTGAGTGGTTTAGCTGAATTTATTTGTTGGTCTTTGCACCATCCACCACTCATTGCATCATTGAAATTCTTGATACTTCCAAGTGGTCGATTTGCAAGTGCTGATCTCATAAGTGCATTATTTTGCTCTTCTTGATGTTTCATTTGGTGCTGCTCAGCTATCTTTGAGTCTACATGTTGACGCGCCAGCTTTCTCTCAATCAGAAGTTGTGATTCCAGTTCCTTGACCTTACATACGAAAACAGACAATGATGAGATACTCACAAGTGAAGTCCAATAGAAGCTATACAAAGGAAGACTATTATTTATAAGCATAATTTTTGAAATTTGTGCTTTTGATGATACCTACCTTCTCTTGCAGATTTTTGTTTTTGCTATCTCTTTCCTTCATCTTGGACTCTAATCCATGGATTGTTTCCTCCATCTTCTTGATTTGCAAATCCTTCAGCTTCACCTCTTGTTTGACTTTATCAGCCTAAAAAAGGAAAGTAAACTTGTTGAAAAAGAAAGACTATCACAGTTAAGCAGTGAAATGCTAATACTTTATAAATACAACAGCATTCCATCAACCATACCATTTGTTTGTGTCGCAAAAGCTCAACAGTGTCCAACTGCTTTCTTGCGGGGCCCAATTCTATTCCTCTTACTCTACTGGCGAAGTTAAGAGAGCAAATTGTCTCACTCAAATCGTTTTCATTAGGACTGATCTGTACAAACATGAGTGCCTTTGAATCTCCTCCTACAAAAACAAAAACAAAAAAATCATCAAACTTTATAATATTTGCATAAATGAGGAGGATAGAAACTAGGCATGGAGATTCTCTAAGATGTATAGATAAGTACCTAATGAGTCTTGCAACAAGTGTGTAAGCTTGGAGTTCCTGCATCATGAAGATCAATAAAAGCTTCAATACCAACCAATAGAAAAAAGTTCAAAGCTGCAAGATGGGCCAATTTTTTTTATTTCCATAACCTGAAAGGGATGTGTGAACTTTTCGTTGCAAGAGCTGATATGACATCACCAAGGGCAGACAGAGACCTGTTAATATTCTGTGTCTCCTTCAATCTATCACCATGAACTTCCGTCTTTGCCACTCGCTCACTGCCTGCTAGATCCACCAACCATAGCTTGCTTCTCGTGCATTCCCCATTCAACAAATTCTCTCCCTTAACCATAACACAGTGAATGCTGTATAGAGAAAGAACATCTCATCATAAGTAGTGTTTCTCCAACCATTATATTCAAATATGGATTAGGAATATAATGAAAAAGAGCTGAAGCTGACCAGTGTGATCGACTGCTATGCTCATTGGAATTGGTTGAGCTTACTGCCCTTGCATTGCTTCCAGTTTGTAGGACTTCCCAGACTTCAGTCATATTATTCACATGTGCCTCAACCAACCCTGGAATGTGATGTATTCCTTCACCAGCTTGCCTTATTTCAAGTCTACAATTAACCATATTTTAGTGAACTAAACCAATTACTATTCTGAAAAACCTTTTAAGTTTCATTTTAATTTCCTTTGTCTAAGTTTTTGAAAGTGCTATTAGGTTGAAAATGGCAGGAAAATTAGCCAATTGGTTTGTAGTCTACCTTTTTGCAGCTCCTCCTTGATGATTTCCTGCAACCAGCAAATCTCTTATTTGCTCATTGTACACTTCTAATACACTTACAGAAACATCATAACAATAAAACTTCTGTCTCTCCTTGATTATGTCGAACATTTTTGCGAGAGTCCTAAAGTTTACACCTCGAGCCTCTTCACTGCCCTCCATTGTGAAAGTTTTTCCTGTCCCAGTCTGTCCATATGCAAAAATGCATACGTTGAATCCATCTAGAACTGACGTCGCAAAAGGTGCTGTGTCTTCAAAAATATCAGCTGTAAAAGAAAACAATACAAATCTGTCAAAATGAGCATTTTTATTAAACTCGGAAACATCCTAAAGAAATTCATGGTATTAAATTAGAGTTACCTTGTTCAGCTTGGGGATCAAAGACAGCATCGAACTTGAAAGTCTTTTTAGGAGCTCCATTTGACATTACAGTTAGCTCACCATCTTTAGCAGATTCAAAATCCAAAGCCATGGTTGCTCCTGCGGCTATCTCTTCAGCGTTGAGAGGCCTACAACGGCAAAAGACCCTTATGTTTCCTGTGAAGAAGAATACTGAGTGAATCATCCTGCATATTTTTTACCCATCAAACACTAAGAAAACTATATATGCACAGCTTACCTCTCAACTCCAAAACCTTGTTGTAAAGCTCTTTCCGTTCCTTAACCCCTTCAGCATATTTGGACTGCAGATCTCCAAGGGACTCCAGTTGTTCATTTACTATAACATAAATTTAGGAATTAGATTACGCACAAATGCAAAACCACAAACTGTAACGTGTATAAGATTGAAAGCTGCATTGCAGCAACATCTACTTACTTTTGGACTTGATAATAAGCCCCATTTCTTTCATATCTGCTTGATATTTCTTGCTTTCCTCGGCTTCTTCTAATAGCTTCATGTGTTCCATTTTCATAATCTATCCAATGAAATTGTTTAACGCATTTAAATATATCCTTTCCCTTTTTCTATTTGTGGTCAATCAATTTAGTTAGCATATCAGTACCTTCAATTTCCTTGTTAAATCTCTCAGTGACGAAAACCACCTACTTTTCTCTTTCACTTGCCCCTCAATGGCAAATGCTGCATGGCCAAATATTGGTTAATTACCTCAACAAAACCAAGTTTTTAGTTATATAATATATAACTACAAAAAGGGAAAAAGGGATATCCATACCTAAAGATCCCACGTGCATGGACTTGCGCATTAGCTCATTCTGAAGCTCTTTCAAGGAGTTCCAAGCTTCTTGACATTCTCTATTCTTCTGTTGATTCTCCCTCTTGATCTCCCCTAACTCCCGCCTCGTTTCTGCCAGCTCCTTTCTCTGACACTCAAACTCTCTTTTCAGCCTTTTAAATTTCTCTTCTACCGCAGTATCATCGGCATCCTACAAAAACATCGTTAACTAAGCACATTATCACTTGCATTTTTCCTGCTTAAAACAACAAATCTACCACTATTCACAAAGAAGCATACTTCTGAGGACTCCAATTCTGCCTCCTCAGACACTCCATTATCTTCTAGCATCTCAGTATCTCCTGAGTTCATAGCAAAATTTAGTTAAATAACAACCAGGGGTTTGAATACAACCGGCTGCAGCGCATAATGCACAACCATGTTCAAATTTCAAAACATTCATTCACAATTGGAGATAACAAGATTTGAACTTACTAGGAGGGGAATCTTGGGGTGACTCATCCTTGGTTAGAAGGGGTGGAAGAAGCTCAAAGGAGGCTTCAGGGCTCAGAAGCTCTTCCTCTTGCTCAAAAGTTTGACAGAAGTTGGAGAATTTAACAGTTGGCATCTTATGGCCATTGTCAACTTCAACTTGAGACCCCTTGATTCCATACTCTAGAGAAAGCTCCATGGATGACTCCACATTCTTGCAATATTGGTTCTTCAAAAACTCAGGGGAATCACAACAGCTGATTCCAGCAATATCTGGTGAGCCAGCACAAACGACCAAATCTGGGGATGCCAGAGAATACCCCAAAATAGATCTTCCTGAAACAATATAGCCCATCATACTCTATCAGATGATCACATCCTAAGAGACACTCACTCAGACAACAAAAATTTTAAAATTAAAAAATTAAACAAAACAAAGAGTGACAAAAGCTTGAATTCTGCTAGAAAATCCTAAGCCCATTACCATCAAACACATCTTTCACAATTGGGTCATCAAACTTCACGCTGTTCCCTTCCAAACCTCCATTTTCCCGAGAAAACCCTGCAGCAGCAATTCACAACCCTCATCAAAATCACAAAATGGGGTTCATCCAAGACGAGTAAAGATTCACCATTAGAACAAAAAATTTCATATTTTGTTCTGAGTTCGGTGTCCTAACCGATGCTAGGGCTGTCACCGCACACGGGCTCGTCCTCCATAACCAAACTCTGAGAGCTCAGTGATGTTTGCAAAAGAGCTGTCACGTCAAAAAGAAGACAAAAAGTGACAAACAAACCAAAAGGGTGCACGAGGAGATCATCAAATTCAAAACTTGGCAGTTGTAATCACTGTTTTTTTTTTTGGCTGCTTCTGCAAGAGAGAGAAAGGAAGAAAGAAAATGGATGAGAAAAGTTGAGGGGTTCTTTCTTACAATTGGAGCCGCGAGTATAAGAAGAGGATTCTTGTTGCAAAGAAACGTCAGTGAGAAGAAGTGGGTCATGCTCATAGCGACGCCATTGATTAGAATCCTCCATTGATAGAATGACCAAACTGTTTGAACTTTGAATTCAGCAAGAATAATATAATAAAGATAAAGATAAATCTCAGCATATATTAAAAAAGGGGGTTATGTAATGGTGATGATGACGATGATTGATGGTAAAAATAGTGGAAGTTTTTTTTTTTTCTGAAATGGAAGTTTGATTTGGTTACAAGGAAAGTATGTGTGAAGATTGAACTTGCCTTAACCAAAATTCGACCGTTGGGGTTTCAAATTTGAAATGGTGCAAGCGGGGCTGAATTTACAGAAATCACGTTACAAAACGTGGATTTGGATTTAGCTTTCTACTTTGGATTCTTTGAAATGCACCAATGTTATTGGTACATAGGACACGTCAGGTACCTTTCTTTACTTTGGATTGAAAAGTGAGAGACTATGAATTTGGTAGGCTAGTGAAAAAAGAAACCATGATGATCTTTTCGTTGACATGAGTTGGAATGATTTTTAGTAATTTTTTTTTTTTGGATTTTGTTCTGTATTAAGAAAATTATTTTGGGTTTAAAATTAAATTTTGAATTGAAATGATTTTAGATGACTTGCGTTTAAATCAAATATTTATGTTGATTTTTATGTTTTCTGTCATTTTGTTTAATATCAATTTTTTATTTTTTTTATCTATGATAACTTTTCAAAATAATCAGAAAGTAAAAATAGAATTATGATTGTAATTAGAAGCCGATTAAAATAAGTTTTCATAAAATCAATTGCTTCCTTATTCTTAAACAAATATGAATTTTGACAGTTACTTATTTTAATCTTAAAAATAGTCAGTAAATTGTTTTTTACCAAGAATTTTTTTATTTTATTTTTAAAGACAGTAGTTCTTATTCTTTTGCTTTTCATAATAAAAAAAAAAAAACAGAGAGAGAGAGAGAGAATTTTTTTTTTCCTTTTCTTTAGAGGTATCCAATTGTCTAGTAGGACCTTTAGTTTAAATACACTTATATTTGTTTAATTAAAAGAAAGATATCTTAAATAAGAATAAAACTTTAGATTAGTGATTTTGGATGTAAAAATTATTTTTTCATCAAAGAAAAGTTTATCAGTAAAGTCAACTTTTTTTACTAACGACTATTAAATTCATTTTAACACCTTAATTAATAATAATTAGGATCATAAAAAAATGCTTAATTTACTAAAATTATTTAATTATAATGAAGAAAATACTTAACCAAAAAGATTAAGATATTGACTTTTTTACCTAATTAGCACTTTTTTAATTTTTATTTTCCTCAATAGCACTCTTTATTTTATTTTATTTCCCTAATAGCACTATTTATTCTTTAATTTCTAAAATAGAAATCTTTTATTTTTTTTTTATTCTTGAATTAATGTACACTCAATACATTAATTATGATTATTTTTTTTTTTATGATTTTGTGATTGTATTTTATTATAATAATTTACTGGTTGTATTTTTGTATTAAAAATTGATATTGGAAGAAAAAATTATAATAAATTATAAAAGTGTTATTTGAATTAAAATTTCTATTTTTATTTGTTAAAAATATATCTATATAATTGATAGCAAAAATAAAATAAAATTGTTAAAATATTTTCGCAAATAAATATTAATTAAATGGTTTAAAAAATTTAAATAAAATTTAATTTATGTAGGAATTGCTTTTAAATGTTATGTTTATTACTTAAAAATTATTAATTATTGAAATGATGCAATCCACATTGAACATAAAGAAGAAAATAAACCACAATCATATATTCACTAAATAGTTTAGTTAATGGTACACGAAATACTTTGTGTGAAATGAAACATAAATTTTATGTTTATCAAAACTCAAATTTTATCTTTATCCAAAAGATCAATTACATCTTTATCGAAAATCAAATTTTATCTTTATAAAAAATCAAATGATATCTTTAATAAAATATCAAATTTTCTCTCCATCAAAAACAAAATTCTATCTTTATCAAAAAGCAAAATTTATCTTTATCAAAAATCAAATTTTATCTTTATCAAATTTTTATTTGATTTTTGCCATTAATTATTTAGATATTTTTTAACCAAACTAAAAATACAAATTTTAATGAAAATAATAATTTTATAGTTTATTATAATTTTTTCTTCCAATATCAATTTTAATATATAAATACAATCACAAAATTATTATAATTTATTATGCCAAATTTAAATTTATTATAAAATATAAAATAAATAATTTATCATTTCTTTCCTATTATAATTAATTAGTTTAAAAACCTATAAAATATTTAATTTTATTTTCTTTGTATTATTTTTTTAAATTTGAATTTAATTATTTTTTATCTTAATTTTAATAAACTAATAATCACAATTTTTAATAACTATTAAAAAAAAGAGTGCTATTGCAGAAAACAAAAAAGTGTTATTTCAGGAATTAAAGAATAAATAGTGCTATTGGGGGAAATTAAAAATAAAAGGTGCTATTGAAGAAAATAAAAACTAAAAAGGTACTAATTAGGTAAAAAAAAATCTTAAGATGTTATTAATCAAGTTAATAAAAGGTCAAAGATAAGTGTTTCTTTATAAATTTAGAAGATGTGGCGTTCATGTGTGGTAAAATTTGAATGATGGTATATTTGGATAGAGAAGGAAAATTTCTATGATACTATCCAATCTACTCCTTCTTTTCTCAAAAACTTTTATCGTAAAGGAATTCACTTAAAAATAAATCCCTGATTTTAGAAACCTGGTCTCTTCTTCTCTTCTCTACATTACTTTGAATATCAATAACATGGTGTGTTCTTACTTTTCTTTCGCCTCTCATATTTTCACCTCATTTTTAGTGATTCTTTTTTATAATTTAGACAAATTTACCAACGAAAGTCAATTTATTTTGAACTTTACTAAAATGGATATATTTTTTTATAGAAAATAATCATGGATAAGTCATTTTTTTTAATTTTCTTAAAATTTATTTAATTAGTATCAAACTTCTATTTACTGACCAAATTTCCTAAATAAACAATACTTAAAAAAATATGTTTAACCAACTTGTCCATTTTATTTACATTATCAAATGAAAATAAAAATTATATAAAAGAGAAAAAGTAAAATAAAAAATAGAACTTGTGTATATAAGATTTCTTAAGAAAAATAATTCATGCTTACATGAACGATTAAGTTAAAAAAACTAAAAAATAAATAAAAGTTTATCTCTTCTTCACAACTTCAAGATCATTGAACATTAAAAAACTTAAAGTTATGTCTTAGAGAATGACTTCTTCAATGTGAAGTCGTGTTTTTATGCATGACTTACTCTTATGAAAATAGTGCTAAGAATTAGAAGAACATTTTTGTGACTCAAACACTATGAGATAAGCAAAATATTTCCTACTTAGAACTCAACCCATAAAATAAAAATTAAGAATGTTAGGAATTGGAAAAAACTTAGTGTCTAGTCATATGTGCCATTACGACAAATAATACCAATTTTATAGAAAGGAAACATGCATTTCGCATTTCTATCTAATCATAAGAAATCAGGAGTTGATTAAATTAAATGAATTTATGGATTGAGATTTAAACATATGTTCATTTTAGTTGAGTCTTAAACTATATTATTTTTGTATTAGATAAGCATGTAATCTAGTTGTTAGATCATATAATCACCTAACAAAAAAACATCAAAGAATATGATATATATATATATATATATATATATATATATATATATATATATATATATATTTGAGTAAAAAAATCATATGATATATATGACATTAGAGAATATATAAAATATATGGCATCAAGATACATATACCACAAAGCAACATAATTTTAGTTGAAAACATGTTTTATTTAAATGTATCAAACAAAACATAATTTTAGTTAAAAACATGTTTTATTTAAATGTATCAAACAAAACATAATTTTAGTTAAAAACATGTTTTATTTAAATGTATCAAACAATAGACTCCTTGTGAGTTTGATGCAAAAGATCGAATCATTCATCTTCGATTAGGTTGACAATTTTTCCTTTAAAGACAACTATATTTCATCATCTGCTACAATAATCATGTCATCCAAATAGCCAACAATAATGTAAGTTTAGCTTTATTGAGTGTTTTATGAATAAAATATTATCTCCTTGGCTTTGCTTATATCATAAGGAAATCATTACTTTCGTAAATCTCCCAGACCATTTTGTTTGTGATAATGCATACAAGGCCTTCTTTAGAAGGCAAACCTTATTCCCTTCTATTATAAGCTTCAAATCTCTATAGAATCTCCATCTACACTTCTTCTTCTAAATTTCCATGAAGAAAAGCATTTTCACATTCAACTAATGTAAGTCTCATCTAAAATGACCTGCCAAAGCAAGAAGAACTTGAATTGTATTTATCTTTGTTACAAGAGAAAAAGTTTCTCATAATCAATTCCATATTTTAAGTTTACCCTTCTTCAATTAACTTATACTTGTCAAGAATAACATTTATTTTTATTATACTTTTAGATTTATTTTTATAATTAAATCAACTCTTTCTAAGTTTGGAACCTGCTATATCCCACGTTTTTATCTCTTTTTATTAATAATTTAATTTTTATTATAAATAATTGGCTACTTGAGTTTTTAATCAAATTTTATTCTAAATCTCATTAATTTTTTCAAATAATTGAAAGGAAGAATTAGATAAAAAAATACCAAGTTTAGAGCCCATGAAGGAGGAATAAGATGATAAGACGCGGTAGGATTATGCCCGGCGCCACTTTAGCTGGGTCGGGTGGCCCAAGAGTTACTGGATCTGATCTACTTCTGGTGCCACTATAGTTGGGTTGGGCTTGGACGTCGTGAACTTAGTTTCTTTGTGTATTTAAAGATGTCTCTGTATTAGGGTTAGGCACTCTAGAAGCACTCCACTCCATTTAGAAGTCAAAAAAATGTAGCCTTGGGATGACGACTAAGGTTTTGAGGGTTTCCCTTTCTTCTCTTTGTATATTCATCTTCCTCCATTATTCATCCTTCTTATCTTGTAGGTGTTTGATGTAATCACTTGAATTTTCACATAATTAATATTATATACGTTTTTCCTTTCAATGTTAGTATTTTGTTTTTGCACTCATTGTCTGTCGTGTTGATTCATGGCTTGACCATTGATTCTTAGGGTATTGGAAATATCATTTTTAATTTATAAATAAATGAAAAAAACCAAATGAAAGCTTGTACCTAGGAATAAAGCCTAATTTGTTTGTTGTCTTAAGACCCTTGTTACGATTGGAAGTTTTATTTATCTAATTGATCAAGGAATTAATGGTTAATAGATAAACTTAGGTTCGTTCACCTTAGTTAGGTATTATTGTGAGTTGACATTGACATTGACATTTGTTTGAAAAGAAGGTAAATGATTTTATGCATGAGAGTAAGATTTGATGAAGTTAATCCTAGTAGTTGCATTCCATATCCTCTCCATTATCTTTCCACATTCCAAATGCTTGTAAAAATACAACAATATATTTTAATTGTTTTGCATAATTGTATTTTCTTGTTTATCAATTCAGATATTTAGAATATTTGTAGTCTAAATTTGTTATTAATTATAATTATTGTCGTGTATTTCACAAGCCCTTTGGTAGAGAACAATATATCTATTACTTGTTACATGAGTGACTGGTGCACTTGTCATCATAGTGAAAAAAATGCTAACAGTCAACAAACTTGTTTGTCTTATACTTTATTGCAAATATTGATTTACACCCTACAGTTTTATTTTCTTTTGGTTTGTAAACAATCTTCCATGTTGAATTTCTTTCAAATGCATTCATCTCTTCCCTTATTATAGCTTGAGTTCAATGTTCATTTCTCGTGGTTTTATTATTAAGGTATAAATTGTAGTGGCATTAATGGCAGAAATAAAGCTTCAAATGTCTATTAAAGAGATTGTCACTACATTAATAATGAAAAATAAGATATTTAACACGTAATCTTTTTCCATTTCTCAACACAATGAGTAAATTCTCAGTAACACTTACCTCTTCATTATTACCTTCAGGGTTCCTCACCTCCAAGTTAGATAACTCTTCTTGATCCGGAGTTAAAGTGGGTTCCTTCTTTGATATTTTTCTTTTCAAATAATTTGTCTTCTTCATTTTTACTATCACTTGGTTTTATCTCACTTATGGCAACTCCATCACTTAAATCTTGGACATCCTACAAAGAAAACATGGTAATGACAAGAAGGAGAGATTTTACTCTTCAAGTGTTTTATCCCCTTGAAGCGAAAGATTGACAAAAAAATTATTTTGTTTCATGAAAAGTGACATTCATTGTAATAAAGACAAGATGACTTTGAGGGTGATAACATTTTTAACCCTTTTCTATTTGAAGGATAATTAATAAAGACACATTTAAGAGCTCTAAATCTAATTTATTGCGATTAGGATCGTGATAGTAGACAAAACCAACACAACCAAAGACTTGACATAGTAAACTTGAAACTAAGGGAGAATGGTGAACAAAAGATAATAAATACTCAACAGGACTTATGTCATTTAAGACACGAGTTGGTAACCTATTGATAATATATGTGACTATCAACATAGCTTCTTTTACAATTCTTTTATGCAATCCCATTGTGGAGTGTTAAACAAATGTTAGTTCATGGACAATACCACTAAGGGACAAAAATTTAGAGAATTCATTGTTTACACATTTAGTACCATTATCAAACCTAATTCTTTTAATGCTTTTACAAAATCGATTTTTGAGAAGAGAGAAAAAATTAACAAAGATTTTAAATACATCAAACTTACTTTCAATGACATATGTGAATGTAAAACGTGTACAATCATCAATAGAAGTATCAAACCATTTTGCCCCATAGATATATTCTAAAATAAAACCCCAAACATTAGAGTGAATAGAATATCTTTTGCAATGATGGCAAGTGCACTAGTCGCAATGTAAAAAAATAATAAAATTATCGTTCTTTCCAAAGGATTTGTGTAATAAAAAACAATTAAATAAATTCATATTAAGAAAATTTTCAAAGTTTGATAATATATGCAGAAAATTAAAAGAATATCTTTATATTTTTATCAACAACTAAAGGCAGAAAAAGGTTTAACAATAATATGATAAACTTTTTAGGGTTAGATCTCACCAATCTTTACTATTATGCACTACAAAATTTATCTTCTTTTCTAACAATAATCATTGTCAATCCACGAAATTACTCAAACCTAATTCTTCAGCGAATGAGCCAGGGAATTATCTATTAATCGTCAATTCCTTTATCAATTATATAGATGAATCTTGCATAAATATATGGATCTTAACGACAATAAATGAATCACACTCTATTACTAGACATGAGCTTTCATATGATAAATTAATTCAATTCTAGATTCAAAATATATTTTTCAATACTCTTAAGAATCAATAATTGAGTTATGGATGTGCTCAACAAGCATAAATACAAAATTAATAAACTAATATATTAAAAGAAAAGCATTTATGATAAGACATAATATGAGCCCAAATATGATTATATGAGAGTTCATAAAGGATTTAACCTAACTCCAAAAATGAGTTATTTAGATCCTCACATGCATGAGGAAACCAAACTTTACAAAAAGAATGACGGAATAAGATTACTCCAAACGAAGCCTAAAGACGCCTTCAAGAGTTAATTTTGTTCTTTGTTCTACCCACTGATACCTAACCCAAATCCCAAAAGTATATTAAATAAAACACGAAAATTGATACTTGTGCACAACTCAGAATGTTGCGTCGGTTGCCACTGGAATATGTTACTATTTTAGTACTAGGCCCAACCTACACCAGGCTCATGTTTCTATGTTGGTCGCCACCTTTGCTTCTTTGCTTTTCTGTTTTCTCCCAAGTGGGCTCACGTGGTTGAATTGGGCTTGGCTTTATTTGCATCTTTTTCTCACTTCTTCAAGGCTTCAATCCTTCATCCAATATTTTCTTGATAAATTTTACCAAAAATAAATTTAATTACTATCAAATCCTTATTTTGATTCTCACAATTATTAATAAAGACTAATTAAAATTAATAATTACACAAGTTCTAAGTGTATGACAAGTTAATTTTTGACCTAAGAATGTACCAATAACACCATATAAACTATCATGAATTAAATCAAAAGGAAAAAAATTATCACCACAATACACGTTCGTGCTTTGATAGTTGACCAATATCACAATTGAAAGACTCAACAGACTCTTTGATAAACAAACAAGGGGACAATCATTTGATCCCTTAATGACCCCAATGGTGCCATGGAAAAGCTTGTGTTGGATGTTCCTCCATCAAACAAGACGGTCCTTTGGAAATAGAAGAATACTTTTTATAGAGAAGCCAATTTTGTCTCCTTAAAATTTTTACCCTAATTGGGTCATGTTCATGGTTTGTACCAGGTACAGATTTAAATATTCTTCCTATTTCAACAACTTAGTATGTGGGGTGACATCTACTTTGTAAATCTTCAAATTTTGGTACTAATCTAATTCAATTCACAAAATATTCAACAATTTGTAATTTATAATATGGAGTGATAACTATCTAATATTAAACACTCTACTTTCAGTATCATAACAAGCAATAAAATCCTTTTTTTTTTCAAAGAAAATGTGTTCTTTAGTCTGACAGACAGTATTTGATACATACGTGACCTACTTAAATATGTCAAGAAGGCAAGACTTTTAAGTGAAGCAAGCACATTTCAAACAAGTTTATTCTAATATTGCTTGAAGCTTGTATCTTGAAGTAAAACTCATAACAACTATAGTTAGAAAAATGTGGTTAAAGCCTCATTTTATGTTTGTCTCATCTAGGTTAGGAAGGTCACATCAAATGCAAATTCTATAGCTTAACTAAATCACTTGACTAGTAGATATCGATGTTTACTTTAGTAAGTGATTAAATCATAATTTAGCATCTACTCAATCAAATTCAGTATAAATATACTGAAGTCTTAATAAAGAAAAATTCAGCAAACATTTTAATAGGTTCTCACACTTCATCTCTCAATCCTGGATTGGTTCAGACAATTATATCATGCAAAAGACAAATATATCATGCAATATAACAAGAGATAGAAAAGGGTATATCGGTTCATCTATCACAATAGATTACATCTAGTTCTTAACTAAACTAGTCAAGTTCAACTAAGCAAACTAATATTGCGAAGTACACATCAAGATTTCTTTGAGCTCATAGTCATTCTTAGTGAACCCTTGAGTATTCTTAACACAAGTCACGCTTGTCTTTACTGAGTATTCTTTTCTTAAGTCACTCTTGGCTAACCTAAGTATTCTTTGCTCAAGTCACTCCTAGCTAACTTGAGTATTCTTTACACCTTATCACTCCTAACTAAATATTCTTTCAAATCACAGCCAATCATGAATGACCTCATCACGAATTATTCTTTACACAAGTCACTCCTAACTGACCCCGAGTATTATTTGTCAAGCAATTACTCGAGGCTAAGATCTAGAGGTTTAGTGTTTAACGATCAACTAATCATTTGGTTTGATGAGTAGAGAGGATTGTGTCTAATGAAGGATACAATGTTTTAAGTTTTCTCTCATAGTTCATATCATTTTTCTCTCTGAGGAGGGTAGTGTCTTTCGATGTATACAATGATTGGGCTCTCTCTCTTAGGTAGTTGGATAAACACTTTAAGTGTTCTTCATTTGCTTTCTTAAGATCCTAACACTTTTTATCTTCTTTCAACTTGAGGATCTTTCTATGAAGTTATGAGGTGCACTTTATTTGTATTTTTGTGTATATATATTTATTTATTTTTATTTGGTGTAATTACATCTTTAATGTCATTAGTTTTGGGGAAAATAACATTTTGAAAAAACTACAATTTGATTAAAGGTAATGTCTTAAGACGGACGTTGTATGATGCTAATACCTTTTCCACACGTAATCGACTCCCGAATCCATACCTGGTTCGCAGACATTTTATTTTTTGATTTTTCTATAATTTCTCATAATAAACTATTTGGCGACTCCAAACTAAAAATATTTTTAAAATATTTTTTTTATCGCCTCGTCGTGACCCGATTGCTATATATTGTATTATGTTTGATGCATGTTTCATATGTTTTTTTTATGCGTCTTATCAGACTTTGAGAAAAAACTCCATAATTTTGTTTTGTATCGTTTGTTAGATGAAACATTTTTGTATTTCATAATCTGTTGTTTTTATTGTCTTAGAGACAAAATGCAATCATATTTTACACTTAATTATTTTAAAACACTAATTAGAATTATAGGGAGATGGACTTTTGCCTTATTAGAATGCCACATCTAATTCATGATCAGTGAATCTTCATTATCCCAAATCTAAAAATTAAAATCATTCGTCCACTGTACTAACTACTATAAATAATTTTAGTCATCAAACCAGACCCACCATATTTGGAAGATCATTATGACTCATAGAAATAAACTTTCCCTCATTCCTTAAGCAAAAAAACACACTTTCACCCCTATCAACTAAGCACCCGTCAATTATAGCGGCAACGGCATTCGGATGCTGTTCTATGGTCAGCAGCAGAAGCAATACCCGCAAGATTAAGAATTCTAATACCAACATAGAAGAGGAAGAGGGAGAAAATAATATTTTATTTATCATTATCATAGTAATTACGTCATCAACCCCCTCTATTTTTTAACAATAACACTTTCTTAAAAAAAATAAAAATCATTTGAATGAATGTATAGATTGTAGAGATATTTTTCCTAAGGACAATAAATATATTAAGATATTTTTATTCCAATAATCTCATATTTACTATGAGTAACAAAGTAGAAATGGATACTACCAACTCAGAAGGAGGGCTTATGGAAGAAGGCATTGGAATTGAAATATAGACTTGGAGAAACCTTAAGGAAATGAAAAGACTTAAACATAAATCATAGTTGTAAAGAGTGTCACAATCAAGATCATTACAGGATGACAAAAATATTTAAGAAAGAAAAAAGAATCCTCGTCATAATTTATTATAAAAAAACTAAAAAGAAAACTTCTAAAAAATTAATGATCTTTGAAATTAAATTTGAGTTCAAGAGTAAATTACACGTAAAAAATATATTAACACAGTAAGACATGTATTAACATAGTAAGACATCCGTCCTAAAAATGTTACATATAATTAAATATGCAACATTAATATAATTTTGAAAAATATTTATTTTCTCCTAAAAATCAAACAAAAATATATAAAATAACTATTATTAGTTACTTATTTATTTTATACGCAAGAAAAAAATTAAAAAATTATTTATTTGATCCAACAAAATTGATTTTATTATTATTATATATTTCTATTCATAATCAAATGTAAGAGATCTAATTTTAAATTTTTACCCTTTTGTATTATTTCAATGATGTTTCATATTTTATAATTTACATTGTTTAAAATATAAGACAGTGAGAAATCATATAATAATTGAAAGTAATATAAACAGTACATTAATATTGTAGATTGTGAAGAAAAAAACTTTAACTAAAATTAATTTTTTTTATATCTAAATTATTTAAAATAATTAAGTATTTTATATCAGAAGATTCCTATAATCATACGTATATTTTAAATTTATTTAGGTGTAGAGAGGCGGTACAACATTAATAAAAGGTTTTACTTTTATCATATTAAAACATAGATAAATATTTCTATTAATTAGCCTTAAATATAAGATAACTGTCTAGTTATAAATACATCTAAATGACACTTTAATATATAAAAAAGTAATCTAAACTATATAATTATATTTAAAAGATCGGTGTCAAAGTTTAAAATACAAAACTTTAATTAAATTGTGCTTGTGACCATACTTTTAGTTAATCAACAATTTAATATATGAAAGCAGACAATATTTAAAAGTTAATCCAAAAAAATTAACTTGGATATCCCTAGCTATAAAAATTCATAAAGAGCTCCTTTAAAAAAATATATATAAAATAAACAAATAATGCATCAGGGGTTAGTGTAGGTAGAAGTGAAACTCACCACAATAGATTATGCATATCAATGTTAAGTTCCATATGATATGCATATAGCAGGAAAATCGGCATAGCACGTTTTGATTTTCTTTATTTGTATTGGAATACTATAAGACCTTACCATCAGCAATGCATTTTGTATGGAAAAGCATTAGATGAAATCCACAATCTTATCTACAAAGTAGTGTAGATTCTGGTCAATGAATTTTGGAAAATGCTATGGAGGCCACTGTTCATAAATGTAAGCATTTATATTAGAAAAATTAAGATGGCTCAGACTGAAGCAAAAAGCTGATATAGATTACAGATCTATAAGTCAGTTTGAATCAACACATAGGTGACATTGGATGTTGAAATATAAGCCTCAAAATTAATGATAGATATTAATGATGTTGAAATATAAGATCTAGTGTCAGAAATTTCTGCATATACTCAAGGAACAATGAACATCAAAGTTGTATACTCAAGGAACAATTTCTGCATATATATACAGTTTTGGTTGATTAAAAACATAAAGAACGAATCTATTATTATATTTCTAGATTGGGGAAATCAAGAAAATATAGATAGAATAATCGCAAACACTTTATTTGTTGTTGTGAAAAAATATGAAACATGGTAGCAAATTCTTAACATGCTTAAGTTATGATTTTTATTTTTTTTTTTCCAAATGCGTATTTAAGAATTTTCAAAAAACTATACTTGAAAGTTTCTTGAAACTATATTTCGTTTCCATTTCCCCCACTCAATTTACCATTCCATAATCTTCCTCCTTTTTCTTATTCTTTTACTTTTACCAAATTCAATAGTACTCTTTTTCCATTTTTTATTACCTTATCTCCCTTTTTTTTTTCAAATTACTTTTACCAAATAAATATATCAAAATTAATCTACTTTCTCATCAATAATTTTTCTTTCTGATTTAAAATTTAAATTTAAGATTGTACTGCATAGAATGAAATATATGCAGACCTACACATACACTTTAGATCCAAAAATTTTAAAATGAATAATCTGAGTAGGTAAGTAAGACATTAACCAATATGTTTTTTATTTCGTTATTTTATCTAATCCAGTCATTAGGGAGTAAGACAAACTGCAGAAAAAAATTAACCAAAGTATTTAAATTGTTGCACAAGGTTGGATCATCTAAATATATTTTCATATAAGAGCAAAACACAGTAGAAATACAAATTTTCAGACCTCAGTGTCACATGATGCATCTATTTTTTTCTCCTTTTATCAAAAATATGATGATGCATCCATTATATAGCATCATACAAAAAATGAAGAAAAAAACTGCAATTCTTCCCTTGTCTTATGTGGTTGTTACAAGTATTTTTGGGTCAAGGCATTGAAACTTTTTCCCTCTACAAGTAGCTGAAACTGATATACTTTGATATATACACTTTTACATCCAACAATGCAACAAATCATTTTGAACTCAGATCTTCAGCAGGGGCAACCTCAATATCAATATAATGAATGATGAGGGAATTGTTACCTCTCTCCAATGTCACAACATCAATTGGAGAGAAATACAATGTATTTTCAACTGGAACCTGGAATGCATTTGCACTGTGTCAAACACAAGATAGGAAATCAATCTCAGTGGCACACACAGTCTTCATTCTACAGTGCAACTCCTACTCCCTCCACAGCAGCTGCCATTGATGCTGAGGCCTCTTCAAGGGTCCTCTTCTTCTCAATTGTGTTGAAGGCCTCAAGAATGTCACCCTCTTCCCAATCATCAAAGTCTTCCAACCCAACTCCACACTCAAGACCAGCATTTACCTGTTCACAAGGGAGATAGGGAATGTGTATTCAAGCAGTAGCTACAGTAACATGGAGACAACAAAGATATTCAACACAAAGAAACCATAGTTGAATTATACAATACATTGGCAAAATGTTGTTCAACCATTCTAAAAGGGAAGCATGAGAAAGCTATTATACAATACATTAGACAGTCGAAAAAAGGCAGCATCTGAATAAGCTTTACTCGAAACATGTCATGCAACAGAAATAGAGGTGGCAAAACAGGTTACCCAACCCAATGCAGGTTTTAGGCTTATAGCGAATCAGACAAAAAATATCCAAATTCAATGTGCCCCTAAAATGAACTCCAAGCCTTCTGAAAACCCGATTATCCTGAGCCTTTTGCAGACTAAGCCCTGATAAAGTCATGATCTGATCAGGCTATAAAAGTTTGCGTTTAAGAGTTTAAAATTTAAAGCATAAACCCTACATTTTATTGGGTAGATTCATTCTATCATGGATGACCCAATCCAATCCAAACCAATTTGTTACCTCTAGATCGAAGGCATCCAAGGATAAAGTACTAGAAAAACATCAAGTTTATACTATCCAGGTAAAACACAATACAATATCATCTATGTATAAGAAAGTGACGTCTTAATTGATAGGCAATTTCACTTGCAATGAAAATTTTTCATAGCCCTTCACGTGTAAAACATAATTAAACTTCTAAGATCAAAATCTCGTAATACTATTTTGATTTTGGATTTGGAGTCCATTGGAGTCATATCCATGTAGTCAAACTCACCTAGTCAAACTTAGTTATTCTGTATCATATCTTCTTAGAAAGTAAACTTTGAGCTTAACTCAACATCAAAACCAGTTGCATAAGGTGTGGTTTACACTCACCTATATATTATAATTTGACTATATCTCTAATCAATGAGATTTCTAATAAAACCCTCATGACGAAGACAGGACTTCTGAAGCATGGGACATATTTGTGGGTGGTTTAGCAGCCCTCAATGCGTGGCTGCTCTGTTGGTCAGGCAACCACCAGGGTTCGGTCGCACTCCTGGAGGTGCACCAAACCCTAACTTGTTTTTACTGAACGGCAGTGGACGGCAGCAAAGACAATGAAGAAGACAGAGAGGGATCGTACCCACTCTAATACTAACTTGAACAAACGAGAGGACTGAAAACACAAAGTTATTCAACTTACACTGTTGGACTTTTATTGATGTATATATAGAATACAAAGAAGAGGCAAGGCACTTGCCTAAAACCCTAACCCTAAAGCTGGGTATACACAAGAAAAATAATAAAAAATAACATTATATTTCAACAATAGCAGATGCCCATTTGTCATAGCCAAATGAAACAAAAATGGATTGCCAATTATTGGGTTCACAATTGATAAGTTTTTATAAATTAATTCATACTTGTAGCATGCCATTGTTGCAGTGTTATGTGAATTCTAAAAATGGGAATTAACACTGGAATCAGAGTCATACCTCTTTAACAATTTCCTTCACTCGTCTCAAAGAATCAACAATACCAACATGAATTACTTTTCCCTTCCGCTTGACTCGAATACCACAATCTTTTAGCACCTTCCCGTCTGTAACCATGCATCCAGCAACACGACCACTACCGCTGCTGAATACAGCTCGTACTACTGCTGAACCAATTGTTACTTGTTCCTACAAAAAGATAGCAATAAGTCTAACAGCTAAACAGGAACTATAATATAAATCTCTAAGTACCCTTTAGAAACAGTATAAAACAAATTTATAAGGCGGTGAGATATTTTTACAAGTTTGATTGTATTTAAATGTCATGTAATAATCAATTTTCTGTGTGCTCAAACAAGTGCAAATGCATAATCTGTACTAAGGTTACAAATTTGAAGATATGTTGATTTACCTCAACTGTTTCTAGGAGCCCTTCCATTGCATTTCGTACGTCATCAATTAGGTCATAAATAACTCTGTATAATCTAATCTCAACCGCTTTGTTATCAGCATAGCTTTTCACAGAGCCTGGTGCTTTCACATTAAATCCCACAATGATGGCCTTGCTTGCAACTGCAAGGTCCACATCACTAGTGCTTACATCACCCGTTGCTTCCAACAAAAACTTCAGTGTGACATTGTCTTGTGGTAGCACCTGCAGAGCTTTTCTTACAGCTTCAATAGATCCCTAGCCATGACCAAGAACAATGACATTAATCGCTGTGAAGTAATAACCATGGTAATGATACACAAAACATATTGCAGTTTTAGCTCTTTAATACAATACAGAAAATGCCACCTTCATGGTGTGTTACCTATTGTGGACATTTGACTACGAATACAGCAGATTTTCATACAGGCTAAGTTATTGATAGCGAATACGGTAGGTTATTGACACTTCTATACAGGCTACACTAAAAATTACATAATAAACTCATGTTTAACACTTAAACAGGCAATGTTGTTTCCTGACAGATACATGTCTTCGTAATTCTATTGGCATTGCCGGCAAGAAAAAGTACCCAAAGCTCTCTTAGGATAGTTTGTAAAGGAAAATTGGTAAGATACATGCTACATAAGTTATGCTCTCATTTCAATTATTTGATATGAATATAATCACGGCATTATAAATGATATTGCTGATAAAGTCGTAATAGGTTCAATCCGCAAAGCAGTTCCAAATTAAAAATCAACCAGAAACTGTACAAATTCAAGCAACAACAGTAGCAGAAAGAGGTGATCGTACCTGAAGATCAACCTTCAAAATAATATTCAGTTGATGCAAGTCAAGTCCAGACAGCTTTCCTGAGGAAACTGCCGAAGCTAAGGAAGAAAGGGTGACCTTGCCATCTCCTGCCTTTGCTGAAATGCGCTCATTTCGCAAAGACTCAGCACGACCCTCTGCCCTTTCACGTGCAACATCAAGGGATTCAACAACCTCAAATTCATCACCAGCAATAGGAACATTATTCAATCCAATAACCTGTACAAATCAGAAATTTTTGAATTAGGTGAAATTAAGTACTTGAAGAAGGTAACTACGAAATTCAAGATCTAAAGGTGTTATATTCTTTATTCTCCACCTCATGCTACTAAGAACAAAATTGATGCCACCATCATATTTTCGTCTTTTTGATTCTTTACGAGGAAAGTTTTGGAAATAATGGCACTTAATGAAGTTAGGAAATAGTATGTTCATGTATCTCAATTTATACGCATTTAGTGCTCATTGATATTAATTTGTAGGAAGTTGCATCAGTTATTATAATCCAGGGGAATAGTCTCCACAAAGTCAATCAGGAGTCTACATATGGAGCAGAATCTATGCACTACAACTGAATCGAACCTGTTTCATTCTCTAAGATCTCTCTCAATTCTACCTCTCCCACTAAATTCGACTGAAAACATTTCCTTTAATCAATATGTTTGTAATATGAAACATCAATAGTTGGAGAAATGAATTCACTGATAGAATGAGATTAATGACTTTTTGTAGTAATTAATAATGCAACAGCTACGAAGCTCTACTTATTCTTCCCAGGCAAATCCCCCCAAAAGCCCCAAAGGAGGAGTGCAGGATCAATATAGAAAATGACATATGAAAAAAACATTTGTTGTGAAAAAAACACATTGCAAAATCTTCTAACCACAATCTTTTACAGGATTGCTTTAACCCACACCTTAACCAGACACAAAAGTGTAGCTCATCCATTCACATTGAAGAGACAACCATTATTGAATACAAAGAACCTCGAATTTGTGTTCTCCATATTAATTGGTTTGTTCTAGGTTGTAGAAATATTTGCGTTGTCCAGCAATCATATATGGATGTAAATGCACATACAATAAATATAATAGATAATAATCATATAATTTCAATGGAAATTACAGAAATTTCATGTCAACAATGAATTCTCACCAATAAATAAAAGATGATAGAATCAGGATTAGAAACTACAAATAAAAATAATTTTAAAAAATATTCAAGGTATTTATCATGTTCTCTCCCATCTCTTGGAGTAAAATTCCTTTTATTAAATTATAAAGTAGCTCTGTCTCTAATCTCTCCTCTTGTTTATTTATAGGCAACATGCCTCATTCAAACTATTTCAATCCACTAACCTAGCTATCTAACTCACTGATGTAACCATCTAGTGGGTATCTAACAGAAGATGAGTGAACTTAATGAGCATCCAGTACTTATATTGATTAGCAAACTCGTATTTCATACATGCAGATATAGTGATCCAGTCCACGTACATGTCAAGAGAAACCACATTATTAATGTGAATCATGTAATCAAATAAGTCACAACACTGATATAGAGAACACTAGCTGTCCAATTTAGCTCAAGTGCTTGATGGGGGAAATGGTGTCTCTTTTTAAGCAATCCCCCCTGGTTCTTTTGTTCTGTGTTCTCCATTTTTTTAAGCAATTGCTCAAAGAAAAGAAGTAGTGTTAATTATATGCCTCCTTTTTACTACGAATTTACAAACCTGAACAGGTACAGAAGGTGTAGCTTCATCAACACGCTTCCCACCATCATCAAATAATGCCCGCACCTGAGAGAAAGAAATAAAAGATATTTACAGAGGGAAACAAAGTAGAATGGTAGAATTCAATAACCAGGTGTTAAGGTCATATAGTATTGAATTTTAAGTTTACCCATCTACTAACCTTTCCAAAAGCTTCTCCACAGACTACTATATCACCCCGTCTAAGGGAGCCATTCTGCACAATAAATGTAGCAAATGGTCCCTTTGATTTATCTAGCCCTGCCTCGATGACTGTTCCCTTTGCACTTCTATCAGGATTAGCTTTCAGCTCTTGCAACTACAACATTAATGCTCAGATCAGAATGAACGCCAGAAAGATAAAAGAGAGCCCAAACTGAACAATGATGCACTGTCAGTTAGTCAATAGTCTTCAGTCCCTCAAAAGCATCAAAAAATTAATCAAGGTATCTCCAATATGGAGGAAAATTTAGAATGCTAGGACCCAAAAACATAATATTATTTTTTCATACCATATGCATATGATTAAATAAAATATGGAAAATGAGTGTTAAACTCGATATATTTTTGAGAAAAAACAGAGATGTGCTGAATGTGTAAACTTACTCTCATAGTGGATTGATCACAACTCACAAGTATAAGCCAAAAACAAGATTTTCAATCAATACAGAATTATAACATTAAAATTTATAAAATAATCAGATAAAGAGATAGAATAGTTATAAAGTGGCTTAAGCTAGTCATGACACCAACAGTAAAGATACCTCAGCAACAAGCATAACAGTTTCCAAGAGATCATCCACATTCGTCCCTTTAAGAGCACTTATCTGTTGACATAAAAGAACAGGAGAAAAATATAACTTCTTTAAAGTCAAAGAAATATAAACAGGAAATGAAAATGATAGCGACAAATAAGAAATACAAACCGGAACCATTGGGGTGTTACCACCCCAGTCTTCTGGCATTAAACCAATTGAAGAAAGCTCCTGCATGACTCGTTCTGGATTTGCTCCATCTTTATCTATCTGTTTAAGAGAAATAAATAATAATTTGACAACAATTTCTCAAGCCATCAAAAGTATAAAGCATAAGAATTATAAATAAGGTTGCACCCATCATGTTAACATGCCTTGTTTATAGCAATTATTATGGGTACTCCCGCTGCTTTGGCATGAGCAATAGCTTCACTTGTTTGAGGACGAATCCCATCGTCAGCAGCCACGACAATAATAGCAATGTCTGTTACACTTGCTCCACGAGCTCTCATTGCTCCAAATGCCTACAGGAGCACATATATGCATTTCTTATTGAAGGGAAGAAAAGTGGAAAGTTGAGTTATAGCTAAACACTACATGTTAGTACAAGTCAGTATGTCATGATAAGGATTAAAAGATTTGACAATGATCCAGCAGAAGGAATTGCATACTTACAAGGAAAAACTTAGAAATGGACAATTTTATTAAAACTGTGCATACCTCATGTCCAGGAGTGTCAAGGAAAACACAGGGCAATTGTTTGCCATCAACAGGTACTTGCACTTTATAGGCCCCAATTCCTTGTGTGATCCCACCAGCTTCAGAAGCAGCTACCTGTTAACAATTTGTTCATCAGGCTTAAAACTGAATGAGTGTAAATGAGATTTGGCAGGAGAAGCTCCAGAAATAACATAATTTCGATAAATTCTTATGCTAGGAAAAGAACAAGATGCAGCCAGCAAAGAAGCACCCAGAAAAGGGAGCACACCTCCGCATAGCATTTCACTAACACAAAGAACAATTATTACTAATTACTAAGCAATTATCTCTTAGTGTATATTACAACTCACAATCTAGCAATCCTTTTAATTTTCTCAGCTCGGTATCTCTTTCCATAAGGCCATCGAAATGCTTGGGTTTTGAAAGTTATATCAATCCTAATCCTTTACATTGAAATCCATGGATTGCAACCAGCATTGGGAACAATTGTATGCATATGTAAACTACTGTACCTAAACATACTACAAAACATAACCCTTATATGCTCATGATTCCTTAAAGAAACTGAAACAATCATAATGATTTGATTCTTCACCATACCTTGCTCTTCCGTATATAATCCAAAAGTGTTGTCTGCCAATTGAAAACACCAAAGAGTGTCAGCAAATGTAGGAATTCAGGATAAACAAAACAGAGAAAAATGAAAAAACAGTGGTATCCTAACCTTGCCATGATCTACATGGCCCATAATAGTAATAACAGGAGGCCTATCTTTGAGTTTATCGAGGTCATCTTCGTCAAGAATTTCTCTTTTCTTCACTAAACCTTCCACTTTGACCGGGTCTGCCTCTATGACTTCAACATCATACTCTTTACAAATCATCTTTACCATATCTTTGTCTATAGTTTGTACCCCATCTGGTTTAATCCCCTTGGAGTATAGATAACCAAGGATTTCACCTTCACTGGTGGCCAAACAGTATGCCAATTCCTCCACCAGCATACCACTGTCACCAACCTCCAAAATTTCTACTTTGACAGGAGCTGCATCCCTAGCAGCCTGAAGTCGTGCTGCCTTTCGACTTGCTTTACTCCATTTCCTTCCTTTTCTTGCTGTTGCGGCACCAGGAATAGAGACATCAAGTTCTGATGCTTCATGAATCACATCAGCATCATCGTCATCATCCAAAATTCGTCTTCTTCGTCCAGCCCCAGCCACAGCACCTTTCTTCCGAAAATCATCTTTAAACTTTCCCGGGGAAGGTGCCTTCCCCGATTTTGGAGGGGCTAGAACTGCTTGCGCAATTAGAGGATCAACTACTGGTTTCTTGGAAGCAAACTTGTCAATCAAGATGGGTGACTTCTTTTCTTTAGATTTAACTGATGTTTCAGCTGCTCCTTTGTCCCTCAAGACAACAGGTTTTTTGACAGGTGGGGGAGCTATAGAAGGTTTCGATAGTAACGCAGGTTGAGGCTTTGAAGGAGGTTGAGGTTTCGAAGGTTGTTGTGGAGCACGAGTTTGAGAAACCACCTTCTCCCCTCCTCTAGTTTGAGACTTCTCCTCTTCATTCTTGCCATTATTACGCTTTGGTACTTCCTTCACAACCCTCTGCACTGATGCAACAGAGTCCCCTTTACGCCATACACTCTTCAAGGTTTTAGACTTCTGAGATGCTGCAGAATTCACAGGTTTCTCAGTCTTAGGACTAGCACCAGCATTATTCCTTACTGGTTTATTCACTGAACCATTATTCTTATCACCATTCACCTTAGAATTCCCCAGCTTTTCCGCCTTCTCCAACACCTCCCCAAGTGATTCAATCACCTTATTCCTCTCTTCCACATCCCCAGAAGTCCTTGAGGGCCCCAAGATGGCGTCACCCTTATTCTCTGGTGGCTTCAACACAGGCTTTGGAGGAGGCTTAAGCACAAAACCAGTACCATCATCTCCACCCTTACTACTACTACTACTACTGTTAGGATTAAGGGACACTGAATTTCCTTGGTCAGCAATAAAATCAGTTGTGGTCACTGAATATCTACACACAGACAATGATAAACAATGCCATCTCTTTCTCCCCTTACAATTCCCTCTAGAAAAAGAGACCCTCCTCACCCCAGAATGAGACCTTCCAGAGGAACTCACACCCATAAGGCTCCCCAAACTCACTGGAGAAGCAAGAGAACTCATTGTTCCCTGCTTGTTCCCTACTAAAATTAACATACTGAGTCCCACCTCACACCCCTAAGCACAACAATGTTCCAAAACTAAAGCACCTTCTAAGACCTCATCGATACCCCCATCATATCAATCAACTATCCAACCTACCCAGAGACCAAATTTCAATCAAGAGTGACAAACTAAGCGTAATACCAACACTTCTGGCCCAATAGAACAAAAATGGTATGGTACCTCGGTTCAAAGACAGAAGAAACGTTAGGTGTCAAATTGAGGTGGAACATGCAAACGGGTTGTGGTTATTGGGAACTTGTGAGAGAAGAAGATGAAGATGACGATGAAGAAGAAAGAAGTGAGGGGTGATTCTGTGGCTATAGAAAGCTGTGAGTGATAGGTTTATGGCATTTTTCGAAGGGTATGTGTGGATGGTTTTGTGCCTGCGGAATTCTCTATGTGATAAGGCTTTTTCTTTTTTTTTTTTGTTTTTTTATGCACTTTCCTTGTACTAGGAAAATTAAAAATAGGTTTGAAATCCTCTTAAAACATAAAAAATATAAGGTGGAATGTAATTTGTAAGTTCATGAAAGGTGTAGCCAGGAACACGTAGTGATTAAAAATATAATTATTATTATTATTATTATTATTATTATTATTATTATTATTATTATTATTATTATTATTATTATTTTGAGATTATTATTATTATTGTTTTATGTTACCTCGGTAAAGTAGAAAAAAAAAACCGTGGATTTTTTTGACAAAGTTGGATATATGAATTGATGTTTTTTTTTTTTTGTCAAGCATGAGAACTTACACGTGGCTTCTGTTGTTTCTGGTTACAATGAGTTACACGTAGTTTGGTCCTAATATATAAAAAAGAAATACAACAGTAGTTCTTGCATTTAGGAATTCGAAGATTGTATTTATTGAAGAATAATGTTCTGATCTTATAAATTTTAATTTTCTTAATTCCTTATTTAATATTTATATTTACAAAGCCAAATGATCCTATACAACTTTAAGTGAATCAGAAAAAATTTACTTGCTGTTTAAATTTTATTTTATTTTATTGGAAATAAATTATTTGTATCAATGATAATATAAAAAAAATAATAGCAATGTGATACTGATTTATCGTTAAGTAAATTAAGAAAAACTCCTAAAATAATTTATAAATGGTAAAATAAATATTAATTTAACGAATATATTATTTATAAGTTATTGTATATGTTTAACCAATATATTTTCATAAATAAATATAATTTATGCAATAATTTTATGAATATATAAATATGAGGTATATGATAAAGTTATTAATAGATTTATTTTTATAAAACACTGTATACTGATTTAAAGAGGTGGTTGAATTATTTTAAATTTTTGCAAATTCAAAAGTTACAATGAAATCTTTCACAAAAATTAATAAACTATAGTCACAATCTGCAAGTACCACAAAAACAATTGATTAGATTAAATTCTCAACTTAACTTTTAGTCGGTTAAATTTTCTGTTTTATCATTATAAATTTTAAACTTAAATATAATTTTCCTTATCATCAGAATTATAGAAAAACGATAAATTATACTCAAATTTCAGAAAATTTTGATTAATTCTAGATTATTTTAGAGCTTAAAAATAATAAAAAAGAAAATTTGTACACATATGATTCACTCTTTCCTAAGAAATATATCTAATTTCTTTGTTAATCAAATAAATATTTCACTAAACACGATCAAATTACAATATTAATATTAAAAACTATTCTTCTATCATGTAGGAATGAAAATTAAACATGCCACTATAATTAAAAATCCTATCTATTTACTATGAAAGAACATAAATAAATAATTAAAATTTAAAATACAAACTAATTCTATAACCATACTAAAACTACAAGTTTAAAGTTAAAAGAAAAAATCTCTATTCCACTTTGAACAACTTCATATTTGGCTGTTGTTTCGTACTAACCATTTACTGCACTTAAAAAGATTCTTCTTGATATGGATAATTATTTATTTTATTTTTTATTAATCTATTAAAATGAGATATTTTACTGTTAAGATATTTGTAACTTATTAAATTAATTTTAAAAATTCAATTAAAAATATTATTTTTAAATATTTATTTTTTTATAACAAATTCAGTGTTTGTTAAAAAAAAATACAGATATTTTATAGTATTTATAAAATTATTTTTTAATATTTATCAATAAAGTTTGTCAATATACAACACAGAGAAAGAGAAATCTTATTTTCGAATTGTTTCTAAATTAAGTTGTGCAACATCTATAAATTATAAGTTTCTAGTTTCGTTTTGGGACAAGCAATAATTAACTTATACAACACTCATTTCAGATAATTAGCAAAATTATAATATTAAATTATCACTTAATTTCTATACGTTTAAGATCAACGAGTGACTTCACATAATGAAAATACAACAACTTCTAATCAAATATTTGATGTTTTAATTTTAGAAGGAGATTGTGACGGATAATAGAGAGTAATGTGTTATTTTATTGTAATTAGAAATTATTTGTGTACTTAATCAATAATTACTTAGAAAAACATTTTAAGAATTGATTTAAGAGAAACTAAACATAACCTCTCAATTAGGTAAATCAATATAAAACTGTAAATTTACTTTATTTTATTTGGTTTTTAAACAATCTATCATTTATAAGAAAGAATATAGAATTATATTCAAACCTTTATAAAGACAATTCTACAAAATAATCATTTAAAACCACACATAATAATATTTTAATATAATAATAACATTTGTCATTTTAATGACTATTACAAAATAACAGCAATAATTTAAATTTTAGGGAGATAAAGATAAGACAAAAAATATTTTACAAAATTTATAACCAAAATTTATGCATTTTATAAGAATTAAAAAAAAAGTTGTTTTAAATTTTGTAAGAATAAAAAAAATAAGAAAATACATAAGAATCAAAATTAAAAATTCTTGTACTAAAAATATATTTTAGTTTTATAAATATTATATATAATAAGAGTTAAAAAATAAAAATAAAAGTTTGTTATTTAAAAAAATACACCTTAAATATCAAAAATTGAAAACTAGTATTTTAAAATACAATACTTGAACTTGTCTAAAAAATTACAAATTAGTAAAACCTTTCTTACCTAACCCATTAAAAATGTCAAACAAAGTTTTAGGTACTAAATGAAATTAAAATTAGCTAAATTGACATGTAAAACATTGCATTTTTATGCAAGGCAAAGAGAAAAAAGAAAAAAAAAAAAAAAAGAATAACTCCTACATTTTGCAAGTGGTTCCAATCACATCCACAAGCACTTAAATACTTAGTTGCTCCCACGCAATGCTTAACTTGGCAAAAAGTCATGAAAACCTGTTAAGCACTTATTAAAGTTAAAACTATAGTTTCACTATTTGTACAAATAACTAATTTCGGAGGCTTCTATTTATTCCTATGAATAATAATTTCTTAGTGGGGATAAAAAAGAATTTAATTGTATGGTTAGTTCATATATACTACCCTTGTTTTCAAGTTAAGCATATTAATTCCTTAATTAATTAACTAATGAGATTGTGAATAACATAAGGGGCCAATTTCTAAATCAATAGCAAATCATGGTTTGAATCTCTATAGAAAACCATTTAATGTCTGACCATGTTTTGAAAGCAAGTTTCTAAATATTATGTGTGCCAAGAAAATCATCATTCAACACGATTTTACAAAACATATTTTATATTTGTTATGTTTATAAGTATTCGAAATTGTCCATCTTAACTTTTGTTTCTTATTATTTTTCGAAGATTAATTTTCATATGTAACTATAATGTTTTTATATTGCAAATTAATTAAGAAATTACTATGAATATGAATCACAAAGGTCAATAATCTAATGGTTTACAATTGTTAGACAAAAATAATTATAAGCAGTTAATTTTGATGTTAACAAACATATTTAAAACATCAAACCAAAGATTTACCTGATGAAATGTCTGTACACAAAAGATGTTTCAGTCTATTGGTTTTTACGTGCTTCGCCTTTTAACTAAGTAAATTATTTGTAATATATTTATGATATTATTCAAATATATTATGTAACTTTTCGGATAGTTTAAAAGTTTTATGCATGTGCACTAAAAAGAAAAGACATATTCTTTATCAAATTACTATCACAAAAAAATTGTCTTATGTAGTAAAGTATAAAAGAAAAATAGAGAAAGCTAATAGGGTATATTGATGTGAGTCTACCTATATCTGCCTCTTTAATAATATCTAATGTATATAATATATATGTCTTTAATTTGTATTCCTCCAAATTTTCATTAAAAATTAAAAAAAAAAAACACATCAAAACAAACATTAATTATTAAGAATTTAGTGTAAAATATATAATCTTTTTCTCTTCCATATCAATCAATAAAAAAACTATAATTATATAATAAAGTTTCAAAATAAAATACTAAATAAAATAAGAATGTTTTAATAATTTAAAATGAAATAAATAGGAACAAGACAAATATTACTCATTCATCTTTATATCTATATTTTATTTGAAAAATCTAATATTATTCATATTTATATTTGATCAATTTATACTTCAATAGGTAAACAAGTTTAAATGATACTTATATATATGAATTTGTAACAGCCTAAAAATTCATTTGAGTAGAAGTGGTAAAAATGGAATAAGTATTTGATTAGTTTATTATTAAACTGAAAATAAATATTTACAGAAAAAGCTAATAGTCAAATCTCATTTTCACTTGAGTCACCATCTCTTTAAACTTCTGCCACCTTCCTTTCCTCTAACTTCTCTCTAAGTGTATTTCATCAGTTTCTGGAGCGGAGCCCATCCTTAGATTCATGACGGAGAACATAGTAAGTCTATCCGATCAGAACCTCCCTTAGAATAAGTTTGTTTTCTATCCTCTTCTCTTAAGGCTAGTTTAGGTTTTCCTAGTTTAGGCTAGGAAACTCAGCTCACATAGGTACCATTTGATGACTCAAAGGTCACATGCAAGCTGAGTTTCCTAGAGTATTAGTCTGATCATCAATCAGAGGTCCTTTGGTATAGGTTTGAGCTTTTGAGAGTAACATCCTCAAAATTTTAAATAAATGTTATTATTAATATTATTATTATGACTTATTATTATTATTGTTGTTATTATTATTACTTATTATTATTATTACTCTCATTATTATTATTATTATTATTATTATTATTATTATTATTATTATTATTAAAATAACATTAAGATATCACTTTTACAAGATTCCACCATGATTTATTTTTTTAACATATAAAGGTTAAAAAAAAAAAGAGGTAATAAAACCAATAGATAAAGATGCCAACACATAAATGCTCAGGAAATATCTTACCATCATTAGGTAAAATTTTCTTCAATTCACTATTCAAACTATAAACCCAACTTTTCATTAAAAATTAACTAAACCATTAGAAACTAACCAAACCCCTAACTATGTAATCATTACATGAGGTATATAAAAAGGCGCCTTGGACCAAAGGTTGGAAGAAGAAATAGGAGCCTTGCACCAAAGGTTGGAAGAAGAAACAACATCCAAGAAACAACAACCAAATGCACATAAATATTCAAAGCCCATAGAGATTTCACTTTGCTTCTCCACACCTCAGGGATTTACGTCACTTTCAAAGGTAAGGGGAAAAAGAGAAAAGAGATATATGGTTTTACCTTCCATTTCTTAAAATACTTTTACAACTAGGTATCCCAAGCCTCACGTTTATTTTTATAATTCATATTAGAATGTGGGTTATTGGTAGGAGATTGATATTAATTGCTCATTTATCTTGACTATTTACTGTATTGCTACTGTATTCCATGTTAATTATATTATGAGTTATTGTGATTTTATTACAAATAAATTTAAGTAACATTTAAACTTTTTTTTTAAATTTCTTATATAAAAGATTGTATATCTCACTTTTCTCTTTATTTTACTATATGAACCTATAATATAAAAGAATGGTGGCACCCAATCCTGCCACTCTTTTCACAGCAAATATAATAGCTTTCTTTTCAGGAAAGGAATGGAGGACTGATGTTGTGGAAGGATTCGTTACCTTTCAAGGTAGAGCTAATACCATACTTACTTTTTTGAATTTTGAATATGTACCCCTTATACTGGAGGGACCGGTAGTGGTGACTTTTGGTATACCACCTGTATAATAGAAGATATATGGATAATAATAATAAGTCCTGTAAAATATGTAGCTATGTTGTAAAATAACTGATGGGAATAAAGAAACTTCTATTTAAATTATGCAGCACCATATGCTCATGTTAAAAGTCATATTGCATGCATATAATCCGCTTCCGCCAAATTTTTCTTAGTAAAGGAAAAGAAATTCTTACACTTAATATTTTACTATTAATAATAATAATAATTTTGGACGTCACACTGAGGATCTTAGGTTGTTGGAGCTCTTAGAGAGAACTCCCGCTTTGATTCAAGTAAAGGAAGTTGACTTGCATTTTGTCTGATTTGGGTGTGATTATAGGCTAAGGTTTGATAAGTTAGTATATGTGAAATGCATATGTGAAGGTTCTCTACAGGCCTGAAATCAGAGTTTTAATTTTTGATAGTGATTTGATTCTTGCATGTATGATATGGCTCTGTGAAAATTGATGGTATATTGTTATGTTGAGTAGGTAGTTTGTGCTAGGATAGATCATTCATCGTGTTTGCATGTTGATTTTGCCCAATTTAATCATACGAGGCATGCACGGTAGCTTTGAGATAGTAGAAATTACATGACTCATATGAGGAACTACTACTTTTTCTACATAACTCGCCCAAGCTAGGCACTTTCACCCAAGCCAGTTCACTTGGAAATCTGACAGGTGCTCTTGGGTCGAATTTCACCCAAGCGAGAAGGTAGTCTCGCCCAAGCGAGGGTATAGTCGCCCAGGCAAGAATGGCCTTGGAGAAAGTGTGCTCTCTGGACTGTTTTAGCCCAAGTGAAGAGGTATTCTCGCCCATGTGAGAGTAATTTCGCCTAGGCGAGAATGGCCTTGGAATGGGAGTGTGCGTTATTTTCGCTCAAGCTAGAGGATTTTCGTTCAAGTGAGAATATTTTCGCTCAGGCAAAAAAAAAACTTTTGGGCTTTCTATTTTAATTGTTGATTATTTTGTAATGCAATGTATGAATTTAATATAATAGATTAATTAAAAATTTAAATTTAATAGTATTGTCGGTTTAGTGATTTCTTTCATTTTTGAGATTGAGATTGACAAGTGAATGAATGCATGAGTAAAGATCTATATTATGATGTGATATTGTTAAAAGTGTTGATGGAGTTGGTCAAGATCTAGGTATAGTGTTTTCAAGAAAGAAAACACCCCTGCCTAGGTCAGTTAAGAAGTGCTTTGTCTAAGGATCTAATCAATAACGATCGATATCCTGACCCTACTAGTAATAGGAATCAAATAGATGATCATTATCAGATGGTGAGAGTCAAAAGAAAGTCTGAATTAAGTAACTATGACTTGAAACATAGCTGGTCAGAAAAGTCTCAAGAGGATTAACCTTGTCATATATGATTAATGATTTATTTGTTTGGAGGTTGTGTGAGTTCACAACTTGGATATGTATGATAGGTCTTTCAAAAGTAAAGCCAAGTCTTATGTAGTATGTCAATATCTTGTAATTAAAATGATTGCATTTAATTGACTGAGATGAATGATCCTAAGGCATTTAAGTTGTGTTAATCTTTGTACATTGTTCTAAATTATTTTGAATTACTTAAAATTAAAAATTGGTTAGCTTATCCTATATCTGGTTGGCGTGTGTTGACAAGGGAGCACATCTTTGAAAGACCACTTAGGCTGAGAGATGCTGATAGAAATAATGTTTTATTTTGAAAAAACTTGTATATAGATTTTGTAAACATATTTTAAAATTATAATTTAGCATGATTATGTATTTTGATCATACATGAAAAAGAGTGTTATCAATTTAAACAAAAATAAATAAATAATTTTATTTTATTAAAAAATCAATTAATTAAAGTGTATAAAATAATATTTCTAATAAATCATTATGATTTTCTCTTTCTACGTAAAGACCTTTGACAAAGTCCCATAAAGACATCTCTAACAACTATATATTTTAGGTTATAATTAACTTGTAAAAAAGATGAGTCTTTCAATAACATAGAAGTATTTCATCACAAACCAAGTTTTTAAATTTTCTCTCTAAATTCTCTTTGTAATATTATATAACTTACATAATGAGAGAAAAATATGAATGAATTGAGCATTCACATTTGTTCGTCTATATATTATAATAAAAGAATACATGCTTAATTACGAGTCAGTAAAACTTAATCTATTAACTAAAAATTAGATATAGTTTTAATATTTGAGATTAACCAATATAAAATTTATGTTGTCCCTTTATTATTTTCAAAAAAAACTTTTGAAAAAAATCAAACTTACAAAATAATAAATTTTTAAAATATAACAAGTTGATACATACAATTCAACCTCTATTCTGATATATTTTGGACTAACGATAACAATAAAAAAAAACAAATAATTTTGTATATTACCGATACAATTTAATATATATATATATATATATATATATAATTATATTAGCGTACCTGACAACAAAATAAAATACTTTCAAAAAAAAGAGGGGGAATATATCACATACATCCTAGATTGGTTATACCATTAAATAACATGTTTAACAAATAAGAAAGTGTTAAGAATTTTGACAAGTGTATTAAATTCACAAGTACTAAATGATTTTTTAAGTCTTAATGAAATGCCCAAATATTTATTAAATATTATAATTTTAAATATGAATCTCTTTAATAAAATAAATGTCACAAAAAAAAAGCTCTTAAAAAGCCTTACTATGCCAGATTTATTCACCCTTAATAAAATGGTGGATTAGTTAACTTGCGTATTAAAAAGAATGCCATCTGAATCAATATAACATGAAATTTCACTCGATTTAAAATGTGTACGTTAATATTATTAATATGCGCACCGTAAAACTTTACCATCGTTTACAAAAAAGCTTTAAATTTTAAGTTTGTTTTAGCACTATTAAAATAAATTATGGATTTATGAATTAAATAAAGACAAGAGAAAGAAAAATAACTTTCGTATATAAATACTATCAACAACCTTATAAATAATTTCTCCGCCAAAATAAAGAACTAAAAAAGGAAATTTGCTATATTTAGAGTACTTTACCCCTAATAAGTATAAATGTTCTATAAAGAAAATTCTCCTTATGAAGGCTAGCATACTTCCGTCTCCAAACACTTGCATTCACTAACATGAGTTCATATATTCCAGTATCATGTAAACCTGCTGTTAAAGCATTAGACATAAAAAAATAATATCATACAATAAAATACAAATTTTGATTTGAGAGTAGTGTTTAAAACAATTGTAATTTTGATAATAATAAATGATAGTATATTTTGTTATGTTTAATAGTCTATTAGTATAAAATAAATACAAAATTTTAAAACTATAAATACAATACAATAGCAAAATGCAAAATGAAGGATGTTACATAAAAAAAATTATATGCAATCTTATTAAAATCCTAAATGAAGCATGCATAAAGCGATAGATGCATTTAAAAGTTATACAAAGTTAACAAAATAAGATGCAAGGCATAAAAGAATAAAATGTTACTAAAAAAACGTTACTAAAGAGAATAGATAAAATATGATCAAAGAAGAACTAAACATAAGATTAAATGCATGCACGAAGACTTATACATAAACATCATCAATACGTATTGATTAAATGTGAAGATTTAGAAGTCATATGTCGAGCAAAACAAACATATCATAAAGATTGTTGTGATACAAGCAATCAATTATTTGAGTTTGTATATTCAATTCAAGACAACAAAGAAAATCTAGATAAAAGGTTATCCTTCACAAAAGATATTTGAGTGTAACTACAAAATATGTTAAAATAAAGTCAATCATATTCTCAAAAGAGAGATAGGACAAGTGAAATCATACAGGTTATAATAGTCAAATTTAAGATGATTGTAAAATAAACGTTTCCCATGTAAAAGAAAGATAATGAATGTATGAGAGAATAATTACGCATATGAACAAGTAAATGTACACATAAGCATTACATCCAAAAGACATTATTATGCTTCTAAGTTCTAACAAAAATAGCTCCTCTACTAGATGACTAAGAGAAATGCTTTATTTGTAAATATTTCACATCTTTGAAGCTAGCCTCTAAAGCAACGATTGATTAATTGTATGTGAAAACAGGTAAAACGTAAGAAGACATTATTGAATTATGTTTTAAAAGCTTTTTTACAATTTTTTGTAAATTTCATCTGAAGATGTGTAGTTAAACGATATGTTTATACTGGTTAGACAAACTGACAAAGATTTTTAATAACTGAATTACAAAAATTCACCTTCTTAAGTTGGTGCACGAGTTATAACATGCAATGTAACAAGATAAAAAAGGAAAGAATTTACTCAATATATTTTTGTACTGGTTAATCAATTGATAGAGTTCCAATAAGCATACTAATATTGTAAAATACAAATGAGTATTCTTTCAACTTGTAGTTTCTTATAGCTAACCACACAAGTATTATTTTGGAACGTAGCTATTCATGACTAACTTTTCAAATATTCTTTAACAATAATTGAAAATTACTCTTGCCATCATGAATACAATTTAAGATTAGAAACAAAAATAAATACAAGGGTGGGGAAATATTCCAGGAGAAAAGAGTGATAAAATAGTTCATTATGGTAGAATAATTTATAGAAGGTGTGTCCAAGAGGAAATAAGTTGAGATAGTTCCATAATGGGGTATCGAGGAGGTTAAGGGATGAAGTTAAAGTTAGTTTTTAGATGCATGTTTGGCGATAAATTAACCATAATAGTGTAATTTTTTCCTAAATTACGAAAAAGGTGCAAAAAAATTTTTTATTACGGATTTGGGTAAGTCGTATGACGTTGTGGTGAGATGGATGAAGAAGTCGTACCACATTGTGACGAATTTCACCACGGCAAAAAAGTCATACGGTAGGATGACGACTTCTTACTTAAAGTCGTACCACGTGTGACGACTTCTTTGGCCACATTTGCAAAGAAGTCGTGCCACGTGGCGACGACTTCTTTGGTGGAAATTGCACAGAAGTCTTCGCATGTGGTACGACTTCTTTGCAAATGTGGCAAAAGACCACGTCATACGACTTCTTTGCAAATGTGGCAAAACAAGTCTCTGCCACGTGGTACGACTTCTATATAATTGGTTTTCTAACTTTCTGAGGTTCGTAATACATATAGCATAGAGATACCCATATTGTGTTCACTTTCGCTATACTGGTTCACTTAAATATTTTCTTCTTTCCTCTTCTCCATTCCATATCAAACCATTCTTACTTAATTACTTTCTCAATCACAATGAATCATTTTCATGGTGTTGGGAGTTCTACAATGTGTGAGGATGAACCAATTATCTGATACATGATAATTGATTCCAGCTCAGAAAGATGAAGATCTTGAGGACATGGAAGATGATGTGCCTGCAAACACGATTCATCTATATCAGTCAAATACCACAACAACAACAAATACAGAATATGAGCTCGAGGAGCATACATGTTTCAATTCCAAAGATGCAACAGTATTTGCAATCAAACAGTTTCACATTCAAGAAGGGTACAAAGTCATGGTTGTCGAATAGAAAACAGACAGATATGTTGTTAGACGCTGATAAAGGCCATATTTCAGTGCTTTCAAACTGTAAATTCTGGATAAATTAATACCTTTGGTGTTGAGAGCAAGCATTTAATGTATATATTTTGACTAGTAATTAATGAAAAGTGCATTATGACTCCAGATTGATAAGGAGAAGGATTTCAAGAAGAATTGAGAAGAACCAGAGAAGATGAGCTGGAAAAGAAAGACAATACAGTGGTTAAAGAAATACAAAAGAGAAGAGCGTACTGTTAGTGATAAATTGCTTAAGCGTCAAATTCAGATTGAGCTAGAAGTCACTAAAGTCTGAAATGGCACGAAAACCTAAAATTGGTAGGAGATATAAAGGAGGACAGAATCTTCATTGAAGGGAGGCTGGCTGGCGGCTACAGTGGAGAACAGTGCCCTGCAGAAGAAATTCCATTGTATTCATTGGCTTCAATGTGTAACTAATTTGCATCTATTTTGGGATTGAATGTAATTTCCTCACACTTTGTATTCTTGCTGTTCTTCTTGATAATGCATGAGTTATTCAGACTGTATTTTCTATGTGTGCTTAAAGCTTGAAGCAATTGCGCAACTGTTTCTTGAACTTAGAGTCTTAAAATTAACTGAAAAGTAGTTTTAAGGGTTGGAAATTATAGAGAGTACCCATTACAATGCAACATCAGGGATGGGTTCATTGTAATGGTTGCATACAACAACTACGCTTAATGCGGGTTCACCCTCCATGAACGCTGGAAAACAGTATCATGCAAGAGGACCTATGAATTTCAATACACGAGGAATCGGGTTGAATGAATCTTATTTGTGCAAAGTCATAGGATGAACATGCTTTATTAATGATTTATGGTTAAGAATACAAATAGGTGAGTTAATGAATTCAATCCTAAGATAGTCTCTCCATTACTGCATTTATACTCTGTTTTACAGTTTATTTTATACAACCCATTACTGTTTGCAATCTGTTCTGAATCAAACCTTTAACTGCGTTTCGCTTAAGCTACTACACTAGCTGAGGCTCGATTAATACCATTCCCTGTGGATTCGACACTCGTACTTATTTCTCTATATTATTTCTTGACTTGGTATACTTGCCAAAAAGAGTCAACAATAGGCCTCGAAATATGCACCTGTCATAGGCTGTGAACCCACACAACCTTCACACAAATGAATCATCAATCATAATCATGTATTACAGCGTTAGTCTCCCTGAGACTTTCCTGACCAACTATATTTCAAGCTGCACTCACCCAGTTCATACGTCCTTCAACTCTCACAACCTAGTAATAATCGTTTGTTTGATTCATAGTACTAGTAGAGTCAGGATATCAATCATTCACCCGATCCTTAGACAATGCATTTCCTAACTAACCCAAATACGGGTGTTTTTTTCCTGAAAACACTATGCCTAGGCCTTGACCAACTTCATCAATGCTTTATCAATATCATATCCTAACATAAATCTATACTCATGTATTCACTCACTTTTCAATTTCAATCTCAACTTCAAATCTCAAGATTTATTGAAATCACTAAACCAAACCATCAATATAATTAAACTTAAATTATCAATTAATCTATTTTATTAAATACATACATTGTATTTCAAAGAGTTAAATATTCAGAAACAAAAAGCCAAAAAAAATAATAATAAATTTTTTTAGCCTGGGCGAAAATACAACTCGCCTGAGCAAAAGTTCTTTCGCTTGAGCGAAAGTAGTCCGGAGAGCACTGCCTATTTTTGCCTAAGCGAAAATACTCTCGCCTGGGCGAGAATATCTCCTCACTTAGGCAAAGGATTTCTCGCCTGGGCGAAAACATTCCAGAGAGCACACTAGCTCCAGGAGCTTTCTCGCCTGAGCGACTGTACCCTCGCTTGGGCTAAACTACTTTCTCGCTTGGGCGAAAATGGTCCAGAGAGCACACTTGCTACTCGAAACCATTCTCGGTTGGACGAGATGCTTTCGTCTAGGCGAATTATGCAGAAAACATAACTTATTAGAAAATTTATGCAGGTTTTACTACTTCAGAGCTACTACACATGTCTCAGATGACTAACTTAACCAGAAATTCAACTTACATTCCATCAATTACCACATACTCATCATACATACCATAATGAATAAACAATCAAGAACTCAACTTAAGTTTCATGCAAGCAAATAAACCATCACAGATGCATTTTCACAGACATATTTTGAATGAAACCCTAACTCACAAACAAATTGAAATCAGGTAACATGCAAGTCAGTTTCCCTTACCTGAATTGCACTAGAAGTTCTCTCTAACAGCCCCAAAGCTTAAGATCTTCAAGAACTCGAATCTGCACCAAAGGACCTCTAATTAACGATCAGACTAAAACACTAGGGAATTGAGCTCACAAAGGCACTATTTGATAACTCAGAGGCCACATGCAAGCTCGTAAGGTAGAGGAAAACGAAAACCTAAAAATGACTCTAAGGAAAGAGGGCAGAAAACAAACTTACTCTAACAGAGATTCTGATCGGGTAGACTTGCTCTATTCTCCGTCACGAGTCCAACGGTGAGCTCCACTTGAGAAACTGATGAGAGATGGAAGCGAAAGCTTAAAGAGAATTCAGAGGAAAAAGAAAGTTAGGGGTTTTAGAGAGATGATGGCTTGAGTGGAAATGAGACTTGACTATTTACTTTTTCTATAAATACGTGTTTTCAGTTTAATAATATAATAATCAAGTACTCATTCCATTTCTACCATTTATACTCAGATGACAGATTTTCTAGGTTGTTACATGTTATAAAAATTAATAGTATGTATGATATTGTGCTCATTCCACTTCTACCATTTATACTCATGACAAGTTTTATAAGTTGTTGCATGTTCTAAAAATTAATGGTACATATGATATTGACATATATATATATATATATATATATATATATATATATATATATA
>Ga0209700_101956_pt1 | contig 42724 bp, 22 predicted proteins | sample SiratroredBW_FD_187528 | JGI IMG/M metagenome (GOLD analysis project Ga0209700, IMG submission 187528) | Root nodule microbial communities of legume samples collected from California, USA - Siratro red BW (SPAdes) (version 2) | ecosystem: Host-associated > Plants > Roots > Nodule | place: USA... | reverse complement strand
ACCCTTGCTTTTCATATTGTTGTATGAACTGCGATGACTGTACTATCTATGTACACGAGCAGGTGCAGATGCAGGTTTTGGAGCACCTTAAAGAGGATATGCCCTAAACTGATGTTTCTTTTGTCTTTTATATACTTGTATATATGTTTTGATGTAGTTAAAGACTTTATGACCTTGGAATGGTCATTCTTTTTGTCACGTAGATAGTTGATAGTTGTAGATAAGTTTGATACATGTGTTAAACTTTATGTAGTACTTTGAACCTTAAATGGACGTTAATACCTAGTAGTAGACAAAAGTTAGTTTAACTATAGAATTTTTGGGTTGTTACATTAATTATTATAATAAAATTAATGAAATAATCATCTTATGTATATATATACTTTTTTTATAATTTGAATATAAATTAGAATAGTTATTTTTTAGTTACTTATTTTTTTATAATAGTAAAAAAGGTAAACTCATAGAATGTGTTTCCACTGGTTGTTATAAACAATATACGAACTAAAATACTCATCTATAATAAAACATATATAGAAATTGAAATCATATTAAAAAATGAGAAATAAAAACATTACATAAGCATGAAAAGAAAAGAGTTAAAAAATGGAATAGAAATTGTGATGAGGCGTGTGTAGCCGCCAGGTTGGACTCTGGAATGTTCTTTTGTCTCGCAATGGCTGACTTAAGCCCCAAGCCATTTCAAAACCTATAAATACATCTCTGCTTCCTTTTCTTCTTCCCCCATTCATTCTCTTCAATTCAATTATTGCAAAACTCAAAACCCTAACAATGGCATCAGGCGGAACCGAAGCCTTTCCCGATTTGGGTAAACACTGCCAGCACACCGATTGCCACCAGCTCGATTTTCTTCCCTTCACCTGCCACGGTTGCCAAAAGGTAATTCCCCTTTCTCTTCTTCAATTACAACACTTTATTTAACATGTTCAATTTCATGATTCTACTTTGCTTTTTTGCAAATTCACAAATTAATAGTCACAATTTTTATATACTAAATAGGGTTTTTCAGTTCTCATCGTGTTTTTTTTATCATATGCACCTATCAGCCTTTTGTTTGTTTGTTTTTCTTTTTCTCGAAATAGTTAATTTTTTATTCTTAGACCAAACGATAGTATGTCTATAATCAAAATAAAGCTATAATATTCTGCGTGTATAATTGTCTGTAGGAAGTTTTTATTTTATTTTATTTTATTTTCGGGTATAATGGAAGAACCTTTAAATACATCTACAGCAACCAGAATATGTTCTTGGGGATGAATAAAATTTATAGGTGCAGGATCCCGCAATTGGGTTACATTCTGTTACATTGTCTATATGAGAAGGGTAATTTGATGCAAAAGTCTAGTTAAAGTGTTTTTTTTTTTTTTTTTTTAATTTTTATTTTTTTTTTTTTTTTTTAATTTTTAATTTTTTATTTTGGGTTGCATATCTGATCCTTTTTCATATATAAGTCTTGTTTTTGGCTGATAAAAATACAACCAATTCATAAAACAATATATACATAATTTTTTGTGTCTCTCTCTTTCTATTACAATGACATGTAATAAATTGTGTTCAGAAGATGGATCAAACAAGATTCGTTGTACAGAAAATTTCTCTTAATCTGAAATGTTTGTAAACTGTCAGGCCAAGAACACTAACATGCGTGCAATTTGACAGGTGTTTTGTTTGGAGCACAGATCCTACAAGTCCCACGCGTGCCCGAAATCTGATCACGACAGCAGAAAAGTGGTTGTCTGCGAAACGTGTTCCATGTCCATTGAGACCACCGGCTATGTGGGACAGGACGAGGAGGCAATCTTGGAGAAGCACCTCAAGTCCGGTAACTGTGATCCCACCAAGAAGAAGAAGCCCATATGCCCTGTCAAGCGCTGCAAGGAGGTTTTGACTTTTTCCAACTCCAGCACCTGTAAGACTTGCCACATCAAGGTGTGCCTCAAGCACCGTTTTCCTGCTGATCATGCTTGTAGCAGAGGAGTTTCAGCTTCTTCCTCATCCTCTGTTGCTAATGGTGGATGGAAGAATCGGTTTTTGGCTGCTCTGGCTTCAAGGACCGCACAGGAATGTGCCAAAACTGGTGCAACTCGTTCAACCTCTCCTCCTAGCACTCCTTCCGTGAAGGCCTATTGAAAGCAAACAGCTTTCATATGATTTCAGAGTGGTTTGATGGCAATGTTATAGCATGTTCCATTGCAATCTGAATGTTCAAATTTACAGCATAAACTACGACACGGGATTTTTTTTTTTTTTTTTTTAATTTAGATCTCGTGGTAGCACTCATTATTGTTCTGTTCCCTTTTAAACTAAACCCATAAATACCTTTTCAATGTACATTCCTTGCTTATGGAAACAAATACTAAAAGGTTTCCTTGCCATACATACTATTCATGATGGTTCTGAAACTTCTTTAATGTAATATTTTTATCTCATTCTTATTTATCACTTATATATGTACCATTTATATAACTGTTTCTTTACACCAGAGTCATTGGTTATGTTGGTTTTCCGGATGGTAAAGATATGAAATGAAATGAAACTAGTAAAAACGTGGCTAGTCTGTTGATTCTTGTATTCTAATCAATGCACAATATCTGCCAAGACTGATATTTGTGGTAAGAGTGATATTTGTGCTGTGTGCTGATTTCAAAATATTAATCCAAAATGAAACTAATTTAAACAAGCATATGCCTGAATTGCAAAAAACTTGGTTGTTACAAATTACAATAGAAGGAGCTTCAAACTTAATAACATGTGATCAAAGAAGGCATATTTCTTTCCAGATAGTAATACCAGATATTCGAACCTTTCTCATGAGAATACAAGGGCAATTCCAAAATGTTCCCAGATGTCTTATTATAGTACAGGGCTTAGGGGGTATTTGCCTAAGATAAAAAAACAAATGCAGCTCGTAAACCTAAAAGTATAAAACTACCCTAGAAAATATTGATTTAATCAGGCAAACATGAACATCTAAGACAAAAAGCTGAGGTTGATTGTCTAAAATACATAATCAACCAATCTCCTTTTATTTTATAGTCTCTTCTTTAACGCATAGGAAAACTTAATTATCTCTGCAATACGCACAAATTTTTCAAGACCATGAAAACCCCATCACAAACAAACCATGTTATAAAGCCTTAATATTTAAGACCAAAAAATCATCATCTTCCTGAAACACATAGCCATTATTGACACCTCCCAACATTTTCATCCCAAAATGTTTCAAATTGAATAGACGAGGGATTGGAGGGAATAAGAAAAGAAATTAAATAGGATTAATAACATTCTCCTGAGCTTTCTAGTTGAAATTAACAGTGACATCTGAGAGTGAATATAAGTTTTTTTGTGCCTTGATCATTTGAGAAATGGAGTGATTTTTTTTAATATAGAGATAAATTAAGACCTTAAAAAATTAAGATATTAATATTCACTTACATGTCATATACTTTTATGTAACAAAAAAAAAGACACGTATATATAGGAAAAAAAAAAGAAAAAAAAATACCATTGGGCGTGGTGGCGGTGGTGGAAAACTCTGAATTCGCGGTTGCTTCTAGAATCTTCTATTTGAACTCATTGTGTTGGATTGAATATTCTTCAAATGTATTCACCAGTCTTTCGATCTTTCGCTAAACTCAGAACCCTAACGGTATATCCATGGCATCAGGTGGAACCGAAAGTTTTCCAGATTTGGGTAAAAATTGCCAGCACCGCGGCTGCAACCACCTCGATTTTCTTCCTTACGTCTGCGACGGTTGCCAACGGGTAATTCATCTTTCTCTTCCTTTGTTCATCACTTCTGCAATTGAAACCTTTTCACTCACTGTAGAAAAAGATAGAATCTGTTTAAAAAATAGAAAATTGTTGATTTTATTAAAAAAATAACTGCAAACAAATCGGTGGGTTATATTTAATTATTTTTAGTCAGATTAAAATTGTAAGAAAATAATTTATAATATAAATCAATTTATTTTAAGAATTTAATCAGTTGATGTTGTAAAAATAGAAAACAAAAATCTGATTACCAGTAAAATACAATATACTTCGTAAACAGCTAAAGTCTTGAAACATCTTTCTACGCGTAGAAGAAATTATTGTGGTGGCATTGAACCCTATTTTATGTTCATTAATAGTAATCACATTAATCTGTAAGCAGTGACATGAATGGCAGGTGTTTTGTTCGGAGCACAGATCCTACAAGTCCCACGCGTGCCCGAAATCTGACCTGAGCAGAAAAGTGATTGTTTGCCAAACATGTTCCATGTCCATTGAGACCACCGGCTACGTGGGACAAGACGAAGATGCAATCTTGGAGAAACACCATAAGTCTGGTAACTGTGATCCCACCAACAAGAAGAAACCCATTTGCCCTGTCAAGGGGTGCAGGAGATTTTATCAATATCCAACACCAGCACATGTAAAACTTGCCACCTGAAGGTGTGCCTCAAACACCGTTTTCCTTCTGATCATGCTTGTAGCAGAGGAGTTTCAGCTTCTTCTTCATCCTCTGCTGCTAATCGTGGGTGGAAGAATTTTCTTAGCTGCTTTTGTTTCAATAACAGAACAGAAAAGGCCCAAAACTAGTGCAACTCCTTCTGTTACTGTTTATGGTCCATTGAATATATTGCTTTATGTTATGATTTTTGAATGGTTTGATTTGCTTTATTTGAATGTTCAAAATTCCTTCATAAACAACAATATTGGGATTTTTTATATTTAGATCTCATGTGGTAGCACACATACATGCCCCCATTTAAACTGATGTCATAAATAGCACCTTTGCAATGCACATCCTTATTTATGAACAGAAATAAAAAGTGTCATTGTCATGCATATACTATTGATGATTATTTGCCTTATTTTATGGTTCTTGCTCTTTCATTTTATATTTCTCGCATTATATATTATTTGTCAGATTACTAGTTAATCTGAGATTTCTATCTCTTTACACCAGATTCATTGGCTTACCATATGATATGGGACTGTTGAAATCGTAGCTATGAGCAGCAAAAAATAAATAAAAGAAAGGATGAGGTGAATGAAATTTGTAATACAAAATAAGATAGGAATACAGATAAAAAATTACGTATGATTTTTGGTAAATACACATATAATACCTACATATCATTACAGCTTTCTTTTGACTTGTCTTTCAAAGCATACAGCCCGTGACAACTAACAAGTATCTCAATACACAATATTCTCGGTGTTACATATTAGCTGTTGATTCTTTAATTTCGTCCAAGGTGATAACCTGCAAGGCAAGAAGACGAATATAAGAGGAGAAAATAATATGTTCTAATCAATTATGTGTGTGCTGCTAAATGAATCAGATAACACTTTCAGCTAACAGGGTAAAATTACAATTTGAAGAAATTCAATCAAAGAATTACCTGTTCATCGCCAGCAAAGTCGTTATCGGGAGTGAGAAATAGCATGCAGTGGCATTCCTTCCTATCAAACAAAGTCACGAATTGAAAATCAATACCCAAGAGGCACAATTCAGGGCTGAAGTTTTTTCTCATCCATGTTTCATAACCAAAAACAATACAATATACAAGTGTTTTCACAGCATAAAAACAGGCCAATGGAGATATTATTTAGTATATAACTCAAGAATCAAAGTTACACTGCATCTGACAAAAATATAAAACAAAGGCAGTCAGGTTTTATACCTGATAACAATATCCTCAGAACAGTTTTTAGCCAACTTGCTAAACAAGCTACCTCTTGCACAAATAGGTATTTACAAGATGAAGAAGATCATGCCTAAAATGTTCTGTGATATGATTCTTTATGCGTAAAAGAAAAAAAAATATAGGTTAAATAAAAATTCCACATTGGTAAAAAGTCATCAACGATCCAGTTTGCTTTATCTATACTTCACTAAAGGGTACAGACAAGTCTCGAGCTTGTGGTATTATAATCAATGCATAACATCTGCCAAGAATGATGCGTGCTATTGTGCTGTTTGTTTTTCAAAACATCACTAATACGATGCAACCCTAAATTAAACTAATGGAAAAAAAAAAAGCCTGAATTGTCATAAAACTTGGTCATTACAATAGAAGGAGCTTCAAACTTCATGAGACTTAGATCAAAGAGGAGATATTCTTTTCCAAGTATATACATACCTCTCTCTCATGGGAACACAAGGGCAATTCCAAAATCCTTGTGCAGCCTCAGCAGGTTTATCGTCATAATGCCTAAAATACAATGATTTTGGGCTTAGACTTGGAAAGTTAATACTGATCAAAGTATGCAGCCACACTGCCAGAACTATACTATGAAGACAAATTCTGCTTGACAAGCTAAAAGAACAAGTATCTACCGGCAAGGGCACAGTGGTGCACCCAGTGAATCTTTATGGTCAGCCAACCCCTGTTCCAAAATAGAAATAATATAAGGAAGAGAGGTTGATTAATCAAGAAAATGACTACCTCCGATATTAGTTTTATGCAAATATGGTGATATGTACGTTTGCTGTCGTACGTCATTCTCCAATTGAAGTACGTTTTATTACTGAAATATAATACAGTCCATCAAATCAAAGTCTGCGAAACTCTTTCTCAAACTGTGTAACTTCATTCCAACATGTCAACTTGGTGGTTCAATTTTTTCCGTTCAAGTATTTTTTTTTTTTTTTCAGAAACTGATTTTCAGACTCGCTACATTAACTTTATTCCAACAAGTCAATCTCCATGGTCCAAATTATTTTTCCTTTATTTTCCTAATTTTTCATTTGGATAAAGCCTTTATATGATCGCTGTCAGAATGTACCTCAATTTTCACAATTGGTTTTCAACTGTTCGGATTCTAGATTAGAAATGAGATCTTATGCATCAACAGTAGTAACTGAAGCTAGATAACTCATTTGGCTCTCTATTCTAAATATTCCGCATTTCAAACCATGGAACCTACTGACTTTCAGTTCCAAGTTCCTTTTCTTAGTCATTTACTGCCCACCACATGCAAAAGTTGCATTTTTGTATAAAAAAGATGAAAACAATAATTCAATCAGGTGCATTAAAACCAGAAAGAACATTTATGACAAGGGGCATGAATATGATAATGTTAAAAACGAACTATGACGAGATAATGCTTCTTTTCTTTTGTCTTACGGACTCTATTTGGAGTTGTGGACCTAAATAAAAGGAGAAAAGTGTCTATTGCCTACTCACAGGATTCAAATCAAAGACCTTACTTAACAGGAACCAAGCTCCTTTTGCCACTCAGGCCAGCAAGGTCTAGCTGATACAAAATATCAAGTTTAGTAATTAAATGCCAAAAACTTTTTATATGAAAAGCAACTAGTGTTTTGGCGAAAATCTTTCCAAAAGTTCTTTGGAGATTAACAATATCAACTTCCCGAAAGTGTAACTCTGAAATTCAGAGGCTGCCCTGTATATTAAAGTGGAACAACAAGAAAGAAAATAAAAAAACAAAAACACAGAGGACACAAGGGTCCCAAATGCTGACAGAACTCCTAGCCTCTAAATTAACTCAACAATTGCCTAAACTATGGCCAAATCCCTTGTTCCCCGACAGACCATCTTCCTCACATTTATCCCACACTTTGGTGATGATACCAGAATCATTCCCCCACCAAAAAACACATGCCATCTTCCCTGTCAGTCAACCACTTAAACAGACTCTTTGTCTTTTCTCGCTGTTGCAGATCTTTTCTACAATCCCCTCTTTATGTTCCCTCTCCTCTACATTCACACCAATCTACTCCTTTGATCCATTCCTCTCTGTTGAAGCCCATTTTGTTTCTTCTTCCAATGCATGTACTCTACTTAGATATTTAATTGCTTTTTTTCAATTCTTCTAAAATAAAGGTTCCACAAATTCAATGTAACAAATAATTTTGTTCAGTAAGACTTACGATAAGTTGTTTCATAAACTTGTAGTTTAAATCTTTTACATTGAACGCTATATATCATCCAAGTTAATTGAATCAGGATACAAATCATGAATTGGAAAACCTATTTTCCAAATCCTAAATCAAATCGTATCATGAATTGTAAGATTCATAATCGGAAATAACTAAAAAAATTCTAACATTCAATAAGAATTTACTTTGAAATGCACCAATGCCAACAATAAAAAACCGCCAATGAATTTCACTTGTTACGAAATTGCACAACTTCCTTTTGTTAAAAGACTTACTGTCACAGGAGGATCATACTATAAGAAGTTGTTTGGCTATACCCTCTGATAAACTCAAAAGGTATACTACGTATTAAACTAACTAAAATTTATATTAATAAGCAAGTAATATGCCAACGACAGAAGCTGTACCTTGATGACAACTGCAGTTACTCCCTTGTCAGCACAAAAGTATGTTCCTGACTTACGAGCATACTGCTCTGAGAACTTCCTCATAATTTCAACGGATTTATCAGAAGGTTCCACTGAAAGAACAAGAAAATTATTTTGACTGAAACGCAAAGTTAAGAAATCATCAAATTGAAACAAACAACTGCAAAATTACGCAGCAGAATTAAAAAAAAATTGCAGACGCGGTAATAAAAATGAAAGCAAAAAATAAAAAATAAAATAAAAAATGGTATCATAGTTTATCAAATTTAGTAAATGTAAACAAAGGCATGATTTATTCTTATAAACACGCCCAGAGTCTACACACACACACACACGTAGCAGACAACCATTTATTCTACCTGTTCCAAGTGTCAAAATCCAACAAGCTTTCAAATTTGAACAAAACGAACCTCAACCCCAAAACCCAATTCAAGTGTTGCAAAATTCCCTAAAATAACATATAAAAAAAAACTCCGAATTTCAGGATTTAGTAAGTGAGCATTTCCACAAACACTTTCTGGACGACGCAGCAATGAAAGTCCAAATACATAAGAGAAGAATTGGGGCACATAAACACACAATTGCAGCGTTGGGAAACGATTCGTATACAATTGGGTACTGAAAGAGTGTGAGAGAGAGTGCACTGCATTGGAATGAATTCTACCTCGGGCTCGAACAGTGAGGGGATTGCGGTGGCGGCGGAAAGGGGTTGCGACGGAGGGAACGGCGAGGGAGAAGGCGGAAGCTTGGGTGGTCATTGGCGGAGATTTAGTTGAGTGAGAAAAAGGGGAAGATTTGTTGTGGCTCCAAGATTCTGTGAGAAGGAAAAACCAAACCAAACGGTACCTCTGCTCTGCGTTTTATATGTTTTTATCTTAATTATTTTAGGTAAAATATATTAATTATGCACATAAAAATAAAAATAAACTTCTATGACATTGTTATATGTTTTCTAACATGTTTGGAACCTCATTAGTTAATTTACGAAAGCTAGCTATTAGTTAATTTTCAGAAATTCCGTTTCAAAATAAAAAAAAAAGTCTAAAAAAGTGAAAAAAATATACACTATTATAACTGATCTCAAATTTAAATCTGTATGTTAATATCTCGTTAGTTTTTATTTTTTGCAAACTTTTTTTTTGTTTTGTCTTTGAAAATGAAAGGAATATAAAATTGAGGTACGATAATTTTTTTTTATATAAGGGATTATTATTATTATTATTATTTATCATGGAATAAAAAAAGTTGGAGAGGTGAGTGGAAGCCACACATTGTGAAAATATCTAGATGGTTCTGAACTTCCAAATCCAACCATTGCCTTTCTTCAAATTCTTATCCACATTCCACCTCATCACCAATCACCTTCACCATTGGGATCACCCCATGCTACTATTACAAGCTTTTATTTTTAGTTCATTTATTTTTAAATACTTACATTTTTCACTCTTTTTGCAAATTTAAGGAGGATTTCATGGTTTTCTTTGTTTTAACTCACTACACTCTTTTTTGTTTTTAAGAAATTTGGATAGCTTGTGTTTTTCAAACTTTATGATTTTGATTATACAGAAATAAAATAATTGAAACGGTATTTATTGTTTTCTTTATTCAAGAGGGAGTGTTATTGATTTACTCAACTAATGTGTATTTTTAGTTTTTGTTGGATTCATATTTAGATTTTGGGCTGAATTACCCACTATATATATACATACACACCTTACTTTTTTCATTTCTACAACCCACGATTTGCCAAAAACATAAGTCAGAAAAGTTACTAAAATTAATATGTTTGACTGATTATAAATATAAATACTCATGAAAATGTTTATAGAAGTTTTCGAAAAGACAAAACATGATGTTTGTATTAGAAGTTTTAATTATTTCTCTTTCCCAATTGACGAATAAAATAGTTTCAGCCCAATATAGTATTTTGTTTTAATTCGAGAAGGTTAGATTTCATCCCGAAGAATAATTTCGTAAAAATATAGCAAAAAGAATTCACAAAAACATTCTTTATTATAATGTCATATTCTAAAAAAAATTAAACATTACAAATAAATATTTTCAACTTCATATTCTCAAACTATATATTTTTATTATACCAAACAACTTGAAAAACCAGTAATGGAAAATCAAACGTGCTAGGAAGACCTATATCACCAACTCCTTAGGGTTAGAAGCATGTTTTTTCTTCAAATTTGGCACACTTGATTTGTAGTTTAAGCATCACTAATTTAAATAATCCAATTATCTCCAATCACAAATCAACACATAGGTCTAAATTCTATCAAATTTTTGAACAGGTTTAACATTACTAACTTTGAGCTCTAGAATGAGTCAGAGGAAAATTTGGAGCACACTTTCTCGGAAATTCGTGTTAATGTGTTTTATTTCTTTTATATACTTTTGACATTTTAGTGCTGTATGACTTTTTTCTTAATCAAGATATACGGTGAAGGATTACTCTTTAAGATACTAATTAAAATTTATTTAAGAAACTATTATTTTCGATAAATATTCTTCTCTTCACAAAAATCTAGAAATTAAAATTTTTTTTAAAAAAATATTTAAAAAGAAATATGATTATCTATTAATTATGATATTTTTTATCAACAAGAAAAAAGTAAATAAATAGGAGTATTTCATGATACTCCAATCCTTATATAAAAACAAGTAAAATAATAATAATAATAATAATAATAATAATAATAATAATAATAATAATAATAATAATAATAATATTTTGGACCATATTATTCAGTAAAGACTAATGTTCAACAAAACCTCCATTAAAAAAATGCATTAATTCTTACTAAAAATCAAGCTTAAGTTACATTAAGCAATTATCATACATCAACATTAATTATTAATTATGATACGTACATTAGTGTTTTTTTTACAAGTATCATGGTTGAATCGATACTACGTTTTTCTTCTTCGAGAAAAAAAAAAAACTGAAATTCTTTCAACACAAATAAATTCATAAACAAGCTCCAATAAGAAAGTAGATATACTACTTCTAATCTAAAATTTTAAGAAAAAAATTGTAAGTGCTTTTTATTATATATTATTGATTTTACAATTTTTACTAAAAATAGAACTTCTAGTAAATCGTATTTCTAACATCATTTTCATTAGTTTTCGAGTCTTATGATCTAAGATTTAAAGTATAATTAATATATCTTTGCATGAGTTTCTTATATTCTATTCATACATCTATTTTCTTATCTGAGTTATAGTTAAAATATTATTTTTTACTGTTTATATATTATATTTAATAATCAAAGGAATATATTGATTTTTTTCTGAGGCAATTAAAAGTGAAAGAAATAGTGAGTTTATTTTTAAATAATTATGTACTTACAATATATATATATTATCATCTAAATTCATCTTTTTTTTTTATGAAGAATGTGATATTATTTCAAAAGCTGAATATAGAAATTTCTAAAAGAATAAACATGAAAAAAATATTAATTTTTCTACAAATTAAAATTGGTAAAGTTGAAAATAAGAAAAATTAAGAAGTTATAATTTTTTTTACCATTAACTACATAAAAATTAATTTTATGAAGTGAAGTTATTTTTTTTTTAATTTCTTAGAAAATATTTAAGCAGATATCATCAAACACATTTCAAATTTTAAATTTAGTATATGAAACGGGTTGAGATTATTACACACTCACTTAGAAGATATTAGACCGATATATTATAGGTTCCGTTTTCATTAACTTTCTCTTTTTTTAGAAGCTTGTTCAATACTACAACTTTCAATTTCCACCGATTTCACTTTCGGTGCTTCACATCATATACCTTATTTATTCTTGTTTTCAAATAGCTAGTACCATTGAACTATTTCTACATTATTATTATTATTATTATTATTATTATTATTATTATTATTATTATTATTATTATTATTGTTATTATTATTATTATTATTTACTTGTAATGTGAATTTGCCTTATTTGTGCTTAACAGTGAGAGAAGCCATCATGAAAAAAAAAAGCTACACAAAAGTCAAAAGGTTAACCGTGTATATTATCGATCCTTACAACAATAAAATTATTAAAATATAGGTTAAACTCATTATTAAAATTTAGAGTTTGGACTTAACTTGATCCATGTAAAGTAAAAATTGCCCCTATTTCAATAATGCTTTCATATGATGTGAAATTTATAGTACACCTGTTTACATTTCCAAGTAAGTCGACAACGATTTGCTAGATAACAAGTAATCAGATAGACACAACAATAATTATTGAGATAGACACAACAATAATTATTGAGATAGACTCTATTATTTATAAAAAAATGGATTTAATCTAAACTAAATTTGCAAAATCAATTTTAAAATTGAGATTTAATTTTAATTAACTTTTACGAATAAATAGTTATCTCCATTTATATCCTACTTTGAATATATATATATATATATATATATATATATATATATATATATATATATATATATATATATATATATATATATATCTGGGATTTTTTTATTAGGACTCTCTATTAAGTATTAAAGCATAAAATCTTGCTTAAGGATATATATTGAACTAACAACCAGTTAATTTGTATACTATATTTAATATATTATTCTTCTTGTTTAATTCAAATACTACATAAGTATAACAAAGAATTATCACTTTATTATAAAATACGAAGAGAGAGAAATAGGGGAAGAAAAGTAACAAATGCAATACATAAAACAATGAAAATAAGGAAGAAGTAAATGAATTAAAAACATATTGTAGCTGAATGTGAAGAGACAGAAAAAAGACAAGGTTGAAACATTAAATTGTCTTGAAATTATAAAAGAATAATTACATACATTTTCGAATGCATCAGAGTTAAATATTAATGACAAGAACGAATTTCGAGAAAAGGAAATCATGAAGATCATTCAATTTTGTAGATGTCATTATGAAGCATGCAATATACTGGTATAATATAACTATAGTAAGTAACTGTTGCTCCTATAAGGTGTACTACTACATCATTAAATAACTATTCTGATGCATTAATTATAATGCAAACATAAAATAAGTAGATCATTGAATTAGTATTAATTGTATAAAATCTACAATTCCACATAAAACATTTGAACAAACAAAAGAAACTGGATCGATCTGGTTCACACTCTGTGTTATATATCAGTCAAAATATTCACAATGGATCTTCATTTCAATACCTTTTAACCAATAGTTTAATTTTCAGAAAATGAATCTCACTAGTAGAGATCAAGTACAAAGAAAACCTAAGCATAATCAAACGGAAAATTCTCGTAATCATACAAAAAATCATACTAGGAGAAAAAAAAGAGAGTTAGAAGCCCACTAGTTCATTAAAATTCTTTCAGATGGGTTAAACTTGTCTAGAACTTCAACAACGTGTAACAATATCACATATTCAATATCGTTCTTCATATCCATGTGATTTTCCAGATAAGTAATCTCAGATATTAAACTGCAACCAAAACCATGACATAGATCTAACAGAAAATTCGAGTATAACAAGTTTTCTCTTACAAGATTCGAAGGGATGAACATAAATATATGAATAACCAAACACAATACATAGATAAACAAGAGAGTTCATACAAAGAAGGAAAGTTCAACCAGAATATATATATATATATATATATATATATATATATATATATATATATATATATATATATATATATATATATATAGTACCCTAGCTCAAATCTACAAAGATCAACATAAGAAAACACGCTCGCAAGCTTTTCACTTTTGATCACTTTTCAGCCACAACAAAACATAAACCCTAGATATGCAAACACGAGAGAAAAGGAGAGAAAAGGAGAAAGAAAAGACACCCCATGAAGAAAAAAGGTTTACAAGCTAAAAAGCTAACACCAATAAAGTAGAGTAGAGAAATCAACTTGCTTGATGAAGCAAGGTGATTAATGATCGGACCACAACGCTTGATTCCCCAGAAAGAGAGAGAGAGATGGAAAAGAATGAAGGTAGTAGTAGTAGTAGTACCCTTTCTCCAGTGACAAAGTAGGAACAAAAGTATCAGAGAAGAAAGTGATGTTGTTGGCTGCAGCTCTGGTTGCTGTTTCTTCTGATGCTGTTTCTTCTATCTTCAACCAACAACAACACATGAGAGAGGGATTGAGATCTGGTTGCTGTAGGTGCTGTGCTTCATTTCCTTGGCTTTGGTGTTGTTGGTTATGGTGAGAAAGAGGAGAAGAAGAAGAAGTAATAATGATGGTGGTGGGTTTAGGTTTGTGGGGTGGTTGAGGGCTAAGGAGAAAAGAAGGGTGATGGTGATGATGATGTGGGCACAATGATGGCGATAGAGAACATAGCAGAGGGACATGATGATTTCTGGCGTTGAAACAGAGGCAGAAGAGGTTCAAGGATTTTGTGCACTCTCTTTATCTTTCTCTCTCTCTTTATCAATCTCTGACATGGTGGAGAGTGGATCCATTTATGAAACCTAGGGTGGTTCCTGAGGGCTACCATCATCTACTACAGTAATCTATTTTTTCTATAGCGCTGTAAAGTCAATAAAATAATGATATGAATGCCCTATTTGTCTCTTTGCTAACGTGGGTATGTTGCAGACAAATTTACACACGCACCACAATTTTATCTTCTTCGCAATGGAAACCCTTGCTTTTCCTTTTGCATGCGTGGAAAAAACAACCAAGAATTGTGGAAAAACAAGCACAGGTTAGCGTGTAACATTCTTTGCATGAGTTATGGTGTCTCAAGTTTTTTAATTAACCATGTTCAACAATTTCTTAAGCATATAGTTTTTTCTTTCTAGATCTATATATGCATGGTTGATGTCTCTTTATAGATTTATGTGTGGTTGTCATAGTTCTGTGTGGTATTTACAACTCTTTTAATAATGATTATCATATATTTAAAGTATTCTTCAGTTTAAAAATTAGTGATTTCATTGACTTTTATCTTAAGAGACCATTTTGATGAAAAAAAAGAAAAAAAGTGTATAAATTATTACTAATTTTTTATGTTAAATTTTTTTGGACATGTCTGAAGCATAGATCTTATGTCAAATGGAAATAATGCATAATTCAGGTGGTTGATGTGAGCATTTTGTTGACAACCACAAATTTCTAGTACAGTTTAGTCAATTCTAGTGAATGTGTTAAAATTGTGTTAGAGTTTCTATTGTTATCAACTTTTGGAATTGACATAAAGTTGCTCTGACTTGAAAAAAATGCTTACACTTCACTCAAGTGAGGACTGTTTTTAGTGAAGGATACTTGTGATTTCTGTGAAAACATTTTATATAGTTTATATATATATATATATATATATATCATTAATTATTTAAATGAGTAAAAAGAGTTTATTTACTGCTTTAAATAAAATAGACAAGATGTATTGTTTAAATATAAACAGGAGAATTTAAAAAATAATTATATTTTTATTACAGTATAAAAATAATTAAAAGTTTTATTCACAATATTTTTAAAATTTTGGTGTGTATAAAATATCTTTATTAATTTTATTTCTTTGAAGAAATAAACATAAATGAAAAGTAAGTGATAGAAGGAAATTAATATGGAAAAAATATTTTACTTGTCCAAGTAAAAGTCACAAAGAATGATAACACTTTTCCATAAGGTCTTACATATTAAATCTTTTACTTATATATAAACATAGAAAACTGAAAAATTAAAGAGAAATGTTACTTTTAAAACTATCACTTTCTCATTTCTTTATAATAAATATAAATTGTATAATTATTAGTTTTTAATTAATTAATTTATTGTTTTTAAAATAATAATTTTTCTTTATTTTCGTACTCTTTATTTTCAAAATGCAATTTTCATTTTATTTCCCTTTTTCTTACATTCTCTTTCAATTTTTTTTCCTTGAAACCGAATAAAGCCAAAAATGTAAAGTTTTCTTGGTACGTGGACCATCCCATACTCCTCTTGTCGACCTAACATCCAATGCATTTTCTCTCTTTAAATTTTTTTCCTTCCTCCTAAATTATTTTTAATTCATAGAAATATTAAATAATCATTAGTCGTTATAAAGTTATAAGACTAAATTAATATGGGAATTTATTTGTTAAACAAAACATAATTACACCTTAAACACTGGTTATTCTTTTTAAATTTACATTTTCATGAGCAAAGGTTAACTCTCAAAGTAAAAGATAATGATTTCCTCTTAAAAGTGACAACTCCAAAATAGTGTGATCACCTAGTATTTTGATTTTTAAATTCACGTATAGACACATCAATCAAACTTGTTCTAAATAAATTAGAACATATAACTCTACATTTTTTTTTTGCCTATGATTTAATCAAGTTTTGACGAATCTCTCAAACAAAAGCAACTCCTATATCGTAATATTTGGGTCAGGTTAAATTTCAATCCAGTATTTGAGTTAATTACCACACAATACTTTATCTAATACATGCTTTTACATTATCTTAATAAATTAATATTTATTTGTAATTAAATGAATTGGCATATGCTCTATGGTCAATATTAAAATAATTTAATATTTAATTATTTTTTATATTTATATTCTTACTAACTTGAACAGAATAAATGTAATATTGTCCTTAAAAAAAATATTACAAATTTTTAGTTTAACGAGTTGGAAGAAACAAAATAGAAAAAAAGTTATTTAGTTATCAATTATATTAAACAGTAGGTTTCTTGTCCATCCTTCATTGATAAAAATTCCACCAACCTTTCCTAAACTGTCGACGTTAATGTTATTAACATTGTCTTCTTGAAACCAATTAATTTTTTTATTGGCTTACACTTTCAAAACTTTGTTAAATAATTAATAATATATATTTGCTATTGTATTATTAATTTCATAAACATCTTGATTTGATACAATCTAATCCAAGATTAAAGTTTTCTATCAGTATAATTTTTTTCATGGAAAATGATTTTTTTTTTCTTTTTTTTAACTTATACGTTTATGTTCTCACAAGAAGATAGTGCTGTTTTTTTCTCTTGGTCTGACAAGTTTGACTGAAGTAAAAAGTTGAATTGAATTGTACTCTGTCACTGTGATAGCAGAACTCAAGATTGCGAAATGCTAGCTAATATGTTCTGAAGAAAGAAATAAAAGAAAATACAAAAACAATGAGTTAAAAAAGTTAACATAGAAGAAGTAAAATTGAATATCCACTTATTTAAAAGATTAAAAATATGTAAGAAACAGAGGAAAAATATTTTAAAAAGATAAAGAAAAACATGTGAGAAATATTATATTTGAGTTCCATAAACATTTCTTCTCGTATTTTCCTTTTACCAAACAGATAAAATCTGTTCATTTCGTGCATTCCACCAGACATAAGTGGTAGATCTACATTTATTAATATATATATATATATATATATATATATATATATATATATATATATATATTTATTTATATATATATATATATATATATATATATATGCATATATTTACTTTCACAGTGACGTTATGATAATTTTGTTATTTCTAGAGGTTAACATATTTTTAATATCTTATTTTATTGGTTTAAATATATTTTTAATCTTTTAAATCAATATAATTGATTTTGACTCTATCATAACAAAATATAGATTTTTGTTACTCCTTAAAATATCACTAGAACATGATTTTTGACATTCAACCAATTTTATTATTCAAAGAAAATAAATTTCCTGTCTCTTTTTTCGTCAATATTATAGATTTAAAAAATATATATATAAAGATGGAAGCTGGTATATTTAATTATTCATGTGTTATTTATAATAGATTGATTAATTACATGTGATAGTTAATGCTGTGTCCTTTATTTGACACGTACGCAAGAATAATATTATTAAAATGGACAGAAAGAGGTCAATATTATGTGTCAGCAATGTGACATGTTAACAACAATAATAGAATAAACAGAAAGAGACCTTTACAAATTGTATTTTAAAAGAATAAGAAAAACAATTGTAATTTTTAAATGACTTATTTCTGCATTTTTTAAAAGACTAAAAAAACAATTATGTCAATTGTAAAAGACCAAAACCATTTTAAATCATCTTCTTTTATTAAAAAATATTTTACATTTTTATCCTTTTAAAACTTATTTTAGTGTTTACCTTTTAAATTTTTTTGAGCTAATATTATATTTTTTTAAAATACTAAACGATCTTTTTATTTTTTTTATTTTAATGCATAATTTAGTGTTTCTTTATATTGATGAATATACTGGTTTCATTATTTTTCATTGTTTATGATTTTTTTTTCATTATTTTTCATCATGTTTCTAACCCTTGTTGGCTAAATATTAATTAAATTTCATAATGTTTATAACGATTTTTTTTATATTATGAACAGTTAAAAAATAATTTAAAATTGCGTTTCAAAATCCAAAATCATCACGGTTTAGAAGGACAACATTAATAATTGTTTCAGTATGAATGACAATATTGTTTGTATGTGTAGCCATAGGAAAGTTGGTATATTAAATTAGTACATTAACTCATGAAAGAAAATTCTATATCTAAATAATTTACCCGAAATCAAAGTTCTATATCTCATAATTTATAATATATAGCTTTTCACATTCAATTCTTTATTAGTCTTAAAATGTATTATTGTTAATACTTTAAAAATAGTTATGATTTATTAAAAATATTCTCCTTAACAAATTGCATTGTTAAATGCTAATTATTATACAGTGTATTATTTTACCCTTTTCACTTAAATAAAGTATATTTATGCTCTAAGAATAATTAAAGTGTTATTTAACATGGACAATTTTCTTAATAATAATATTCATACGAGAATAAAGTTGTAGAAAATATTAAAGTAAAGTATATTTATGTCAATATCTTTTTCAGATTTTGTCTGATACTTTCTTTCAGGACCTAAAAATATTATTGATTTTTAAAAACCATTCCACCGACAATCTGGAATGCTATATACACTTTATTGATAAATTGAAAATCAGTACACAGTATTATTCTAAAAAAATGATCGTTATAAATGTTTAGGAAATAGAAAAAATATATGTAATCCAAAAAAATATCGACATAATTTACTCTAAATAAATATTAATTAAAATAATTAATCTTAGATTAATCCCCCTATTACATGTCTCACTTGTCCAAACCATTCCTTGCTTATAAACAATCATAATTTTATTTACTATATTTTTTGTACGTTCCATCATGACATTATGTGTTGTACAAAATTATGATGCTGTTACAACGAGCAATGATGAAAAGAATGATGATTTTATCTCAATTTGTATAGTAGTATGCTGCGAGAGTCAACCACTGCTTTTACATCCTCTACCCACCAATCAAAAGACATACTTCTATTTAGCAACTAATTGAGGATTCTAAATTCATCATATAAATAAGTTTTATCATCATATATACCCACATGCTTTTATTATTGTGAAATTAGTTATAAAATTATTATAATTAATTTTATTTAATGTGTCAAGAGCTGTAAAATAAGTTATACAAAGTATGTAATGATGTACCGATTAACATTTACTTGTTCAGAAGAAAACTTGTTTTTCCTTAAAGTACATATAATTGTTTATAAAAATAAGTAAAATAATACGAATAATTCATATTTAGAAACTTTTCAAGTGACGAGAGCTGTCGAAAAAGTTGTTAATTTAGAAAATGATGTATCAACTAACATTTAATTTATATGACATGATAATCCTTATTTATATGATGAATTATAATCCTTAATTAGTTGATAGATAAATGTCTGTAAAATAAGTTATAGAATTAGAGAATGAAGTATAAATTAACATTTAATTACATAAGAAAATGATATATGAATTAACATTCAATGCCAGTTTGATGCATTCAATTTGCAGTCTGTATTTGCACTTTCTCAAAGAGCATAACAATAGAGATGATACCTTTCAGGAGAATTATGAAAAAGAGAAATTGTTGAGTCCAACCCTAAATCCTGAAAAAAAGACGTTCGGAAATATCTATTTGAGAAGGAAAAAGGTGTAATTCAAGATTTTTGAGTGTAGAAAGAAAATGGCTCCTTATTGTTATTGAGCCCTCTTACCATCTTGAATTTGTATTCATCCCAACACCAGGCCTCATAGTTTGGGACCTCGCCACAGAAAACACAATCTTTAGAATATTTTAATATGTTAAGACGCAAAATTTTATGACTATCTGATCACGTAAATTCTTACAAATGCAAAACTTGTGTCACGTCCAATCATCTACCACAGACAGCACCTGCTTTGCCAAGTCAACTACCACATTACTAACATTCAACACCCTGCCCACATAAACTACCAACATCACTTGCCACATCGCCATAATTCACTTTGATTGTTGATCACGGACTTCTACATTTACCTATTCCTGGTTGAATTGATCAGGGAGCCATTACATGAGTTTAAACAGACATAAGTTTAGGCACTTAAGCTCTCCCTGTTGTGTACTTCCTATTTCTTTTCCAGATCTTGTTTGGTGTTCTCCATCCCAATACAAATATACAATCAAATATTTCTGACAACCTAAACTTTTCAATATTAATAATCAGGAATTCTAAATTCTTTTTTGACGAAGTAGCTCTATCTCTATAAATCCTAGTGTTGTTGTTCATGAGAAAATTGGCAATGTGTGTAAAAACTTTGATCAGTAATGAGCAGCAGTGTTATGTTTGTTACTGCAATCCACATTCAATTCTGATTGCTTCCCAGAGCTGAGGAGAGATACTGGGCTTTGCCTCTTCCTCTTTACCCAATTTCTTAACATTTATAGCAGTGCTAGGTTTCTCTTCTTCCCCCCAACCCCTGTACAGTATGACTTTGTGAAGCTCCTGAGATACCAGAACGGCACCGGTTGCTTGCTGCAAGAATAATAGAGAAAACAAATTTAAGGTATTTAGAGAATGATATTAGCCTATGAAATTAAAAAAAAAAAAAATCAACGAGGAAGAGATGAGAAAAAGGGAAGGAATTTTTTCAGCATGTGCACCTCTAGCTGGGACACCACCTCCTGAATCGAGGTCCCTTTTGCCCTTCCTTTGACATTAACTACGGCAAGAGGGTATTTCCGGAAGTGAGCATTGATTGCTTTCGCAATACCAGTTACACTATTGCTCTTTCCTGAAAAGAAGTTGCGGCCATAAAACAATAAAGAGATTAAGACATTCTTCCTAATTAGTATAATTTCAGGAAAATACCAAAGGAATAAGGCAAATCATAAAACAGAAGCTTCAGCCTCCAGATCCACGTGGAAAGAAAGTACTTAATACATCATCGACAATGAAGACCATTCAAGATGTTGATATTAATTGAAAATTTACATCAACTAGAACTAAGATATTATTAAATTAAGGTAGAAAAACAAAATAGAAAGTAGCAAGCCACACAAGATAGAGCTACAAAACAAAAAAAATCTTAGTAAGACTGCATAGCATAAACTTAGATAAACTTGGAAAGTGTGTAGACAACGTAGAACAAACAAACAACACTGCAAAAGGAAAATAAAGCCAAAAGCAATACCTACAGAAAGGGCAGACCGCTTTTTCATTGTTAATGCCTGTTTTCTCAGAAGAAGTCTCTCTCTGTTGGAAAGATATACAGATCCAGAAGGTAACTCATTTGAACTCATATCTCTCACCAGTGCTGATAGGTCAGCATCACTCTTCGATGACATGATTGATGATTCCATTACCTCGCTAATTGAGATGCCATGCTCAGTATCAATCACAGAATCACTAACTCCATCCGACTGAAGTCCAAGATAATTTTTACCAAATCAATATTTAGACAAGAAGCAAGAATTCAGAAAATGTCAAAGGAAGCCTCGACATAAACAGATTATAATCCAGGAGAGGATTGAGGTCAGCAGTTCGTTTCTCATCAAAGTCATTTGCTTACCTCTGTACCTTTAGGAATCAAACCAGGCCAGGATTCTGGTTCATCTTGATGAGCTCCACCACCATCAATCTGCTCAACTGGATGATCCCGTATTGCTTGCTGGTTGTCAACAAAAGCTTCTTCAGGAGAATTCCAATTCACGGAATTTTCTGGTTCACCTTGATGAGCTTCACCACTTTCCATCAGCTCAACTGGCTGCCCCTGCATTGCTTGCAGATTATCAACATAAGTTTCTTTGGTAGGGTTCCAATTTATGAAATTGTCAGCTTCACTTTGATGAGCTCCACCACCATCAACCAGCTCAACGGACTGCTCTTGTATTGCTTGTTGGTTGTCAACAGAAGGTTCAAAAGAAGAATTCCAGTTAATGGAATTTCCTGGTTTGGCTTTATGACCTCCACAACTATCAATCAGCTCAATTGGCTGCTCCTTTATTGCTTGTGGATTGTCAACAGGAGTCTGCTTACTGTTTACCTCCATATCTTGAGCCTAATAAGGTAAATAACCTATATCCCTTAATTGAAATCAAAATGTATTGCAGGAACAATTAAAGAAAACAAGAGGCACTCACCATTTGAAGTTTCAATCTGTCTATGTTCCTACCTAGCTTCAAAACATGGAGCTTCAATGACTGCAAGAAGTGAGGAGAAAGAAAGGAATAAGTTTTTGATACTTATGCCATATAAGATTAGCGGTCAACTCCCTTCTCAAATGATGGGGTAAACTGAATGACGAGGATGAAGACTCATGACACATGTAGTGTTCAGTTGTCGAGCACCAATATTATGTTTTAGCATGTTCAGATGAAGCATTGGAAAAAGATCAAATTATATGTTCTAAGCTAGAGTCTGGTGCTTGTAATAAAGTATCATGTTTACGACATTGAAAAACCGGCTGAAATATTAAAAAGTAAAATATTAAGTACTTCTCATATATTACATCAAAACATAAAATAACTCTTTTTTTTCAAAAGAAAATTACTCAAACATTTACATATAAAAGATCCGTTTTATTAAAGGTGATGCAAAATCAATCTATAAACTATTATTGATAATCATTTTACATGCGACATACTGGTAAATAAATGTTCTCCCACCTGCTCTTCCATTTCTCTTTTTTCACAAAAAAATGTAGAAAACAGATAAGCTAACAGAGCTCCTCTGCAAATACAAATGTTGACAACTTTACCTCGCGGCTCTGTGCTTCCTTAAAGCGCTTCAATGCTTCTCTTTTATTTAAAAGTGTTCGAGGCCTCAAACTTGCAGGCCGACTATAATTCTTTCCACGATACACAATGATTGCATGGCCCTTGCTCATTCTTTCTACCGCAACCAATATTCCGCCACTTTCTGCCTCTAAGGTCTTAGCTATCTGTTGGACCTCTTCCAGGCTTGCTCTCTGATTATTCCATATTATCTTCACAAGTTCCCGATACTTCCAATGAAGATGCATATTTTCCACCGTTCCATCAAAAACCCCCCGTCTACCTGAGAAAGAAGAGAGGATTTATCAGGAAAAGAAGTTGTCTCAAGTCAAGTACTTTAAATAGGAGGTATAGAGGTCTCAGTCAGTCATTTCAGTCCAAATTCAGAACAATTAAATATATGTGATTATGAATTTCAAACATCATCTTCAAAATCACCTAGTAGCAGGAAGGGACCCATCTTCAAGCCAATCCTCCGCAACATGTATTTCTCTTCTTCAGTAATACCCTCTCTATTGATTTCTTCTTCTTGGGGTCTCTCTGCATTTTCCAGCTCTGCTAGAAGTTTTTCTGCCTTTGTTTTCTCCTCTAGGGCCTGAAAGTGAAAGCTACTATACCATCTGTAATTCGAAAAAAGAAATTGAAAAGCAGCAAATTGGTGCTTGTTAATGAAATCATACCATTGACAATTTTATGCTGGTGCTTTCAATAGCTTTCTCAGCCTCAGTCAATATTCTTGGTTTAGTATCTTTCTGGAAGTTCATACCCTTTACTTCAGAATCACACTCTTTGGTTCCATCATTCAGATCTGGAGCATCTGTAACTGACAAACTATTTCCAGTCTTCAGTTTATACATTCCAATACTCCTCCGTTGTTCAATTGCTGATGACACTGCAGCTGGCAAGAAGTCCTTTCCTCTATAGAAAACAATGAATTCTTTGTCCCGAGCAAGGAGAGTCCCTCCAGTCAGATACTGCAGAGAAATATATCCTTTTATTGAACTGAAATTGAGATATAATAGTATTATATATACTTTTTTCCCATAAACAAAATTGTTTTATTTAAGTTCTTTAAAACAACTATAACAAGCTAGTATTTACAAAAAACAAATATGTTATGCTCCATGTTGCTACAAAATTTTAACTAGCTGCCTTAACAGCCGGTCAGATCAGTAATACAATCAATATAAAACTGATAGTGGATCTTTGAGTTCTTCTATTCGTCTCTCGAGACAGAAGTTGGGAAAATAAGATAAAGCAAAAGGCCAAATATACGAGTTTTAAACTTGACTTCAGGTCTGCCATTCCTGTTCTCAACACAGGTCAAAATTGATAAGAATTTTATGATTAGATTCAATTTACTTATTTTAATTACACCAAATTAAAGAAACATCATAAGATGAATTTTATGATTGGATTCAATTTACTTATTTTAATTACACCAAATTAAAGAAACATCACAAGATTTAATGAACTTATCACGAGAACATCATTCCGCAACTTGCAATTAATAGAGTTTCCATTTCAACATGATATCTTGACCTCCTCAATCTGCTACCATTGTCTAAATAAGCATTGAGTGGATGATCAGTGATTAGTCAATATTCAATACTACATTATGAAATTCCTAATATACATAAATTCCCCAAAATCAATCACCAGAAGCCAGTTGTTTGCAATATGATGGAATCCAATATCATCAAGATGAATAGCTGGACAACCACTAGAGGCCCAACCCAATATTATGAAGAGTTGATGCCAGAAGGAGAGGAACACATGGGAGAAATGGGAAGGGGCATTATGCTATACAAGAGGTTGTTATTGTGGTAAACAATCATGATAAGAAGTAGCATGGAAATGAATGGGCGTAGGGAGGAAGGAAGTTATAAAGGAATTCAACTATCTGGCTTACAAAGTCATAACTCTGGGATTAGGAGGCGTTACTTTCTTTTTGTCTATATCTTCAATTTCTGGTTAGTGTTGGTTTTGTTGAGTGTGAAATTGATCTGTGTTTTGGGTTGTTGCTGGTGTTCTTTGTGTGGTATTGGGTTCAGCTTACTTCAAAATACCTGAATTTTAATCATTAATTACATTCTGACGGATTGTACTACAAGACATCTCTTGATCTTTTGATTATGCCATTTTGACCCACATTCATAAATCAGAGCACTCTAAACATAGTGTGCTAGATGTTTTCCACCAAAATATGACTAATAATCTCTATGAAGCAAAAACAACGATACAAGGAAAAGAGAAAGTGAATAAACAACTTTTTTTTATAACAAATTGTCTAATTGTCATTTCGAACTTGCAAGCTGAAGTAACCAGAATTATGAATTTCTTTTCAGGCACTACGAAATTTTACCTACAGGATGATTGGAAACATCCTATACAATTTGATATAATGCAAACATATCCAGCATCCACTTGTCATAGATGTTCAAGTATGAAAAGTAGAATGAAAATAAAAATGACAGCAAATATGCAAATTTAATTACCATCCTCCAGGGTGATATATACTTGCTAATCATCTTCTCAAATAATTTACAATATGATATCAATGAATGATAGTGGTTGACAGCAATATACACACCACGTTATACACTTCCATTTACCATGATATTTAAATCACAAGTGCCAAATTTCATAAATTTGAAAAATATCAGAAAAAAAGAAAAAACTGACCTTTATCTCTTCAGCCATTACCTCGCCATCAGTATTCTCCACACCTCTCTTTATAGCAATCTTGGCAATTTCACATCTTTCCCAAATCTTAATAATTGCAACAGCCAATCCTTGTAGTTTCCTGTTTCTACCTGTGAAACAAAAGAACATGAAAAACAATTACATCTAATTTTGGTCATATAAGAAAAAGTAAGCCAAACTCACCTAATGCAAAATGACATGGTAAATGTTTGCCAAGCCTCCTCATTGTGGTCATTTCATCATCTGTCAGTTTTGGCTTCACACCATATGGAAGAAGGCGAAAAGGCTTCCTATAGCCAGGAATAACAGCCGGCAGAAGATCAGCATCAACAGGCAGAGGGTCATATCCCCACCAATCAAAAAATCGTGGCCCAATCCCTGTTAACAAGTAGTCTGCATCTTTTGCAAGCTCTGCCTCACCTGGCAGTTGAAATCTTACTTTTTTGGGAGTCCCAACCCCTTGTATCAAAGCTGGTTTTGCCGTTTTGGCATTTAAACTTTGCCCAGTGTATGTCACTGAATTCTTTTCAGACAAGTGGCTCTCTCTTTTATCCCAACCTTTATCATCCTCATCCATATGTTGCAAAGCATCACCACTGTGGTCATCTCTCAAGACTTTATCAGATTGGAAGTAAGGGTACTTATAATCAGGCCCTCTGTATAATATTATCTTACTTCCAGATCTCCAAACAACAAGGCCTCCAGTTTTTCTCTGACAGTGGCAATCACATAATTACACAAGGGGCACAGAAATCACGTTGGAGTAAATAAAAGGATGAAATGCAGATAGCCCGTTCAGTCATAGGTTTATTGAAGAAAACCTCACGTGGTTGCAACCATGGTAATGTTAGGTTTATTTTCTACTTCAATTTTAATTTCGTACGTTTTCACTAATAATTACAAATGTCACATATTCACTTTATCTCTTGATTTCAAGAATTTGCAAAGAAAACAGGATCAGGGAAAAAACCAAAATTATGTTTTTGCCATTTTACGAATACACTGAAAACACACATGAAAATAAAATGGCATTCTCACAACAACCAAATATAAAATCATATCAATTGATAATGGAAAATTAAGCAAATCCAATTGTAGGAATTCAGCTCTGAACCTAGTAGAATTTAAGGCTGAGCTTTGAACCACATAGTATTTCCTGCATTTACTTATGGTTGAACGGAACTTCTTAGTATTGCACAGGTACATGAATTGGGTGCTACACAACCACATCTTAAACTTTAAAGTTGTTATTGATTTCTTTTGAAAAGTTTTTGTTGATCACTCGGTTGAATTCCTTACTTTTCTATCCTGATACAATAATACAATATCACCAATTTTGAAGTAGTCATGTATTAATTGTTAACTTTATACCAGGAAAAAAAAAGAGAGAGAAATTATACACAGATTTGGTTGCAAATTGCAAGAATTGGATTTCCAACTGTTAGGAAATCTGTAAAGCCGTTAGTCCAAGTGACTAGGCTAGTTAGGTGAGGGTTGTGGGGTGCGAGTCAGCATGCTATATAAGGCAAGGTGACCTCTTTATATCAGTTCTGACTTGTTAATTCAATCTCTTCTATGTAAATCTTTCCCTCTCTCAGTATTCAATAATATTCGGTCACTGTGCTATTCACAGTTCCATTCTTCATCTAGTTCTTTGAATATCACATTCCTAGGACTAATAGAAAAAGGTAATACCTTAACACCAACCCCCAATGAACTAGCTATCGACCTGTCATTATTAAAAAAAATTACCCTGTCAATGTCAACCAACAGAAATCACCAACGATAATAGATATGACTTTTAAATCAATAATTATAAGTTGCTAGCACTCCTCTGTTACTAAAGCCAATAATCTTATACCAGACAAGTCAAGCATGGATTTTATTTTTTTCTTCCAACCAGCACACTGGCCAGTAAAAATTTCTCATATAGAGCACACTTTATTTATTTATTTCTTTATTTATTTACAATAATAGCAATATTACTTTGCAAATGTCAGAGAGTGTTCTCTCTGAAGAATTTTTATTACCATCTCTGATACTCGGGGAAAAAAATCTCATGCATGATTGATGACAATCTAAGAAAGGCAATCTAATTAAAAGTTTTGTTTGGATAAACTTGTTCACTTAATAAGAGATCGAACTAAGAAATTAAAATGAACGAAGTGTCTCAAAAATCAACTTATACATTTAACTTTTATAAATCTCACCTAGTTTTTCCCGGACTGAAGCCAAGGTGCGTAACTGTATGTTTGGTTTCTTGAATCTTGTGTACACTTAGATAAAAACACGTTAAAATCCTAAAATGATAGCAGAAGCAATATTGAGATACTTCAGAGGGACGTCCGTCAATGGTTGATGACGTCCTACCAAACGTGCTATAATTTTATTTTAACTTAAGAGAGAAAATCAATTCATCTTGGTTTTTCTTTTCTTCTATGAGTACTTCTAGAGAAATGTATCCACACAACCAAAATTCTAACTACTATTTCCTTCACCAAGAAGTGCTTACCCAGAAATTTACGAAAACGAAGAGAAAATTCTAGCTACTATTTTGTTCTCCTGCAAGTGTTTCTGAAAAAATATCCAAATATAGCCAAAATTCTAGCTACTATGATTCTGAATTCTGAGTGACATCTCCAGGGCTTTCAACTCCAAACCTTGTGCTATTTCCAAAGAGCACAAACAAGAGGAAAAAATGCTCGCAAAATACTCTTTTTTGAACACACTGTAGGGTTACATTTTGAAATGCAAGCAATTTGAAGAAACAGCAGAAACAATGGGGTTTTTGTTTTGCTTTGTTTACTCACCTCCAACAATTCATGAGTCCTTTTCATGTTAAACGCAGAGAGATCATCGCACGCGATTCTCACAACCTCCGAATTCCTCCACCGTTCGTGAATCCCGTTCACGATACCTTCCGTGATCCCCGCCTTCCCCACCCGCAGCTTCTGCTTCATCCACATCCCCGCCGTCGTCAGCCGCTTTATCTCCGCCTTCGGCAGGCTCAGCTCCGCCAGCGTCGGCACCCGCTCCTCCCGCTTGTTCCAGCTCTGGTCGATCGTGTGCCCCACGCGCCTCTTCGGCAGGTGCTGCGGCAGCGGTACGAAGATCTTGCCGGCGCCAGAGGCCGGAGCGGGAAGAGGAGCCGAGGACTTGTCGTCGATGCCAAGGCTTCGGAGCTTATCGGCAATTCGCTGAATAGCGGAGTCGGGGAGGGTTTCGGCTTCGGTGCTGTTGGAGCAGCGAATGAGGAATTTGAGTTTGGGTTTGGGAAATTGAAGAGGGAAAATGTGAAATAATGAAGAAGAATAAGAGGAATAAGAATAAGAAGAAGAAAAAGAAAAAGAAGAAGAAGAAGAAGAAGAAGAAGGAAAGGAATGGAAGTGGAAGTGAGTTGCAGGAAGCAACATTTGAGAGAAGAAGTTAGTTAGTCCATGAACATAGACATGGATAACGATACTCTCTATATAGTGTTTCAATAAATATCAATTTTCCACCCAAAAAAAAGAAGATATATATATATATATATGATTAATTCTATTTTATAAATTATTATAAATAAATTATTAATGTGATTAATTCTTTTTATGTTGTTTTTTAATGTATTTTGTTATAATATGTGATTAGGGGAGTTGTGTATGTAATTAAGGAGGTTGTGGAGTTATTGAAATATTTAATAATGGGTTTTGCATCAGGTAAATAATGGATGAAAGTTATTAGCTATTACACACGGTTAATTACATGCTTAAATATGACTAATTTCTAACCCTTGATTCTTACAAGTGATTAACTATTTATAAATATGGTTAACTTTGTTTTAGAGGTGGTTGAAAGTATAAATATGGTTCTATTCGATTATTAATATGATTAGTAGTACTAAAAATTTATCAATATTATTTAACATCTATTTTAACTTTTCTTTCTCTCTCTTCTTTTTCTTTTACTTATTTTTCTTGAATAAAAAATTAAAATTTTATTTTTTTACATATTTTTACTCATTTTTATTTTCATTTGTAATATTTATCATAAGGTTATTAACGCCAAGTTAATGTTAGGAATTTAAAAGTAAACTAAAAGTCCCATGTTAGTTAAAGATGAGTAGTATATACCATATATAAATAAAAAGAACTAGCAAATCTATTATAAGTTTTAAATTTAAGGCTGTATGTTAGTTTTTTTATATGAATTTTTCCATGACTTATTGATGCAAAATCTTTCCTTCTAACAATTAAAATTGCTTTTAGATGAGATTATGATATGCCATCCTTATTAAATAATTAGAAAGACAATTCAATTTTCCTTTTATCTTATTTTCTTAAAAAATACTAAATATTTACATCATTTGGGAGGTTTTTTTTCTTTTAACAATTTTAGAGGGGATTAAAGTAGAAGGACGAGAGGTTGAAAGAAAAAAAATTAAGAAAGAAAATGTATCTAAAAAAACAGAAAAGAGAAGAAAGAAAATAGTGAGATTGAAAAATAAATAATATTTTTATAATAATCCAAGTATCTTAAAAATCGTCTCATTTTTTTTCTTTTACTTATTTTTCACCCTCGTCCTTTTTAATTTCATTATTTGATTTCTATTTATTTTTTTCAATACGGAATTTTAACATAATCTGTCGTTTTGTGGCATTGATCATAACTAATATATTGTAATTCTATTTTTTTTTATTTTTTTAATTACGATGTTACAAAAGTATTTGGAGTTTAAATATTTCTTTTAGTTTAAAAAGGGGTGACATTTGTTAAACCAAATCCTTTTTAAAGTGCTCATTTTTTATTCTTATGTTTAACAAAAAACAGTGTTCTTTCATTGTCTTACTAGTTAAGATTCTGAAGTCTATTCTCATCTATAAATGGTCTTCTTTAATACAACTTAGATACTTCAAGTAAATCTTAATACGAAATATTAAATAATAGTAAAAAAGTAAATCAAATTGAATAAAATACTTTTTATGCTTCTAGAATTGTTTTTCTGTTATCACATAATATTTCTTTTACCTAATTAAAAAAATAATTATTTTTCTTTTATTCCCACTCATTCATTTTATTAGGAAAAATTGTAATTACTTTCCCTAACATTATACTATATCATCCACCTCCTCTTAAAATAAATATTCACCTCCCTTATTTTTACTCAAACATCATTCGTATTCTATTTAACTTTTAAATAAACATTCACCCCTTTATGTTTTTAAAGACAGTTACATCTTTCATGTTTTTAATAAACTTTATGCGTTTTTTCTAACATTTTTTTCTTCTATAGCCCAAATATGAGTATTTTGTTCATGGGAGGGAGATGTGATGAGACATGTGAGTTGAGTCCAAGAGAAAAAAACAGGTTTGACAGAAACAAAACACTATGTGAAGGAAGGCTTCAAAATTAGTGGAGGCTTCTTTGTTATAATATTTCTTTTTCAGTTACTGATTGGGGGGTTCTTCCCACTAAATATTTCAATATTCTCAAATCACCCCAAATTTTCCTCTGACTTCACTTAACTAAATTATGATGTTACGAACTATGGCCAAAGATGGGGGTAGAATTTCTCCTAAAATTAAAATTTGACCTTGACCTTGTCCTATCAATACTTCTTTTCCCTATCCTAGTACCAAATCTTCTTTTCTCTATCATACCTATTCTTCTTCTCATGTTCCCGCTCCTGGGTGGTTTTGTCCATCCCTCTTTACTCATTTTATTAAATTTTGTTGCAGGGAAAGGTTCATCTGCTGGCCAACCCCTATAAAGTATGATGTTACTAGGCTCCCGAGAGACTAGAAGGGAACCTGTTTCTTGCTGCAAGAATAACAGGGTAAAAGAAAAGTTAGCATGATTGCTCGGGGTAAGAAAGAAAGATTCAACGAGGAAGAGATGAGGAAAAAGAAGGAATTTTAAGCATGCGCACCTCTAGCTTGAACACCAGCTCCTGAACTGTGGTCCCCTTTGACCTTCCTTTGACATTAACTATAGCAAGAGGGTGCTGTTCGAAATGAACTTTAATTGCTTGCACAACAGAAGACACAATATTGTTCTTTCCTGAGAATTGTATGGCCATAGAAAAGAGTGAGAAGGAGAGATGATTCCTCCCAATTAGCATCATTGCAGGAAAATACAAAAGAAATACAACACAAGACACATCAATAGGCAGCAGTTCCAGAGCCTAGTGGAGAAAAAGTAATTAATACATCATCCAGAATGAAATTTTTTCAAGATGTTGACATCAATTGAAAAAGTGAGAAAGGAAACGCGAACAGTTTTTGTCAATTATTTATTGTAACAAACCAAAACCTAGAGAGCTAGTCGGTTACTGCTAAAACTAGTTTATGTCACTAAACCGGAAAGACCGAGAACCTAGAACAATCAATATTGGCAAAAAGAAAGTATAACTGAAAACAATACCTATGACAACAACAGGTTCCTTCATCTTTAAGGCCTGCTTCCGTAGAAGAAGCCTCTCTTTGGTTGAAAGATGCAGAGATCTAGAAGGAAAACTCATATTTATCACTGGAGCTGATGGTTCAGGATCACATTTTGATGATGAGTTTGATGGCTCCATTGCCTTGCTATTGGAGATGCAATGCTCAGTATCAGCCACAGAATCACTCATTTCATCCAACTGAAATCCACGATAATTTTACCAAATCAATAATTAAAATAGAAATAAGCCAAAATCAAGTTAAATGAAAACCTTGGCAAAACCAGATGATAATCCAGGATATAACTGCAGTCAACAGTTCAATTCTAATCTATAAAGCTGTGTGCTTACTTGTGTTTCCTTGTGAATCAAACTAGGCCAGGATTCTGGTTCATCTTGTCGAGCTCCCCCACCATCAATCAGCTCAACTGGTTTATCCTGTATTGCTTGTAGATTGCCAATGGAAGCTTTTATTGAAGAATTCCAACTAGAGGAATTTTCTGGTTCACCTTGATGAGCTCCACTACTATCAATCAGCTCATCTGGCTGATCCTGTACTCCTTGTAGGCTGTCAACAGAAGCTTCTTTAGGAGAATTCCAATTTATGGAATTTTTTGGTTCATATTGACGAGCTCCACATCCATCAATAAGCTCAACAGGGTGCTCCTGTATTGCTTGTAGATTTTCAAGAGAAACTTCTTTAGGAGAATTCCAATTTATGGAATGTTTTGGTACATTATGATGAGCTCCACATCCATCAATAAGCTCAATTGGCTGCTCCTGTAGTGCTTGTTGATTGTCAACATAAGCTTCTGTAGGAGAATTCCGATTCATAGAATTTTCTTCTTTGCCTTGATGCACGTCACCACTATCAATCAGCTCAACTGGCTGCTCCTGTATTGCTTGTTGACTATCAACAGAAACTTCTCCAGGAGATTTCCAACTTACGGAATTTTCTTGTTCACCTTTATTAACTCCACCACTATCAATCAGCTCAACTGGCCGCTCCTGTACTGCTTGTTGATTGTCAACAGAAGCTTCTTTATTCCAGTTTATGGAATTTGAAAAAGCTTCTTGCTTGTCTGTAGTCTTGAATCGAGCCATAAAATATTTCAGATACTATTTAGAGACTCAATACCAGTAACAACAATGCAATAATAATTCTTACTAAACTTCTACTAGTCAAATACTCCCATACCGTTATCACTTTTCATTTTGTCCATCTTCATTACAACAATAAGAAACTTTCTGAAATCAAGTGCTTAAATCATGGCCAAAATAATTCACACAAGTATTAAATTAGGACAATTCAGTACCATATAACACATTTTTTTATTCATTAAACCGTAAAATATAGTCAGTTACTATTATTTTTCAATTAATCCCTTCACATACAATGAGTGTCTTCTAGTTTAGTCATTTGACTATAAACAAGTGAATCTACACAAGAATTTCATGTTTGGGTGTTGTTGAGAATTTTGCATGCTGCTGTTGTTCTTTTCAATAAAAAGGTAAATTACACCATTATAAATCTTGCAGAAAAACAACTAAAAAAAGAAATACCATTGACACATTCAATGTTCACAAATAACACAAGCGCATATCCACATAACATGATAAATAGAAACAAATATTAAATACTTTGAATGTGTTCTTATTTGGACTAGAAGTGAAATAGAGAGAAAAGAAATGACATAAAGAAAAACGAAGGATACAAGTCGAAGAGAAATAAGTAGAAAGATTTGTTATTTGGATGAATAAAAGTAAGAACGAAAAAGGTGGAGAAATTTGAATGTAGACATAAATAAATTGTACAAAAAACCTTTCAAAAAGATTAAAAAAATAATACTTACCTCTCCCGAAAATAATACAATTGCACAACGTATTTTATTTAATAACTAACATGATAACTTAAACAAAAATAAAATTATGAAGATTAGATTGTACATGAACCATATAAAGCAAACTTTTCATCAAATAATCATAAAAATATAAATATTTAGATTTTTATTAGAACAATATTTAACATAAAAAATTAAATAGTAATAAATATAAGGGTAACTTATTATTTTGCTATACATGTTTAAGATAACTAACATGTCATGTCAACTTAAACAAAATAAAATTATGAAGATTAAAATTAAATTTTTAAAATATAAAGTTTGAAGATTTTTTATTAGCAAAAAAATTGAAGGATTTAATTAATATACATTAACAATATAAAATAACCATTTCATCCAATAATATCATGTCATAAAAATATATAAAGTTACATTTCTGAGAGCATTATCAAATATAGAAAAAATAGTGATAAAAATATAAGGATAAATTTATTAACTTATTTATTTACATATTTCAATACAAGTGTAAATTTAAATAAAATAAGGGGTTAATGTTACTTTATTAAAATTATAAGAGAGGTCTATTTAAAAATTAGAGAGGTTATGAGTGTCATTTAAGATGACTCTTCAAAGAAGGTGAGTGTAATTTCCCCAAAAAAAGTTTAACTAAAACCTTTAAATCTTATTACTATATTAATATTTTTCTTAAATAAAATTATTTACTATTTATGATTTTTATGTTAAAAACTATTTAATTTTAAAGAGTAAAAAAAGAAAAAACGAGGAAATGTAATAAACGTTTCCCTCGTACTTCATGACAATTTAGGGAGACTTGTTTTTATACGTGGAACCCTCAAAAGATTTTCATTTCTAATTTTCCTCAAATATACAGTGGAGTTTTGGTATTTCCATCTTATCTCCTTCTGTGCATATCCTTCTTCCTATTTCCACAAGACATAAAAGAAAAGGCATGTAAGTTAGAGGTCAGATGTCAACCCTAAATACTTATAATTATAATGGATCACATCCTTCCTCTTTATTTCCACTAAAACATGGGATAAAAAGAGAAAGGCACGTAAGTTTGATGTTATCTGTTAACCCTAAACATTTATAATAGATCATAGTCTGGCCTGATGTAACAAAAATGCTAATATTGTATTTGTAATATGGAAAGGAGATTACAGAGTTAAAGAAGTATCATGAGATAGTTTACCATGTCAAATCTCCACGCTTCAACTATCTGCTTACTGTTATCCTCTTCTTCAATCTCAATCTAATCACGTGAATAATCCATATTGCATAATTCAAATCAAGGGGAGAAATATTTCATTAACACAATACTAAAAATGGGGACCACTTACCATCTGAAGTTTCAGTTCATTTATTTTCTTTTCTAGCATCAAGATTCCACGCTTGTACGACTGCAGGAAATGAGTAAAAAGGAATAAGGTGATGTATTTATATCATACAAGTTTAGCAGTCAATTCCTTTTCCAATATATATATATATATATATATATATATATATATATCGACGAGGACAATTTTACCTCCCGGCGCTGTGCCTCTTTAGAACGCTTCAAAGCTTGCCTTTTATTTAAAAGCTTTTGATGCCTCAGACAAGGAGGGGCACTATAATTCTTTCCACGATACACAATGATTGCAAAGCCCTTTCTCACTCTCTCTACTGCCACTAATATTCCACCACTTTCTTCCTCTAAGGTCAGAGATATCTGATGAACATCTTCCAGGCTTCCATTACATATTATCTTCACAAGCTCACGATACTTCCAATGAAGATGCATATTTTCTATAGTTCCATCAAAAATTCCTCGTCTACCTGAGAATAATCAGAAGAAGTTGTTATCATGTATTTTAAATAGCTTTCAAGATGTCATGCATTTTATTCCAAATTTAGAACAATCAACTATCTATGATTGTGATCGTCAAAAATCATCTTCACAAATCACCTAGTAATAGGAAGGGTTTCATCATCAAACCAATCCTCCGCAGCATGTATTTCTCTTCTTTAGTAATACCCTCTTTGTCAAGGTCTTGTTCTTGGGGACTCTCTGCATTTATCAGATCAGCTAGAAGTTTTTCCGCCTTTGCTTTTTTTTCTATTGCCTGTATGTCAGACCTATACCATCTGTAACTCAAAAGGAAAATCTAAAAACCAGCAAATTGGACATTTTTAATGAAATCATACCATCGACAATTTGATGCTAATTCTTTTAATAGCTAACTCAGTCTTAGTCAACATTCGTCGTTTAGTATCCTTCTGGAAGTTCGTAACCAGTACTTCAGAATCACACTCTACGGTTCCCCCTTTCTGTTCTGGAGTGACTTTAGCTGATGAACTGTGTCTAGCCTTCAGTGGGTGCATTATAATTTTCCTGTGCTTTCTCATGACTGAAGACATCTTAGCAGGCAAGTAGTCCTTTCCTCTATACAGAACAAAGAATTCTCTATCCCGAGAAAGGAGAATTCCTCCTGTCAGGCGCTGCAGAGAAGCAGATATGGTATCATACATTTCATTTTGGTTTTTATACAAGATTCAATTGTAATTAAATTTCAAATCAACCATCTCAAATATTACTATTACACTAAATTTATGTGTTTACTATTGCTACAAAACCCATGTTTAACAGGTTCCTCTGACAGTTTGCAGACCAGTGATGTAATACTAAATTAAAAAATGATAGTGGATCAGTGTCTTTTTATTCATCTCAGGAAAAAGAGAGAAGAGATAAGTAAAAAGCCAACCCTATCAGTTTCAAATCTTCAGGTCTATTATTCCTGTCCTCAAGAGTCATGCTAAAGGTCAACACAATTCGATTTTTTTCACAAGATACATTTTACTTATTTTTATTACACCAAATAAAAGAAACATCACAAGGTGATTACAATCTATAGTTATCACAAGTACTAAAAGAACGATTTAGCACTTATGACTAGTAAAGAATCTGGCAGTTGATCAGTCAACATCATATCATGACCTCACTAATTTATTGACATTGTCTAAAGAGGCATTGCCTGGTTAATTAGTCAATAATAGCAGTTAAATGCAGAGAATGTCATTCACACACAATATATGGTAAAAGAAAAGGAAGTCATACACTTTAACAGGCTATACACTTGCATTCATTATATTTAATTGTGTTAGAAAGATACCTTAATTGTCATCACCCCTAACCTGCCTTAGTTGGAGCCTCTTTGAGAGTTGTTTTAATTGCAATTTCAGAACAGTGGTTTAGTCCCACATGGACTCGTAATATACGGCTAAGATGGTTTAGTCCCACATTGACTAGTGATATATAGAAACAAGATGCAAAACCTCACCCTACAAACTAATTTTGTAGAGTTAAGTTAAGCTTAAACTTAAAAAATTCTAAGATGATACCAGAGTGTTGGGCCAACAGCATTTGCCATACTACAAGGGCTAAGATGGTTTAGTCCCACATTGACTAGTGATATATAGAAACAAGATGCAAAACCTCACCCTACAAACTAATTTTGTAGAGTTAAGTTAAGCTTAAACTTTTAAAAAATTCTAAGATGATACCAGAGTGTTGGGCCAACAGCATTTGCCATACTACAGGCAAAGTCTTGAGGGGGAGATTTGAAAACCAGCTTTAATTGCAGTTACCACTACCCCACCTTAGTTGTGACCTCTTTAAAGTTTTCCTTAATTGCAACCTCAAAGGAGGAGGTTTATTACCATATTGACTTGTATATGACTAAAATGTAGTATATAAATGTAATGCAAAATATCACATTAAAAGATAGTTTATAAAATTGAGTTAAGTCTAAAACCTAAATTCGAAGAAATTATTTATATTATAAGTGCTAAATTTTATAAAATCTGAAAATTATCAGTGAAAACAATAACTGACCTTTAACTCTTTAGCCATTATCTTACTGCTGGTATTCTGCACACCCCTTTTCACAGCAATCTTGGCTATCTCACATCTTTCCCAAAGCTTAATAATTGCTGCAGCCAGTCCTTGAAGGTTTCTGTTTCTCCCTGCGAAACAAAAGAAGAAAAGTAATTAAACCTTATTTTGGTCAGGTAAGAAAAAGTAGCTCAAACTTACCTAATGCAAAATGACTAGGTAGAGGTCTGCCAAGTCTCTTCAAAGTGGTCATTTCATCAGCTGTTAGTTTAGGATTCACACCATATGGAAGAAGACGAAAAGGCTTCCTATAACCAGGGTCAATGGCAGGTAGAAGATCAGCATCAACAGGCAGAGGGTCACTTCCCCACCAATCAGTAAATCTTGGCCCAAGCCCCACTAGCAAGCAATCTGTATCTTCTTCAGCTAGCTCTGCCTCATCTGGCAGTTGAAATCGTACTTTATTGGGAGTACCAACACCTAGTATCAGTGCAGGTTTTGCTGTTTCGACATATGAATTTTCCACATCACATGCTGCTGATTTTGATTCAGATAAGTGACTCTCACTTTTATCAAAATATTCATCATTGCCTTTGACAAGTTGCGAAGCACCATCACTAGTATTGTCTTGTCTCGAAACTTTATCTGATAAGAAGTTAGGATACTTAAAATCAGTCCCTCTGTACAGTATTACCTTAGTTCCAGATCTCCAAACAACAAGGCCTCCAGTTTTTCTCTGACAATGAAAGGAAAAAAAAAAAAAACGATACAATCAAATCATTTATACACGGGGCACCATAATATAATATCATGCTGGAGAAAAAGGCTAAAACGCAGATAGCTCTCCAACTATGGGTTATTGAAGGGGGAGTTAACGAGCTCCTGTGACTGAAGACTTGGGCTGAGTTTGGTTATTTTCACTTCATATGCTTTAACTTATAATTATAAATATAACACTTTATTTTCACTTTGCCACCTGACTCGAAAAAATTGCCCCGGGTAACAATGAAAACAACAAATCATTATCTTTTATTTTTAACAATATCTTGTATACTAGAGACAGCCTGAAGATAAAGTAACATTGTTGTAATTTTATAGGAAAAAAAATGCAAACTTAACAACTAGAACTCGGAACTTAATCAAACCCTGCAAATTGGTGTCAATTTCACTGGTGCACAGGCAGAAAGCTTAAAAGTTTAACAACTTCAAGAGTTGCATTGCTGAGTTTTGAACCACGTGGGATTTTTCTATATTCACTCATGAACACCTACGTTTAACAGCTTCAAAGAGCAGCATTGTTGAGTTCTGAAGCACATTGGATTTTCCTACATTTACTTGTATAGCTGAAGAGGTTTTCTAACATTTTAACCGAGTAAAAAAGATAAACAACAAAGTCGTTTACAAAGCCAAATCTCATTTTCACTGCACTAAAATCTATTTGAATAAATTTCTCTAGAAGCATTTCCTGTAGGATAAGAAAATAAAGTCTTGGTTTAAATAAACTTCTCTATAAAAACTTGCAGAAGAAGAAAATAAGAAGGTAAAACAAGTATGCTCTTCTAATACCAACTTATGTACCTTAGCCTTTTGCAAAATTAAATTAAGAAAGCTTCTATAGAATGTTGATTTGGTTTGTATGAGAAACCCAATTCATTTTACCGTTTCAATTTCTTTTTCCAAGGTGTTGTAGATAGGTTTATCCACCCAGTATCTTAAGAAGGCAAAACAAATAGAATTTTCCATAAATTAAATCAATCTATACATCACAGCTTTCAAAAAGAGGCTAAATGAGACTGTTTCAAAAGTTAAGTATATAAGTTTATTTTAAATAAATCTTATTTTCTTTCACAGAAGTTAAAATTGATTTATGCACCTCCAAAATGTTATATGAGATAATTTTTACAAAAGTTAAGGTTAACTGCATAAATTGATTTGCCCTTATAAAAAAATACTAATTATTTGTTTTCTTAGTTTCTGTTCAAACATAGTGTTGATAAAGAAATTTACTGAAAAAGCTTAATCCAATTTCATGAATGAGCATCCATGAAAGCCAAAGAAAACTGTGTAAACAAACAGAACTTCTATACAAAAAGTGGCAGTGGTGTTTGTTAACTTACCTCCAACAACTCATGAGTCCTTCTCATGTCATATCTACAAAACTCCTCACAAAAGATCCTCACCACCTCGGCGCGCTTCCACAGCTCGTGAATCACGTTCACGATCCGCTCCGTGACGCCAGCCTTCGCAAGCCGCACCTTCCGCCTCGCCGCGAACCCTAGCGCCGTCAGCCGCCGAATCTCGGAGTCCGGGAGGCTCAGCTCCGCCAGCGTCGGCACCAGTTCTTTCCGCCTCATCACCTCCTCTTCCCTCCGCTTCCTCCGCCTCGCCACCTCCCTCGCGCTCAGCACCGCGATGCCGCTCCCAGGGACCGGCACCGGGTTCAGCGGCGTGCTCCAGCTCGGCTCGAACGTCTCCTCCCCGAGCTGCTTCGGGAGTTCGTGCGGAAACAGAACACGATTTTCGGCGGCGGAGGAGGAAGGAGGCTCTTCGGTGACGCCGAGGCTGCGGAGCTTCTCCGCAATTTGTTCAATGGCGGAGGAGCGACGGGATCGGGTTTCATAGTTGGTAGTGGAACAACGAATGAGGAATTTGGTTTTGGCTTTGGTTTTGGGAAATTGAAAAGGGAAAAAATGAAAAGAAGAAGAAGAAGAATAAGAAGAAGGAAGGGGAAAAGTGTGGAAGAAGGGGAAGTGAGTTGCAGGAAGCAACATTTGAGTAATAGTTAGTTACTTCATGGAAGAGGAGTCTGGGCAAAGTTTCTGTACCCAAAATTTTTGTGTGTAATAAAAAAAAAATATTTCCTTAAATTATATTTAGTGCATTTTTTATGGTTAAAAATATATTTAAAAAGTAAAATTAAAAAAAATATGGTTTGTTCTGAGTTGAGTAAGATTTTAAGCCTAGCTCTGCTATATTTTAGAAAAAGAAATAAATTTAAGTTATTGTTAATATTTTACTTTGTCTAGTAACAAGATAATTAATATTATTTATAATAATTTCTTCTGAACAATAATTTTATTAAGAATTAAATTTGTAATATTAATTCTAATATCAATTGTTAGATATCAGATTGAGTATTTATCATTTAGTTTAAAGTTATAATTAATTGTTAAAATATAATTTTTTTTATTTAAAAATGTAGCAATTCAAGCATAATAATAATTTAATGAAAGCTTGATTCTTAATTTTATTAAGACTTAACTCTTACTTAAACTACAAAACAATTGATATACCTTACAATAATATATTATAACATAAGTAATCAAGTACTAAATAACCTTTAAAATTTACTTCTCATAAACTTAACAAATCTTCTACACACTTATACAACATTACACAAATTTCAATAAAAATTTCATATCATGAAAGGAAAATTTCCTTCACCTCATTCATAAGTAATTTGTTATTTTTCTGTCACATATTTATAAATATAAATCAAGTTGAAGTATTATGTTTTTTTTTTTCTCACATACACATCTAGTATATAAAGGAAATAATAGGTAATATAATTATATTTAAATAATTGATTTCAGTCTAGTTTTGATTAGTTCTGAAGTATCAATGGTAAACCAAACCGATAAATTCAATTATAGTAAAAGGAAATCTAATTAAATAAAAATTCTCATTTTAGTTAATTATCAATCTCTTAAATTGTCATAAACACTTCTAAGTATTATAATAGTTTCGTGAATAAAAAATCTATTAAAATTATTTTATAGTGATATCTCTTATTATATCTCATTTCTTACTATAGTGATACATATTTTTATCTAAAATAAAAAAATAAAATAAAATAAAACATTTAAACAATGTTCGAACTTTATACAAAAATGATTAAGAAATATTAAGCTAATGTTTACATGAATCCTAAAAAAACAAACTTCAATATATTACCGTTTAGAAAACAATTATAACTCGACAAAATGAAGTTAAAAAATTAATAATTTATAGAAAATATGTCATCTTCTAGCAATTGAAAATGATATCATGTTTCGTTACCAACAACCTCTGCCTCTGGTCTCAATAACTATCACATTAATATTTCATCGATATATTATTGATACATAATATGTTACATTTTTTTTCGAATTTTTTTTATCAGCATGATATGTTATGTATTGATGTACTCTAATGTCTATTCCATCGGTTTACTTCTTTATGTAAGTCTCACCGAAATAAACGTACTCAAATATGCTTGAAGATTCTAAATAAACCTATAAGTGTTTTATGGTCACTAATGTATTTGGAATAATAGGAGTTTTAGTTAAGTGTCTTTTAATTTGCTTTTGTTTTTTTTTTTTGTTTTTATCAACAAATCGAAATATATATATATATATATATATATATATATATATAT
>Ga0209700_101955_pt1 | contig 42734 bp, 20 predicted proteins | sample SiratroredBW_FD_187528 | JGI IMG/M metagenome (GOLD analysis project Ga0209700, IMG submission 187528) | Root nodule microbial communities of legume samples collected from California, USA - Siratro red BW (SPAdes) (version 2) | ecosystem: Host-associated > Plants > Roots > Nodule | place: USA... | reverse complement strand
TTTTTGTGAATTTTATTTGCTTGAAAAAATATGTACAATTCAAACAAAATATTATAAGGACATATGTTCCACACTTCAACCAACGACAGCTAGACGAAAAAATAAAGGACAGCTAGAGAAGTTGGGGTTTGTGATAACGTGCGCCGGGGTTAGGATGCGCACCCTTGGGCGGCGTGTCATGCGGGAGGGTTCACCATAGTACATAGGCGTGACTAAGGTTGAGTCAGTAATAGGTGAGCCTGGAGAAATGTATATATATGAAGAACCTCTGCAGCACTAACTTTCAATTTCTTATTCTATTTGAAATCTAACATACTACGAATGATCTAAAATACTATGAATGGAGTGTAGTTTGTTTTGAAGGTGTTGAATACGTTGAAGTTTAAAGGAGTCCTTTTTTTGGTAACTTTTTGGTGCATGAATGTAACGTAGGAGAGTCTCTTACGAATGTTTTGTTGTTACATCTTATGGAAATATTTAATTAGAATCGAATGCACCCTATCTTATAAATTCCAATTTGTTAAAAGATTATAAGATTGTACGAGATTCATGTTCTATTCAATGAAGCTAGTTATTTGGATAAAAATGAATTTATTTTATTAACTTTTATCATCTTTTAAATGTATTTGACACAGTACCTAATATTACTGTCACCACTACTTTAATCAAACTCCTCTTTTACTGTGTATTATTGTTTTTATGCAGAGAGTGAAATGGTTTTTGTGAGGTGTAGCAATTTCACGTAGAAATGTTGAATACGTGCCCCAATGTCATTTGCTTCGCATTGAAGGTTAGTTAGTTAGGGGTACCTTTATCCTCATCTTCCTAATCCAGACAAAATGAAAAAAAAAAAAAAAGAATAAAATTAGGTTCGCACACACCAAACCAAACCCCAAAGGAAGAAAAAGGTCCTGCAATTGGCTTTGTCGAAAAATGGAACATGTGATCTTCGTGTTTATCTTATTTGCAAAAGGGTCCTCACCACCACCCTACCCTTTTTCGTCATTACTCCATTTCGAATCTGAATGTGTCCAGTTTAGACTTATGAAACCCTGGCCCATGCGCAATTCGGTAATTGAGACTCGTGCATTGTCAAAAACCCATGCATCTCGAGGTTAATCCACGTCAGAGCCTAAGAGAAAGTTTTTGGAATTTGAAATCCTGATTTGTATATACTAATAACAGTTACCACCGACAAAACACAACTCTTTTTTTTTCTGTTAACCTTAATTTTCTAAAGTCCAGACATCGCGTCCACACCCTGTCCATGCTTCATTGTTTGCTAATATAACATGATGATTACCTGGGAGAAATGCTGTCAATAATTATACCTGTCTTGATTATTTTCTCCCACTTTTTAATACCACCATTTTTATTATGGGCAAAGTAAACCAATGTATAATCATTGGATCCAAAGTGGTGGAGAACGCCCCAAATTCAGAAATTGTCGTGGAACGATGGTAAATTGATAATAATTGTATGATTGTAGTAATTGATAGCTGCATGCGCATGATCTATGGGTGCCGTAAGAAGCAGGAATTGAAGCAGAACCGATTTGACTAAATACTTTACATTAAAAACAAAAATAACCTAGTCTACAGAGAGAGAATAATGGTTTTTTCTTTTTTTTCACTTGTACATGTGAGGGACTTTGACTATTGAAAAGAAGGGACTTGCTTTTAAAAAATAAAAGAAATAATTTTAGTGGTTAGAAAAAAATATTAATTTGTTCATTTTAGAAACATATGTATAAGATGAACAAAAAGATATAAACATAATATTCAGTGCATGCGTTTTAGCCAACACACCCATTTTATCTGAAGTGTGTAGCTAATTCTTTACAATATAGTATTGTTTTGAGGCAATGTGTGGAAATTGGCCACTTTTGACTTAACCTGATGTCTCCCTCCCGACATGCATCTTTAATCTTTAGGCTTTACATTTTTCAAGACCCAACAAGGCCTTTGCGTCGGGCATAAGATGCTATGGATAAAAACAAGGATGCACAAACCATTCCCGCAAAGATCACCACCTAAAATTATAAAAATTCAATTGGAAAAAAAAAATCAGGAAAACCTGTTACAATAGTTGCTCCGGGGATCTGAAAACCTTTCTCTATAGTTGCAAGTGATGTGCACATACATACCCATTTAAACACATGTTCGTGGCCTGGTGCTTTCCATGAGTATGGAATGTTCATACCAAATATTGCAGCCACCAATGAATATAAGGACATACACACAGTCCCGGCACTGATGAAGAGCTCCAGCTGTCCCAAACAAGGATAGAAAACAACAGTAGTATTTAAAGCCTTCAATCATGGCTTTGGTAACAAATGTTTCTAAAAATGTTTGGAGAATATATAGGCACATAAATACTTAACCTCATAAGGAGAAAACAATGGCCTTCAAAAGCTTATACCTGAATCAGCTGGTTTCGGTGATTGTCAAGCTGCATGTGTGACATGTTACAAAGAGTTGTTATGCTATAAAGGGGTGTGTTCGAATTCTTCAAAAATTAAAAATTTTCCCCCATAGTAAGAGCTTAAAATACACGAAGCAGTTGTGCCTAAAATTTACCTGTATGTTGATGTAATCTTCTGTGTCATCGATATATTCTCGCAACTGAAATGAAGGGGTGTACATATCAAAATAGAAAAGTTTAGCAGCTAAGTAGTGCAGATCAGAAATCAAGTAGGAAAGATTAGAAGAAAATGCAGTTCATACTGTGGCCAACTTATTTAATGTGCCGTCAATTTGCATGAAATTGGCCTGCAAAGCAAAGCACAACATTATTCAGTTTAATGCCATTCACTTAACGAACCCGAAGTATCTGTGTGATGTGGAGCATTAAAGATGAAGAGTTCTTAACCTCAAGTAACATTTCAAGCTCCTCAACATCATCCTCCCTGTGAACTGTTGTTCCACTTGTTCTGCTTGATTTGTGTATTTTTGAACCTGTATTTGGAGAACCATAAAGCCACTTGGGAGCATCAGAACTACTTGTTGGAGATGATGAAATAGTCGACTTTCTTGATAAGTAAAGATCAGCCATGTCGTCGTCATCATCAAGTAGGTTTTCCAGTTCATCTCTGATCTACAAGAAAGCTAGTAAAGTAAACACAAACAGAAAAATATTGGTTGTAAGATGATAATAAAGAAAGGGGAAATCAGTGGCAGGCAAGTTAGTTACCTATGAAGCCCAGATACTTCATATCTTATTGATACAACATGATACATATACATATATATACGACAATGTTTTTAATAAATTCGGATAGTGGACAAAAGTTTATAAAATATTTTATGTATATACAAAAAAATACATCGAATTCCTAGTTAATTTACAATTATGATAATCACAATTTACGAAGAACTATTTGTGATATCAACAAAAAATGTAGTTTTTGTCTGTATCTCAACTAGCTTTGGCTAACAACATCAATAAAAGCTCCTTGGGTTGAATTTAGAACAATTATTGACTACAATAGCTAACAATTCAGAAACATCATTGATAAACTATTGTCTAAAGACAGCTTCTAAGTTCATTTATCAAGAGATAGATCTACTAAAGTTCAACACCATCATGAAGTTGATCATACTCTACTAATATCCCCTAACCTTGTTTCTCCTTTTTTACAGTTATACCTTTCATCTTTTCTGAAACAAAGTTAAAGAAAGACTAGATTGTACATAAACTAAATATTTATCCCTTTAGGATCATTTTGTTCCTGTTCAAAGAATGAATAAAAAAGTATGCATTATAATTCCTTTCACAACATGAAGAACATAGCTAAAAAAACTCAAACAAGATTTTCAGATATGTATCATATCTTAGAAAAAGTCTAAAAGTTAAATGAGAAAAGGATTAACTACTTTTTTAATCTGAAATTATCCAAGACAACATCGCAGAAATATCTTAGAAAAATTGAAAAAATAAGAAAATTTGAATATTTTTAGAATACATGCCTCGTAATATCAACACAGGTACAGTAATGATACTTTTTCAATTTAGTTTTGGAGTATACAGGCTTCATAGAACAGCATTGCCATGTTCGTATGCTAAGAGCACAATTTAATATAAAGAACTCGTAGAGAAAAAAGGAAAAGAGGAATTCACTTGTGCGAGGGAAAGGAGAAAACTGTGTTAAAATATCTATTTGTTATTTCAACATACCTTCTGAACACGACTTGTCAACCTCGTCATTGCACATTTCAATTTTCTCACTCTGTCCAAGTTACGACTGCTAATCTGGACACAGGTGCAGAGTGGTGTGGAAGGGGAAGAGGAGGATAAAGTGTCAAAAATTTGTCACAACTCACAACATGATAATGAAAAATCGAACTTTAAATAACAAACTACATGTTTCATGCACCATATTTGGATATGGAGGCTATCTAAAGTTTTAGATCACAAATTAGCAATAGTATTAGGTTTAGTCCTTAAGGATCCTGTGCTGTCTTTCTGATGATATATATCTCATTCTCACTACAAAACCACTTTGCTAGCTTAAAAGGGGGAGACTAATTTAAAAAAATGAAAAAGAATTTGATAACACATTATGAACAAAATTGTTTCTTAGCCTCGCCTTTAAGTTGACAATAAAATGTTTAAGCTTGTACCAAGGTGAAAAATCCATGAAAAATGTATACAATTCTTATGCAAAGGCTTTTTACCTTGGAGGTAAGTTCGTCCAAAGCTGGATAAGCAGCAGTCTCTAACTCTCTCGTTCGTGCGTCAAGGAAACTACAAATTGCTTCAAATAAAACTTCCAAAGCTCGTATCTCAAATGGAAATTCTACGAGCCATAGTCAATTTTCCATTATCCAAACAGAAGCAAAACTAAAGAGCCCGAAACAGAACAACACTAACACTGTTTAATTATAGCAATAAATTGAACTAGAATGTTTCACAAAGCACACCATTTTCGTCTCCACCTTCACCATCTGGAGCACACGCCTCTTCTTCTCCTTGGCCTTTCCCAAAATCACTTACTTTGGGTAACCGTCGTCGAAGCTCTTCAACTATTGGCACAACGTCATCATCCGTTGGATCTCTTAGCAACACCTGCATCACCAAGAACAAACAACACAACCTCACAAAATTGATCCTATTTCTAGTGTATCTACTTGTAAGCTCGTAAAGAACAATGACATTGAACACGAGACACATATCGTCATAAATTAAAAACCAATGAATAGTTACAAATTTTAGTGATTGAGAATTGGTTTTCTCCCAATAACTAATTATTCATAGAACACAGATTTGTTTCACCAGAAGTGGATAAGACCACTATGTTTGGTTCTCCACCTAATACTATAAAGTACGGATTATGCTAGAACAAATTGATCTACGTGTTAGACATAGGTAATTGAGAGTGAGTAAATATTAGTGATGGATACATATAGATTATCTGTTCATAATTTGAATTTTTTTAGCACTTTATCAGTAGAAAGCATACCTCATCTGCAGTGATAATAGCTTTAATGTGCTGCAGAAAAGAAAAGAATGAGTTGGTGAAACAAAATTAGAAAGCAGAAGAAGAGAAGTGATGGAAAGAAAGTGTTTGCCTCTAAATTGAGAACAATGACTTTGTCTCTGCCCAAAATGGTGGAGGGATATGATAAGAGAGGATCGAGAATCCGAAGATCCCTTGCGTGAATTTTAACGAGGCGCATGATAGCATGCTTATCCGCATCGAGCACAGTGGCTTTGCCATGGTGGTCCAGCAGAATCCAACTTCTGGAAACTGCAGTTTGCTTCCTCAGTGAAGAGGGTTGAAGTTGGGGCAGAGAGGCAGAGAGAGCCATTTGGTGAGGAAAGGGAAGAGGATGAGAGAGTGATGGCATTTGGAAGAGTTAGGGAGCAATGAAAGATATGTTGCATGAGTTGATTTGCTGACAGGTAGTGTGGGGTTGCTTGTGAGGGGCAGAAAAAAAAGAACCACAATTAAGGTTAAACACAGTTGGTTTAAACTTTAGGAGAAATGGAACAAGTGACAACGTTGCATGGGTGCCCTCTCTAAGTGCTGTATGATTTTTTTTTCTTTAAGTAAAAAGTTATATAGTTATTTATTTTATGGAAGATTAAAATTAATTTAATTTGGTATATAAAAAATTGTCTAGTTAAAAAGTATACTAAAAGCACTCGTATTGTATCTCTTTTATATAATGGTTTAAACAATATTATATTTTGGCTCTTAAACTATTATTATTATTATTATTTATTTTTAAAAAGTTTAGAATATCCATAATGGATTATTTCTAAAGACAAGTCTTAATTCCATCTATTTAATTGTTGCATTACACCGCATAAGGTTCACAAAGTTAAAATTGAAGTTGACAGTGGCTCTTTCAATACATTGAAGGAGCCTAGTGACAAATTTTTCTTTTCCAGTAAAACAAGGATTTGACAAGTAGAAGGATGCTGAACGCATTATAATGCCAATTATAAAATAAATTTAACTATAAAATCATGACAGCTTTTTACATTTAAAATATTTATTTCGTTCAAAAATTTAAATAATATACTTTTTATATCGTTATTAATTATTTTTATTTTAAATATACTTTTTTCATAAGACTAAATAGAAAAGGTTTAAAGAAGTGTCAGAATACCTATCTTACTTAAAACAGAATAACGAACCAATCCCTGGTCAAATGATATTTATATTTTTAATAATAAAAAAAAGATTTTGTTCTATTACATGGTTAAACTTAACACAGAAAATAAATGACTCGCTCAAACGACCAACAGCATTCAACTAAGCAAACCTCTAAATATGATTTTAGTTTGAAAAGAAGATATATGTTTTCAGAGAATTTATGTTACATTTTTTCTCGTTTGTAAAAGTAATACTAGTTGTGTCCCTAGTAGTTGTATTCTTCAAGAAAATCAACTCAACAACTTGGAATATATTAATTATTTCATATATCCATAATATTTGAATATATATGATGAAACCATAATTCTTAATCTGAAATTTTGAAGAAAGATGCATAAAAGTGAGTCTTAGAAGTTTTTTTATTAAAATCATAATTAGTAAGAATAAACTTTACCGTATTAGATTGCTCTGTTCTTTATTTCATGAATTAAGAACAATCTATATATCATGTTTTTATTATCCTAAAAGAAAAAGTTGAAAAATTGATTCTTATTATCATTAATCCTTATTGAAAAAAGGAATCATTACTTAATAATTAATAAGAAATTGTTATAAACTAATATTATAAACATAGTGGGTATGTATTGAAGATTAAGTCATTTCAAATATAATCAAAATATATTTTTTAGTTATTTAAATATTTTATAATCAAAGTGAAAATATTCTTATTTATAATACTCTCTATCTAGAATGAGTGAATAAATGAACAAAGTATGACTATGTGATATATAACTTGTTCCTTTTCTATCTTCTAACACCAATAAAACACTAAATTCATCAATGCCACAGTCCCCTTCAACTTTAGTAATAATAAATATTAGACTTAACTCAAAAAAACATAAATTAAAGTTTAAAATAAAAAAAAATCATTATTTATGATCAGAAAACTAATATAATATTATAAAACATAACACTCATTTTTCTACTAAAACAGTCATAAAATCGATTATTTTATTTGTTTGGTTTTACCTTTTTGGTCTCATGGTGGGGGTAAATAAATGTCCAAGTCCAAAATTTATCTAATTCATGAAAATAATATTTTCATAACAGTTAATATATAAAATATAGTTGAAAAAAAAATGCTGTTTAAAGATCATACAAATGAGCAGATAGTGAAATTTAGTGGGTGGGTTTCTTTTATATACAGAAAATCTGAAATTACATTAGAATAAAGGGTAACCAAAATAATTAAAAGCGTAAACTATTGAAATTGGCATGAACTCTACGCGTGTACACAGTGGTCTGTGCTGATATTCATGTGGAAAAGGACCTCTCGTATAGGTTCAAAGATTTCACCATATTCTTTTGAAACACTTCTTTGTTTCGTCCTTCTTCTTTTTAAACATTCCATGACTTCTCAACAAGCTCATTGGTAAAAAAATGATAAACTCAACTTATAAAAATAACCCTTCATGTATCCATAGATGAATATCACTTCTCTGGAAGAGACAGTCCATCACCTAATACATTAATAATATTATTTACTTTTAAATTGTAAGTTGTTTTTGGGTTCTGTCCTCTTTTGGTTTTGAAATATTATGACTACCTTTATTTAATGATATAAATACACTTTATTTTATTACAGACTTTTTGTTAGTACAAAAATAAATAAAATTAAATTTATTAGATTTAGATAGGTGGATAGTCCTGTAAGATGAGTAATTTATTTTTTATTTTGGTCCTTATAAAAAATCATTTTCATTCTAGAACAGTTTAAAGTTAATTTTAGCTTTTGAAGTATACTGATTTTAATTTTAATCACTACAGAATATTTTGTGTTATTTTTCAATGTTCCAAAATTTAAAATTAATATTTTGGGTCACTAATATCTATTTTTAGATTAATAAAACATAAATTAATTTTAATTTAATAAAAACTAAAAATATAAAAAAGTCAAAACATGTTTACTTTAAACTAACAACAAATATATGTTTACTATATGTTGTTAAAAAAAACTAATATTGAATATCATTACATTATATTTGTGTATACACACAGTTCCACTGTAATTTTTACGAATTAATGGAAAGTTCATAAAATAAATGCATACTTCTCAAGAACTTTTGTCAACTTTTGCACATTTAGTTGTTGAAAATAAAGTGTTTCCACTGTGCTGTATTTCTCACTGCTCAAAAAAGTCACAAATGATGTCAAACACTAATATTTATTTTTAACTTGTTTAAACATTTTTTTATGTTGCTAAATAATTTGAAATTGTTTTAACAAATCTTGCATTAACAGTTTCCATTGTAAAATTGCTTTAAATTATTGATTTGATTACTATATGAAGAGATATTTACAATAGAATATTAGTAAATGATTTTTCATAATTTGTAACTTTCTTACATGATATAAAAAAAGTAATATTAATTTCTTAATGACTTCCTTTAAAACCTTGTTATCGTTATCTTGTCATTCAGTTGAAGATGACATGACATGAGAGTGAAAATATCACATCGCATCAAATGACAAATTGAATGCATTTTGTCAGAACAGTGGTTCTCTGAAGCCAAGTTTCAGACTCCCATTGGTTGTGAAGAGAATAAGATTAAGGACAAGTCCTTAGGAATTACTCCTTAACTATTAATTAGTACAAAATTTAACAACAAATTATGACGTACCACCACAGCATTGGAGAGTGTCTCATTTTTGTCGCATACATTACATACACTGATACGACTAGTATCGTCGTATCGTACGAGTTTTTGGTCCCACAAAACTTTTAAGAACTTGTTTAGGTTAGTACATGGGAGTAGGCAATAACGTGGTTGTTTTGTTGTTGAATAAATTTGATACAGTAATCATGACTACTTTTGTTATTTCCCAAAAACAACCTATTTGAAAATAACAAAAGCTGTCATATTTCTAAAATTATTTGGAAATAACACAATTAGTCTTATGTAATAAACAATTTCTAAAATTTCTTTTCCATTCATAAAAGCTTGTTCACCTTGGTAATATTTAAAAGGTAAATATATTTATACATTATTTTTCTTCAATGTAATGAATGATTAAGGAATTACGATTTCTTGGTAAGATACGAATTGACGCAGTGTTATACTTTAATATTTTAATATAATTTAAATAGTTTGTTGCATTTGTTTCATAAAGTTTAACGTAAGACTTAACTTTAATTTCTTATTATTACGCGATATCTTACTTTACATAATTTATATTATTGATGAAGTGAATATATTTTTTTTATTAATAACTTTTATTAAATAATATTAAAAAGAGATAATTAAAATAAAACATTATTTTATATATTGGTATGTCGAAACGAGCTAATCTGACTGTTTTGATCTCACTTGATATTAACTCAGTAAAAATATAATATAATAGACTAATCCACTGTAACAAAAGGTTGAAAATCTTAACCTATCCCATCAAAGGACGAGTTGACCCGGATCACCTAGCCAATTTTTTTTTAATTTATTTTTGTTTAAATTTTGTCTTTTTTAAAAATTATTTTTTATTTATACATTTATTAAAACATTTTTTAATTGATTAATTAATATATGATTAAAATAAATATTACCTTAACAAGTTAAATTATTCTATTATAATTAATAATTAAAACTTAATTTGTAAGTATTAATAATTTAAGTCAATGTTATTACATATTTGTATTCTTTAAAAATATATATATATATATAAAAAGATAATATTTTAAATTATTTTTTGTTTTACTTTTTAATTAGAAAAGACATATTAACAGGTCCAAACGAGCTCATAGATTAAAGAATACCAATTGAACTTGTCAAATTGTGGCTAACTGTCCATTAAGACCCACTTTGTCGTCCCTACTAAGTATCATTCATTCTCATCTACATAAATCATTATATTCACTCCATACTCATTCAATACATTCACATCTTTATGTATATATTAGATACACAAGACACCATCTATTTATTGTTATCTTAAAATAATATATTAAATACTTAAATACAAATTTTTGAAAATTAAAAAATGTCATTTGAGCGAAACATTATTGCTTAAGATACCTTATTCTAAAATAAAGAGAATTTATTTGATTTTCTTTTGCTCAAACTATAAATCAATATTTAAATAATAAATCTTTGGAGAAGATAAATTTAATTCGATCTCTTTCTTAATTGAACATTAAAACAAATGTTTTAACACCCAAATTTTCAAAAAATAGATATAATTCCTCACTCAAATAAATAATATTGTCACATGAGGACAAAATAAACACTTGAGTAATAGTATTCTAACACAAAATATAAATATCACTAATAATATATTGCTCAAACCATAACAGTATCGGTCAACTGAGAAACATTTTCAAAAATTAATATTAACTTTATTACCTATTAGACTAATACAAGTTTTTATCTTATTTTACAAAATATCTATTTCTCAATACAACTCAAAATATTCATATCTCAATTTATTCAATATTATAAATACAAAATTTTATATAACTTCTACTCTTAGTTTCTAAAAAAAATACAACATCAAACATTATATAAATCATATATAATCATCAAAATATATATATATATATATATATATATATATATATATATATATATATATATATATATATATATTATATATATGTGTATATATATATATATATATATATATATATATATATATATATATATATTAATCATTTCATTTTTCTCAATATCATTGCATGTATGATCTAATATCAAGAATACAATCACATCTAAATATTCGTATCATTAATATAATTATGATATATTAAATTAAATTGTTTTATAAAAATCAACGATTTAACCTATCCTTTTAACCCAATAAAATACAATCATTCTCGTACTAATAAATCTATGGACAAGTAATATAGCGTTAACTTGAAATTATAAATTTAGCCAAAATGTAATTGAAACTTGATATCATGAATAAAAATGTTAAGAAAATTACAAATAAATAAAGATGTGTTCTGCCAGTTATTTACTAAATAAAGTTTGGGCTATATTTAATTTACCCAACATTGTCTTTTTTTTCTATACTTAAGTTTAGAGAAATGAACAGTTGGGAAAAGAGAAAAAACATAGGAGGCTGGTGAGAAAGAGAAAAGTGAAAGTGATAAATTAAGGAAGCATTCATTGAGCAATAATGATCTCGGCAGTAAATTTGGATAGTTGAGTTCCCTCTTTGATATGGCAGTAGGAGGCAGCCAAATGCGTATGAATTCTTGCAATTCTAATTAATGCTTCGCCCACTGCCAAATCTTAAAACACCACATTATGAGGCGAAAGCACTAAACTAAACACGTCTAATTTTTTTCAGTTTTAAAAAAAAATGCAATCTTTTTTTTTACAAAAATAAATAAGTAATAAAAATATGATTTTTTTATTTAAAAAATGTGTCAGAACTAGTGTCAACATAACGACTTTAGTTTATATATTTTTTTTTTAATTTTGTATTTACTTAAAGTTGTAATAAGATGGTACGACTCCTTTACTTAAAATTATGCTTATACAGTATCATTTATCAATTTTAGTAAAAAAAAAAGATGATAGGACTTTTTACTTGAAATTATGCTTACAAAGTATCACTTATCAATTTTAGTAAAAAGAAAAAAATTTGAATCTTTTTCGTAAAAAAATAAAATAAAAATATACCTGCGTGGTGCTTTTGCCACATCCACCCTCTCCAATGCAATAACAAGTTTATTTTGGAAGGTTGTAACCGGTGTTTTAACAGGATCTCATCTAATTCATTATCTAACCTATCAAAACAATACCGATTGAGTTGAATTTCTATATTTATTTGAGTTTCTATATTTTTTTTATACGTTAAATTCAATTCAATCAAATTTGATATTAATTGTCAATTGATTAATTGAGTTAAAATATTTTTTAAGTAATAATTTTTAAATATCAATCTAGTTAAAAAATAATTTAATATTTATAAAAATTAATATAAGACATTAATAAATCAAATACAAAAATCTAAATAAATTAAAGATATAAAAGAAAAACATAATAGAATTTATCCATATGTATAAGTATAAAAGTAAGTCTTGTATTGAATTTAAATTCATAATTCCACTCGTATAAGTATGAACTAATTTAGGTTAGATTAGGTTTAATCCAATTATAAATGAAATCTAACCTAATTATATTAGATTATATTAAGTCGAATTAAATCATCATGTAACTTAATTCAATAAACACTCATATTATTTTGATCTTATTTATGATTTATATTCAACTATTTTAACTTTTTCCCAACCAAAATACATTTAATATCATTACCATGTAATATTTATTTACTCATTCTACCTTAAAGACATTTATGAAATGTAATAAATTTATTTTTCTTACTCTAAAAGTGGTATAGAAATTAAATCATGTTCATATATATTAATAAATAAATAGTATATATGAGAAAAGATTTATAATGACAGTAGTTACAAATATAAAATTCCAAAATAAATATTACAAGATATATAAACATGTAAATTTATTATTCAAAATATTCATAATTTTTTTCAAATATGTTACATTTAAAGTAAAAATAAAGTTTTTTTTAAATACAATTATTTGGATACATCATATATCATATATGTATTTTTAGTGCTTCTTATTCTATAGTATTATTTGTTCATGTGTTAACTTATAATCATAACAAATAAAAAAATACAAATAATATTAATTTTAATATATTCTGCCAAGCATATTTAACTCCTATTATGCCACAAAATAAAAGTTATCATTTTCTTTTTGTGCATCAACGTACCACCAAGTCGATAATACAATGTATCACATAAAATCTCAAATAATCATTTTGTATTAGAATTCATCAATATTGATAAATTAATCAACCATTAACTTCGATTCAAGAAAACTCTATTCATATTTGTTTATTCAAACAAAAAGTTGATTCTTACAATTTAGTTGTGTTAAAAAACACTATTATCATGTAAATATTTTTATATGGCAATGAGTTTTTTCTTAAAAGTAGGTTTACTTTTATTTGGAGTGTGACTGAAATAAAAAATTTAAATTGTTGTTCTCTTAAGCAATGTATATAGATACAAGTTTTTGGAAAATTTTGGAGATGATTTTATTAGAGGATTAGATGTTTTTTAAAAGTTATTTTATTATTGTCTTATTATCGGTTTGTATTGTGTAAATTTATTTAATTTAATATTATGAAATTGATATCATAAATATTTATTTTTTGTTGAATTTTTATATGAAATAAACTCTTATAATTCTGTGAGACAAGTTTAAATACCTTCGAGTTTACATAAATGATGGCATTTCATGTAATAGTTTTTCTTATATGGTATAATGTATGAATGTGTGATTAATTATATATGTTCTCAAATGTATATTATTAATGTTGACATACCCACATAAGTCCTTTTTTAGTGACCTTTTAGTGGGTAATGAGTCCTAGATAGATTACTTATATACTATATGTATTGATACGTATGTATATAAAATGAGGTGGTATCATTATTTAGTTATGCAGGCAAAATGTCAAGTAGTGAAAACCTAAGACTCATAATGTATTTTATTTTAAAGACTTTCTAAATTCCAATTATATATATATGGGTAGAAATTAAATTTTAAAATATTATTAATGTATTTAATATAACTTTTTTATGTTTTTATATCTATAATAATTATAATTAGTATTATTTATATATAGAGTGGTGAATTCATTTTCTGTGGACAAACATTATACCTTTTAATATATTATTTATTATGCATAAAATCACTTTATTTTTATTTTCTTGCATTTTTTCAAATTAGCGTCAACATTTATCATCTTTCAATTCTCAACTTCCATTTGTTTTTCATAAGTTATTATCTAGTTCTACTATTTTTTTATCTAAATGGTGACTTTATATTCCTTCGATTTTAAATTTAAATAAAAGATACACAAATAAAAAAATTATAAATAAATATAAATTTAAAAGTATATTCAATTTGTTAAAATTAATATACACTAATGTATAATAATAAAATTATCACCAATAAAATAAAATTATATGATAAAAATGCGGATATAGCACCTGTGTTTTTGCTAATAATTAATAATATAAAACGAAGTTATAAAGTACACAATGGTAATATAATTAAGCAAGTTAATTAAATATTAAATTTTAAAATATTAATTAATATAAGTAATAGTAACTTTAAACTTATAACAAAGTGACTGGGCATTCGAAGTTTATTCAAATTCTTTGAGTTTGTAATAAACCAGATATAAATCCTTTGTGGGAAAAATGGACTATAAATGAAGTTGCAAAATTAATTTAAATTAGAGGTGAGCCTCTTCCCTAGTATCAAAGAAGGTGGTAACATTTATTACCATTGTTTGGAATTTCAACATTTACTAAGAAAAACCATAAATTTAAAGTTAGGTTTGTGTTTATTTCTTAACCGAAACAAGCACAGCAAAGGTTTCACTTTCTCATGGTGTTGTTGCTTTTTCATGGGTAGGTAAGGTTGTCACATTTTGCCTTGATTGGCGCATCACGGGTACCAAATGGACTTAAAGCGCCGCACAAAATTCCATGTAAATTTGATTAATTTTAATTTAAACATTCTTATATTATTTATAACACATATATAAACAATTACATACTGTTCTGTTACTTTTTCACCCAGTTTTTTTTTAAAAAATATTTATTTTTTATAAACTTTTAAATAAGTTATATGTTGTATTCATTTTCCAATTTTTCTCTTCAACCAATTTTTAATATATAATGAAAATAAAAATAAGATATAATTATAAAAAATTACGTTATCTATGAATTTTTTAAATTTTTTATTAAAATAAATATTTTTTCTTAAAAAATAATTATTATATAAGGAAAGAAAAAGTAGTATTTTTTAAATATGTTATTTGGGTAACATATTTTTCAATTATACTCTTAATTTAATTAATACGGAGAAAAAATATTTTAAATCAATTAGAGAGGATTAAATTCCTTAAATGGTAAGAATATTGAAGTAAAAAAGTTTTTTCATATATCTAGAATTTCGAGTACCTATTCGACTCAAATCTCAACACAAATCACTACTATAAAAGGAAGAACCAAATAGTCAAACCTCTTTATCCTCAAACAAATCTTGTGTTTGAGACTTTTCTATACCTCTTAGATATAGACTTTAATATATAAATAAGTCTACACAAATAAGAAAAATTGACAAAAGGATAGAAGATAAAACATAAAAACATTAAGATATTAATTTCTTTATCTACTCACTAAAAGATTAATCAATAAAAATAATAACAATTCATACCAAACTATATAAATAATAAATAAAAATTTCCACCATCGATAAAGGAAGAAGAAAAACCTTAATATCATACCCATTGCATCAAATAAATTATTTAACTTAATTTTTTTTCATCTCTTTTAATTCATCATTTTCAGTATCTTTAACTTCATATTGATTTCCAACGTTTTATTTTTAAAAATCAATAATAATTAAAAACAATAATATATCACAATATAGGATATTTATTATAACTTTTAAATTATAATCTATATACCTAAAACATGATTATTTATATATTTGGAAGCAATTACTTAGACCAGTAGTATAAACATGCAAGAAATTTTTCATTTCTCCATTCTTTTATTCAGCTTTTTGCTTAGTTTCATCCCTCTTATTATCTATTTTACAACATACCAAATGAAGCAGTAGAATAAATACACGTGAAAACAACTCATTCACCATTCAATCAAACAAAAATAGTAGTATTATATTTGACCAAGGTGATGCACCATAAATCAATAATGGTTCAAATAAGAAAAATGGTATTTGATAAAAGGTAAATAGGCCTCAAATTAGCAATAAATAACTCTCACATTAAACCTATTTTTATTTTAAAGAGCCTAATTCCTTTTCATGAATGGTAGGTATGGTATGAGAATGAGAGTATGAATATGAATTATGAATTAATGACCCACACGGGCCATCACATCATCGCATATCTGTCATCCCATCATCATCTACTACTATATTGCTATGTATGTATCACGCATCTTCAATTTTCGAGTACCGTTTTTTCATTATTTTCATTATTCGTGATTCTTCACTCGTCAACCTGGCGGCACAATTCCCGAGACAACCCCAAGTACAAGAGGTAAAAATATTAGTGATAATAAAAATAATAATGATAATAATAATTAACAAAAAAAATATTTAAAAAAAGACAGAGAAATTAAGCGATCGGGCGAACATGGATCATGGAGCTGGTTCCAGTTTTTCTCTCTCTCTAGAAAACGCAAAAGCGAATAACTGAAACCCTAGGCTCAGTTTTTGTGTGTGCGTGTTTGGTATTATTACTTCTGTTCCACGCATCGAATTCAATTCTTTGTGATATGAATCTGTGAAATCAATGTGCCTCTTTCGGAATCGCAGAGCGAGTAACGGTTCCGTCGTCGTTTACCGGTGACCGCTATCATCGATGAAGTCATCGCGTTGGTGGCAGAGGACTCTGATCCTCGCTCTTCTCTCTGTCTCCGTCGTTGCTCCGCTCTTCTTGGTCGCTCACCGCCTCAATCTCACTCCCTACGGTAAAAAAAAATACTCAATCCCCTCTCATGTGGATTTCTATTTTGCGCGTGCTCTCTTTCCGTTTTAGTTGACCTTTTGCGTTTCTGTTGAATTCCGTTGCAGCACGACGAGACTTTCAAGAAGATATATCCAGTGTTGTAAGCATATTGCTTCTCTAGCCTGGTCACTTTATTTTGTTAATTTATTTGAATTTGAATTGCTTCGATAGCTTAATCTGTATGTTGCTTAAGAGAATGCCTCTTAGATGGAATGTATTGAAATATTTCTTTCTTTCTGTTTTTTTCTTCTCAGTGAATTTTTAATTATCGGTGAGTTGAAAAGTTTGCCGGCCGATTGTTAACTGGAACTTCGTGCGCTTTCGATAATTTTACTTATGGTTAAACTGATTTTTGATAGTTAATTATTTTAACCGGAAGTGTTTTATATGTTTTAGTGCTTCTTCAGCTCCAATTGAAATTCTACAGCTTCCAATGCTCTGCTGTGGAATGGAGATTGATTGTTATTTTTTGTTTCTTGCAGACGTATAGGACAGATCCTTTACAGCTAAATGCTATTGAACAGGTAGTGGAAGATTTTATTGGATTTTTTTGCAATCGTACATTAAGTTTCACTTCTTCTGGTTTTCCCCGTGAATTTGAGAATTGAGTTTTCCTTTGTTATTTTTGGCCCTTTTTGTGCAATACAGGAAGGTGCTGAAGAATTAGAAGAGCCAAAAGAAGTTGTTTATAAAGAAAAAGATTTTGGTTCAACAAATAGTTCCATTCAACAAAAGATTAATGATTCTGAGGAATCTAAAATCAAAGGGTACAGAAATAACATTTTGGAAAGAAATGGTTGGTATTTGTTGGTGCACTTTTGAAATTTTGTGGTTTACATAATGCCCCTCCAGTCTGAAAATTTTGCCTTTTCCAAGTTTCAGAATCCAACCAGGACAAAAGACAAGACCAGAAAGCTCAGCAGACAGGATTACTCTCCATCGTTGGGGATGAGGTTTGTGCTAATTCTTTTGAATTACTGACATTTCAATTTGAAGGAAGCGAGATTGCTGCTTTTTTTCTATTGGATTTTTTCCAAAAAAGTTATTTAAAGATTCTTCCGTTATGTCTTCCTGAGAGAAGTTGCAGTTCTCTCAAATTTCAGAAGATCCCAAGATTCTTTTCATACTCTGCATATCTGTTAAGATCTTCATTTCTTGACTGTCATCTTCCCATTTCATGTACACAACTAAATTTCTGATGAATGCATGATTTGACTTTTGTTTTAAAAATTGGTATAAATCCATTCGTAAGACAGTTAAATGTACCGAATTGATGTAAAATAAAAATAAATTATCAGATATATCACTTGTGTGCTTGAAGTTTTATTTTCTGGTTGCAACTTCTTTGACCCTAATGTGAATGATGTTCATGATAAGAAATAGGATTCTTACTTGTCCAAAATGCACTTATTATGCAGTTTCTTTTACTATTCTAAATGAGATTATTGGATTAACTATTATTTTACATATTTTGCTATATAATATAGTGTCGTATCCGTTACTGACCTCATAAGGTGGTTTAAAGGTTATCAAACAACACAGCCTTACTTTTAGTTCCAATCTGAGATTGTCGTTGGATAATTAATACCTCTGATCGCTTTCCATTTTCTCTTACATTATCAAATGTCAATTTTCCCTAGAGACTGACTCCACCATTCTTTAATGCCTAGCTAGGTGGTAAAGTTTGAACCACTTTTACAAATTAACTACTAACGTGGATTTGTTGTGTATCTACCTTGAAATTATGATTTATTCAAAGGATTCAGGGTTTTCTGGCTAGTTTTCTACAGGGGTCAGTTTTTATAATTGAAGCCCAACTTGTTTGTTACTCAGGTTATTTACCTATTCCATTCTGAACACAAGAATTTGAGTTTCTTTATTATGTTTTATCACATCTCCATTTATGGTGGAAATGGCAAACTTTACATTTTTTTACATGCCTATGTGTGTTTGATTAATGTATAAATGAAAATAGAGAAGTTATATTCACAAACTTATTTTGTTTTTTGAATTTGGTTTTATTTGCAGAACATATTTAATTCAACAGTCACATATAATCAGAGCATGCACACTCATCCTCAAAAAAAGACAGATGATAATGTTGAAGTGACAGATAAGCAATCTATGCCAAGAGCAGCCCAAAATCATCAGAGTTCACGTCCTCAGCCTCGGAGAGTATCAAATCAGAAGGTTTTGGAAATTAAGGATCAAATTATTCGAGCCAGAGCATACTTGGGGCTTGCTCCACCAGGCAGCAGCTCACACTTGGTGAAGGAGTTGAAGCTGAGAATTAAAGAGTTGGAACGTGCAGTTGGAGAGGCTACTAAGGATTCAGATCTGTCAAGGAGGTAAAATTTTCTTGTAATCCTACAACTTGAATTTAGCTTGACAGTTATTTATTGCCTGTGCTTACTAAAATGTACATGTTTCAAGAGAAAACTAATGCTTTGCTTCTTGAAAAATACATTATTTCCTATTTTTTCCCGCAACTAGTTTCATCAATTGATTCCCTGTATATTTCAATTTGCTTGGGTTTGGTCCTTTCAATCTGCTTTGATTGAAGCAAATTAAATATGCGAGGTTTCAGCAGAGAAAATTAAAAGTGGATGGATTACATTAGAAACACGTTTTAAGAGACCGAAACATAATATTTTTTGTTACAAGACCAAACTAAGCTTTGTCAACTGCTACCAATATAAAAGTAGTGATGAATAACATTCACGCTTATCATTTTTATGTGGCATGAACTGTTAAAAGAAAATCAGATGTTTTTTAATCTGAAAACAAGTGAAGTTCACAGTGCTTTGCAGAAAATGAGACACATGGCGGCTTCACTATCTAAAGCAGAGCGTGCTTTCCCAGACTGTGCTGCTATGGCAACTAAGCTCCGTGCAATGAATCATAATGCTGAAGAGAATATTCATGCTCAGGAACATGAAGCAACATATCTTGTTCATCTTGCTGCAAGGACTACCCCGAAAGGTCTTCACTGTCTTTCTATGCAGCTAACTGCTGATTACTTTGCCCTGAGACCTGAAGACCGGAAGCTTCCAAATGAAAATAAGATCAATGATCCAGAACTTCATCATTATGTTGTCTTCTCTGACAATGTTCTGGCATGTGCAGTAGTTGTTAACTCCACTGTCTCTAATGCCAAGGTAAATGCATTTTTTAAATGGATTAACTTTTATTTTTTGCTTTTGATGTTTGCTTTTGGATAATGTTGAACCCTGATGCAATGCTGAGAAAAAACACTGATACTAGAAAATTCAATATTAGCAAGCTTAGATATAATTTTTTTTCAAGTTAGTTGTCCCTTAGTGGATACTTTTTGAATAGTTGGTACCCCTCATGTCTTCCCCTCATCAGCCAAAGTTGCCTGTCTACAAAAAATTGCAGCACATGTTCAGTACATAATTGTTTTATACTCAAGATTTTTCTTCTACTATTATGTAGTAAAAACCATTGCGGTGGCCATAGGACAGGCAGTATGAATGCATGATTCTGGCTCCAATTTGATCTCATTCCTATCTTTCCTTGAACCCACCCCACATATAATTGGCATTTGATTTTTTAAATATTTCTGACTACATTGAAAGAGTTATCTTAGTTGCACTGCTGCTCAAGGCGCTGCAGAACATGCTGAAGAATTAAGAAGTCAAAGCAGTAAAAAGACAAGAGGATATATGATTTTTTATTATGGAATAACACTAATAAGTCAATCATCCTACAAAATACTTCTCTCTCCATCATTAACTAGCTAATAAACTTTGATTTTCTAGTTAGGTTGAGTTATTTCTACTTTATTACCTTCTAAACACTTTATAGAAGTGTCTAACTTGTAGCTAATGCGGGAGATGCAGTAAGAAGAAAGATATATGAGATCCCTTAGAAAGTGACTCATCCCATGAGAATGCAGTCTTATGCACCCACATCAAACCCTGCACTTAATTTTTGAGTTGTTGAAGGCTGAATTTTTTATTTATTTATGAGAAGTAATGAAAGTATACTATTTTTAAACACACTTTATTATTGACTGAAATTTATTAGAAATCAAAAAATAAAAAATAGTGGGTCCAACACCTTGTTTAGGGAACCTCACTGTTGATTTTGTAGTTTCTAATAAATTTTAATCAACAGTAGAAAGTGTGTTAAAACAAGTGTATTTTAGTGTATGTTGTTAGTATTCCTCTCTCTATTTAGTTGCAACACTATGAAAAGGACATAAAATTGATCCAAGTAGTAGGTTTCACGTAATAATGCAAGGCTTGATTGTAATGTTATATTGGTTTATTTTGAGCTTGTGCAAAAATTCTTGTTATTGAATATGAAGCTAATGCTTAAGTCTGTCTGTGTAGTGACAAGAAAGTGTGACAATGACCTTTTAAATTGCAGAAACAGGGGAAACTTGTTTTCCATGTAGTGACCAATTCTCTTAACTTTCCTGCTAGCTGGATGTGGTTCTTATTAAACCCTCCTGGAAAAGCCACAGTCCACGTACAAAGCACAGAGAACTTTGAATGGTTGCTCAAGTACAATACATTCAAAGAACATAATTCCAGTGATCCAAGATATACCTCTGAGTTGAACTACCTGCGTTTCTACCTTCCAGATATCTTCCCTACTTTAAATAAGGTTATGCTCTTTGATCATGATGTGGTGGTGCAACAAGATCTCAGTAGACTATGGAATGTCAATATGAAAGGGAAAGTAATTGCAGCAGTCGGCACATGTAAGGAAGGGGAAACTTCATTTCATAGGATGGATACGTTCATAAACTTCTCAGATCCATTTATTGCAAATAGGTTTGATGTCAATGCTTGCACGTGGGCATTTGGGATGAACTTGTTTGATTTACAACAGTGGAGGAGACAAAATTTAACTGCTCTCTATCACAGTTATTTGCAAATGGTATGGTTAAAGAGATGTCATTATTTTGTTGTAGACCTACTATTTTTTTGTGTTCAGAGAGTCTGCATGCTGATCTCCTCTCACAATTTTTTCCACCATTTAAATTTCTTCAAATCTTGAGTTTCGCTTCTAGCATTGATAAAATAAACGAGCTCCCTTGAAATTGGATTTGCATTAATCGTGGAATTCAGATGTTATTTAAAGAAACATTTTCATTTTTCTAGTTGCAATTGAATCTAATGAGTGTATGTGTCGAAGTTCTTGTTTAATTTGCAGTTACATGGAAGACAATTTTTTTTTTTCTATTAAATTCTGATGCTACGATTATGTAATGTGTTTCTCTATTTTGTTAATTTCAGGGTTTCAAGAGGCCATTGTTGAAAACTGGAAGTCTGCCTTTAGGTTGGCTGACCTTCTATAACAAGACTATGATTTTGGACAGACGGTGGCAGATTCTTGGCCTTGGTTATGACTCAGATGTCGATAAAAACCAGATTGACCGGGCTGCGGTTATACACTTCGATGGAATTAGGAAACCGTGGTTAGACATTGCAATGGGAAGATATAAAGGTTACTGGACCAAATTTGTGAAGTTTGATCACCCTATTTTGCAACGTTGCAATCTCCAGGCGTAGCTCAAAATTTATATATTACCTTTCGTACCCGGCAGGTTTTATTTGAGTTATTGGCTGGCATATTAATTGCCTGCTTCAATCAATTCTTTGTTGTTCTTGGCGATTCTTCTTGTAAAGCCCTTCATAGATGCATAAAATTTACGTCATATATTTTTTTTGGAAGCTAGCTAATTTGTAGGGACATAGAGATGAAATAAGATTCGCGTAGGCATTTTAGCTGCTTGGAGATGCTGTTGCTGGTTGTGTACATAATTCCTTCCCGTGTTCTGTTAGATTGTGCTACCCTGTATACCACCAATTGAAGCCAATTACGCGCGGACCGGAAGTTAAAGTTAAATTTTACTTTCACCAACTAATTTATACACAATTGTGGTTGCCATTTTAGTTGTGACGTGTTAGTATGCTATATATGTGCTCATTATTTTTTATGTTACATTAAGCCATGGGATTCAAGTATTGTGCGTGTAATGTACGCGTCTTATGACTTCTCTGTCCCGAATGTAATATCTTTATTATCCGTGATGGATGTGACACGGGGGTTCAAATTATATTCTCCTTCTCCGCTTCTTTTTACGTGTTAGAAAGAAAGGCAGTATAAACTAGTCTTGATTTTTTGGAGAAATAAGTTTATTGAAGATTTCTTAAATAAGTATTTACGTGCAAGCTGCGTTTTATAATTAAAATAAAACATTTAAGATAATTTTATATCATTTTAAGTTGTTTTCACACATTATCTTATATATTTTTTAAAAAATGAGATGAAAATAGCTAATTATATTTTCGCAGTTTTTTTAATACTTACATAAATGAGCGTCATGAGATAAATTCAAAATATTCGAACAGACTTTGTAATTAGTATGCCTTTGTTACGGTTGGAGCAGGTGTGAAGCCAATATCCAACGAAGCTACGATTGAGTCATGAGACTCCGAATGGATTGTGTGACACGTGGAGAAAATTTATTGGGCTTTTGCAGATATCGATATCAAACGACGGGTTCTCATCCCATCCATGGTGTGTGGTTTGTGGGCCGATAATGTACTTCCAATAATAATAATAATAACAATTTTGAAATATTTTCTAATGCGAATGAAATAAACTCAACCGCGACAAAAGCGGAGCCATACTCTGATTCATCACTGAAGAAAAATGGCAACCATCATCGCCGGCAACCCAACAACATCAATTTCTCGCGCAGGTCTTGTGCTCAAGCGACCTCTTGGGGTCTCATCCTCTACCGTTCTTGGTAAGCCTTTTCCTTGATCATAACTTTATTCAAGTTTTTACCTCAAGGAAGATGATAGTCTATATGATCCCTTTCAGAATAAAACTGCAATCAATTAATCTTCAAGAGTTCTCATATGTCACGCTTAGACTGATAGTTCGGTTTTAAATTATGCTGATTAATGAACCAACAACCATTTTTCTTACATAATTGTACAGGATTGCCGGCAATGAGTAGGGCAGGGAAAGTGAGGTGCTCCATGGATGAAAAGCCTTCCGTGCAGGAAAAGAGTTCAAATGTGGGAATGGGAGCATCTTTGCTAGCAGCTGCATGCGCCGCAACCATGTCAAACCCAGCCATGGCCTTGGTGGATGAGAGACTGAGCACTGAAGGGACAGGGCTTCCCTTTGGGCTTAGCAACAACCTTCTTGGTTGGATCCTGTTGGGTGTCTTTGGTCTTATATGGGCTCTCTTCTTTGTCTACGCTTCCACTCTTGAAGAGGATGAAGAATCTGGAATGTCCCTCTAAACTCCAACTCATTATTATAAATTCCAAATACTTATCTCCTCCTCTGTTGTATTAAAAAGCTACTTGTGTATCCAACTTCAATCTTCCCAACTTATTGATTTCTTCTTTTCACATAGCTTATTCTATACATGCCTTTTTTTACCTTTTAAGGTTGCCTGTTTCTTGGTAGTATAACATATTCAATTCTTGCCCTGAAATTAAGTGGAAGTGATTTATATGTATTTAGCCAGACTTGCAAACATCTAATTAGTCGTCACTATGAAGATAAATATTCTCGAATAAATTTACAGATTAAATCAAAATGTAAAAATGTGATTGTGCTGAACTTAGAATCCAGCTTAGTTATAATTTGTATTGAAAGTGCAGTTCTATTTCTCATTGGGATGTCATTTACTACGTGAGATGTTCGTGTTTTGGGTCTCATGTCTCATTTGGGTGTCATTTACCATCTGGAGTGTTCATGCATAAGTTTTCTAGATTTAATTGTTCTCAGTATCACTTCATGGAGTGGATCAAAGGTAATGTAAAAGAGGTTGATTCTTCTTCCACTGTTTCATTATTTTTTTTTAACTGTGCAATCTGGAAATTAAAAGTATTTTTTTGGATTGTGCAATTGTAGACTTTCAAATTACACAACTAGGAAGTCGTTTTTTTTCTTAAAAAATCTTACCAAAAATATTCAAAAAAAATATTTTGAATTGTACAATGTACAAAATTTTTTATAGAATCCAAATAATTTCTTGATTGTATAATCCAAAAGTTTTTTTTAGGAAAGAAAAATGACTTTCATAATTTAGAAAGAACAAATGACAGTTTTTTATTTATTTTTATAGGGATGCAGGAAGAAATATATGGAGGTGAGGATAGTAATGCCTGTAATTTTTAGTGTCCGATATTCTTTTGGGCTTTAAAGGCTCATGTGAGTGTGTCTATGTCATAAGGGGTGTTTTCGTACTTTTAAATTTTTTAACTAACCCCTTTTCATTCCACCAAAGATATTCGAAAATGTAAATTTAAGGTTTAGGGGATGCTGCTTTGACGCTAATACCTATTATTCGATGTGTTTACAAAAATGATAAACATTCGGGGGAGGTTCTGGAATTTAATTTAAATAATAGCATTAAAGTAACTTAATTTAAAAAATAAAAATAAACTTTCGGGTAGAAAATTAATTGTTACCGGTATTCATCAGTCAAGGGGATCATGGCAAACTGACATTCATGTTTGAAGTCGTAACAAATAGTAAATTTTACATGTTTTTTGGGTGTCGTATATTCTAATATCCACACGATTATGTTGAACTCATTTAATTTTTGATTAAATTATTTTAAGATAACTCCGAAGTGCAATGGATAAGTAATATTTATAAGAAAAATAACGGTTAACAATCACGTAATAACTTATTTTTAAGCTATTATAGTTATTATAAAAAAAAATTATATTTATAAAAAAAATAAAAAGTAAAATAATGATTATAAAGTGATTGTAAAAATTTATTAAATTCACAACCCTACTTATAAACATGCAACAAGAAAGAAAACATGTAACAAGAAAGAAATCGGAAATTGATTTCAAACCCCACACTTAAGTGTTTTCCTTAAGTATTCCTATAAGTTCCTAATTTTCAGCAATCCCTCATTTTTAACAAGTAACGAAACCTCACTGCATAGTCCAGTATCTATTCAATAAAATTCATTCTCAAAGAAGCACTCGCATAAATCCTACATCACTATTCCACATTCTTGAACAAAGTGAATGTATTTTCTTACTCTATTCATAACTTCTCTGCTCTCTACAGAACCGTCAATCAGACAGAGCCGAAAACACACAAAAAGATTTCACAAAACACAAATTATATTAAAGAAAGAAAATAATGAATCTCAAACATGAGATATGAGAACAGTTTTAGATTCCAATCCAGATAGAGTTATTATTTGAAGTTGAATCATATCAAAGCAAAAAAATCACCCAAAAACAAAAAATAAAAGGGAAATAAGTTTATAAACATTATAAATGAGTAAGAGTGAAACCGTATTAAAGTAAGACATTGCTGTGAATTTGAAAAAGAAATTTTATTGAATTTAAAAACTGAAAAGCACACACATTTTTCCTATTGGTTTCGTAACCTTTTAAAAAAAAAAAATCATAACAAACCCATAACTTACATGATTTAAATTTCTTTAGATAAATTCCTAAAAATAAGATAACTTCCATCTAAACAAATAGGAGTGATAAAAATTAGAAAATAAAGCAACTAATTATAACATTCCTTTCTTTTCTTAAACTAGGTGATAACAACATTTAATTTATTACTGAAGCATCAGTCATTCCTAACATGTTCTATAACTACAAAAACTATTATAACTTGAGAGACTATTAGACAGTTTTATGATAGAATTGCTGTCACACTGAATCAAGATACTCTTGTCTTCTTTGTGCAAAGTTTTACTAGCAACCTTCTCAATCAAACACATTGGCAAGCACAATATGCAATTGCTATGTATTGAGCTCCAATAGTAGATAACATCAATAGTTTCTTTGAAGGCCATGAAATAGCTTCAAAATCAAGTAAGAAAACAAAATCAGAAGTACTCTTTCAATAATCCAAATTACCAGCAAAATCACTATCATTATAAGCTACTAAATCTGTGCAATCACCCTTTTTTTGTAGAGAATTCCAAGTTTGGTTATACCTTTCACATAAGAGTCTTCTTACTGCAAGCAATGAGAGTCATTTGGATAGGATATAAATCTACTAATAAGACTCCCTTCATACATCAGATTGTGTCTAGTTATAGTTAAGTACATCAAACTACCAACCACACAACTCCATTCTTTGTCGACTTTATGCCTAGAACTATAGGATTCTGCACTTAATTGCTTATATCCATTCCAAAACTTGCTAAAATTTCACAGACATACTTTCCCTGACACAAAAAGATTCATTTGAATTTTGTATCACCTCAACTTCAAGAAAGTATCTCTTTTTCCCAAATTAGACATGTCAAAATCTAACATCATTGAATTCTTAAAATCATCACACATGTTTTTATCATTTTCAATATATATTAAATCATCAACATAGAGACTTACTATTAAAATTTTACCTCCTTCTTTCCACTTGTTGAATAATGTATGTTCATATGAGCACCTTTCAAAACCTGCATAAATAAAATAAGCCTCTATTTTGCTATACCATGCCCTTGGTGTTTGCTTCAAGCTATACAACGCCTTTCTTAACTTGTAAGCTTTGTCTTCTTCATCTTTCTTCTTATATCCCAATGGTTGTTGTATAAAGATTTCTTCACTAAGTTCACAGTAAAGAAATGCACTTTTTACATCCCAATGTCTTGATCTCTGCAAAAATTGTTGAACTCATTTGAGGTAAATTCACCACCACTGTCTATCCTCAAAGAAGCAATATATGCATCGCTTTCATTTTTAACACAAACTTAGAAATTTATAAACATGGCAAAAACTTTTGATTTTTCACGTAACAAATAAATCCAAGTATTATGAGTGAAATCATCGATAAAACTTATTATATACCTTTTGTTTCCATTTGATTCAGGTTTGTTAGGCCCACAAATATTTGCATGTACAAGTTGTAACTTGTTTGATGCTCTCCATGAACTTTTATTAGACATAGAGTTTATGTGTTTTTTGCCAATTAAACACTCTCTACATAATTTCTCTGGAATCCTGAATGAGGGCAATTCATTTACCATCTTTTTATTAGAAAGTGTCTTCAATCCATTGTAGTTTAAGTGACCAAACCGATAATGCTAAAGATAAGATAATCTTCTGATATAGTTTGAAAACATGAGGAAGATGAAGAAACTTTTGATATCATATTAGCTAACAAATAAAACATTCTATTTCTACTCATATCAGTCTTCATGATTAATCCTTTCTCAGGATGATTATATACTGCACTTTCCATGTTGAATCACAATAGTCAATCCCTTTTCTTGAAGTTTCCCTATGCTTAATAGATTATTCTTAAGTTAAAAGACATAGTAAACACTAAAAATCACCTGTGTAAATCCATTCACTTGCATATGAATGTTTCCTTTTCCCACAACAACCGTGTTGGTATTATTACCAAGTTGTTCAATTTGACTAAAACTTTCATCAAATTTTATAAACCACCTTTTATTTTTATTTCCAGTCATGCGATTGTTGCAACCAAAATAAAGAAACAACACCTCTTCCATCTTGGCTTGCTTGAGTTCAATGTAAGACATTAGTAACAACTCTTCATCGTCTTCCTTTGCCAATTCAGAATAATTGACCTTTTTCTCCCAATCAGGACATTCATATTGAAAGTGACCTAACTTGTGACATTTGAAACAGTGAATAACAACTTTATTGAAAGCTTGTCTTCCCCTTCCTCTACCTTGTACTCCTCTAGATACACCGCTATTGTTACCTCGACCTTGATTTCTATTTGATTTGTCTTCCTGAAATATCTGCAGAAGTTGCTTTTCTTCTCCATGACTTCTCATCCTTTGCTCATGAATGAGAAGAGTACTTTGACGTTCATCAATAGTCATCTTGTCCAAGTTGTTAGACTCTTCAATTTAGCACACCACATAATAAAATTTTGAAATCATTGATCTCAAAATCTTTGTAATAATGGCCGGTTCACTTATACTTTCACCATAAGTCTTCATTTTGTTGGCTATGGCTAGTTTACGAGAAAAATATGCATTCACCGTCTCTCTTTCTTTCATGTGAAGAAGCTCGAAATCCTTATGTAATGTTTGCACCTGTACTCTTTTAACTCTAGTTAGAACCTTCAAACTTTTGTGTCATTGAATCTAAATATCTTTTGAAGTGTCTTTTTAAAAATTGTCTCAAGAACTTCTCGATCGAGTGTTTGGAAAAAGTAATTCTTTACTTTTAAGTCCTTTAAATCAATTTGCTTTGTGTCTGTGTAGGCTTTACTCCTTCTGCTACTACCATTATTCCGTTCTCAACAAAATCTCAATATTTTTTTGGAGCGGACAAAATTCTCCATTAACATTCTAGTGACCATTAAATCTGGGAATAGAAGATTGTAAGAAGCTCCTGCCACTACCTTTTGGCATTTTCGCAACTCTTTTCCTTGAAAGAATAAATGTAGTTTCTTTATTCATTCACTTTTTCTTGACTCACACTCAAAATGTTTTCCTCACACGCATATATGCATATGTTAAAGTAAGACATTACTATAAATTTGAGAGAGAATATTTTATTGAATTTGAAAACTGAATAGCACACATAATTTTTCTAGTGACTTTGTACCATTTAAAAAAAAAATACAAAAAATTATAACTGACCCATAACTTACCTAATTTTATTTTTAGTGATGTTGAGCTACGAAAACGACATAGAGGGTGAAATGAAGAAATCCAATAAATGAATGTTGAGAAGAAGGTATGAGAAAAAAAGCACCTACCACGGTCACGGTCACAGTCACAGAAGAATCAAACAAATTACTAAGATTAGGGTTCGAAGCACGAAATGCCGACCACAAAATAAGATTAGAATTCAAAGAGGGGAATTTAATGTTGGGGAAGAGAAAACAAATGGAAATGGAGAAGAAAGTATGAAGTGTGGAAAAGAGGATACCAAAAGCAAAAGCACTTACCTAAATTAAAACTGACATACTAAGTAATTTATTAGGATTCTAAATTATACCAACTTATTAAGTATTTATATTATTTATTATATCAGTTATCTTTTAACTAACACAATAAATTTAATGTTTATTACAACAGTATCATCACAACACTTTTTATGATAAGTGGATTACACTAATTATGATGAATCATCATTGTTTCCTATCCTATTTTTTTTTATTATAGTGACATAATAAATATAATTCAATGTAATATGAATTATTATTTAATGGTGATCACCAAATCAATTTCAAAACACAATTTATACCATCAATAGAAGTTTGAGAATTATAAATGCAGAGGCTTTTGTTTTTGTGATTTTTCATTGTGACGATTTTTTCCTGCATATTCCTCATGTAATTTTGTTGGAAAGATGTCTAATTGAATGATCTAAAAAGTATCTATGTTTTACCATGTAAAAGTTAAAAAATTAAGTATTATATTACAAATTACACTATCTAAATTTTTTTTTGCTTGTTGTTTACGAGTGTCCAGTTTTAATTTACATCAGAAATAGCTTCATCGATTCAATGGGTAATAAAAAGGTTTTTGTTAATAATTATTTTAAATATGGTAAAAGCGAAAACCTTTTAGTATGTCAGTAGTAAACTATATGTTGTGGATAAGGTGGTGGTTATGGTTGGCAATGGCAATGCGAGATGGTAATACTGCACACAACACAACTATTGACTTTACTCTGCTATCTATCTTCACAGTTTTACATGGTCTTATGTTAAGTTTGCTTTTAACCATAAACCCTAATTTCATATTCTGTAACTCATGCCAACGTTTGTTAATCCATCCTAAACTTCACAGTTTGACATTTTTGAGTGTTCCTGCAACTGCATCAAGGAAACATTGACGTGGAGATAATATATGATATTTTAACCTGAATAGAACAGTGTGTTTGGAGCAAAAGGCCAATGCATATATTCCACGTACACATTTCATAATTTCACTTTCTCAATTCCAAAATCTGTAACGTTTTCATGCACATTAATCTGTCTGTGACCAGCCAAGTACTAAATCACGAGTTTCATTCTTATCTTAGTAACTATCTATGTTCCCGACATCTGAATTGACATTGTTTTTACGGTGGTGGTGGTGCAACGATACTCCAGAAGATACAGTGTGATCCATAGTTACTGATTGATTGATTTTTTAGAAGAAATGAGACCTAGTTCCCCGAGATGGGGATCAAGATCGTGGTGTTCTTCATGAGATATTGGACGCTCAGTGAACACCCACCGTCCATCTTCAGTCTTGGTCATGTTCTTGTTCAGGGCTTGCCTCCAGTATGCTGGCACCGAATGCTCGTCTTTCAAGAAGTCACAAGCCTTGTTCACCAAAGCAATGTCCCTCTCTATCGTTCTCTTAAATTCATCATTCTCCCCATGGTATCTGCGCATAATCAAACCCTTCATATCAGCTCATCGTATTTAATATATTTTATTCTATAAAATATCTTCGTAAATAATTTTCATTCTAAACGATGATAGAAATATATATATATATATATATATATATATATATATATATATATATATATATAATTAAACATGGGCTAGTTTAATTTGATTTGCCTTCCGAGGTAGGCATGTGCCTGCTGGTCCCCTCCATAACTCGGAATATCAGCTGTTACCATATTAGGACAAAAGCAAAACATCACATGTTTAAATTTTGACACAACTATTCATCCAATACATCAATGAACAATCATCACTCATTTTTTATCACATTATTTACGAATAGTTTCGCTAATTTTTTATATTTCATTATTTACAAATGTGTTTAATTTTCAAGCTGTCATAATTTATGCAACCTAACTGGTATGATTTCTCAGTAAAAACTGTTGTAAAAACAAATTTTGTATCATTGGGTGAAGTGAGTTTTGTGTACATGCAGAGAGAACATGAGTTGGTGGTAAAAGGTAAAAAGGAAGAGTTTTGTGTGGTTGATGAAATGAAAGATGGAGAAGAAAGTTTAGGAAAGTAAAGAAGACTCACCCATCGAGCAAGTGCAAGCTAGCCTCCAAGTTATGCGTGCAGACAGGATCCCCATCAGGGTTCAAGAAAGGTGATTTCTTATGATCCAACTCCAACTGCTCCCCAACGTGCAAATAACACCAGGGCAACCACTCCACCAGCTTCACCAACCACCGCGGCCTCTCCTCGTTGAACAATAACCCCGGCGACTGCGGCACCAAGTCATGCTTGTTGTGCACCCTCAGCACCTTTATCCCCAGCTTTCCCTCCAACCTCTCCTTGAACCTCACATTCCCCACCCTCGGACCCGAAAACCCAAACACCGAAACATGCGCTTTTCTCCCACCCTTTCCCACATTCACCCCATTTTCCACAATATCGAAAGCACTCAGTACCGCCATTGCACTCCCAAGACTATGCCCCGTTACCGTAACACTCACCTCTTCATCCGAATAAACCTTCATCAACCGTTTCAACTCCCCGAGAACCTGTTCCCTCGCCGAGTACTTACAATACCCACACCCCGTTTCCCTGTCCGTGTAGAGATCCAGGAAACCAGCTTCCACCTTTACACCCTTGTCGGAACAGGGTACGTCGGGAGAGAGAGGTTTCAGGAAATTCGTGAGGTCGGCCACCCACTCCACGTTCGTCACTGTCCCTCGCCATGCGATTGTGATGTCCCTCCGCCCCAGACGCCTGCTCGTGGCGTCGTCCGACACCGCGATGAAGCCCGCCCAGTTGGCGTGCTTGCTCCACTTCTTGTCGGGCCACCGCGATCTGCGGAATAATTTGGGGAGGTTGATGTTGGCCGTGGCGTAGAGATAACGTGTGACGTTGTATCCCATGTTGGGCAAGTCCAGGCATTGGAAGAACTCGAATATGGGGAACCTGCTGCTGCCGCAGTATCTGGAGTAAGGGTCGTAGTCGAAGGCGTCGTAGCAGGCCTGGGCCATCTCCCCGTAGCGGGTCAGCTCGACCCGCATTACGGGGTCCATGGGATCCAGAAGCCCGGCCCAGTTGTCCTCGCCGTGGATCTTGCGCCACACCTCCGCTAGTGGCTTTTGTTTCTCCTCTTCTTCTTGCTTCTCAGTGGGCTGCAAAGTAGATGAAATCGTGGCACTGCATGTAACGTTGGTTGTGTAAGTTTTTAAAGTGTTGGTGGGTTTGGGTTTGAGTTTGTTTACGGTGTTTGGTTGTTGGGAAAGGAAGATGCGAGCTTGGTTCTTCTGTGTTTGTGGCAACAAAGCCACGACCATGGTTCCCATTGATGAAGCCATGTTAAGGTTAAGCCAAAAGAAGGAAAGGCTAGTGCTCGAGTATTGATAACTTAAATCGATCTATATATTTATAGACGCTGATAATATTTTGTTTATGAATAAACATGTACTTGATAACTTAAATATTAATATTTGACTTAAAATTCAAATATATATTATTATATTATTAAAATCAGCCAGCTGTCAAGGAAAAATATCATTGCTCTTTACAATTTAATGGAAATTGGAACAACGAAAGGAGTGGTTCCGTGCGTGCTTCAAACTCTACTTCTCAGACACATGGCGTGAGTTTATGACCCAACCCACATCTATCACCAATCATCTCATCTGTAGATGATAGTTATCATCTTGTTACGCCTTCATTCAACAACCATAAATATTATTATTTTATTTGAAAATTTTGATTTTATTAATTTTGATTTATTAAATTAATATTTTATCATGAAAAAGAGTTGTGAAGGAGAAATAAGAGAAAAAATGTGTGTCAAAAGATAATTTTTCTTTGTTAAACTGAATTTTGAATTTCACCCGATAACTCTGTTCCATTTTCATATATGTATGTAAAATTTTGTATATGGTTGTTTAATTAAAAGTATTTTAAACAAAACATTTAAAATAATTACTGTAAAAGTAAAAAATAATAATAATGAGGATCAAGTGAGTAAATAGTGAAGTAAATGTAAACAGTTGTAATTGCCACGTGACTGCATCCAGTTTTAACGTTAAGATGTTAGGTGTGAGAGTGATAACATTAAGTTTCACGTTTAAAACAAGCCGTATATGTCCTTCGTTAGTGGGACCACCCTTGCTCGTTCTTCATAGGGTCAAAAAATGGACTGATCTATCTAATCTTCACAATCTAACTTTTGCTCAATCTGAAATTAATTCATAAATAATAATAATACAAAAACGTCTATTCTTTAAAACACTTAATCATGGTTTATTATGATAATGAATTACATTAATTCATTGTCATAAGGAGAGGGAGAGAGGAGGTCATTTCATAGAATAAAGGATTAACGCATTCTTATGTTTCTTTTATTATTATTATTATAGTTACTTCTGTTATTTTATATCCACTCTGAACTTTTTTTTTTCTATTAAACAACTTATAAAATATCTTACTAATTATTTCCATTTTCCTTTGCTTTCTTTCATTTATTTTTCTCTAACTAAAACATATTAAAATGTTGCAACATGAAACGAGATAAAGAGATTCTGGAACTTGTAACGTTAGAATAAGATTAAGATGATGGAAGGGGTGCTTCACGTGTACAATTTATAACCAGAAAAGGTAAAATAAATATCTATTAGGCCCACATCACTAATAATTGGGTTAACATGCATGAGGGAATTAAAATTCATTCATTGTAATTCCAATTTTGGGACTTGATTTCAATTTTAATTGTTTAATTTAATTGAAGTCTCTATATTTTTTCTAATCTTAGCGTTCAAATCTAATCATTTATATTGTATAGGTATTTGAAAATTACTTATTTTTGAAAATTATTTTTTGATTTATATAATTTATTCAATTTGTTTCTTTATTATTGAAAAAAGCTTTAATTAAATTAATCCATTTTTAAATTAACATCAATTTAGTTTCTTATATCCCGAGAAAAGGAACCAAATTATTTTAAAAAGTAGAGAAATTAATTAGAACTTTTAACAATATGTGAAATAAATTAAATAAAATATTTAAATATTTCTATGTTATCTTTTTTATAGTATTAGTTTCATTTATATTAATTCTAATTCTAAGACTCATTAATTTTAGTTAAATTGATTCATGATATTTATTTTATTATTTTATTATCAAAAAGATCTATTTTATTTTTAATATGAAATAAAATTTTATGTGGTTCTTGTTTTATATTTATCATAGTACTATAATTATTGTTTAATCAGGTAATAAGGACTTTTCTTCTTTAATTGACCTTTCATCAAAGATTTTCTCATATTTATACTTGTTATTCTTTTATTGTCAAGTTCGATACGTCAGAATATATAATTTTACGTTTTTAGTTTTTCTTTTTACAAAATTAATGTTGAAATCCTAAATATTTTAGATCTGGTATATCTTTCAATAAAATTTTAATAATGACAAAATATTTAGAAAAATTAATCCTATATACATATAAATGCAGTATATTGTCTTTTGTGATAGATTTAGAAATATTACGTGACACAAAACTTGTGAGATAATGTTATCAAATTTTAATTTTCTTTCATGCAATCGTTCAAAATTTATATAAAAATATCACGATAAATATATTGTATACAAAAAGTTTTTACAAGAAATAAAAGTGGGTACAACCTTTTAGGGTTTCGTTGTTTAAGTGTTATTTGAGAAAACATGAAAATCTTTATAATTATTCGTCTATTGAATTAATATCTTGTGAATTTTCATTTATTTCAGTTTAAGAGTTGTTTATCTTATTTGTGAGCTTTATTTTATTAAGATAATTGAGAAGTTTTGTTATTATCTTAATTTATATATTCTTCTATTAACTGAATTATCGTCATCTATTATGATGATATCTCGATCAGATTAGAGGTATATGCTCTGACAACAAATTTCATTTAGAAACAAGTTTACACTGGTAGACACATGGTAATTACTACTCTAATGAAGATTAAGAAAATAATTAGGTCTGAAACTGAGTCTATAATTAAAAGAGTATTTTTACAATGTGAGATGAACGTAATTCAAATTTTAAAATCTCAAAATTATTTGAACCGATCACTCATTTGAACATCGAAATAATTAGAAGAATATCTACCGAAACTAAAAATATAAAGACATAAATTCAAAAATAATAAGACAATAATAAAATTGACCAGCCTGTTAAAAAATAAGATGATTGTGTAAAATTATTTGACATTACAATAACACAAGGTCTTAATGTCATAACGAGATTAAACACTATAAATAAAAGTGATTTATGTCCTCTGTTATAACCAATAATAATTTGTTTACTCAAAATAAGCATTTGTGTATTCCTTACTCTTGTCTATCTCTCCCATAAGAGTTTAAATATTTAACCCCTTCTAGATTTTCGTTGACTTAATCTTTGGACCATGATTAGCATGTCTCGTGAAAAATGAGAACTGTTCCAAGAAATGAATCAACTTTAATCACATGCCGATTTCAGGTATGTATGTATACATACCTACCTATGCACCATATCGCATTCCACAGCCAGCGTTTCCTTTCAATTTATCCATGTTTTCTCCATCTTTGGCACAACATTTTTTTTTTTAATATTGTCAATTTGTTTGAAAAAGATACACAGCCAATAACCTGCAAATACTTATAGACAAAAATGATTCCCTAGATATATAGGTAGGGGTTGACACATAATAGAGGCAAAAAGAAAGAAAACAAATGATACCAACATTAAGGAAGTCTGTAATTGAAAGATGCATGAGCTTTTGCAATAATCACCACTGGAAATTAACAAGAAAATATGGAAAATGTCTGGTAGGTATACATTGATATTCATGTTTCTGTTACAGTTCGTGATGTGTGTTGCCACCACTGGCCCCACCTCCGAGGGTTGTATCAAATGTCACTTTTAGCTTGGAAGCATTGTAAGAGTTCTCTTCACTATCAAATTTATGTTACATCACCCGTTGGCTACTTATTTGTCAAAATTTTGCTACACTTTTGTAGCTGAAAAATGATAGTTTGAAATCATTCAGGAAAAACTTTCATTTGATACTGGTTTTAATTAATAAAATATTATATATTAATGAAATAATGATATATCTTAGTGCTAAATAGGTGTAAAATGTAATTAGTGGTGTTAAAATAACACCATCCCTTGTAGTTAGTGATATTGGTTTATATGGTTTTCTATTTGCAGTCAAAGCGCAAAGTTTCAGTTGGTTTTTGCCATGTGAAGTTGTAGAATTCAACTTCTTTAACATAGATAAAGTCGTAACAATGCATGTGTGATGATCATGATTATTATACATATCCAAGATTGTAATGTTCATCCATTCATTATTCATCCATTTCTCATGAGACAAAAGGAGCATTGATATTTAAAGTAAACGTGCACCAGTGCCACGTCTTGACGTTAGCTAGTATCTTTAAATACAATATTATAATATTTTTAAAGTTATTATTATGACTTTTTAGAATTAATGATTAAATTTTTTGTTTGGATAATAATCTTAAGTTTCGATTTTACTTCATAATTAAAATAATAATCTCAAAAAATGATTGATTTTAAAGACTTGCTTTGATAGTTATATTTTTTATTCATACAATAATTTTGAAATCTATTAGTTTCATACTTATTTGATAACTGAAATTTTCATTTATAAAATGATTTCGAAAATTATCAGGTATTATATATAATTTTAGACCCATTTGATAATTAAAATAACAATTTTTAAACTTATTTATTACCATGATAACAGACTCAGTTGATAATTAAATTTTTTAATCAAATTTGTCATGTTAAGTTTCAGACATGGTAGTTAAAATAATAATTTTAAGAATATTATTTGTTATATTGGGTTTTGAAGTTGCTTTATAATTAAAATTTTAAATTACAAAATAATTTAAAAAATAATTTATCGTCATTTATTATGTCTCCAACTTATTTGATAGTTGAAATTTTTATTCATTCAAAAATCTTGAAAATTATTAATTATTATACTAAATCTCAAAATTGCTTTATAATTAAAATTTCCATTCACATCATTTTAAAAATTAATGATTCTTTTGTTAAGTCTTAAACTTATTGATAATTAATAATTTAAATATAAAAATAATTATCAAACCATTTAAAACAACTTTAAAATATTTTTTAAAAATGTATAACTTAAGTCTTTTTGTAAAAAACGAAGCGTGTAATTCTGAATGAATGGAAAACGTAAGAGTAAAGTCAATTTTTATAAAACTCAAATAAATAATTTCAGAAAGATTTTCTTTCTTTTAAAAAATAAGTAGTCAAATAATAATTTTTACATATATTTTTGTTTTATTTTAGGGGAAAATAAATATTTTTAAGATTATATTATTTGTTTATATTTAATTAAACATAAATTATCTTAGAACAAATATTGTAGGGTATTAAAATATTCTTTTATGTATAATCGACTCTTGAAATCAAATTTAATTTTAAAGATTATTCTTTTTTTAAAATGATTTTTCTTAAAATACTACGGTGACTCTTCTGCTTTTTCATAAATTTTGTCATCTTATTGTGAACCTAGCTGCGACATCATTATGGTTATGATGTGTATACTTCATTGATCTAGTTTGAGTCTATATTTTGTTTGTTTGAATTTATGTCTTTACTCTTTAGTTTTTTTAGTGGCAAAAGTCTTAAAATTTTGTGAGAAGTCATATTGAATTAATTTAAACCTAAAAACATAAAGGTTCAAGTGTGGTAATTCCATTACCTTTTTGAAATTGTGTGAAATAGAAGAAAATAAAATAAAAATAACAAGGGATAATTATAAAACCAATTGTTCCTATACAATTCACACGACAAAGAAATAATTGAAAATCAATAAAGTGTTAAAAATAAAAATATCAAAGTTCTTTATCTTATAATTCTTGAACATACTTCATAGGTTATCTTAGAATTCTCATATTGTTTTTGTTAACTTGGTTGTTTTGGCTAATTTTATTGAAGTTTGTTTTAGCATGAATCTTATGTTAATTCTAACTTTTTTTATTTTGCCCATTTTGTGGGTCATTTTCAAGCTTTTGTTGTTTTGGATTTTAGTTTTTCTTAACAACTTAATTCTTTTCGTTTAACATTTTTTTTTATGTTTGTTCAGTTTGTCTCGAAATTTATTGTAACTTGTGTTTAATAGTTTTCTCTCTTCAAAAATTTTTATAAGTGTTTTGTTGATTTATTAGTGTATTTTATTTGATGGTACGTTGTCTTGATTTGTTATCTTTAGAAGAATGTGTCATGATATTTTAAGAACTTTTAGTGTTTTTTTATTGAGCTGACAATTTTTTTTTTATCTTTTTTCTTTTGTATGTATCTTATAGTTCTCCTTTAAATCCTCAAAAAACAAATTTGGCATAAAAAAAATATTCAACCCAAGTTAAATACACAAAGATGAATCAAGAATAATAAGAAAGAGATAGATTGAATTATGAATGAAAAATAAAGAAAAAGAATTGACCAAGAAGAAAAAAAAAAGATAAAAGATATTCACGAACTTTCTCCTATTACGAAAGTGAAAGAGCTTGTGATAATTAACTGATGGAGCAAATAAGAACAAAAAAAGGAACATCTTTGCAAAAACATACATTACCTAAACATAATGCAAAAATTTCAGTTTAGTGATAAATTCAATCCCAAATTGTATATAAAGTGAGAGAGCAAAGTATAACATATTTTATTTGCCTACGGTCTTAATGAACCTAATATAATTAAAATTGATACTTAAGTGTTTGAAATCTGTGCTTTAATACGGTGGAACCAAATCATAAGTGATTCAGCTAAAGGTAAGAAATTAAAAATTGTCACATGGTTTTCCTTGGAGTCTGATTGAGAGAAAGGTTTATGTCCTCTTATTTCATAGAAAAAATAACCCTTTAACTTTAAAAGATAAGGCAAGGTAGTCAAAAAGTGAAAAGGTATTATAAAGAGATGAAAATTCTCTTTTTTAAATGTGGAAATGAGAAAAAGGTGAAGCCTAACATGAAAGGTTATCGAATGTCTTAAATGAAGATATTTAAAACATTCATAAATTTCATGAACATTAGACCACAAAGGAAATTTTGTATACAAAGCTACTAAGATGAAATTATAACTTAGAGGAAGTGTTTTTATTGTAAGTCAACATCATACTGATTCTCACAGAGATATAAATCAATGATGAAGTAATTTTTTTACAAGGACATGGTAAGTATTTTTCCATGGCTCTTTGTCAATATTTTACCTATTCCAAACCTTGCACAAAACATGATCAATTTTTTCTCACTAACTTCCAAATTTTAAGAAAAAAAGAAAAAGAGAAAATATTTTAAATATTGTAGTTTTAGACATATTGCTTCTACATGTTCAAACAAAAGATTATGATGATTATGTAAATGTGGATGTGTATTTTGGATATCCTTGTCATCTTCAAGTGAAAATTTCTCTAATGATAATATAAGTGTAAATTATAGCTCTTATGAAAGGATATTTTTATTGTTGAGACACATGTTTGAGCCTAAACAAAAAGATTTTAATGAAACTCACAACGAAAAATATATTTCATACAAGATATCTTATTATTAACAAAGTTCCACCTTAAATCTTGAAAATTACAATAGTTAGTAAAGACACTAAGATACACCTTAATACAAAAATGGTAATATTAACTTTAACAAGCATGATAATGATTTATAGCATATTTCTAACGGAAATAGAGGATATATGTTATTAAGAGGACCATACAACATATGTTACGCAATGGTCCAACTAAAAATCTCCTTTTCAGACATTTGAGATCAAAATATTCCTAAAGTTCATCAATCTTAAAAAAGAAAATGATCAATATCAAATTAAGATAAGACTTAGAAGCGTTAAAAAATAAAAAACACTTGAGATCAAGAACAAAAAGTAAAAAAAAAATATATATTAATCACCTTAAGGATAAGATAATGTAGTAACTACAACTAATCATCTAGATAAAATATATTAAAATGACTTGTGTATTATTTTTTCTGTTAACTTATTTTCTTCTTCTTCATCTCTAACTTTCAACTATTCAGGCACGATTTTTTTTTTTTTTAATTTTAAGATTTGAAAAATAAAGACTTACATTGAGGAATTAAACATTAAATAACATCTAATTTATGAAACACTTGGAGATGTGATTTTTTATTTGATGTACATGTATTTTATTTATTTATTTAAAAATATATATTTTAATATCATGTAATATATTTTATATAAAAATGTTAATAGCTATTCAATCGTATACTAGGTTATATAGTTTCAATGAGTAAATGTATAGTAATTTGAAGCATTAAAAAATAATTAGCTTTCTCTAACAATAGTATATTTATACCCAGAGATTATGACAAAAATGTTATATATTCAATCTATTTATATTTTAGTTATTAAATTTAATTAATATTTATATTAATAAATACAATAATTAATACACCATAAATAAAAAGCATTAAATTAGCAATAAAAAGTGATACAATAATAGTTATGCAGTAAATATCTTTAATTATGTAATCTATAAATTTTTACAAAGTTAAATTAACAATTGAATGCGATTAAAGTCAACTGCTATCAATAGTATATTTGCTTTTTATTTAATATTTAATTAATTTATACTTGTGAATTATTTCAAAATAAAACTAAAAATGGTAAAAGTTAGGAAATCTTATAATTATTTCATTAAAATATTTTAATTATATCCACCAGTTTTTATGAATAAGCCTTAAAGAGACATATAAAAGAAATGGAAAAAGAATATAAATAGGAGGAATGTTAATAATGCTAAATTTAAAAAATTCTTTATGATTAGGAAAAATTTATGTAATTAAAAGAAAAATTAGACTTTATGAAATTGATATCAATTTAAAATATCCATAAAGAAAGTATTAAAAGTAAATGAGAGATTGATTATCTTAAAATAAGTAGGAGATGGGAAATAATGTAAACATAAAAAATATAAATATAATTTAACTTAACTATTTAAATACAATGTTATATATTTATAATGAATTATTAATAATAAATATAAATATATTATTATATGAAAATATTTCATATTTTTTTAATATTATCTTTTAATTGAACAATTTTTTCCTCTAATAATTAGAAAAATTATTTACTTAACAAGACAAGTAATTGAAAAGCTTTTTAATTTCAAAAACAAATAACTAATTTCTCTTTTAAAAACAACTACCACATAAATCTTTTAACATTATTCTTGCAAAATTATAAATATACACATATTATATTATATTATTTTAATATTTTGAATATCATGTGATTGTATTATATTTTATAATATATTTTTATTCATAAAAAATATAATAAAAATTTGTATTGAAATTTTTAGATATAAAATTATGTAATTTATTTATAAGAGAGAAAGTTAAAGCTATAAATACAGTAATAAAAAACATAAGATCCAATCTAAAGAAAAAAAAAAAGTGAAATATTGATTTGATTCCTAAATACTTATTATATATTTAAATCTGATAAGAATTTAATAAAATAAATGGAAAGAGACTTAACATAAATAAAAAAGTAAAAGAAAGAAGAAGC